>Ga0209385_1000013_pt1 | contig 61030 bp, 59 predicted proteins | sample NGEPerB_FD_184506 | JGI IMG/M metagenome (GOLD analysis project Ga0209385, IMG submission 184506) | Arctic peat soil microbial communities from the Barrow Environmental Observatory site, Barrow, Alaska, USA - NGEE PermafrostAB12-B... | ecosystem: Environmental > Terrestrial > Soil > Wetlands >... | reverse complement strand
GAGGTCGAGCGCGGCGGCCGCCGCCGAGAACGTGGTGGCGGCGCGCTCGACCTCCATGCGCGCAGCCTTCAGGGGCTTGCCGGCCTCCGCGGCGATCGTGCGCGCGAGCTCGTCCCGCCGGCGTTCGAGCTCGACCGCAACCTTCCGGAGGATCGCGACGCGCGCGTAGGTGGGAAGCGCCCGCGTCTCTTGGAAGACGCGAACGGCGCGCTGCACAGCGGCCTCAATCTCTTCGGATGAGGGGCGCGGGATCCGCGCGAGCTCCCGCCCTCCGAAGGGCGCCCGCAACACGAGGTCGGAGCCGCTCACGACTTTCCCTCTTCCCGGAGCACATCCGGGTTCCAGGCCCTCGAGGCGGTCCACGCGCGCGATGAAAAGAGCGCCGACAGCGCGCGGCCGAGGAGCGGTGTCCTCGTCCGCGCCCAGAAAGAGTCCACGAGGCGCGCCACTTCGGGCGGGGCCGACGCGGGCGCGGCGAGCTGCGCGAGCGAAAGGACTCCCACCGGGGCTTCGTTCCGAACCTTTTCCCACGGCTCACGAAGCCCCGCCTCCTCCGCGGGCGGAAGCGGCGTCACGCCGGAGAGCGCGAGGCGTCCCGACACCACCGCGAAGAGGAGCGGCAGGTCGCGCAGCACCGGAATCGCCGTCTCGAACCGGAATGTCGAGAATGCCGCGCGCCCGCCCCCCGGCGCGTTTCCCGAAAGCGTGACGGGGCGCCTGGCGTGGCCTGCGTTCGCGATCGCGCTCCAGATGGCGGCCACCGGCCACAGCGGAAAAGAGAGGGCCAGCGCGACGAGGCCGAGGCCCCGATTCGAGGACGAGGAGGCGCTCTTCTCGGCGCTTCTCTCGGCGGCTGGCAGCCGGTCGGTGAGCAGGCTCGTCGCGCCCGTCGACGCATCGACGACGAGATTGCCCGAGACGACGGCGTTCTCGAGCGCGAGGCCGGGCGGAATTGCGGTCCGCGGAAGAACGCTCACCGCGGAAAGACGCGCCTCCGAGAGGACGACGGCTTCTTCCGCCACGGTCGTGCCCCCCTGAAGCTCTGCTCCGCCATCCACCGTGGCACGGTCGGAGAGCGCGGGCGCCGCGCCGGCGGCGGCGCGGTCGGCCCGGTGGTACGACGCGACGTCGGCGAGGAGGACCGGGCCCTCGGTGAGCGGAAGCGCCGCGTAGTCCGCTTCCGCCTTCCACTCGGCCGCGCCGGGCTCGCGCGGGAAATCCTTCTTCTTGAGCGCGCCGGGCAGAAGACGCCAGACGCCGGCGGGGCGTCCGCCCAGGAGTCCGGCGACGATCGGCCCGCGCACGTCGTCCACCTTCCTCAGGAACTCGTGGAGGGCGGCATGGATCCCCACGTCGCCGCGCACGACGATCGTCTCGCCATCCAGCCGCGGCTCGAGACGGCGCAGGACGTCGCCGGTCGTCTCGCCGTCCTCGCGCCGCACGATCTCGAGCGCGATGCCCCAGCGAATGCCCTTGCCGAACCGGCGCTCGATCTCGGGCGCGCGGGAAGAGACGACGAGAAGCGCCGAGCGGCGGCCGGCACGAACGAGCGCCTCGAGCGCGTGTTCGAGCACGGGCACGCCCGCGAGCGGGAGGAGAGCGGGCACGATGCGCGCCCCGAGCGGGCCGAATGCCGTGCCGTCGCGATCGGCGAAGAGGACGGTGGTCATGGGAGAGGGATTATGGGACGAAGGCCCTGAGACCGGTGGAGCGGCCCGCGCGCGCGTCCACGTCGGCCGTGATCTCGCGCGCGTGCGCCGTCAGCCAGGCGCGTACCTCGGCCGGCGGCACCGCCGCGTTCGCGCGATACGCCCAGCACTGGATCCGCCCTTGGTGCCCGTCGCCCGCTTCGTCCGCGATCGCCGCGGCCGCGCTCACGCCCTCCCAGGACAGCCCCGTGCGGAAGAGACGGAATTCGAGTCCTTCGGGCTCGTCGCTCCGGAAGGCGGGCGTCCCGGGCGGCACGGGCGCGAGCACGGGCGAGAGCTGGTCGGCGAGCTCCCGCGCGCCCGTGCGGTGCGTGAGGAGATCGTGCCGGGTCTGGCGTGCCGCCTCGATCCCGCCCCATGCAAGGAGGGCGAACAAGAGGCCTCTCACGATGCGGCCCGGATACGGAGACGTCCGCTCGCGCGCCGCGAGCATGAGCCACGTGCCTCCGAGCCCGGTGAAAGCGGCCAGGGCGGGCATCGTCGGAATGGACGAGAGCCGGTATTTGCCCGCGACCGCGACGACGATCACGAGCTCCACGACGCACGCCCCCCAGAGGATGCCGTGCGCGAGGCGGCGATCACCTCCGGTCGCCCCGGACGCGACCTCCGCTTCGCTGACGGCGCGCCCGAGGAACACGACGCCGAGAGCCGCCAGCGGCAGGAAGAAGAAGAGCGAGCGCACGAGCGTGAAGACGTCCGCCCCGAACGCCGTCGGCAGGGCTGCCGCGCGGGACGCGGCCTCGGAGGCTCCGAACGACGTCGCGAGCGCAAAGGAGAAGGACTCGCGCCGGAAGAGGAAGACCGCGAAGAGGTGGGAAAACCCGACGGCGACGAACGCGAGGCCGAGGAGCGTGAGAGCGCGCTTCGTGCGGCCGAGACCGAAGAGGCGCGGCCGCGCGAGGAGAGCGAGAAGGAGCGGGATCAGGTAGAGCCCGACGGCGTAGCCCTTCGCAAGGAAGCCGAGACCGAAGAAGACGCCCGAAACGGCCCCCTCGAGCGGGAAGTCCTCCTCGAACGCCCGGAGGCCGAAGATGATGCCGGCGAGGCCCAGCGTGACGAGTGTGGGTTCGACCGTGGCGGCACGGGAAGCGGCGACGAGCGGGGGAAACAGGGCCGCGAAGGCGCCCGCAAGATGCCCCGCGGGCTGGCCCCATCCGCGCCGGATGACGCGCTCGAGCACGATGACGCCGATGAGCCCGAGGATCGCCGACGGCAAGCGCACCGCCCATTCCTCGGGGCCGAACACGCGCACCATCGCGGAAAGGACCCAGGGAAAGAGAACCGGGGTTCCGGAGGGCGGGCCCATCGGCGTCGCCGAGAGGCCCAGGAACTGGTCCGACCCGCCCGCGAGGATGTTGCGCGCGCCGATCGCCCAGCGCCCCTCGTCGGCGCCGAACAGATCCGGCTGACCGAGGAGCACGAGCCGCAGAAGGGCACCCGCGGCGAGCGCGATCGCGAAAAGAATGCGCCCGGACGCTTCAGGGTCATCAGAACGGCGCCCGGACGTCACGGCCGAGGAGTATACGGAGGCTCCGCCCCCCGGCGGGCGCAGTTCATACTTCGGCACGATGACGGCCCTCGAAGAGCCCCTCCTCAGCGTCACGCTCATCGCCCGCGACGAGGAGGATCGCCTTCCGGACGCTCTCGCGTCGGTCGCCTTCGCGAACGAGCGCATCGTCGTCGTGGACTCCGCCACCACCGACCGGACCGAGGAGATCGCGCGTGAGGCCGGTGCCCGCGTCCTCGTGAGGCCCTTCGACGGCTTCGGCCGGCAGAAGAACGCCGCAGTCGCTCTCGCGAGCAACCGATGGATCCTTTCCATCGACGCCGACGAGATCGTCTCGCCGAAGCTCGCCGTCGAGATTCGCGCGTCCCTCGCGGCGACGGCTTCCGAGGCCTCTCCCCCAGCGGCCTTCCGGGTGCCGATCCGCCTCGAGTTCCTAGGGCGCGAGCTCCGGTTCGGGCGCGACACGGTCGTGCGGCCCGCGCGCCTCTACGATCGCACGCGCGCGCGATTCTCGGACGATCCCGTCCACGAGAAGATTCTCGCGACGGGCCGGGTCGAATCCCTCCAGGAGTCCGTCCTCCACCGCTCCTATCGCGACCTCGCGCACTATCTCGAGAAGCTCGACCGCTACACGACGCTCGCGGCCGAGGCGAAGTGGGCCGCCGGGAAGGGGGGCGGCGGCTTCCTGCCGGCACGCGTCCTCTGGGAGTTCTTCGATCGCGCGTTCCTGCGCCTCGGCTTCCTCGACGGCTCGGCCGGGCTCACGTTCGCGGCTCTCTCGTCGGCGAATACGCTCCTGAAGTACCTCAAGCTCCGCGAGCTCGAGCGGGCGATCGCCCGCGGCGAACGCACGCCGCCCCAGGGCGTGAGGATCGAAGACACCGCGGCGATCCGGGTTCGCGCGCTCCTGCGGGCCCGGTGACGGCCGCGTGAACGGCGCTCTCCTCGCGGCGGCCTCCGGCGGGGCGGCCGCCCTCGGCCTCTCGCTGCGCTTCAACTGGTGGCGTCCCAAGCGGCCCGGCACGCCGATCCTCATGCACCACCAGGTCGGGCCGCACCGGCCCGGCTCGCCCCTGAATCGGTGGCGCGTGACCCAGCGGGATTTCGACTGGCAGCTCGACACGCTCCAGCGCCTCGGCTACCGGGCCGTGGCGCTGCGCGATCTCGTCGCGTCGCCGGCGACTGCGACTCGGCGCGTCGTCCTCACGTTCGACGACGGCTATCGCGGCGTCAAAGAGAGAGCGCTGCCCGCACTCCTTTCGCGCGGCTTCGCGGCCACGGTCTTCGTGGTCGCGGACAGGACCGGGGGCGTGAACGACTGGGACGGCGAGACCCCCGGGGAGCCGCTCCTCGCGGCCGACGAGATCCGCGGGCTGCATGGAGCCGGATTCGAGATCGGCTCGCATGGCGCCACGCACCGCGCGCTGACACGGCTCGACGATGCGGACCTCGCGCGCGAGGTCGCGGGCAGCAAGGAAACGCTCGAGCGGCTCACGGGGGCTCCCGTGACGTCCTTCTGCTATCCGTACGGAGACTTCGACGACCGCGCCGTCGAGGCGGTGCGGGCCGCGGGCTACCGCGCGGCCACCGTGATTCGGGGCGGCATCTCGAAGGATCTCTCGGACCCCTTCCGCCTGAAACGCGTCGCCGTGCGCGGCACCAACACGCGCCTCGACTTCCGTCTCGCGCTCACGCGCGGGAGGTCTCGGCTCTAGTTGGCGGGCGACGCTGGGCCGCGGACGACCACGCCGCACGGTTCGCCCCAGGGTGTCACCACGCGCTCGACGACGCGTTCGCCGGGGGCAAGCGTCTTCGGCGGCGCAAGACTCACGCGGAACGTCGAGGGGGACAGCGGCGGGCCGCCCGGCAGAGGCTCAAGCCCACGCGTGAGCGCGTAGCGCTGGACGATCGCGGCAATCCTGAGCTCGGCGTCTGGCCCGCCGTCTACCTCCGCCGAGCCGCGCAGCGACCAGCGGTGCGCGGCTTCGCCAAGCAGCGTCCCGCAGCCGTGGAACTGCGTGAACGTCGGGCGCGCCTCAGGCCAGATGAGGCATGCGTCGCGCGCGCCGAGCGTCCCCGCGATAGCGATCGCACCGATGCCCGCGAGGGCTGCGATCCGTCTCGCCCGTTTCGGCGCGCTGCCCACGAGCGCAAGGAGTCCGGACGCGATCCCGAGCGCCGACGGAACCGTCAGGTAGACGTAACGATAGCCGTTAGGGTTGCCGGACTCACCCTGCGCGACCGCGGAGATGCCGGCCGCGACGGCATGCGCGAGAAGAAGGCCCGAGAGCTCATTTCGCGGTTTCAGGAACGCCCGCCCGAACCCCACGGCGAGGCACACGCCAAGAATCAGACCCAGCCGGCTCCGGCCGGTCAGGTCGGCCCATGGCGCCGGCTCTGGCACGAACCACGGCGCAGCGAGCGCGTCGGCCGTCGCCCCGAAGAGCGGGAGAACGGAATTCTGGTAGCGGATCTCCCGCAGGACGTTGTGGTTTCCCGCCCGGACGAAGTAGGGCGGGTCGCCGCGCGAACCGGGCAGAAAAAGAGGCGAGGCCACGAGCGCGAACGCTCCCGCAAAGACGGCTGCGCGAAGAATGCGCGGGCGGGCGGGCTCGTTGTCCTCCGCGCGCATTGCCGCCCAGAGGACGAGCGCCGCTCCGGCGACCCACGCTACGAGATACGCGTGGGCGCCGAGCCCGCACACGAGGCCCGCCGCCGCGGCGAGCGGGAGGCTGCGTCGACGCCGCGCGTGGACGAGCAGGAAGGTCGCGACGTCAACAAGCGGAATCACGACGATCGCGACGGCCCAGCTCCAGCGGGAGACGATCAGGTGCCACCTCAGGCCCGCGAGGACGAGGGCCGCGAGCGTAACGCCGCCTCGGGGAAGGAGCGTCCGGCCGAGCAGGGCTCCGGTGAGGATCGAGAGCGATCCGGCGAGCGCGGCGGGAAACCGGATGCCGGTAAGCGTGGTGCCCCAGAGCCCGAGCGACCAGCGGGAGAACTCGAGGTACAGGACCCCGACGGTCGCGAACGGCTTCCCGATTCCATAGGGTGCGGCGCGCAGCGGGCGGAGAAAGTCCCGGAAGGAGCCATCGAGTTCGAGCGTCGGGGCGATCAGCGTCAGGTCGTCAAGAAGCGACGAGGGAGGCCTCCCGGCGAGATCCGCGAACCGCAGCACCGTTCCCACCGCAACCGCGGTGAGCGTAAGAGCCGCGAGCGTCCCTTGCCGGAAGGGGAGCGGCTCGAGAGGGTCTAAGCCCGCCCGGGTCCCCTCGAACCAGGCAAAGGCCCAGTACGCGACGGCCGCGCCGGCGGCCACCGCCCCGAGCGTCGCGACCCACATCCCGAGCCAGACGACGAGCCACGAGAGTTCGGGCTGGAACAGGGTCGCCGGCCGGAAGATCCTCACGGCGTTCACGAGGATCACGAACCCGACGATCGCCGAGAAAACCCGCCCTCCGGCGGACGTCTGGACCCGGCGGCCTCCTGCTTCGATACTCATGCGTGCTTGAAGGGATTGTCAGGGGAAAACTCACGACGAGAAAAATTCTCTTCTCGCCCGCGTCCCCGCAGAGAGCTCCGCGTCGCCTGCGCTCAGACGTACACGCTCCAGGCGATCGCGCGCTGCCGCAGGGCTTCGCGCGGCGTGATGTCCGGAAGGTCGAGAAGGACGGGCACGATTGGAAGGTCGCCCGGATCCCAGTCCACGAGCGCGACGGCCGGAGAACTTCCATGAACCGGTCTTCCACGCGCGCCACCTGCCGGAGCGCGTCGGGGGTCTCGACGCCTTCCGGGGCCTCGAGCGCGAGCGCGGCCACAGTGCCGTTCCACCAGGTCGCGGAAGCGGGTCCAGCTCATCTGGGCGTGAAAGCCGCGCCGGGGAGCAGGGAAACACTCGAGCGGATCACGGGGGCCCCCGTGACGTCCTTCTGCTATCCCTACGGCGACTTCGACGACCGCGCCGTCGAGGCGGTGCGGGCCGCGGGCTACCGCGCGGCCACGGTCATCCGCGGCGGCATCTCGAAGGATCTCTCGGACCCCTTCCGTCTGAAACGCGTCGCCGTGCGCGGCACCAACACGCGCCTCGACTTCCGTCTCGCGCTCACGCGCGGGAGGTCGAGGCTGTAGTCGGCGGCGGCGGGCCGCTCGCGATCCCGGCTACTCCGGCTTGTCGCTCCAGCTCTGCCTGCCGACTTTCCAGGCGCCTCCCTCCTGGATCATCCCGACGTTCCCGTATGAGGGCTTGGGCTCGCCCTTCGTCTTCCCGACGACCGAGAGCGTGGCCTTGCTCCCGTCGACCTTGAGGCCCGTGATCTTGTTCTCGTCCGGGGTCATCGACCCGAGGAACTCGAGCACGTCCTTGGGCTTCTTCTTCATCTCCTTGGCCTGTGCTTCGATCTGCTGCGACGCCTCGGCCGGAACGAGCTTCTTCCACGCCTCGAGGTTTCCCGCCTTCACGGCCTTGACCCAGTCAAGGTAGACCTTCGCCTGCGGGCTCTTGGCCGCATCGTCTCCGCCCTTCGGCGGATCGCCCGCGGCAACAGAAAGGGCTGCGGCTACGAAGAGCGCGGCGAAAGTGAGATGGAGGAAACGTCTCATGGACCTTCCTTTCTTCTTGGAAGGCGCGACGGTGTCGCGCCATGCGGCCGACCTCAAGTGACTTGTTGGCCGGATTTATAGCATGGGCTGATACACGCCGAGTGGAGTCCTGAAGCTCTGGCTCCCCGGAGTAATGGCTCAGCGCGCGAGCCTTCGGGATCAAACGTCGCTGGCTGTCGAGAAGCGGCGCTCTAACCGCACCGTGTACATCCTCCGGAGTGGTGCTCGAGCAGCCTAGAAACCCGGCTCAGGCACCCGGGCTGATGTCTCAGAGCGCGGTGGTCCGGGACTACTGGGCGCTCGACGTAGGTCGCCGCCGGGCCCGCTGACTCGCTCTGACGGCTGCGGGACGAAGGATTACCTCCGCCTCAGGCGTGGGACGGTTAAGGGACGCCCTCATCTTCGCTAGCGGGACGCAGGCCCATGGGGCCGTCGGGACGAGCGACCTAAAACGACCTCCCCGTGGAGTTCCGTGATCCAGGCCTGAAGCTCACGAAGGACCCGGCGGCCCTCCATGGTGATGCGGTACGTGCGACGGCTTCTAACATGGCCCTCTTGCCGTGAGCGCAGCCAGCCGTTCCGCTCCATCCGGTCGAGTATGGGATAGAGAGTGCCTGGGCTCAGGCGATAGCCGTGCTCCGCAAGCTCCTCGATGAGCCAGAGCCCGTAGACAGCCCGTTCCGCAGCGTGGTGGAGGATATGAACCTTCCAGAACGCCAGAAGAATTTCACGACTGAGAGGACCAGCGATATCGCCCATCGTTTACGTATTACGGTATTGTATCAGCGATGCCGTTCCCTTAAGGAGGAAGAGACGGATGGGGAATCGGATCTGTCGGCGGTTTCGGGAAACCATCATTCCGGGGTGGCTGCTGTGTCTCCTCGCGGCTGCGGATGTCGCGTGCGTGCGACAGGCTCGAAGCCCCAACGACCCCACCTCACCTCCCGCCACTGCTGCGGCAACGACACCCCAGCCGAATCCGGAGCTGGCGGCTTTGCGCGACGAGGTCACCCGCCTGAAGCGCCTCGTGCCGAGTCAGTCGCATGCGATGCAGGACGTGGGCAATCACTTCACGAACCTGTGGTTTGCGGGACAGAAACGGAACTGGCCGCTCGCAGCCTTCTACCTGGACGAGACACGCTCTCACCTGAAGTGGGCCGTCCGCATCATCCCGGTTCGCAAGGCCCAGGCCGGGCCAGTGGATCTCGAAGGCATCCGCGAGGCGGTCGACAGTTCCACGCTGGCCCCTCTGGAGAAGGTGATCGAGGCTAAGGACGGCACCCGATTCACCGCAGCCTACAAACTCTCGCTCGAGGGTTGCTATTCGTGCCACAAGGCTTCGGAGAAGCCCTACCTGAGGCCACAGATTTCAACTCAGCCGGAGGTTCACATCATCAACTTCAATCCGACTGCGGGGTGGCCGCAATGAACTCCCTCCCCCACACCTCGCCCGGTCCGCGATTTGCAGCTCCGGCATCGTTGCCGGTCCTTCTCATCCGGCTGATGGTCGGGGGCGTCTTCCTCTCCGAGGGAATCCAGAAGTTCCTCTTTCCGGCGGCGCTTGGCGCGGGACGCTTCGCGAAAATCGGCATCCCCTCGCCCGAAGTCATGGCGCCATTCGTTGCGTCTGTCGAGATCGCCGCAGGGCTCCTCGTCCTTGTCGGCCTCGTGACCCGACTGGCGGCTGCCGCCCTCATGCTCAACATCTCAGTGGCCATCCTTTCGACGAAGATCCCGATTCTGCTCGGACACGGCTTCTGGCTCTTCAGCGTCGCGAAGCTTTCACAGTACGGGTTCTGGAGCGCAGCCCACGAGGCGAGGGTCGATCTCTGCATGTGGCTCGGGTGCGCCTTCCTCCTCGCCATCGGCGGCGGTACGCGCTCTCTCGACGAAAGACGCAGCGCACTTCGCAAGGGCATCGACCCGTAGTCGGGCCGCGAGCGCGCCGTGCAGCCCCCGGCACCCCCACCTGAAGGTGCGCCCAAAGCGCAGGGCGTGGGACCTTCCGCTCTCAGGAACTCCGAGACGCCACTGCGAGACCTCGCGTTGTTCTTCCTGCGCCTGGGCCTGACCGCATTCGGTGGACCCGCGGCCCACATCGCGATGATGGAGCAGGAGGTCGTCCGCCGGCGAGCGTGGCTCACGCGAGAGGAGTTCCTCGATCTGCTCGGCGCGGCGAATCTGATCCCCGGTCCGAGCTCGACCGAGATGGCGATCTTCATCGGGTACCGCCGTGCCGGGTGGGCCGGCCTCATCCTCGGCGGAACGTGCTTCATCCTTCCTGCCGCGCTGATCGTCGTCGGCTGCGCCTGGGCTTACGTGCGCTTCGGAGCCCTGCCTCAAGTCGCCTCAGTTCTCTACGGCGTCAAGCCGGTGGTCATTGCGGTCATTCTCCAGGCCCTCCTCGGGCTCGGGTGTACCGCTGTGAAGGACTGGACGCTGGGCGTCATTGCGCTCGGGGCCGCGGCGGCGAGCTTCGCGGGCGTCAACCCGTTGGCGATCCTCGCCGCCGCTGGCGTGCTCGCCATCATCGCGAGGAGATCCCCCGGTGGCGCCCTCGGTGGCTTTGGTATCGCCTTCTCCGGGATCGGGACAATGGCCGCTCCAGCCGCTGCGGTGGCCGCGCCCGCGAGCCTGTCGGGCCTCTTCGCGGTTTTCCTCAAAGTGGGTGCCGTGCTCTTCGGGAGCGGCTACGTCCTTCTAGCCTTTCTTCGCGCCGATCTCGTGGATCACAGGCACTGGCTGACGGAGTCGCAGCTTCTCGACGCCGTGGCGGTGGGCCAGGTGACACCGGGCCCCGTCTTCACGACCGCGACATTCATCGGTTATCTCCTTCGCGGGGGGACCGGCGCCCTCGTGGCGACGCTCGGCATCTTCCTCCCGTCGTTCATTCTCGTGGCGCTCTCCGGGCCACTCATCCCGCGGCTCCGTCGCTCTCGTGCGGCCGGGGCCTTTCTCGACGGCGTCAACGTCGCGTCCCTGGCGCTCATGGCGACCGTCACGTGGTATCTCGGACGCAGCGCGCTGACAGACGTCGTCACGGTACTGCTGGCCTGTGCGAGCGCTTTCCTGTTACTCAAGTTCCGCCTCAACTCCGCGTGGCTAGTGCTGGCGGGAGCGCTCGTTGGCGTCGGGCGATCGTGGATACGATGAGGTTTTCGCGCCTTGCGCTGGCGATCATGGCGGCGCTCGTGCTCGTTTCGGGCGTTGCGCGCGCAGGGCCGCCGTACTCAACCGACGATCCCGAGCCGGTCGCCTACCTCCACTGGGAGTTCTACCTCGCGACCCAGCACGCGCTTACCTCCAGCGGATTGAGCGGGACGGCCCCGCATTTAGAAGTCAACTTCGGAGCGGCGCCGAACCTCCAGCTCCATCTCATCGCTCCGCTCGCCTACTCACAACCGAGCGGCGGACCGACCGCGTACGGCCCGGGCGACGTCGAGCTCGGCGCCAAGCTGCGCTTCGTCGAGGAGCGCGAGTCGACGCCGATGGTGGGGATCTTCCCCCTGCTCGAGCTGCCGACCGGGAGCGAGTCTCGAGGCCTCGGCGCCGGGTCCCTGCGCGCATTCATTCCTCTCTGGCTTCAAAAGAGCTTCGGGCCGTGGATGACGTACGGCGGTGGAGGCTACTGGATCAATCCGGGTGCCGGGAACCAGAACTACTGGTATGTCGGTTGGCAGGGTCAGCGGCAGGTGTCGAAGCTTGCGACGGTTGGTGGCGAGGTCTTCTACACGACGGCGGACCGTGTCGGCGGCGACGGCAACCTGGCCTTCAACATCGGCCTCGTTCTCGACCTCACGGAGCATGATCACGTTCTGCTCTCGGCCGGACGAAGCATCGCGGGTGACACCCGGTTCCAGGGCTACCTCTCCTACCAGCTGACCTTCTGAAGGAATGCGGCCGCCCCCTTTGGACACGAAAGCCCCGCGAGGGACCTCGCGGGGCTTTGCTCCCGGTAGGGCTAAGCGACAGTGTTACTTCTTCGTGTAGGGGCGCAATGCTCTGCTCCCAGATTTTCTAGACAGTTGAATTCTGAGAATTGACGCTACGAAACTCCAGCGGGGAAAGCATTCCGAGCGAGGAATGGGGAGCGAATCGGTTGTAGTCGGCGATCCAGGCGGGGAGCTGCCGAAGGACCGTTTCTCCGTCGGAAAGGTCGGCGCCTTCGACGTAGTCGCGCTTGATCGTGTTGACGAAGGCCTCGGCCATGCCGTTCGACTCTGGGCTGTAGGCGGGCGTCGTCACCGGCCTGAAGCCGAGCGTGCGTGCGTAGAGGACGGTGTCGGTTGAGATATACGGGCCGCCGTTGTCCGAGAGCCACTGGATCTCCACGGGGGTCGTGAGCGTCCTCTGGCCGAAGCGAGCCCAGAGCGACTCGTCGAGCAGAAGGCGGATGTCCTCGCCGCGGAGGTCTCGAGTGCGGCCCACATGGCCGAGCGCCTCGCGGTCGTGGCAGTCCAGGGCAAAGGCCACCCTTACGACGTCGCCATTCCAGCAGGGGACGTTGAAGCCGTCCGAGCACCACCGCTGATTCGACGCGGGCATTTCGACTTTCCCGGTGTGGGGCCTTTCGAATCGACGCCGGGTCTTCCCGGGAAGCATCAGGCCGGCGATCCGCATGACCCGGCGGATTCTCTTGAGGTTGTAAGGCACGGCACCACCGGCCCGTCTCCCGCGATTGACGAGGGCGTGTGTGCGCCGGTAGCCATAGGAAGCGCGAGATCTCGTCACCGAGAGGATCTGATACAGGACCTCGGTGTCTTCGGCGCGCCGGTAGAACCGCCCCTTCCGGACTCGCGGCCGCAGGTAGGCCGTGGCCCGGGCCACGTGGAGCGCCCGGCAGATCGCCGAAACCGGCCGTCCTGTCACTGACCGGACCCTCTGAACAAGTGTGGACTTTTTTTTACTACCTCACGGGCTGCTTCGAGGACCTCAATGGTCATGGCCTGCTTGCCGACGAGACGCTGCAGCTCCTTGACCTGCTGCTCGAGCTCACGGACCCGGCTGGCTGGCACGACGTCTTCGCCGGCCGCGACAGCTGTCGTCCCGCCCCGTTCGACGAGCCTCATCCAGTTACGCAGGACGCTCGGCTGGATCCCGAGCTCGCGGGAAAGCTCGGCTAGGGTCTTTTCACCCGAGACGATTCGGGCAACTGTCTCTCTCTTGAAGTCGACCGTGAACACCCGACGACCATCGGCCTTCCTTGCGAATTCCGCCATTTCCGGCTGCCTCTCTGGGCCCAATTCTGGACCCGGAAGTGTCTAGCCGAATCTGGGAGCAGAGCAGACTAAACAGGTTGCTCCTCGGTGTGCGGAGCCACCTTGAAACTGCCATCCCACTTCAGCGCAAGGCTTACCCGGTAACATCACCCACGTGGACTCAACGGCTCTCTTTGGCGCGTCCGTAAGGTCACTGCTCAGAAACAAGCTGCGCAGCTCCCTTACTGTCCTCGGCATCACGATCGGGATTGCCGCCGTGATCTGCGTGGTGGTGTAGGGGCGCAATGGGAATTGCCGGGGGCTCTGGCGTGTAGAAACCGGTGTAATGCCCTGGTTATCGTCTCAATCCCGGCCCGTAAACGCGCATTCTGGCCGGACGGCGATTTAGGTTCGAGTAATCGGCTTTTTCCTAGAAGGCGTCCCCGGAGTAATGGCTCAGCGCGCGAGCCTCCGGGACCAGACGTCGCTGGCCGTCGAGAAGCGGCGGTCGAATAGGACCGTCTACGTTCTCCGGAACCGCGATCGAGCAGCTTAGAGGCCGGGGGGTTGGCTCAGCGCGCGGTGGTCCGGGACTGCCGGGCGCTGGAGATCGAACGGAGGCGGGCGAACCGGCTCGTGCTGACGGTGGCGGGGTGAAGAGCTTACGGCGGCCGAACCCTATCTTGCCGTCCGGAGCGGTTGCTGCCGGTGCGGGCTAGGAAAGCAGCCTGACGGGCCATCACGAAGATCGGCGAAGAGCGCTGGAGTGGGCCGACGTGCGCCTGCCGAGACCGAAAGCCCGCGCAAAGCGCTGGTCTCAGCGCGCCAACGGGCATCGCAATTCCCATTGCGCCCCTACAGCCATACTGAGAATGCCATTCCGTTCGAAATTCTACTCAGGAAGTGACTTCCACACGACTACCCGAAGGCTGTCGAGAATGGCATCGGGCCTACAGCTCCTTGAATCCCCAGAAGGGAAAGTCAAGCATGTACTCTCCCACCTTGCCGGGGCTGTTTTCCCTGCTGGCGACCAGCCACAGCGTGCTCTTGCGCTCCTGCGTGCTGAGGGCGTCGAGCAGATTCCAGTTGGGCTGAAGGATGAGCGCGTTATCGGCGCTGTATTCGATGTCGCCGGATTCCTTGAAGGAGCCCAGGTCCGGCATCCTGCTGTAGCTGCCTTCTGCGCCGCGGGATAGTTCCGAGACCACCAGGAACGCGACGCGCTGTTCGTCGCGGATGGACTCCATGTGCCGCAGCCATTCGTCGATGCCGGTGCGCCGCTCGGAGAGGCTCTTGAACGGCAGCTTGTGCAGGCTGTCGATGACGACCAGGCACTTGTCGAGCCGGGTCTCGTGCTTGATGAAATCGATCTGCCGCCGCATGATGTCCGGACTCAGCTTCCGGTCGGTGACAACCCGGAAATAGAGCAGCATCTTCCTGAGCTCAGCCTGCGCCTGGCCGAGCCGGGCAGCTGTGTCGGTGTCGGGCTCCTGCTCGCGGAGCGCCTCTTCGGAAAGCCTGCTCAGACGGCAGAGGGTTCTGAGGTAGATCTTCTGGCGGCCATTCTCGAAGTCGTAGTAGATCACCGGTACGCCCTGGCGGGCCGCCTCGGTCGAGACCTGCATGAAGAAGGAGGATTTGCCTGCCTTGGGCTGCCCCCCCATGATGTTGATGCCCCGGATGCCATTGAGGGCCTGGTCCATTCGCTCGAAGCCGGTCGGAACGCCCAGGACGCTCTTGCCCTTTTCCTTCTCCAGTTCCTCCAAGAAGTTCAGGTGCTCCCGCTCCGGGGAGGTGAACGGGGAGAAGGCTCGGGAGCTCTTGATCATGCTCGCGACTTCCGCTCCAAACTCGGTCCCCTTCTCCCGGGCCAGCTGCAGGAGATGGAAGTCGCGTTTAACGTTGGACGGCCAGTTGAGGATCCGCACCTTGAACCCGAGGCTGGTGGCCAGGTTGCGGGCGGCGACCTGGGCCTCGGGGGTGTTGTTGAACACGATGAGCACGTGCTTTATGTAAGCGAAGCGTTCGAGCTGCAGGGCCTCGAGCGCGGACAGGCTGGGCACGGCGATGCACGGGTAGCCGAGTTCTTTGAGGGTGAGGAGATTCCGCTCGCCGTCGGTGATGAAGAGTGCGCCGTTCTCGCAACGATCGATCTCTTCGAGGTTGAAGACCTGGAACTCGGCCCCGAAGAACTTCTCGTCTCCGATCCAGAAATGATCCGCTTCGGCGCTCGAAGAGACGCAGCGGGCGGCATAGCAGTTACCGTCCTCGAGGAAATACGGAAAGACCAGATACCGGCCATTGAAGCCGATCCGGAGCTCGTCCACGGCCCCTCTCGATATGCCGAAAGCGCCGAAAGAGGCGTACTGTTCCTGGGACATGCCGGCCTGGTACTTCTTCACGTCGGAGTTCAGGGTCTTGCCCGGGAAGACGATGTTGCGCACGTAGGTCGAGCGATCGGGATCGAATCCCGGTACGAGCATGGGGTCGACACCCCGCAGCTGTCCGAAGTGCGTGGCAAAGCCACCGGGTTTGCACCGATTGAGGCACTTGAAATAGCCGTAGAAGAAACTGTCGGGATCGAGATTGACGACCACCGTTCCGGGGACCGCATCCTTGGCGGGCATGCAGAACGGGCAGGGTGCCTGAACCGTCAGACCAACCGGACGGGCTTCCGGAAGATGCTGAATATAGAATTGCCTGACAGGGTCGGTTGGGTTCATAAAGGCGGTCCCTTCGTCGTGGTTGTTGACACCGGACAAGGGCCAGCTTGACCCCCTCAGGCCCTCGTGTCATCAGGAAAGATCAGACCCACGTTCGGCAGTCTCGATACGTCTTCCCGGGTTCGACGCGGAGCAAACCCTCATGGATAAAGAGGCATGTAAGGGCGCAATGGGAATTGCGGGGTGCTGTGGCGCGTAAAGACTAGAGTCAATCTGTCTCTTTCTCGGCGCGGCCGACGCACTTTCATCCCAGATGGGGTTCAAGGAGTCGCGAGTTCGAATCCCGCCCTCCCAACCATTGACGCCGTCTTCGTCAGCGTTGGCGAAAATGTCCGGCCGTGGTGTGGCGCAGCTGAAATGTCGGCGGTGTAGACGGGCGTCCGGGACGCGGCAACGTCGGCCTCGGGGCGGCGAAATGAGCGGCGGTGCGCTGGCGGAGGCGGCTGCTCTTCGGATGGCTTCCGTACCACACCGGGAGATAGGTTGGGGCGTAGAACGGCGGCACCTCGATGACGACCTCAGGCTCGGGCTCTGTCGTGACTGGCTCCGGTTCAAACGTCGGGATGAAGTAGCTCAGGCTTTGCGGCACCGTGCTTTCGACCGCCGAGAAACCTCCGACGGCCTTCCTGCCCTCGCGGAGCTCTCGCGCAACGTCTGACAGGCTGCGGGGCGTGGCGCTGACTGGCGGTCTGTCGGTCTCTCCCGTGAGGGTCAGCGAGACCGTAGGTGACGGAACGGCTTCGATTGCTGCGAGAAGGGCGAGGGCCATCAACATGAGCGGGCCCCTCCTCACCACCAAGCATAGGGCGCCGGGACCTCCGCCGCCAGAGAGGAATCAGAGTCAGGTCTGTGTTGGCCGCCCAGTCAGAGTCGGGCGAGGACCGTGGCCGCAGCTTCAGCCGAGGACCCGCGCGTAAGACGAGCCGGCGGCGCATGGTCCATCGGAGATGGTGTCGTTCGCGTATGCCGACTGACGCCGCTTCGAGAGAGGAGCGGGAGCCGGGATTCGGCCTCGGACTCCTTCAAGACCACGATGATCTGCTCCTCGGAAAACCTCTTCCCTTTCATGAGCTCTCCCCTCGTAAGTCTATTGGAGGGCCCGACGAGGTGTGACGGCGCGCGATCGCAAATCGACCTGCGCCTCCTTCTCTGCACACGGTCCGATAACGTGTCTAAAGTCAAAGTGACGGGAATACATCAGGCCGCATCAACGCCACCTGTAGGGGTGCAATCGGAATTGCCGGGGGCTGTGGCGCGTAGAGACCATGAGTCACGCCCTCGGTTTCTTTCTCAATCCCGGCCTGTAGACGGGCATTCTGCCCCGACGGCGATTTAGGTTCGAGTAATCGGCCTTTTTCTAGGAGGCGTCCCCGGAGTAATGGCTCAGCGCGCGAGCCTCCAGGATCAGACTTCGCTGGCCGTCGAGAAGCGGCGCTCCAACCGCACCGTCTACATTCTTCGGAGTGGAGCTCGGGCCGCTTAGAGGGAATGGCGCGTCAACGATCAGGATCCGCCCCCTCGTCATCTTCGCAGCCGCGCGGCAAATGAAATACCGGACATCGGCCTGGTATCCGATGTCCGGCATTCATTCGAGGGATTGCCAGTCATGACAGTTGCAGCGCTAAACCCCCGCATGCGCGTCGCATCTTACTGTCAGACCGCGATGTCATCAGGCAGAACCGATCAGTGCGGCTTCGCGTGTCCGGGCTTGGACGGCTTGCCATGCCCATGCGGCTCCGACCCCGCGATCGCGGACGAGCCATCGGCCGGCGAGACGAACTGGATCAGGTAATCGACGAGTCCGTCGCCCCTCGGGGAGCCGAGACCCGTCACGGCGTCCCAGCCCGATCCGGCGTTGAAGCCCTGCACACCAAAGAAGGAGTTATTGCCGCTCGTCACGTCAAAGAAAGAAGCCGAGTAGTGTTTCTGTGCCTGACCGATATGGTAGGCCGCCTTGTTGATGAAGCCCAGGTCATACGAGGCTTTCTGGTCGGCAATCGCCTGGATGGCCGCCCACTGCGGCGAGCCGGCGCTGGTGCCGCCGAAGAGACTCCAGCCCCCGAAGATGCGTACGAGCACACCATGGAGGACGGCGGCGTTGTACGACACGTCGGGCACTCCCCGCTGCTTGCCGCCGTGGATAGTTCCCTGCTGGTACGACGGCTCGTCGTACAAAACGCTGAATCCGCCACCAGTGGCGCCAAAGTCGGGTTCGTTCCACGCAATCTCGCCCTCGTATGTTCCGGGAGGAGGCGTGGTGCTGCATGGCGGGTGGGTCGGCAGGCAATAGCGAGCCGCGTGCAGCTCGGTGCCGCCCACGGCGGTGACCAGCGGGTCACTGGCGGGTGACGAGGCCGCCTTGACGAACGCCGTCCCGTCGCAGTTCAGCTGTGTGGCGCCGTCATCGCCCGAAGAGGCGAAGAGCGTGATGTTCTTCCTCGTGGCGTCCGCAAAGACCTGATGTTGCAGCGCGAGCGTGTTCGGGTCCATACAGCTCTCGTTCTCACCGAAGCTCTGGGAAATGACGTCGCCGAGATTGTGATCCACCGCATACTTCGTGGCGCTCAGGATGTCGGCGTCGGCGTTCGATTTCGCCAGGACGAGCGTGATGTTGGCGCCGGGGGCGATCGCGTGCGCCCACTCGACGTCCAGCGTGATCTCTGACGCCCATCCGGAGTCAAACGGTCCGAGGCCATCGGGCGCGACCTGCGTGAACGTGCCTAGGCTGGAGTTGGGCGGGCCGCCAAGCCCGTTCAAACTGGGCAGACCGTAAAAGGTGTTGAAGAAGTTCAGATCCCCCACAAGGAACGGGTCCGAGAATGCGTCGACGATGACGATCGTCCTTCTCCTACCGTCGAAGCCTGCATTGATAAGCGTGTCGATGTTGTAGGCATGCCGCATCTGATAGGGGTCGTAACAGGTAGCACCTGGGCTCTCGTTGTATACCTGACAGGTGAAGAGGCTGTAGTCCGGACTAGCGGCATCGGTCGGAATTGCCCGCGGGCCAACCTTGAGCAGTGGCGACGCGGAGGAGCGCACGTTGGCTGCACTAACGGGCGCTGCCACGAGGCCGATCATCAAGGCTACTGCCAAAACGGATAGAACGTTGCGGATTCTCATCTATACCCTTTCATCAGAATTGAGATGATTGTCAATTCGGTTCCATTACACGTTCTTGGATCAGCTAATGGACGAGTCAAGGCTGGATCGGCGCGCCTCCTTCAAACGATCAACAGCGAATAAGTCGTGCAGTTTCAGCGGAACTGCGACGAGGATGGCCCCTCGGCTCATCCGGACCCGGAGTCTTAGTTGAGATCTGGTCTCTGTCAAGGGGTGAATCGTCCGTCGAGACTTGTACGTTCGGGAGACAAAGCTCGCAGATTCCGGGGATCCAGGAATTTCCCCAGCGCCCGCGAAGAGGGTCGGGTTCCTCTAGCATCCGGGGCCATCATGGAAAAGACGGTCGAAACCCGTTTGATCGCGGTCATCGGCGCAGGGGCGATGGGGAGCGGAATCGCCCAGGTCGCGGCGACCTCAGGGTTCAGGGTCAATCTCTCCGACGTTTCGGCCGCTGTCCTCGAGAAGGCCCTCGCCTCGATCCGGAAGAGTCTCTGGCGCTGTAGGGGCGCAATGGGAATTGCCGGGGGGCTGTGGCGCGTAGAGACCAGAGTCACGTCCCCTTCTGAACGGCGATTTAGGTTCGAGTAATCGGCCTTTTCCTAGAAGGCGTCCGCAGGTAGGACTCGAACCTACAACATTCTGGTTAACAGCCGGGGCAACGGACTCATGAGCCCTCAGACCTTCATGCTCCAGGCGATCGCGCGCTGCCTGAGGGCTTCCCTCGGCGCGATGTCCGGAAGGTCGAGGAGCACAGGCGCGATCGGAAGGTCGCCCGGATCCCAGTCCACGAGCGCCGCGACGGCCGGCGCAAGGCGCTCGGCGAGCGGCCAGCTTCGTGCCGACTTTCGCGCGAGCCGCGCCGTCACCGCCACGTCGGTCGCCGTCTCCTCCCCGTCGCCGAAGAGCTCGGACACGGCCGCGCCGCTCCGCCGTCTCGCGAGCGCGATCGCGTACTCCGTCCAGTTCGGCAGGGGCACGCCGAGCCGCTCCTCCTCGAAGAGGCGGAGAACCTCCATGAACCGGTCTCCCGCCCGCGCCACCTGCCGGCGCGCGTCGGAGGTCTCGGCGCCTTCCGGGACCTCGAGCGCGAGCGCAGCCGCCTGGTGCCTTTCCACTAGGTCGCGGAAGCGGGTCCAGTTCATCTGAGCGTGGAAGCCGGTCCGGCGCAGCCCCTCGGAGCCGGCCGACGCGAGCGCGCGCAGGGCTTCTTCGCGCGCGCGGGTCCCCGGCGTCCAACGGCCGGCCGAGAGGAGCACGACGGCTCCGAGCGCGAGGTCGGCGGCGCGGACCGTCCGGAGAGCCTCCCGCGCGCGGGCGCCCGTCGCCGAACGATCCACGAGCCGCTCGGCCGCGAGAAGGCGCGCGCCCGTCTTCGCGAGGAGGCGCACGCCCTCGGCGCGGTCGGGCGCGCCGTGGAACACCTCCGCGTACGGCGGAAGGAGGGCGGCCGGCCCCGCGACCACGCGCCGCGCTGCGACGAGCTCCATGTTCCAGAACGTCGGAGGCAGGAGACGCAGGCCCCGCCGCGCGACGGCCGCGACGGAAGCCTCCACGCGGCGGCTCTTCGCCGTCTCGAAGACGGCCTTGGCGAGATGCCGTTCGAGGGCGGGGACATCACGGACGGGCGCGTCGAGAACCGCGAGCAGCTCGAAGGGGTCGCCGGGATGACCCGTGCCGTCGCGGCCGAGCACCGTCGTCCCCTCCCCGAGCCCGAGCGCGCCGCCGAGAGCCGCTCCTGCCCAGGTGTCGCCGGCGGCGTCCGTCAGCGCCGAGACGAGCGCGCGCACCGCCTCGGCCGCGCGCGCTTCGGCGCCGGCGTCCCGCGCCCCCGTGAAGGGCCGGCCCGCATCGCCCGTATCGATCACCACGGCGTTCGGAGAGAATAGCCGAATGCCGCCGCCTTCGGTCCTCCGTGCCACCCTCGAATACGACGGAGGCCACTACCGCGGCTGGCAGACGCAGATCAACGCCCGCACGGTGCAGGGCGAGCTCATGCGCGCCTGCCGCGAGGTGCTCGGCCCGGACGTCAAGATCAACGGCGCGGGCCGCACCGACGCGGGCGTCCACGCCTTCGCGCAGGTCGCCTCCCTTCATGGCGTGAGCGTCCGGGCCGCCGACCTCGGCAAGGTGCGCCAGAACCTGAACGACCTGCTCCCGCCCGACATCAACGTGCTCCGGCTCGCCATGGCGCCGCCCTCGTTCCACGCGCGCCACTCCGCCGCCGAACGCATCTACCGCTACCGCATCTCGCGCCGGCGCACCGCGTTCGGCAAGCGTTTCGTCTACTGGGTGAAGGACCACCTCGACGCGTCCGCCATGCAGGCGGCCGCCGACCTCTTCGTCGGCCGGCACGATTTCGGGAGCTTCGCGGAGAACGCCGAGGGCCACGACTCCACGCTCGTGGAGGTCGCGTTCGCACGCGTGGAGACGCCGCCCGACGCGCCCGATCTCATCTTCTTCCGGATTGGCGCCTCGCATTTCCTTTGGAAGATGGTGCGGCGCCTCACCGGCACGCTTCTCGAGGTGGGCCGGGGGCGGCTCGACGCGGCGGGCGTCCGCGCGCTCCTCGAGAGCCGCTCCGGAAAGCCGGCCGAATGGACGGCCCCGCCCTCGGGCCTCTTCCTCGAATCGGTCGCGTACCCGGGCGATCCGCCGCCTCCGGCGATCGATCCCTTCCGGCCCGGGTTCTGACGAGGAATAAAGAAGAGGAGCTTTCTCTTAGAAGGGTATTAAGGAGAACCTCTTGAGATTTCCAGCTCTCGTCGCCGCGGTCGCCGGCGCACTCGTAGCCTCGCAGGCCGCTCGGGCAGACGCCCGACCCTCTTCCCCCCCCGCCGTCCACATTCCGTTTGTCGAGGGCAAGCCCTTCGCGGAGATCCTGAGGCGCGCCAGGGCCGAGAACAAACCCGTCATGCTCGACGTCGTGGCGTCGTGGTGCGGGCCGTGCAAGATCATGGACAAGACGACGTTCTCCGACCCCGGCTTCGTCGACTGGGCGAAGAAGACCGTCATCCCCGCGCGTGTCGACGCGGAAAGAGGCGAGGGACGACGCATCTCGGCGCGCTACCAGGCCTTCTCGTTTCCGACGGTGGTCTTCCTCGACGGCGACGGAAACGAGATCGACCGTCTCGTGGGCGGCTACGGGGCCGTCGATTTTCAGCGCGGCGCCGAAGCCCTTCTCGCGGGACGGAGCCATTTGCTCGTGGCCCTCGCGAGGCTGAAGGCGGCCTGGAACGCGGAGGAGGCCATCCCGGTGTCGAACGCCCTCGCCGCGCGGCGCGACCTCGCGCGGGTGCGCCCGATCGCGCTGCGCATCGTCAGTGAGGAGGGTGATCTCGGCCGGCCCGAGATCTTCCAGGTCTTCGCGCAGCTCGTCGCCATCGAGACGCTCGACGACGACCACTCCCCCGAGACGGGCGACCTCATCGCGACCTTCCTCCCCAAGCTCGGGAACGACCCGCGTCGCGCCTTCCTGGCCGCGGCGCTCGTGACCGGCCTCGGGAAGCGCGGCGACGTCGCGGCGGCGCGCGCCGTGACGGCGGAAACTCTCCTCGCCGTGGGCGAAGCCTCCCCGTACTCCGCCGACGTGCTCGCGGCTCTCGGCGCCGCCGAGCGCAAGGCCAGCAACGTCCCGGAGGCGCTCGCGGCGTTCCAGCGCGCCGCGGCTCTCGCCGAGAAGAACGGCGCCGCCCCGGGGTCGCGCGTCGAGCGGCAGTTCGACCTCGCCGAGGCGCTCGCCACGAGCGGAAAGCCCGCCGAGGCGAAGAAGGCTTACGGCGCCGGAACCGCGATCGGGCCGCTCGACACGCAGCTTGCCGCGCGGGCGGCGCGCGTCGCGCTCGCCTTGAAGGAGCCGGCCGCCGCCGTCCAGCACGCGCGCCAGGCCGTCGAGCTGTCGAGCGGGGAGGACGCGAGCGCCCAGGGAGCTCTCGCGGCGGCCCTCCGCGCGACCGGAGACCGGGCTGGTGCTTCGGCGGCCCTCAAGAAGGCGGCCAGCCTCGACCCTGCCAACCCTGAGTACCGCGTGGCCACTCCCGAGGCGCCGAAGAAGAAGGCCGCCAAGGCCTCCTGAAAAGAGGAGACGACGTGGCGCGCAGGTGGTCGCCCGCGGGCATCCTCCTCTCTCCCGTGGGCCTCGCCCCCGCGACCGCATCCGTCGACGGGTTCTGGTCCGCCGCGCGCGAAGCGGCCGGGCCGGCGGGATTCGTGGAGGTCGTCACCCATGACGGGGACCCTCGGGAACCGGCGCGCCTTTCCGCCCTCTTCGCGACGCCCGGCCGGCCGGAGACGCGCGGCACGCTCCTGTTCCTGCACGGCAAGGGCGGCTGCGGCGCCGAGTGGACGAAGGATGCCGTGCGCGCTCTCCGCCTCGGCTTCAATGTCCTCGTGCCCGAGCTGCGCGGCCACCCGCCCTCTACGGGGGCGCGGATCACCTACGGGATCCGCGAGACGAACGACCTCCTCCTCCTCCTCGATCTCGCCGCGGCCCGCTTCGGCGTGAAGCGCGCGCGTCTCGGCATCGACGGCTGCTCGATGGGCGCTCTTCTCGCTCTTCAGCTCGCCGCCGCCGCCCCGCCTGCCGCGCTGTGGCTGCAGTCGCCGTTCGCCGACATGAAGAAAATGGCCGCGCACTATTTGCACCGCGCGACCGGGCTGCCCGCCTTCCTCTTCGCGCTCCCCGTGCGTTTTTTCCTGTGGCGCCTCGCCCGCACCGAGGGGCTCGACCTCTCGCAAGCGGACCCGGTGCGCGCGGCCCGGCGCGTGACGTGCCCGACCGTCGTCGTGCACGGCGAGGACGACGGGCTCGTGCCGATCCGCTTCGCGCTGCGCGTTTACGAGGCGCTCGCCGGAGAGAAGACTTTCTGGCGCGTGCCACGCTGCGGCCACTGCCACCACGCAGACGAGCCGCAGGCGCTAAGCCGGGCGGAATACGAGAAGCGCTGGACGGAGTTCTTCCGCCCCCGCCTCGCGTGAGCGTCAGTCCCTGGCGCGTGGGAGCTGCGAAAAGCCCGCGGCGAAGGCGCCGATTCCCGCAGCCAACCGCACGAGGAGCGTCAGGGACGACAGCCCGTGGAGCCGTCCCCACTCCTGCCTCAGGGGATTCGTCTTCAGGGCGAGATCGATGGGGCCCATCCGTTCCCGGAGCGCCATCATCTCGGGCGTGATGACGTAGAGCGACGCGATCGCGGCTACGGCCGCGACGGCGAGAAGCCGCAGCGCCAGGCCGCGCGCGCGGGGAGACCACGCGTTCGCGCGATTCCAAAACACGAGCCCGAGAACGAGAAGGACGACGGCCCCGAGCGACACGGCGTCGAGGCCGTCGAGGAGCGCCCGGTTCACGGCGCCCGCGGCGTGACGGCTCGGGGCGGTCAGGAGGACGGCGCGCGCGCCGAACCCCCCGAAGAAAGCGAGCATTCCGCACCAGAGCGCGGCCACGAACAGCCACACGCCGGCGAGGAGCGTCCGGCGCCGGGCCGTCATGGGTTCCTCTCCGGCGCGGCCAGGCGTTCCATGCGCCCTCAGGCCTCCGCGACCCACTCGGGTGTCACGAGGTTCGGGAGGATGCCGCAGGCGTGCCCGCGGGCGAGGAGCCGGCGCACGGCCTCGCGCCCACGCGCGCCATAGGAGCGGGTCCAGTCGTTCACGTACATGCCCACGAAGCGGTCCGCCTTTTCGCGCGGGAGTCCGCGCGCGAAGCGCATCGCGTCCGTGAGGGCGTCCTCGCGGTGGAGGAGCGCGTACTCGATGGACCGAAAGAGCGCGCGCGACACGCGCGCGATGAGCTCCGGCCCGAGGTCCTTCCGGACGGCATTGCCTCCGAGGGGCAGCGGCAGGGAGGTCTCCTCCTTCCAGACGACGCCGAGGTCGGCCACGAGGCGGAAGCCCTCGTCCTTCCAGGTCAGCTGGCCCTCGTGGATGACGACGCCGGCGTCCACGTCGCCACGCGTGACGGCCTCGCCCACCTTGTCGAAAGGCGTCACGACCGGGATCGAGGCGGGGGCGTAGATCCTGAGCGCGAGGGCGGCGGTCGTGAGCGCGCCGGGAATCGCGACGCGCCGCCCCGCGAGGTCGGCCATGGTCTTTGGCGCCCCCGCCTCCTCGCGCGCGATCACGCACGGTCCGTAGCCGTCGCCGAAGGAGGCCCCGTGCGGCAGCAGCACGTACCGGTCCGCGAGAAATGCGTATGCGTGAAAGGAAACAGCCGTGATCGCGAGCTCGCCCGAGAGCGCCCGCCGGTTCAGGGTCTCGATGTCAGCGAGCTCGTGACGATACGAAACGCCCTCGGTGTCGACCGCGTTCTCGCGCAGTCCGTAGAACATGAAGGCGTCGTCGGAATCGGGCGAGTGTGCGAGGACGAGTGTCTGGCTCATGGCGTGTCTCCGATTTTTCTTCGCGCGCGATCGTAGCCCGGATGCGAGGTCGACACGGTCTCGCGGGACCGGATGGCGGGCGGGTGAAAAAAACTTCGCACGTCAAGAAAAAAATTCTTGATTCGTGGTCGAAACTCTCTACAATTCTCTTCAGCAAGAAAAAAGGACGGCGAGGTGATCTTGAGTCACTTCACCGTCCTTACGGAAAACCCCGAGCTCTTTTGAAAATCGATCGACAACGAAAATTTCAGGGTTCTTTCGGCAGTCGGCAGATCCAGAAAACGCGAGGTTCCCGTCCTTCGAGGGGCGGTCAACCTAGCACGCGGCTTTCGGGACTGTCAATCAAATCTGCCAAGAGGAGGTGACAGTCCACATGCCAGCAAAGAAGAAGGCCGCCAAGAAGAGCACCAAGAAGGCGAAAAAGGGTAAGAAGTAGGTACCCTTTCATAACCTGTTCTTATCAAGGTATTTCCGGGATTCGGGGGCTGAACCAGCCCCCTTATTTTTTGTTCGGAGGCGTGGGGAGGTACGGCCACCCCGGCAGATTTCCACAGCCTCATCCTCGTCTTTTCCACGGACGTATATAAACGTTTATATACTCAGTCGATGTCTCTTTCTCACGTCCTTCTCGGGCTGCTCGCGCGCGGTCCGGCGAGCGGCTGGGACCTCGGGTCTCACCTCTACGAGGATCCCGCCCTCGGATGGAACGCGGAGCTCGCGCAAATCTATCCCGCTCTCCGCCGCCTCCTGCGCGGCGGCTTCGTCGCGCTCCGGCGGCGGCGCTCTTCGAAGGGCCCGCCCAGGCGCGAGTACCGGCTCACCGCTGCGGGGCGCCGTGAATTTCGCGAATGGCTCGCCGAGCCGCTCGAGATCCCGAAGCCGCACGCTGCCGCTCTCGCACGGCTCGCCTTCCTCGAGAAGCAATCGCCGGAAACCCGGCTCGTGTCGCTGCGGCTCTACCGCACCCTTCTCTCGGACGAGATGACGCGCACATCGCCCGGGACGACGGCCGCGCGGCGGAGACGGCGCATGCTCCTCGAGACTGAGCTGCACTGGGCGGATGCGGAGATCGCGGCGGCGCTCTCAGGGCGTACGCTCTCCCCGGAGGAACGATGAACGCACGAGAAGCGCTCGCGAGACTCGAGGGCCTCAGGAACACGCGGGGAAAGGAGGCGGCCGACGCGAAGAAGGCTTGCCTCGCGATCCTCGCGCGTCGCCCCGCCGGCACGGCCCGCGCGGTGGAACGGCTCCACGAGGCCCTGTGCTTCCTGCGCGCGTATCCCGACGACGCCGAGGTGCTCGCGCGCGTTGCGGCGATGCTCGCGGGATTCGCGCGGAGGCCGGACCTTCGCCGCCATCGCCGCGCGCTCCGGGACACCGGGATCGCGGGCACCGCGATCCGCTTCCCGTTCTTCGCGGGCACCGCGCGCTGGCTCGCCGCGCGCTGGCCCGACCGTCTCACCATGGACTGGAAGACCTTCACGAACCGCGCGGCGCTCGAGCGCGTCCTGCCCCTCGTCTCTCTTCCCGCCGAGGCGCCGGGTCTCGACGAGCTGGACCTCGGCGCGCGCGGCTGGGTGAAGCGGCTCAAGGGTCCCTCCGAGACGGATGCGGCGTTTCTGATCCGCCGGCTCGCGGCGCTGGGGCGCGACCGCTTCGAGCAGGAGTGGGCCTACGAAGGGCTCGAGCTGCCCCTCGTCCTCGCGCCGGGTCCGGGCGAGCCGGCACGCACGCACGCCGCGTCTCCGGTTTCCACGGTCCACTTCCAGACCGCGCCTTTCGCGAGCGGGCGGCCCGACGTCCGGAGCGACGTCGCGCGGCCTCCCAAGAGCGTCGTCGTAGCCTCTCCGGCGGAAGGCCGTAGTCTCCTGGACCTCGCGCGCGAATCGATGGTCACCCGCCAGCGCGATCTCGACGTCTTCCAGTGGGGAGACCCGGACGGCGTCCGCCTCGTGCACTTCGAAGATGGCCTCTCGTTCGTCGTGATCGGCGCGGTGACGGAACGCCGGCTCCTCCTCGAATCCGTCTACGGCTTCCTGACGCTGAAGAACGGCGTGCCGATCAGCTACGTCCTCGTGAGCGCGCTCTTCGGCTCCTCGGAGATCGCCTACAACGTGTTCGAGACGTTCCGCGGGGGCGAGTCGGGCCGCATCTACGGAAAGGTCCTCTCCACGGCGCGGCATCTCTTCGGATCGGACGTCTTCACGATCTTCCCGTACCAGCTCGGAGGCTACGGCAACCCCGAGGCGCTCGCATCGGGAGCCTGGTGGTTCTACCAGAAGCTCGGCTTCCGGCCGCGGGCGCCGCGCGTCGTGGCGCTCATGAACGAGGAGCTCGACCGAATGAAAGCGGATCCGGCGTACCGTTCCTCCGTCGCCACGCTGAAGATTCTCGCGTCCGAGAATCTCTACTTCCATCTCGGGAGAGAGCGCGACGACGCGATCGGCGTCCTCGAGCTGCCGAACGTCGGCCTCGCGGTGACCGACATGCTCGCCCGGCGCTTCGGCTCGGACCGCGAGAAGGCCGAGGCCACCCTGACCCTCGAGGCGCGGGACCTCCTCGGCCTCCGCTCGCTCAGCGGCTGGAGCGCGGGAGAGCGCCTCGCGTTCCGCCGATGGGCGCCTCTCGTGGCGATCCTGCCCGAGGTCGCGCGCTGGACAGGGGCCGAGAAGCGCGGTCTCGCCGCGGTCATCCGGGCGAAGGGCGGCCGCCACGAATCGGACTTCGTCCGCCTCTTCGACGCGCACCGCCCGCTGCGGCGGGCGATCGCGAGACGAGCGGCGCCCCCGAAGCCCGAATCCGCCTGACGCCCGGACTCCTCAGCCCGGGCTGAGGTTCGCGAAGCGGGCAACAAACTTCTTGCGGCCCGCGTGATCGAAGTAGACGACCACTTTCTCCGCGTCGCCCGAGCCCTCGATCGTGAGGACGACGCCGGTCCCGTACTCCGGGTGGCGCACTTTCGAACCGCGCCGGAAGCCGGAGGCCGTGGGCGGCGGCGGCGTGCGCTTCATGACGGGGCGGACCGGCGTGATCCGCCGCGCGGGGAAATGCCGGGAGGGAGATTTCTGCGAATAGGAAGAGGGGGCGGCCTCCTGGGATTCGTTCTCGTAGTCGGGAAAGAGCGAACCGCCCGACGAGGCGCCTCCGAAACCGCGACCGCTTCCAAAGCCGCGGCCCGAGCCGAAGCCCCGCTCGCGGGCGCCGCCTCTCTCTCCACCTTCTAAGAAATCCCCCGGTCTTCCCCTTCCGAAACCAGAAGTCAGATCTTCTCGAATGAGAACACTTTCCGGAATCGCCTCGAGGAATGGCGACGGCTCGCGGCTCATCCATTCGCCGCGCACCATCCGCCGGAGGACGTACGAGAGCGTCAGGCGCTCTTTCGCGCGGGTCATCCCGACATACGCGAGGCGGCGCTCCTCCTCGAACTGGTCGTCGTCGTCCTTCGACGACGCGTGGGGAAGCGAGCCGTCCTCGAAGCCCGCGAGGAACACGTCGTCGAACTCGAGGCCCTTGGCCGCGTGGAGCGTGATGAGGAGGATGCCCTTCTTTTCGTCCGCGTCGTCGGCGTCGGCCCGGAGTGTCACGGCGTCGAGGAAGCCTGCGGCGGACGGGTCGTCCCCCTCGCCTCCGAACGAGGCCACGTGCTCGTGCTCCCGCGCGGCGGCCAGCAGCTCGTCGAGGTTCTCGCGCCGCGCCTCGTCCTGCGGGTCGAGGGAATTCTCGTAGAGCTTCGCGAGACCGGTCTCCTCCAGCATGAGCGCCACGGCGGCCCCGGCGCCGGTTCCCTCCACGATACCGAACTCGCGCAGCTTCGTGACGAGCCCCCGGAATTCGGTCAGCGCCTTCTTCGCGCGCTCGGTGAGATCCCGGGGCAGGGACTCGAGCGCCGCGAGGAGCGAGGCGCCGCGCTCGGCCGCGGCGGCCTCGACCGCCTCCCTCGTGGCCGCGCCGATGCCCCGCGCCGGCACGTTGACGACCCTTCGGAACGACACGTCGTCGGCCGGGTTCACCGCGAGGCGCAGGTATGCGAGCGCGTCCTTGATCTCGGCGCGCTCGTAGAACTTCGTCCCGCCCACGAGGATGTACGGCATGTTCGAGCGCAGGAGCTCGTCCTCGAAGGCGCGCGACTGCGCGTTCGTCCGGTACAACACCGCCACCTCGGAACCCGGGCGCGCGCGCCGCGCGGCGGCGATCCGGGAGACGATCTCCTTCGCCTCGTCGCGCTCCTCGTCGAAGACGGCGAGACGCACCTTCTCTCCCCCCGTCTTCGTGGCCTTCAGCGTCTTGCCGAGGCGGCGGCGGTTCTCGGCCACGACCGCGCTCGCGGCCTTCAGGATCGGCGCCGTCGAGCGGTAGTTCCGCTCGAGGCGGACCGTCTTCGCCGTCGGGAAGTCGCGCGTGAACTCCAGGATGTTCGACACGTCCGCACCGCGCCAGCGGTAGATGGACTGGTCCTCGTCGCCGACGACGAAGAGATTTCCGGCCTTCCCCGCGATGAGCCGCACGAGCTTCGCCTGGACGCGGTTCGTGTCCTGATATTCGTCCACGAGGAGATGCCGGATGCTCTTCTGCAGCAACGCGCGCACGTCGTCCCGCGTGGCCACGAGTCGCGTCGACAGGATGAGGAGATCGTCGAAGTCGAGAGCCTTGGAAGCCCGCAGCGCTTTCTCGTACGCGCGGGAAATGTCGGCGAGACGCGATCCCAAAAAGTCGCCGAAACGGAGCGGGAAGTCGTCGGGCTGGATCCCCTCGTTCTTGGCCTGCGAGATCCGCGACTGGATCTGGCGCGGCGTGGCCGACTTCTCGGGCAGGGCGACTTCCTTCATCGCGCGCTTCACGACGGCGAGCTGGTCGTCCGAGTCGAAGACGACGAAGCCCTTCGGCACTGCCGCCTCGTCCGGAAAGCGCCTGAGAAGGCGCACGCCCCACGCGTGAAACGTCCCGACGAACGAGCGCGGCCGCTCCGTGCCGAGGAGCGCGCCGACGCGGTCTTTCATCTCGCCCGCGGCCTTGTTTGTGAAGGTGACCGCGACGACGCCTTCCTGCGGCACGCCATGCGCCACGACCCACGCGAGCCGGCGGGTGAGGACGCGCGTCTTCCCCGAGCCCGCGCCCGCGAGGACGAGAAGCGGCCCCTCGCCGTGCGACACGGCGGCGGCCTGTTCGGGGTTGAGGCCTTCGAGAAGATCTTCCGGGCGGGCGACCAAGGGTGGCGATGGTAGCGCAGCGCGCCAGCGGCGCGGTGCGGCATGATCCGTGGCGCCCATGGCGTTCGTCCTCGCCCTCGATCAGGGTACGACCAGTTCGCGCGCGCTCGTCTTCGACCACCGCGGCGCCGTGCGCGGCATGGCCCGGCAGGAGCTCAGGCAGATCTATCCCGAGCCCGGCTGGGTCGAGCACGATCCGACGGAAATCTGGGCGACGCAGTCGGGCGTGATGCACGAGGCGCTCGCGAAGGCGGGCATCACGGGCCGCGACGTCGCGGCCATCGGCATCACGAACCAGCGCGAGACGACGCTCCTCTGGGAGCGCGCGACGGGGCGTCCGCTCGCGAACGCGATCGTCTGGCAGGACCGAAGAACCGCGCCGATGTGCGACGCGCTCCGCGCGGCCGGCCACGAGGCGGCGCTCGCCGCGAAGACCGGCCTCGTCCTCGACGCCTATTTTTCCGGCACGAAGCTGAAGTGGCTGCTCGACCACTTGCCGGGGGCGCGTGTTCGCGCGGAGAGGGGCGAGCTCGCCTTCGGCACGATCGACACGTGGCTCGTCTGGAAGCTCACGAATGGGGCCGTGCACGTGACCGACGCCTCGAATGCAAGCCGGACGCTGCTTTACGACATCCACACCGGGACATGGGACGACGAGCTCCTCGCGCTCTTCGACGTTCCGAGAGAAGTCCTGCCCCGCGTCGTCTCCTCCTCGGAAGTGATCGCTCTGGCGGCGCTCGGCGGAGCGGCAGGAGCGGAGGTCCCGATCGCGGGCATCGCGGGGGATCAGCAGGCGGCCCTCTTCGGGCAGGCTTGCGACCGGCCCGGCCTCGCGAAGAACACCTACGGCACCGGCTGTTTTCTGCTCCTCAACACCGGGGGGCACGCGGTCCCCTCGAAAAACCGCCTGCTCACGACCGTCGCCTGGGATCTCGGCGGCGCCCTCACCTACGCCCTCGAGGGCAGCGTCTTCGTCGGGGGCGCCGCCGTGCAATGGCTCAGGGACGGGCTGAAACTCATCCGGACGGCCGCCGACGTCGAGGCGCTCGCCGCGAGCGAGACCGACAACGGGGGCGTGTACATGGTGCCGGCCTTCGCGGGGCTCGGCGCGCCGCACTGGGACCCCTACGCGCGGGGCGCCGTCTTTGGGCTCACCCGCGGCTCGACCGGCGGACATCTCGCGCGCGCGGTCCTCGAGTCGATCGCCTTCCAGAGCGCCGACGTCCTCTACGCCATGGAGAAGGACGCCGGCGTCACGCTGACCGAGCTGCGCGTCGACGGCGGCGCCACCGCGAACGAGCTCCTCATGCAGTTCCAGGCCGATCTCCTCGGCGTGCCCGTCGTCCGGCCCGAGGTCCTCGAGACGACCGCCCTCGGCGCCGCGTATCTCGCCGGCCTCGCCGTCGGCTATTGGAGGGACGCCGAAGAGATACGCGCGAACTGGACGGTCGCCCGCCGCTTTGAGCCTGCGATGTCGCGCGATCGCGCGGCGGCGCTCCGCGCCGCGTGGGAACGGGCCGTCGCCCGCGCGAAGGGCTGGGTGTGAGCTCGGGCGTCAGCCCTTCAGGAACGCCAGCAGATCCGCGTTGATCTGGTCCTTGTGTGTCGAGCACATGCCGTGCGGCAGACCCGGATAGACCTTCAGAGTCGACTTCTTGACGATCTTCGAGGAGATGAGAGCTGAGTCGGCAATCGGCACGATCTGGTCATCGTCGCCGTGGAGAATCAGGGTCGGAACGTCGAACTTCTTGAGATCTTCAGTGAAGTCCGTCTCCGAGAACGCCTTGATGCAAAAGTACGACGCAGGGAAGCCGGCCATCATCCCCTGGAGCCAGAATGACTCGCGCACGCCTTCCGAGACCTTCGCGCCCGGTCGGTTGTAGCCGTAAAACGGCAGGGTGAGATCCTTGAAGAACTGCGAGCGATCGGCGAGGACACCGGCGCGGATCTTTTCGAACGCATCGATCGGCAAGCCACCCGGATTGGCGGTCGTCTTGAGCATCAGCGGTGTGACCGAGCCAATCAGGACGGCCTTGGCCACACGCTTCGTGCCGTGGCGGCCGATGTAGCGGGCGACTTCGCCGCCGCCCGTTGAGTGGCCGACGTGGATCGCCGTCTTCAGGTCGAGCGCTTCGACGAGCGCCGCCAGATCGTCGGCGTACGTGTCCATGTCGTTGCCCTTCCAGGGCTGACTCGAGCGGCCGTGGCCACGGCGATCGTGGGCGATGCACCGATATCCGCGGGAAGCGAGAAAGAACATCTGGTCTTCAAAGGCATCCGCGGAAAGCGGCCACCCGTGACTGAAAACAACGGGCTGTCCGCTGCCCCAGTCCTTGTAATAGATCTGCGTGCCATCTTTGGTCGTGATCGTGTTCATGGGATGGTCTCCTTATCTTGTTGGTGGCGGCTGGCCCCTCATTCCACCGTAACCGATTTCGCGAGGTTGCGCGGCTGGTCCACGTCGCAGCCGCGGCGCCGCGCGACGTGGTAGGCGAGGAGCTGAAGCGGCACGACCGACACGATCGGCTGGAGCGCCGGATAGATCTTCGGCAGGGTCACGACGGCGTCGGCGAAGGTCGACACGTCCGCGTCTCCCGGGCTCACGAGGGCAATGACAACGGCGTCGCGCGCCTTTGCTTCCCTGAGGTTCGAAGCGATCTTCTCGTAGAGCGCGTCATCGGGCGCGAGGCCGATCACGGGCATCTTGTCGTCGAGGAGAGCGATCGGCCCGTGCTTCATCTCGCCGCCCGGATACCCCTCCGCGTGGAGATAGGAGATCTCCTTGAGCTTGAGCGCGCCCTCGAGGGCGATCGGGTAATGGGCGCCGCGCCCGAGAAAGAGCATGTCCCTCGCGTGCTCGAGGCGGCGGGCGAGCTTCTCGATCTCGGGTTCGAGGGCAAGCGCCTCGCGAAGGGCGGCGGGAAGCCGCGCGAGGCCCGCGAGGAACGCCGTGTCGACGGGCTCTTCATGCGGGGCGCGCGCGGCCTTGACGTAGTGCGCGAAGAGCGCCAGCGCCACGAGCTGCGTCGTGAAGGCCTTCGTCGAGGCGACGCCGATTTCGGGCCCCGCGTGCGTCGCGATGACGCCGTCCACCATCCGCGCGATCGCCGAGTTCGGCACGTTCACGAGGCCCGTCGTGCGCGCTCCGAGGCGGCGGGCCTCTTTCAGCGCGGCCACGGTGTCGGCCGTCTCGCCGGACTGCGAGATGCCGAGGACGAGCGTCCTTTGGTCCACGAGCGGCGAGCGGTAGCGGAACTCGGAGGCGTAGTCCACGCCCACGCGCACGCGGGCGATGTCCTCGACGAGGAACTTCCCGACGAGGCCCGCGTGCCAGCTCGTGCCGCAGGCTACGATCTGTACGCGGTCGATGCCGCGAAGGAGCCCGCGCGGCACGCCCATCTCCTCCTCGTTGAAGAGTCCCGTCTCGAGGGAGAGCTTGTTGCCGATCGTCTCTATGACGACGGTGGGCTGCTCGGCGATCTCCTTCGCCATGAAGTGCGGGTATCCGCCCTTCTCGGCCGAGACCGCGTCCCACGGCACGCAGCGAGAAGGCCGCTCGCGAGGCATGCCATCGAAGCCCGTCACGGTGACGGCCGACGCCGTCAGGCGCGCCAGGTCGCCGTCCTCGAGGAAAATCAGGTTGCGCGTGTATGCGAGGAGCGCCGTCGCATCCGAGGCGACGAAATTCTCGCCTTCGCCGAGGCCGAGCACGAGGGGCGGACCCCACTTGAGCGCGTACAGGACGCCGGGCTCGTCCGCCGAGAAGAGGACGAGCGCGAACATCCCTTCGAAGGACGAAACGGTCCGGCGCACGATCTCGGCGAAGGGGGTGCCCGGTTCGGCCCTCTGCGCCGCGCCGAGGGCCTGCGCGACGACCTCGGTGTCGGTCTCGGAAAGGAACCGGACTCCCTGCGCCTGGAGTCCTTGCTTCACCGCCAGGAAGTTCTCGATGATGCCGTTGTGGATGACGACGACGCGGCCGGACGCGTCGCGGTGCGGGTGCGCGTTTTCCTCGGAGGGCCGGCCGTGCGTGGCCCAGCGCGTGTGCCCGATGCCGAACCTTCCCTGCGGCGGGTTCTTCGCGATCTTCTCCGTGAGGTTGCCGAGCTTGCCCTCGCTGCGCGCGACGCGCACGACCGCGTCGTCTCCCACGACCGCGATCCCCGCCGAGTCGTAGCCCCGGTACTCGAGGCGCTTCAGCCCGTCGAGAAGGACCGGCGTCGCCTCGCGGGCCCCGACGTACCCGACGATTCCGCACATGTCAGGCCTATTTCTTCTTCCCGGCGGCCTTGCGTTCCCGGTACTTCGCGCCGCCGCCTTGCAGGTTCGTCTGGGGCGCGCGTGCCAGAGCGAGGGCGTTTTCGGGAACGTCCTCGGTCACGGTCGTGCCCGCCGCGATGATGGCGCCGTCGCCGATCGTGACCGGGGCGACGAACTGCACGTCCGAGCCGACGAAGACGTCGCGGCCGATTGTCGTCCGGTTTTTCGCGAAGCCGTCGTAGTTGCACGTGATGACGCCCGCGCCCACGTTCGTGCGCTCGCCGATCTCGGTATCGCCGAGGTAGGTGAGGTGATTCGCCTTGACGCCGGTGTGGAGCTTCGCCTTCTTCGTCTCGACGAAATTGCCGACGTGGACCCCTCCCGCGAGATCGGTTCCCTCGCGCAGGCGCGCGAAGGGACCGACGACCGCGCCGTCGCCGACGACCGCCGACTCGATCACGCAGTAGGGCCTCACCGTCACGCTCTTCCCGAAGACCGAGTCCCTCACGACCGTCCCCTGCCCGATCCGGCTGCCCGTGCCGACGCGCGTCTTCCCGAGGAGCGTCACGAACGGCTCGACGACCACGTCCGTGCCGAGGGTGACGCCATCGTCGAGCGTGATCGTCTCGGGGCGGAGGAGGGTCGCGCCCGCGGCCATCGCGGCTTCCGCGTTGCGGCCGCGGAGAATCGTGTCCACGCGGGCAAGATCGGCGCGGGAATTCACGCCGAGCGCGGCCGCCGGGTCCCCTTCGATGGTGACGACCTTCCGCTTCGCCTTGGCCGCGAGCGCGAGCACGTCGGTCAGATAGAACTCGTTCTGGGAGTTCTTCGAGGTCAGGAGAGGAAGCGCCTTTTCGAGAAAAGCCCGATCGAACGCATACGTCCCCGTATTGATCTCCACGATCTTCTTCTCGTTGTTCGAAGAATCTTTCTCTTCAACGACTTTCCGGAAGCGCCCGCCGCGATCCCGCACGATGCGACCGTAGCCCGACGGGTTCGTGACGCGCGCCGTCAAGACCGCGGCGGCCGCCTTCGGATCCGCCTCGAGGGCGCTGAGGAGGCCAAGGACGGCCCTCGCGTCGAGCAGCGGGACGTCGCCCGACAAGACGACGACGCGCCGCGCCTTCCCGAACTCCGTCGCCGCGGCGCGGACAGCATCACCGGTGCCGCGGGGCGGATCCTGAATGGCCACGCGGACGTCCGGATGGGCCTTCAGGTGCTCACCGATGGCGGCGTTCTCCTTCGAAACGACGACGACGACGTGGCCCGCGTCTCCCGCCACGGCCTTCGCGGTGTCGAGAACCCGATCGAGAAGCGGGCGACCCGCGGCTTCGTGCAGGACTTTCGGCCGCTCGGACCTCATCCTCACGCCGCGGCCCGCGGCGAGGAGGACGACAACGGTCATGCGCCTCCCGCGACGAGCTCCGTGAAACCCTGCGTTCCCCGGAGGGCGGCGAGGTCGGCTTCGAGTCGGGCCTGAATGCGGTTCTGGTCGTCGGCGGCGATGGCCTTCTTCAGGCTCTGGAGCGCCTGGTCGACGTCCCCCTGAAGCGCGAAGCAGCAGGCCGTGAGGTAGTGCACGCGGCCGTCGCCGTCGCGGCGACCCGCGTTCCTGCGGAGGAGGTCGAGCGCCTTGTCGACATTGCCGCGGTTCTTTTCGAACACGGCGGCGTGGTACAGCTCCTCCGGCTCGGCTGCGGCGGTGCCCTTCGTCTTCTTTCCAGCGCGGCACGCCCCGAGGTACATCCGCGCGCGGTCGAGGTATTCCTTCTCCTCCGGATGCTTCCCGATGAGGTCTTCGAAGCGCCGCGCGGCCTCGTCGAAGTGCCGTTTGTGGAAGAGCTCGATGGCCTTCTCGTATTCCTTGCGCGCCGCCGAGGCTTCGCGCACGGCCTCCTTCAAGGAAGCGGGGGCCTTGCGCGCCTTGTCGGGCTCGGGCCCTCCGAGCTTCAGCTGTCGGATCTTCTTCTCGAGGTCCTCGAGCGGCAGCCCGAGCTCTTTCGAGAGGGTTTGCATGTCCATCCGGCCGAAGTTCGCCTTCAGCCATTTGGCGTCGTCGTCGGTCCACTTTCGGACAGTCATTGGAGGGGCCTCCCGGTGGGACCCGGGCTCAGGGAGCCCGGACAAGGACGGCGAATTCTCGTCACGCCGCTCCCCCGCGTCAAGGCGCACGAAATCAGGCCTGAATCGTGGCCTTCCGGGCCGCAAAACGGGGCGTTCGGGCGCCAGCGCCGTAGAATCGCGATAGCCTGACGCCGTGTACGAAGCCCCGATTTTCTGCACGCAGTGCGCCGCCCGTCTGGAAGAGCAGGCGATGGGCGTCTCGTCGAAGAAGGTCCCGGTCTGCGTGCGCTGCGGCGCCGTCCACTGGATCGACCCGAAAATCGCCGCGGGCATCCTCATCGTGAAGGGCGACCGCGTCCTCCTGGTGAAGCGCGGCATCGAGCCCGGATACGGCCGCTGGACGTTTCCCGGCGGACACGTGGACCGCGGCGAGACCCTCGAGGAGGCCGCGCTGCGCGAGACTCTCGAGGAGTGCGGCGTCACGGCGGACCTCGGAGATCTCCTCGGCGCCTTCTCCTATCCGGGGAGGCCCGTCGTCATCGTGATCTACCGGGGGTCGCTCGCGGTCGGCAGCCGCGAGCCCCATGCGGGCGACGAGACCCTGGAGGTCGGCTGGTTCACGGCGGACGAGGCCGCGGGGCTCGAGCTCGCCTTCCGCTCGGTGGCCGACGCGCTCAGCCGGCTCTTCGGGCGGACCTATTCGGCATGAGGAACAAGACATGCGCCGCAACATTCGTTTTCTCGTCCCGCTTTTCGCCCTCGTCCTCTTCGCGGCCGTCGCGCCGGCGGACGAAGCGATCGTCGCCACGAAGCCGGCTCCCGCCAGCCTCGAAAAGGCCGCCTTCGCGGGCGGCTGTTTCTGGTGCATGCAGGGGCCGTATGACAACCTGCCGGGCGTCGTTTCGACGACCGTGGGTTACACCGGCGGCGAGAAGGCGAACCCCACGTATCACGAGGTCGGTGCGGGCGGCACCGGGCACATCGAGTCAATCGAGATCGTGTACGACCCGAAGAAGGTCTCGTACGAGAAGCTCCTCGACGTGTTCTGGCGCAACGTCGATCCCACCAATCCGTATGGGCAGTTCTGCGACAACGGCTCGCAGTACCGCACCGCGATCTTCTTCGAAAACGACGCACAGCGGGCGGCGGCGGAGGCCTCGAAGAAGGCGCTCGCGGCGTCGGGGGTCCTGAAGACGCCCATCGCCACGGAGATCCTGAAGGCCGGAACTTTCTGGAAGGCCGAGGAATACCACCAGAGCTATTACAAGAAGAACCCGATCCGCTACAAGTTCTACCGCTCGGGCTGCGGACGCGACGCGCGCCTGAAAGAGATCTGGGGCGCGGCCGCCCCAAGGCACTGAGCCTAAGGCTCCCCGGGCAGCCGCGTGCGCGAGAAGACCGTGGCGCTCAGCTTCACCGGCACGGAACGCGGTACGAGGCGGCCCGACGCGATCCACACTCGATCGAGGAAGTGCGTCACGACGTAGGCCTTCTTCTTCGCGAGCGCCTCGAGGCCGATCTTCGCTACGGCTTCGGGCGTCATCTCGGGGAACGGCGTCGCTTCGGCGCCGCGCATACCCGCGACTGCGTGGAAATTCGTCTTCGTGTAGCCCGGGCAAAGGCACGTCACGGTGACGCCGTCCTTTTTCGCCTCTTCGTGCAGGGCGTGCGAGAACGACAGGACGAATGCCTTGCTGGCCGCGTACGCCGAGAAATAGGGCACGGGCAGGAATGCCGCCGTCGAGGCGACGTTCAGGATGCCGCCCGCGTGCCGCGCGCGCATGGCCACGAGGAAGCGGTGCGTGAGCTCGGCCGTCGCGACGACGTTGAGTTGCAGCATCCGGAGCACGCGCTCGAGAGGCAGCTCGGCCTCCGGTCCGTTCAGTCCGAAACCCGCGTTGTTCACGAGGATCGAGACGGCCCTCCCCGAGCCCTCCGTGGAGGCGAACAGGGCCTCGCGTCCCTCCGGCGTCCCGAGATCGGCGGCGAGAAACGACGCGTCGATCCCGTTCGCCTTCGAGAGCTCCTCGGCGAGCCGGGCGAGGGCGTCGCCCCGGCGTGCCACGAGGAAAAGATCGCGGCCCGATTCCGCGAGCAGGCGCGCGAACGAAGCGCCGATACCCGAGGACGCGCCCGTGACGACGGCGAGGCCCCCATCCGTAACGCCTTCGCCCGTCACGACGTGCCTCGCGGCATGCGGATCACTTCCGACACGCGGTAGCCGAGCAGTGTCCGGAGGACGCGCGCGGGCGCGAAGAGATCGAGGCCCAGAGACGGAGCCGGGGACGGCAGGACCGAGAGGACGAGAGGCGGACCGCCCGCCGCGAGGACGGTGTAAACGCCGAACCAGTTGCGTGCGCCGAGGGCCTTCACGCGCGCTTCGCCTCCGTCCACGCGCAGCGGAAAGTCGGACTCCGCGTCCCGCGTCCAAAGGTGCGGGGGGCCGGAAGCGGCCTCGCCCGAGAGCTTCAGGGCGCGCTTCAGGAGCGAGGCGGCGGGATCTCGCAGCGCCTTCGAAGAGAGCGAGAACGGCACCGTCGCGTATCCCGCGGCCTTCAGCTCGGCGAACGCACTCGGCGAGATCCAAAGGGCCGACGATCCCCCGATCGTCGCGACACCCTCCGGCCAGAGGCCGGGCAGCAGGAACTCGGTGGCTGTCGCGAAGTCCGGGAAAAAGAGCGTGCCGCCCACTTCCTTCGACTCGTACGCGGCGGGCGGAGCGGGAATCGGCGTGGCGCCGCGCGCTGCGTTCGCCTGGACCCGCACCCAGTCCTCGCGCCGGCGCGCGGACTCGCGCTTTTCGATGCGCACGCGTCCCGACCAGCGCAGCCTCAGACCGGCCTTGCCGAACTCGAGGACCTCGACCTCGCGGCGCGTCGACTCGGGCACGTCTCCGATATCGACGCCGGGCAGGTTCGGGTCGAGCGCGAGAACGAGGCCGGCCGCGAGCGGCAGATCGCGGAGACGCGCGGGAACGGGAGACGACGCGACGGGCGCCGGTTTCTTCTCGCGCGCCCCGGGCCCGCAGGAGAGCGCGAACGCCGCGACGAGAGCCGGGGCGGCGCGATGCGGTACACGCATGAGGCTACCGATTCGCCGCGTCGTTGAGCCGTTCGTCCAGCGGGATCGGATAGACCTCGGTCGCGTTGATCTTTTCCCGCTGGGCGCGGAAGCGGTTCAGCGACGTGACAAAGCGCATGTCCCCCGTAACCGTGGAGGGGACCTCGCGCTCGAACTCTGCGCGGAAGTCGAGGAGGATCCGCGAAAGACCCACCTTGAGCGCGGGCGCCTTCCAGTCCACGTTCCGGGGGTCGGCGAGGAAGACGCGGGCGGCCGCCTCGAGGCGCGCGTCGAGATCGGCCGGCTCCCAGGGTTCCTTCTGAAGGGGGGGGCCACCCCGCCGCGCCTTCACGAGTGCGAAATGAACGCGCGCGTCCGTGAACCGCTTGTACGCGATCGAGGTCATGGCGTTCAGCGAAAGGTTCTTTCCCCCCACGACGTACGTGGTTTCCGAGTCGAACCGGTGCGCGATCTCCTTGAAGTTGGCGGGCCGGTTGAATCGCAGGACGCCGCGCAGGGCGCAGGCGTTATGCGCGTTGATCCAGTAGGCGAGCCGGTCCGGTTCGGTCGGGAAGAGGTGTGGATGCGAGTCGGGAGAGACGCGCGCGACCTCCGCGAGGTACTCCTCGAGAAGCGCCTCGTCGACCGAGACCGCCGCGTAGTCCACGAGGCCATCCGTGACCGCTTTGTCGAGAAGGCGGCCGAGGAGAGCATGCGGGAACTTTCCGGCCGACGGGACGTCGGTGGCCGCCTTGACCTTCGGCTTCACGACTTCGCACGAAGCCCCCGGAAGGACGACGGCCATCACGGCGAGAAAGACGGTGGCGTGGAGGCGCCCGGACGCGACGTTCGGCTTCATGGCGCGTTCAGCCGATGATGTCTTCGGTCCCGTCGACGCCGAGGACGTTGCCGCTCAGCCAGACGGTGTCGGGCCGCGAAAGCGCAACGATCACCCGCGCGACGTCGTCGGGTGTCGTGAGGCGGCCCGCCGGGTGGATCGCGAGGCAGCGCCCGATCATCGCGGCGTTGTCGGGGATCTTGCGCAGGGCAGGCGTGTCCGTGACACCCGCGCGAATCGCGTTGACGGCGATCTTCCTCGTGACGAGCTCGACGGCGAGCTGCCGGCAGTGACTCTCGAGCGCCGCCTTGGCAGCAGACACCGCGCCGTAAGACTTCCAGATGCGGTGGCCGCCGGCCGACGTCATCGCGAAGACGTGCCCGCCCTCGGCGAGGAGTCCGGCCGCGAGGAGGTCCTGCACCCAGTAAACGAGCGAGTGCGCCATGACGTCGAGGGTCATGTCCATCTGGGCTTTCGAGATCCGGTCGCCGGCCTCGGGAGCCAGGAACGGCTTCAGCGTTCCGAAGGCGAGGGAATGCAGAACCACGTCGATCCCGGCGCGCCGGCCCTCGGCGTCGAGTATCCCCGCCATCGCGGCGAGAGCCTCGACCCGCTTCTCGTCGTCGGCGGCGTTCATGTTGAAGAAGACGGGACGGCTGCCCGCCGCCTCGATTTCCTTCGTGATGCGCTCGACGTTGGGCTGGGTCGCCCGGCGATCGAGGTGGACGCCGAACACGTTGCGGCCCGCCCGGGCGAGCGCGAGGGACACGCCCTCGCCGAAGCCAGAGGAGGCGCCGAGAACGAGGGCCCAGTTGCGCGGCGTCGTCATGCGCCGAATCCTAACCTACCGGGGCGTCAGGGAAAGTAACCGCGAATCGTCTTGGCGCGCAGCTTCGGGTTCTTGAGCCTCACCTCGATCGCGCGGAACTGGTTCTCGCCCTTCGAGGAATTCGTGAGGTATCGCAGGAAGTACTGCGAGCGGAGCTCCGTTTCGATCTTCCGGTAGACCTCGGCCAGGGCGGACGCCTTGCCGATGAAGAACGCCTCGGCCCCCGTGTCGGCGGCGAGCTCGGTCATCTTCGATTTGATCCCCATGTCGAGGAACGAGAGGTTCAGACCGATGAAGTAGATCGGCACGCCCGCCGCGCGCGCGTAGCGGCGCAGCGTTTGGTAGTCGGTCCACGAGTGGTTGTCGTCGCCGTCCGTGAGAACCACGATCGCCTTCCGCCCCGGCAGCGCGCGGAATTGATAGAGGGCCATCACGACGGCGTCGTAGAGCGCCGTTTCGCCCGACGCGTGCGTCTCGGCGATCGCGCGCACGAGATCCACGGACTTGTGCGTGAGGGACGCGAGGAGCGTGGGCCGCTCGCGGAACTCGATCACGAAGCCCTGGTCCTTTTCCTTCGAGACGAGCTTCTGCGCGAACTCCGAGGCCGCCTGGTGCACGAGCGGCATCGCTTCCCTCATCGAGCCCGAGCCGTCGATGACGATGCCGAGCGACAGCGGAAGCGACTCGGCGAACTCGAAGCTCGAGAGATCCTGCTTCACGGCATCCTCGGTCACCGTGAAGTCCTCGCGCGTGAGGTCCTTCACCAGGCGCCCGTTGGAGTCGAAGACCGAGACCGGAAGCTCGACGAGGTTCACCTCGACCTTCGACATGAAGCGCGACTCGCCCTTCAGGAGCTTGAGGTCCGTGAACTCCTTTCCTTCCGCGTCCGTCGCCGTCGCCCGCATGAGCGTGGCCTTCTGGATCTTCCCGACGGGCACGGTGACCGTGAACGGCGGCTCGGTCCACTCCTTGAGCATCGTGTCGTCCAGCCAGAGCTGGAGCTTCTTCGCTTCCCCGCCCGCAATGGACTGCAGCGCGACCTTCAGCTCCACCGTGTCGCCGGCGGACTTCTGCTTCGGGAGCTCCAGGATGCGCACGGCGAGGCGGGAATCCTTCTCGTTGAGGGCCCACGCGTCGGCGTCCACGAAGTTGCCCTGCACGTCGAAACCGAGGACCTTGAGCGTCTGCTTTTTCGGGACCTTCCCGAGGTCGATCTCGACGGTGTAGGGCGGGCGGTTCTTGACGAGGATCTTCTTTTCCTCGAGGTAGAACTCGACCCGCCGGACGGGTTCCTTCACCTCGCACTCGATCCTGAGGAGGCCGACCGGCACTTCCTGTGTCGGCGCGAGGATCTTCACGAAACCCGTGGCGTTCGCAGGGATCACGGGCCGGTTCTCGGCCTCGAGCACCACGGACGCCGCGCTCGGCATTCCCGCGAGATCGCCGCCGGCGTCCTCCGCTCGGAACGTGGACGACATCGCGGGAACCGTGAGCGAGATCGCACGGGTGCCGAGGACCCGGCCCGCGACGCCCTCCAGCCGGAACTGGAGGTTGAACGTGCCGGGCGACAAGGCGCGGAGGAACGTGATGGCGACGGGTTTCGAGACGTTCGTCACGTCGGAATTCGACAGGTCGATGTCGACGGGGACGCGGAAGGTCTCGACGGCCTCTCCCTTGTCGTTCGTGACGTCGCACGCGAGGAAGAACGAGTAAACCCGCGGCTGCGCGTTTCCCGCCCCGCGGAGGTCTCCCCGGCTGACCGAAAGCACGAACTTGACCGCGGTCTTCTCGCCCGTGCGGCCGAGGTACTGCTCGCCGACGTCGATCGGGATCGAGATCCCCGGCGCGTCGAGTCGCGTCTTCTGGACACCTCCGGGAGGCGCCGACTGCCCGAGGGCGGCCCCCGACAGAGCGAGAAGGATCGGGGCCAGGGCGAGACTCTTTCGCATTCCGGCATCGTATGCTGTCTTTCTCAAGCGACACTTCCCCCGTTCAGGAGGGCCCGATGCAATTTTCCTTCCGCCGCCCCGTCCGGACGCTTCTGGGCCTCGCCCTTTTCGCGGCCCAGCTCCCCGCGGCGGGCACGCCCCCGCCGGCGCCCGCCGCCTCGGACGCCTGGCTCGACTCCACGTCCGCCCGGTGGGACGAGACGGCCCAGAAGATCTGGGCCTTCTCCGAAACGGCCCTCGAGGAAACGCAGTCGGCCGCTCTCCTCTCGGACCTTCTCGAGAAAGAAGGCTTCACTGTGACCCGCGGCGTCGCAGGGATGCCGACGGCGTTCGTGGCGTCCGCCGGGAGCGGGTCCCCCGTGATCGGGATCCTCGCCGAGTACGACGCTCTTCCCGGCCTTTCGCAGGTGGCGGGCGCCTCGAAAAAGACGCCGCTCGTCGCGGGCGCTCCCGGACACGGATGCGGCCACAATCTCCTTGGCACGGCGGCCGTCGCCGCCGCCGTCGCCGCGAACCACGAGCGCCTCCTCGCGAAGCTGCCGGGCACGATTCGCGTCTTCGGCACACCCGCCGAAGAGCAGCTCCTCGGCAAGCCCTTCATGCTGAGAGATGGCGTCTTCGCGGGTACCGACGCCGTCCTCGCGTGGCATCCCGCGGACGCGACCTACGTGTGCACGAAGCCTTATCTCGCGATCGCCGCGATCGACGTGGAATTCTTCGGAAAGACGGCGCATGCCGCCATGAATCCGTGGCTCGGGCGGAGCGCGCTCGACGCCGTCGAGATCTTCGATCATGCCCTCGCGCTCATGCGCGAGCACGTCCTCCCCACGGCGCGCCTCCATCGCGCGATCAAGAACGGCGGCCTTGCGGCGAACATCATCCCGGATTACGCCCGTGTTCAGTGGTTCGTGAGAGACGAGTCCGGCGCGCGCGTCGACGAGATGCTGTCTCGCATCCGCAAGGCGGCCGAGGGCGCGGGCCTCGCGACGGAGACGACCTCGAAGGTCAGCCTTCTCGCCTCGACGCGCGAGCCGCTTTTCAACGGCGAGCTCTCGAAGGTCCTTCAGAAGAATCTCGTTCGCGTCGGCGCGCCCGCGTGGGACGCCACCGACCTCGCGCTCGCGCGGGGCATTCAGAAGGAGGTCGGCGTTCCCGAGGCCGGCCTCGCGGACACCGTTCTCCCCTATGCCCCCGGCCACGGGTCCGGGGCCTCGTCCGACGTGGGAGAGACGAGCGGGGCGCTGCCGCTCGCCGAGCTCGCGGTCGCGACGGGCGCCGCCGGCCAGCCGTGGCACCACTGGGCCGTGACGTCCTGCGCGGGGCACGCGCTCGGGCGGAAAGGCATGCTCGTCGCGGCGAAAGTCCTCGCGTCGTCCGTGACCGACCTCCTGAACGATGCCCGGACGGTCGCAGCCGCGAAGGCCGAGTTTCAGAAGTCGACTGCCGGTAAGCCCTACGTCAGCCCGCTCGCGAAAGACGCCGTGCCCAAAGTGTACTGAGGGGCGCTACGCCGCCGCGCGGGCGGTGTGAGCCGCGAAGAACTCCTCGACGGCGTCGAGGAACGCCTGCGGGCTCTCGAGGGACGCGATGCGGCGGCGCAGATCCCCCCCGTTCGGCAGGCCGTGCGTGTACCAGCCCGTGAACGTGCGCAGCTTCGCGATGACGGCCTTCGGCGCGTCCGCGTCGTCACTCTGGATGAGGCGGAAGTGGTCGAGGATGACGTCGCGGCGTTCCGCAAGCGTCGCCTCCCGATAGGGGCGGCCGGCGAGAAGCTCCGACGCCTGCCGGAAGATCCACGGATTCTTCATCGTGGCGCGGCCGCACATCACGGCGTCGCAGCCGGTCTCCCTGAACATCGCGAGAACGTCTTCAGGCGTCGCGACGTCGCCGTTCCCGACGACCGGGATCGTCACGGCTTCCTTGAGGCGCGCGATGCGGCTCCAGTCGGCGCGGCCCGTGTACATCTGCTTCGCCGTCCGCGCGTGCAGCGCGACCGCGGCGGCGCCCTCGCCCGCGCAGATCCGGCCGAGCTCGAGATAGTTCACGGCTTCGTCGGTCACCCCAAGCCGGAATTTCACCGTGAGCGGCGTCGTCTTCAGCGCCTTGCGGCACGCCGCGATGATTCCCCTGGCCTTGCCCAGATCGCGCATGAGGCCCGCGCCGGCGCAGCTCTTGAGGATCTTGTTCGCGGGGCACCCCATGTTGATGTCGCACACGTCGAGACCCATCTCCTCGACGCGCTCCGCGGCGATCTCCATGCGCTCTCTGTCCGCACCGTAAATCTGGACCGACAGCGGGCGTTCGGCGGGATCGAAGCGCAGCAGCCGCTCGGTCTTGCGGTTTCCGCGCGTGAGACCCTCGGACGAGATGAACTCCATCGTCACGAGGCCGACGCCGCCGATGCGCCGGAGGAGCAGGCGGTACGTCATGTCGGTGATCCCCGCCATCGGGGCGAGGATCAGCGGGGGGTCGACGGCGCAGGGACGCGTCCCCGCGCCGCCGTAAACGAGGGGCATACCAGGAAGCTTACTGGCCGGTGGCCTTCGCGGGCGGGGCGGAAGCCGGCGCCGCGGGATTCACGAGGCTTTCCACCTCGAAAGACCCCTGATAGAGCGCGAAGGCGCCGGGCGCGACCTTCTGGTCGCGCGTGAGGCCGACGACGTACGCGTGCCGCCCGGGCGTAAGGCCCTCGAGCCAGACGGGCTCGACCTTCGTGAGCGTGACCTCCGGCTGCGTGTCGACCTTGTACCGCAGGCGGCAGGAATCCGCGACGGACTGCTCGGCCACCGGGCATCCCGAGACGAGGACGTCGAGGAGGACCTTGCCGGCGTTGCCCTTCACCTTTCCGCGGGGCGCGACCACCGTGAGCACCGGCGAGCCGGCCTCTACCGTGTTCTTGCCGTCCTTCTCGCCCACGTGGAACGTCACGGACGCGAGCGCGGAAGGCTCCTTGATGGCCTCGCCCCACGGGCGCACCGGGAAGATGCGGACCATGTGCGTGCCCTTCGGCAGGCTCTTGAACGTGTAGGGTTTCGTCGCGTCGCGCCACGGGAACGTCGAGGAGATGTTGTCGACGAGGATCTCCAGTCGCTGCCCCGTCTTCGTCGCGTCGTCCTCGAAGGTCTCGAAGTTCGCGAGCTCCACCTTGAGCGTCACGGGGGCACCCTTGGCGGGCGGCTGCCCCGCCGCAGCCTCCGGAATCGGGATCACCTCATCCCGGGCCGGAGAGACGATTTTGAGCGTCACCGGACCGGTGGGACCGCGCCCGTCGGCGATTCCCGCCACGGGAGACTTCGGATCCTTCGGGGCCGCCGTCTGCGCAAAGGCCGGATGGAGCAGGACGACGGTGAGGCCCAGGGCGAAGGTCTTCGACAGATGGCTGGTGGTGAGTTTCACGCGCACTCCTTGAAAAAATGTCCCTGAGGCGCGACGGCGCCGCAGAGCCGCGAAGAATAGCAGCAAGAACGGGGCCTGAAAAAGGGAAAGTTAGGGCCCCGAACGCGCCCACCCTTCGGGCACGGCGAAAAGGCGGGGATCCGCTCCGATATGCACGTTCGTGAGGCTGATGGTCGACTTCTGCTCTTTTCCGTCCGCCCCGGCGATCTCGCGGTCGAAGCGCATGACGAGCCCGTCGAGATCCGCGGCCACCCAGTAGGTCGTCGTCGGCGATCCGGGCACGGCCGGATCGTCGTCGAAGCGCCAGAGGGCGCACGCGTGTCCCGCGAAGACTTCGTCGCCTTCGCGGTGATAAATGCTGAGGTTTCGCCGCGCGGCCTCGACTTTCTCGTCGAATCCCGCGGCGAGCGAAATCCCGCCGGGCAGCTCTCCCACCGCCTCCTGAAACGGAACGTCCCGCACCGTCTTCGCGGCCGGGTCCAGCCGGAAGGCGCGCCGCGCCGCCAGGTCGAGGACGAGGGCCGGGCCGTCCTTCGGCCCCTTGCGGCGCAGGTCGCCGCGCACGGCGATGTCGAACGACGCCTTCGCGACGCCGTCGATCCGGAGCGTCACGCGCGCGCGGTAACCCTGTGTCTTCACGCGCGGAGGCGCGCCGAAAGGATCGGCCGCGCAGCCCGGAAGGAGGAGCATCGTCCCAAGGAAAGTCCCGAAGAAAAGCGGCGGAAGGAAGCGGGCGGTTCGTCTCACGTTCGCCTCCTCGGCGGCGCGACCGGAACTTCGAGCCCGAGGAAGTGCTGGAAGACCGAAAGCGCGCGGAGCGTGACCCAGCGCGACAGCTCGCCCATGCGCTCGAGGGCGACCGGAAGGCGCTCGGGACGGGGTCTTTCCAGCTTCCAGCGCGCGCGATGGTCGGCGCGGGCGGCGAGCCGCGCGAGGGACCGGGCGAGAACCGGCTCGCTCCGGGACTCGGGCGGCAGGACCGACGCGAGCGCGAGCAGCATTTCGGCGAGATCCGTCTCGTCGCCGCACGGGAACCCCGGCATGACGAGCTCTTCGGGCGCCCCGGCGGCGAGCGCGGCGGGCAGCTCGTCATCGAGGAGCCGGGTCGAGAGGAAGGAAATGGCCCTGATCACACGCTCACTCCGGGCGTCTTCGGGGAGCGACGCGAAGAGCAGGAGGTCCTTCTCTGTGCGGCCGTGTCCCGCGAGCGCGCGCGCCGCGAGGGCGTCGGCGCCCTCGAGGACGCGCGCATCGCGTTCCCATCCGATCCGCGCCAGGACGCGGAGGGCCGCGCGAAACAGCGGAGCGTCGAGGTTCGTCTCCCCGTGCCGGTCGATCGCGACGAGCACTTTCTCCCACCGGGCGAGAAGGACGTCGCCGGCGTGGTGGAGAAGCGGCAGCGCGCCGTCTCCGCCTATCTCCGTGAGGAAAAGCGCGAGCCACGCGCCGCCGTCGTAGCGGCGCTCGAGCCCCGCGACTCCCGCGCCCTCCCCCGGTTCGAGTCGCGCGCGCAGCAGCACCAACATGTCGCGCACAAACGGGTCGCGCGAGAACCCCTGCTTCGCTTTCTTGAGGTCCGGGTCTTTCGCGGGCCGCCCGAGCAGGTCGCGAAGGGCCACGAAACGCGCCGCCGGGCTCTCGCGCGAAACGAGCCAGTCGATCGTCGAGAGGGGCACGGGAAACGGCCCGTCGGGCAGGGGTTTGACCGCGCCGCGCGGGCGCAAGACGCTCCCCGGTTTCTCGCGAACGGGTCGTGACATGCGCTGCGAGGATAATCCAGGCCGCATGAACTTCTTCGCTGCCTCTCCCACGCGCGTCGTCGGGCACCGGGGATCCCCGACGAAGGCGCTCGAAAACACCTTCGAGAGCTTCGACCGCGCCGAGGCCGACGGCGCCGACGCGTTCGAGCTCGACGTCAGGCTCGCCCTGGACGGCGAAGTGGTCGTGCACCACGACCCCGACATCGTCCTCGGCTCCCGGCGGGTTCCTCTCGCGACCGTCACCATTCTCGAGCTCAACGAGACCCCGATCGCGCGCGGCGAATTCCACGGATCCGTCCCGACGCTCCGCGACGTGTTTCTAAGGTACGGCCCGGCGGGACGCTACCTCGTCGAGCTGAAGCCGGGCCCCTCCCCACGGCCCGGCCTTCTCGAGTTCCGCGTCGCCGCCCTCCTCGCCCAGTTCGCGCTCCTCGAAAAGGCTCTCGTGCTCTCGTTCTCGCTCGACCCGCTCCGGCGCATCCGGGAGATCGAGCCGCGCATCCAGACGTGTCTGAACTACGACGGCACGGCCCACCGGCCCGAAGGGCGGCTCTGGCCCGATCTTCCGAAGGGGTGCGCCGCGATCGGCCCGAACATGGCGCTCGTCTCCGACGCGCTCTTCCCGCGCGCGAAGGCCGAGGGCCTCGGCGTCCACGTCTGGACGGTGAACGACGCCGCACTCGCCGCGCACCTCGCGCGTCTGGGCGCCGCGAGCGTCATCTCCGACGACGTCTCCGTCACGGGGCCGGCGATCCGCGAAGTGACCGGGGCGCGTCTGCCCCTGGATCTTCTGGCGGGCCGTGCCTAGACGAACATGGCCGAGGTGAAACCATGACCACAGCTCGCAAATTCCTAATCCTCCTTGCCGGCGCCGCCTTTCTGGGCGGCTGCTCGTCAACCACGTCTCCACTTCCGTTGACCGATACGCCGCCGCCCGCCCCTTCGTCCTCGTCCGTCTTCGCCGGTCACGCCCGCGCGTCCCGATTCGTCCAGGGGGCCTGGGTCGCCGCGCCCGAGTACGACTACGACTTCCTCGTCCTGGAACGGCGTTTCGCCAATCACTGGGAGGCGATCAAAGAGATTCACCGCCGTCACCCGAAATACGACGGCCGCGCCGGCCCCCGCGATCAGACACTGTACTTCCTCGTCCAAATGTCCCCCGCCCCAGACGGGGGCTACGACCTCGTCGTGGAAGGCTCCCTCGGCCGCGGCTCGGGACACGAGAAGGCTGGCGGCGGCGGGCTGGTTCTGGAGCTCGCCTCTGCCCGGAAGGGCTGGTTCGTTCCGTTCGACACGATCCGGATCCGTCAGGAACGTCCCGCCGCAGAAGGACGGGTCCAGGAGACCGTCGAGCTGCTGTCGAAGGAGAAGGGCCGTGAGGTCCCGTTCATGAAGATGGAAGAGGAAGGCCTCGTCTACCGGCCCGTCCGTCCATGAGGAGGTCCGACATGCGTACTGGCAACCCCATGAAGATCTGCCGCGTCGTGCTGCTGGCCCTTGGTCTTTCCTCGCCGGTCGTCTCTGCTGCAGAGCAGGGAAAGGTAACGGGCCAGATGGTCGTCAACGGGAAGACCGTCAAGCTCGCTCACGTCTACGCCTCCGCGAGGCCAGGCCAGAGAGACAAGAAGCAAGTGGAGATCCGCGTCATCCTCTCCGACGTGCCGATCAGCGATGAGGACCTCGCCAAAGCGGGCAACCGCGAAGCGCTGGCCGCTACCGGCAAACTGCACGCGATGGAGTTATTGCTCGGTGAGGATCCGACGGGCGACCCGGGAAAGCGCGCCCTCTCCAACGATATCTACGACGCCGCCTTCAACGGCTGGATTCGGTTGATTGGCTACGACACGTTCGAGATGAAGACGGACGATGGAAAGACCATCGCCGGCCGGCACTCCATGGCATCACCGCACAAGTTCAGCGACACGGGCAAGGGTGTCACCTTCCAGGACGACGTTACCTTCAGTGCGCCGCTCGCGCATTAGGAGCTGGAGTGCGTTTCGCGCCAAAGCATGAATGCAAGCGTAGCCGCAGCTACGCAAGCGATGACACTCGCCCAAAACGAAATGATGCTACCATTCACGATGACTTCCCACCCGAACGCGACGCGCAGCAATTGCAGCAACGCGACAAGCGCGAACACAACGACGGCGACAGTGGTAGCAGGTTTCACACGTAACCTCCACTTTTTCGATCAACGCCGGATTTCACATAGCCGAGCGGCTGTCGGAGCCTGACGACATCAAGCTCAGCGGCGAGCGCAGCGAATCCGCTGCAACGAGAGGCGGACGGCCGGTTACGAACCCAACGGCCCACCAAGGACATGTGGGCGCTCACGACGCCGCGGCTCGCCGCAGGCCCCAGAGAACGAGTACAGAACAGCCAATGATCGTGAGTCCAACGGACATGAAGCCGAATGTCACAAAGCTCTCCTGCCAGGGCTGCGCGCTAAAACCGGCCGCCGTGATCGGCGACAGAGCCGCCGTGCCGAAGATCGCCGCCAAGGTGGTCACGAGCCAGTTTCCATAGGTGCCACACAGCGCACACCAGTATGCTGCGACCTTGAGGTGCGGGAACAGTCTCACCTCTGGCTAGACGGCGCCCAAGGCAACCAGGAAAATGCCGTTCATAACGCCCTCCAAATGTGCCGCCAGACCCATACGCAGATTATGGAACTGCGGCTCGATCAGGCCCGTGAGGAGACCGAGCAAGAACAAGAACATCCCATGCCAGAGTAGCCGGCGCTTCCTATCTTCCATGGTTGCAGTCTCTCCCTATTGACGATAGGTCATCTCGGCCGTCTGACGATATCAAGCTCAGCGGCGAGCGAACCGAGTCCGCTGCAATGAGGAACTAGGCGCCAGGCCCACCTGCCGGGTGCGAGCGGCGTACGAGCAGGAACACGAGGGGAAGAACGAGAACCGCTGCGAGCCCAGCAGCGACGATGGGGGCAGGGACGGACAGGAGCCGCTCGTAACGGCCTGCGATGCCGAGCCCGGCGAAGCTTGACCAGGGCAAGCGCGAACACGAAGCCCACGAGCGCAGGAAGGCGAACTGGCCGCCCGCGACGAAGGAACGGCGCGAGAACGAGTGCAAGGGGGCCGGCGCCCAGGACGAGCAATGCGCCGCCCCACAACACGAAGGTGAAGAGAAAGTGCTCGGTTGGCGTAGAAAACTCGCCGCCCGGCTTGAAACGAAGCGCATCTAGCGTGGCGAGGGTAAGAGCGCATGCCACCACGACGAGTGCGTATCCCGCAAAGACTCTGACGTACCAGGGAGACGACTTCACGCGAGGAAGTGCGAGCACTTTCCGGCGCCTAACGATATCGAGTTCAGCGGCGAGCACAGCGAGTCCGCTGCAACGAGGGGTTAGACGCCGGGTTTCGGAACGCCGAGGTCCTTGCAGATTTTGAGCGCAAGGAACTCGTTGACCTCGCGATGGCGAGGGATGGTGGAGACCTTGCGCTCGGCTCGGTTCACGTAAACCGTGTGAGCGCCGCCCTCGCGAAGGAGCTCGCAGCCATGACGCTCGAGATGACTGACAAGCTCGGCGCGCTTCACGCCGTGAGCTTGAAGCGCTCCCGAATGACCGAGGCGTTCGTGAGCGCCTGCTCGCTGAGGGCGCGATTAGCCTCCAGCACCAGCGTTACCGCCTCGTGCAGGTTCGAGCGCGCCTCTTCTAGCGTGGCGCCCTGTGAGTTCGCGCCCGGAAGCTCCTCGACAAAGGCGATGAAGCCCTCGGGAACCTGCTGGAAAACGGCGGTCAGTTCGACAGACATGACGAGATTCTAGCCCCCTCCCTCATTTCGCCGGCTAACGATATCAAGTTCAGCGGCGAGCGTAGCGAGTCCGCTGCAGGGATGAAGTGGACTCCTCCTTCATGACGTGAAACGGCATCAATGTGCCAACGTCATCGAGTCGGAGCAGACCGAAAAGGAGGAGTCCATGGAGAATCCTACGACGATCGCCGTCGACCTGTCCAAGAACGTCTTCGAGATCGCAGTCGAGCGCCAGGGGCGCATCTGCCAGAGGAAAAGGCTGAACCGGCGGCAGCTGGTGGAGTTCTTCTCGCGCAGCCCGAGCGCGACGGTCCTGATGGAGACCTGCGGCTCGTCGCACTACTGGGGGCGTAAGGCGCAGGAGTTCGGCCACGCCGTCAAGCTGCTTCCGGCGCAGCACGTAAAGCCCTACCGCATCGGCCAGAAGACCGACCGGCGAGACGCCGAGGCCATCTTGAGCGTCCGCCATCGCGAATCGATCGTGCCCGTACCGGTGAAGACCGTCGAGCAGCAGACCATCTGCGCCCTTCACCGCGTGCGTGCGGCCCTGATGAAGACCAGGACCGCCCGGCTGAACACAGTGCGAGGCCTCCTGAGGGAATTCGGGGTGACGATCGCCGAGGGAGCCGAGAGGGTCCTGCCGGCCGTGCGTGAAGCGCTTTCAGAGTCCCCCTCGCCCGTGCCCGAGCCTCTCCACGCGACGCTTTTTTCGATGATGGCCGAGGCCGGAGAACTCGACGAAAGGAGCGGGCAAGTCGAGAAGCAGCTGAAGGCTCTTTCCAGGACGGTCCCGCTCGTCGAGGGTCTCGAGACAATTCCGGGGATCGGTCTTCTGAACGCCACGGCGTTCTCGGCCATGGTGGGAAACTTCCCGCGCTTCAAGTCGGGGCGAAAGTTCGCGAGCTCGCTCGGGCTGACGCCGAAGGAGAGCTCCAGCGGAAAGAGGCGGTGGCTAGGGTCGATCAGCAAGGCCGGAGACCCGTACCTAAGGACGCTCCTGATCGGCGGGGCACGGTCGATGATCCTGGCCGCCCACCGCACGAAAAGACCGCATCGCCTTCAGGCATGGGCGCTGGAGGTCGAGAAGAGGCGCGGGTGAAACCGCGCCGCCGTGGCCGTCGCAAACAAGCTCGCACGCATCATCTGGGCCGTCTCGACGCGAGGCGTGCCGTTCAAGCCGCAGTTCGACATTCAGAACACTCCGAAAAGCGTTCCTGCCTGAAACGAACGAAACCCGTCAGGGCCTTCCCGCCGACGAACGCGAAAGATGCGACAGATGAGCTCGGTCCGACCGACACGGGGACAAGCCGATAACTCCGCTGGCTCCAAGAAGCCGTTGTACAGCGATTGGCTCCCCGTGTGCGGTTTTCATCCTGGCCCGGAGCCCACGTCGGCTCCAACTTTAGAGGCCGTAGATACGTGTGCCGTCGCGACCCCCCGCTCATCACCATCGAGCCCGTTCCAAAGCGGCAAGAACCTCGACGACCGAAAGCTCGTGTTTCCTAGAAGGAGAAGACTAGAGACCGCCCGCACTTGATCCCAAGGAGGAGTCCAGATACGAGGGGTTAGACGGGGCGCCGCGAGCGTTGTTTGGCCGACACTGACTTGATGACGAGGCCGTGGCTAGCCTTGGACTTGAAAGGAATGGCCGAACGAGACAGCGCCACAGCAATGAGCGCCCGTATCTCAGGATGGTCGAGATCGCTGGCGCTTGCGAGGACGATATGGCGCACCTTCTTGCCACTGCCTTTGAGACGGCGACCGGGATCGGGAAGACCGACGCCTTGGAGAAAGAAAAGACTAACCCAGCGTGGATAGAGGGCGATCGAAAGCACGGCATGTGAAGTGCGTTCCGTAGGGGAAAACCCGACCGCAAGTGCGTTGTAGTTGTCGTAGACGACCTGGATGGCACCGGGTATTCTGGCCTTGAGTTTGCGGAGAGCCGCTCGCGCGACGGAGCGGACCTCGGGCGAGTATTTAGCGACGAAGCCAGACAGCTGGGCGCCCGGTGACATGGTTTTCATGAAGTACGACCTTGAGCGTTGGCGCAGGCTCGGACGTCGACCCGCCTAACGCTCCGGTTCAGCGGCGGCGCGCAGCGCCGTCCGCTGCACCGGTTGTTAGGCGTCACAGTCACTTCGAGAGTGGTCGCGAGGGCGTGGAGACCTGAAGGTTTAAACCTTTGAATAGAAGCCAGAGGCCAACTAATATGTCGGCAAGTCCGATGGGCGCCCAACCAAGTTGCAGCATTTTGGCCTGCTGCGGCCACATGAAGGAACCAAAACAGACTATCGGCACCAGCACGGACCCCAATAGGCCCAAACCGGACAAAAGTTTTGGGATATAGGTCGACTGGAAGAAAAGGTAAAAGAAGAGAGTGGAGCCGACACCAAAGAATATCGCGAAGCTATTAAATATAACCCAATCTGTAGTCGAGTGCAAAGTCACGAACATGGAGAGCTGCTTTCCGGCGAAGGCATTAAGGGAATCAGCGCTAATATAGAGTTTCAAGACAACAAAACCAAGAATAGCCTGAGCTCCGACGAACGTAGCCTCTAGTAATCTAAATACCAAAGCAAGCAGCGCCAGATCGTTGTCTAGCGGTTTGAGAGCGACATAAAGACCCATGGCCAAAAACACGATACACAGACTGGCGACTAATCCGCTAGACAGTCCGATACGATAGAGCAGCTCGGAGCCCGTAATCCTATGGGCGGTCTCGGCGAAATCTCCGGGAACTCTGAAACGCGTGGTAACAAGAGCGAATGTCAGGTACGCGGCGTCGACGACTAGATACATCAAGCCCGTAAGTCTTGCGTACATGATCTGTGACTTATCGATGTCAGAGCTTGTCATCTGCAACCACCTCTAAAAGATCGGTGGCGGACCGCTGATGGGCGAGGGCTCGCCGGGATGCTGCGCTATCCACTGGGTCATTCCGGCTCCCTTCCCGAACGGTGATTCTCACACCGGCTGGTTCTCATGCAGGCTTGCCTTCTAGCTCCACGTACGAAGGCAGCGCTCGTTGACCGTGACGCCTAACTTGTCTTTAGGCTGAACTGCCTTCATCTGTCGGCATATATCTACCTCGGTCCACCGCCACGCGCAAACTCCCGCCGGACGAACGCCCCGGCTTGACGAAAATATGAGGCCATGACACTCAAGTGTCACGCTTCCTTCGAGGCGCCTAACTAGTATTAGGCCGCAGGTGGATGAGATGGGAAGTGGGCATCACTATTCGAATTCTGGCGCGAATGGGCAGGGATAGCCAGAAGGCGAAGGGCAGGGATATTCGAGTTCGTTCTGCCCGGCGCAGTGCCCCCTCCGTGACGTAAAGATCACCCGCGCGAACCGCGCTCGAAGTGGGCCGCCGGTGGGCCGAGAAATGGTCGGGGCGGCCGGGATCGAACCGGCGACCCCCTGCTCCCAAAGCAGGTGCGCTACCACTGCGCCACGCCCCGTCGGGTAGGATTGTCCGCGATGACGGCGAAGAAGTCGAAGGGAACGCTCGTCCTCCTGCACGGCCTCGGCGGTTCGGGAGAGGATTGGGCCGCGGCGGCGAAGCTCCTCGCGAAGGACTTCACCGTGCGCGCGCTCGATCTGCCGGGCTCGGCTCGAGGTCCGCGGCCGGGCACGGGCTACGAGATAGGGCCGCTCGCGCGCTGGGTCCTCGGCAAGATCGGCCAGAAGCCGGTGCTGCTCGCGGGGCACTCGCTCGGCGGCCGCGTGGCCGGCGAAATGGCGGCGCTCGCGCCGGATCGCGTTCGCGCCCTCGCTCTCGTGTCGCCGCTCGGGTCGGCGCCGTACGGCCTCATCGACCGTCTCAAGTGGAAGGCGATGTCGCGGCGCGCGCTCCTTGAGAGCGTGCCCGAAAGCTCGCTCAAAAACGCCGCGGGTTATGGCTTCGCCGTGCATGGCCCGGGACGAGCCGGCTTCATCGCGCGCACGCTCGCGACGCGGACCGGCCCCGCGGGGAAGGACACCGCGCACGCCGCCGAGAAGTACGTGGACGGCGTCCTCGCCGCCAGACCGCTCGCCGAACGGCTGAAGGGGACGTCGATGCCGCTCCTCCTCGTGACCGGGGCGCGCGATCCGCTCGCGCCAGCCGAAGAACTGCGCGCGATTCTGGGCGCCAGGCCGGACGCCGCGCTCCTGGAGATGCCCGGGATCGGGCACTACGCCCTTCTCGAAGATCCTCCGCGCCTCGCGAGGGCGCTCCGCGATTTCTTCGCGGCCGCCTGAGCGGGCACCGCGAGCTTCAAGGTCTCGAGCCATTCGTCCGGGACGCGACCGGTGAGCGCGGCGCGCTGCGCCGCGAAGAGCGCCGTGAGCCCCTTGCGAGAGGCCGCGAGCAACCTGCCGAGCTGCTTCTCGTCGAACGGCTCGCGTTCGGCGGTGCCCTGGATCTCCACGAAGCGCCCGCTGGACGTGCCGACGACGTTCAGATCCACGTCCGCCGTCGAATCCTCGGAATAGTCGAGATCGAGCAAGATGCGACCGCCGGCGACGCCGAGGGAGATCGCGGCGACGGCCTCGCGGAGCGGGTTCGCGCGGACGTCGCGCGCCTTCGTGAGCGACGCGCAGGCGAGCGCCAGCGCGACGTACGCCCCCGTCACGGAGGCGCAGCGCGTTCCCGCGTCCGCGACGAGGACGTCGCAGTCGAGCGTGATCGTGCGGTCGGCCAGAAGCGAACGGTCCACGACGCCGCGGAGCGCGCGCCCGATGAGGCGCTGGATCTCCACCGTTCTTCCGGTCTGCTTGCCGCGCGCCGCTTCTCGAGGGCTTCTTTCGTGCGTGGCCCGCGGCAGCATCCCGTATTCGGCCGTCACCCATCCGAGCCCCGTGCGCTGCAGGAAGGGCGGGACCCTCGCCTCGACCGAGGCGGTCACGAGGACCTGCGTGCGGCCCTGCGTGATGAGGCACGAGCCTTCGGCATGAGGCACTCTGTCGCAGACGATCGTGATCTCCCGGAGGTCGAGCGGGCCGCGACCGTCGGCGCGGGGAGGGGCATGAGAAACCTTTGGCATGGCGGCATTCTGGCCCACTCGCGCACGATTCGCGCTAGGGCAGGTCGATGAGTGTCAGGTCCGCGGCGGGACGGCCGAGAAACCGTCCCGCCACGCGGCGCAGCCGCTCGGAAGCGTCCGTCACGAGCAGGCGCGTCGTCCCGTAGGACGTCTCGCCGCGGCGAAGCGCGGGAGGAAGCGCCGCTTCGACGGCGCGCGCCGCGGTCTCGGCCGAGTCCACGAGGAGCGTGCCCGGGGGAAGGGCCCCGGCGATCGTGTGGGCGAGGAGCGGGTAGTGCGTGCATCCGAGGACGACGACGCGCGCGCCGGAGCGGGCCACGTCCGCGAGGTACAGGGACGCCGCGGCCTGGGCCACCTCGTTCTCCGTCCATCCCTCCTCGGCGAGCGGCACGAAGAGGGCGCACGCCGTGTGCGTGACGTCACGGCCCGGATCGAGCGCGCGGATGGCGTGGCCGTACGCGTCCGACATCACCGTGGCTTCGGTCGCGAGGACCGCGATGGGCGCGCGCGTGCCGGCGGGGTCGGACGCCCGCGCGGCGGCGACTGCCGCCTCGGCGCCGGGCGCCACGACGCCCACGACGGGAACCGGTGACATCTCCTCGATCGCGTCGAGCGCGAGCGCCGAGGCGGTATTGCACGCGACGACGACCGTCTTCACGCCCTGCGCGAGCAGGAATCCGATCGCACGGCGCGCGTAACGCCGCACCGTTTCGGGAGACTTCGTGCCGTACGGCAGGCGCGCCGTGTCGCCGAGGTACAGGAGGTCTTCGAAGGGCATGCGCCGGGCCACCGCCTCGAGCACCGTGAGGCCGCCGACACCCGAGTCGAAGAGGCCGATCGGCCGCGGGTCGCTCATGTGCGCTCAGCCGTCGACGCGGGTGTCGGAGACGCGACGGGCGCCTCGGCCGGCGGCTCGGCGGCGGCACGCCGGAGATCGGGCGCGATCGGATGCGTCAGATCCGCGTGTCCGCCGAGCGTCTCGGCGGCGTCTCCCGCGACGAGGAGCACGATGCGCGTGACCGCGGGCAGGTTCTTCGCGAGCGTTACGGCGAGGGCCTGTATCGCGCTGTCCTCCTCGTGCGAGCCCGCCGACCAGCGCGGCGCCGCGGGCGTGCCGGGCTCGCGCGGAACGGCGAGCGGCGGCGGCGACAGGTCGACGACGGCGATTCCCTCGCGCAACAGGTACGCGCCGCGCAGGGACCAGCCGTCGGGAAAGGGTTTCACGAGCTCGGGCCGGTGCGGCCCGTCCATCACCGCCCCCGCCACCGACCGCAGGAACGCCACGTCGTCGAGAGCCGCGGGAACGTCGCGCGCCTCCGGATGGAGCTGGTCGTCGTTCGGCGACTCGAAATACAGCGACACGCGCCGGGCGGGAATCGGCGTCGGCGGAATGGCGGCCGTCGGCCGGAGGGTCGGCACGAGAGGCGCGGCGGGAGCCGGGCCCCTCAGCCGCCGCCCCGCGAGAAGGGCGCCAAGCAGAAGGAGGAGCAGGGCGACGAGCGCGAGAGCGAAACGGCGCGGCATGTGTCGGCACCAGCCTCAGCTCTTGCCGGGCGGTTTCGGCGCGTAGGGCACGGGCGCGATGGCGTCCGCGGTCCGGAAATACGTGTCGACGCTTCCCGCAAGCGTGTCAGCGACCTGGCGGCGGAACTCGTCCGACCCGATCCGCGTCTCCTCGTCCGGATTCGTGATGAAGGCGATTTCGACGAGGACCGCCGGAGCGTTGACGCCGATGAGAACGCGGAAGGGCGCCTGCTTCACGCCTCGCGTCGTGATGCCGAGCAGCCGGTTGAAGTCGGCCTGCACGATCTCCGCGAGCCGGGCGGACGCCGAGAGATGCTGGTTCTGCGCGAGGTCCCAGAGGATGAGGTCGAGGTCGCGCACGGCCGCGTTCTTGTCGGCCGTGTTCGGCGTCGCGACGGGCGCGGCGTTCTCGCTCTCGGCGAGGAGAGCCGCGGCGCGGTCCGACGCGTCGAGGGAGAGGTAATACACCTCGGTTCCATGCGCGGTCGCCGCCCGGGAGGCGTTGCAGTGAATCGAGAGGAAGACGTCGGCTTTCGCCGCGTTCGCGGCGGCGGCGCGGTCATCGAGACCAACCGTCGCGTCGGAGCTCCGCGTCGTGACGACATGGTAGCCGCGCCGCGCGAGGACCTCTTGAACCGTCTTCGTGAGCGCGAGCGTCGCGTTTTTCTCGAGAAGGCCGCCGGGGCCCTTCGCCCCCTCCTCGACGCCGCCATGCCCCGGATCGAGAACTACGGTTTTTGCCTTCGAGGCGGGTGGCGGGCTGGGCGCCAGAACGGGCGCGCGGGCGCCCGCCGCCGCGGCCGCGGCGCCCGCGACACCCGAAGTCCCTCTCGTGACATCCACGACAAGGCGCGGCGGCGCGCCGAGCGCATAGACGTTCGCGAGGAGCCCCTTCTCGCGAAAGACGATCGTCAGGTCGCCCTTGCGAACGAGGAGGCGCGCGACCCGCGGCGAGTCGAGGAGTCTTTCGGGAGACGGCGCCGAGAGGTGCGCGTTCAGAACGTGGAGGACCACCTGCTCGGGCGTCGCCTCCACGGCATACGACGGCGTCTGCGAGAAGCGAAAGACGACCTTCGTCGTCTCGCCGAGATCGGCCACGGAAGGCTCGACCGCGATCTCGGCGATCTCGGATCGGCGCACGGACAGCGTGCGCGTCGCCCGGTCCCACGTCAGGGAGAGTCCCGCCATCGGACCCACGACCTTCTGGAAGAACTCCGGCTCCGCCCACGCGAGCGCCCCCTGACCGCGCACGGGCGCGCCGAGCGAAACGAGCTTCGTGTCCACGACGGCGAGCGCCGCGTCCACGCCGAAGACGGCCGACCGCCCCTTGAGCTTGACTTCGTAGGAACGCGTCTTCTCGTCGAAGGTCATCGTCCCTTCGAGCGCCGCGACGGCGTCGTTCACGGAGAGGAAGGTCCGGCCGTCCCGTTCCTCCGCGCGGAGACTCGCCGCGGGCTTGTCGGGACGGGACAGCGTCGCCGTCACGTCCTCGCCGCGCGCGACGGCTGCGGTCAGCAAGAGAGCCGCGGCCAGGCACCGAAGGGCCGCGGCAGCATGAAGAGAATCTTGCGCCCGACGTCTCACCCTCCGATTATGGCGGTCCGCCCGGGCCCCCGAGTCGCGGCCGTTCTGCTATTCTTCCCGGTCACGATTGGGGGCGTCCCGGTTTCGACGGGGCATTCAGCGATCGAGGAGCACGCCGAGCACGGCCGTTCGCTCGTAAAAACGACGGTCAACAACTAGCTGCCAACACCAGCGACTACGCTCTCGCGGCTTAATTAGCCTCGACGGGCGCCGGGGAGCCTGTCCGGGGCGCCTCGGCGTTTGACGCGAAATCCGGGCTGGGGTCGCCTCCGCCATCTGAAGAGGCGACCCGAGAGTTTCAGGTTCGCTGCCGCGCCCGGTCGTCCGGACCTGAATTCGCGGTGGCTAAAAAAAACAAGTCCGGACTGAGCGTGGAGAATCTCGACGTTCGGGCGCTTCGGACGGGGGTTCGACTCCCCCCGCCTCCACCATTCTTGACTGCACTGGACTCCCCTGGAGGGCCAAAACCCAAAGGTTTAGGCCACTCCGGAGGGGTCCTCCTCTGCCGTCTATTCGGCCTAGTGTCCGG
>Ga0209385_1000012_pt1 | contig 61034 bp, 53 predicted proteins | sample NGEPerB_FD_184506 | JGI IMG/M metagenome (GOLD analysis project Ga0209385, IMG submission 184506) | Arctic peat soil microbial communities from the Barrow Environmental Observatory site, Barrow, Alaska, USA - NGEE PermafrostAB12-B... | ecosystem: Environmental > Terrestrial > Soil > Wetlands >... | reverse complement strand
CTCGTTCCAGTTCGCGAGCCGGCGAATTCTCACGACTCACGTGAAAGCGGGCTACTTCGTCCTCGTCGTCTTCGACGGTGGCGGCGAGCCGCACGCCGCGCGCGCGCGGCTCGACGAGGCCCGCGCGCGCCTCGTCGCTGAGATCTCGTGAGCCTCGGGTCCTGCTAGTCTCGGAGGTCGATGGCGAACGGCGATCGCGACCCGTCCTCTGTCCTCGCTCGCCTGAAGCGCGGGCTCTTCATGACCCACACGGAGCTCCTCGCGAAGGTGGGAGGCGCGATCCGGGCCACGTTCGAGGCGGATCCCGCGGCGCTCGACGCGCTCGAGGAGGGCCTCCTTGCGGCCGACGTGGGTCCGGCGACGGCGGAGGAGCTGGTCGCCGCCGTGAAGGCAGAGGCCGGGCGGCGCGACGCCGCCGAGCAGGACGTCGTCAGGCGCGTTCTCAAGGCCGAGGTCGAAAAGCGGCTCTCTATCCGCGGGCCCGACCTCGCGCCCGGATCTCCCCACGTGATTCTCCTGGTCGGGGTGAACGGCACGGGCAAGACGACGACGGCCGCCAAGCTCGCGGCACGCGCCGTGGCCGCGGGGAAGTCGGTCGTCCTCGCTGCGGCGGACACGTTCCGCGCCGCGGCGATGGAGCAGCTCGAGGTGTGGGCCTCCCGGTTGAACGTTCCCCTCGTGAAGCTCAAGGCGGGGGCCGATCCGGCCGCCGTCGTGCACGACGCGTGCGCGGTCGCGCTCGCGCGAAAGGCCGACCTGCTTCTCGTGGACACCGCCGGACGCCTTCACACGAAGCACAACCTCATGGAGGAGCTTTCTAAAATCCGCCGCATCGCCGCGCGAAGCATTCCGGGGGCGCCGCACGAGGTCCTTCTCGTTCTCGACGCCGTGACGGGAATGAACGGGATCGCCCAGGCCCGCGAATTCACGAAGTCCGCCGGCGTCACTGGTCTCGTGCTCACGAAGATGGACGGAACGGCGAAGGGCGGCGTGATCCTGGCGATCGTGCGCGAGCTCGCGCTGCCGGTCCGTTACGTGGGCGTGGGCGAGACGGCGGACGACCTTCTCGACTTCGATGCGGCGGCGTTCGCCGGAGCGCTCGTGGATGATTGAAACCTCGCCTCTCGACGTCCTCTGGCGGCGCGTCTTCGAGCTCGCCCAACGCGGGCGTTTTTCGACGTCGCCGAATCCGCGCGTCGGGGCCGTTCTCGTCGACGCGAACGGGACGGTGATCGGAGAAGGCGCTCATGAGCGCGCGGGCGGCCCACACGCCGAGGCTATCGCGCTGGCGGCCGCGGGAGCGCGCGCGAAGGGCGCGACGCTTCTCGTCAACCTCGAGCCCTGCTCTCATTTCGGCCGCACGCCTCCCTGCACGGAGGCGCTGCTCGTGGCGGGGGTCTCGCGCGTCGTCTGCTCGATCGAGGATCCCGACCCGCGGACCGCCGGGCGCGGGATCCGCCGCCTGAGAGAGCGCGGCGTCGACGTGCTGGTCGGAGCGTTCGCAGACGAGGCCGAGGCGCAGAACGAGGCCTTCCTGAAGGCCATTCGCGCCCGCCGTCCGTTCGTCCACTTGAAGTGGGCGGCGTCGCTGGACGGACGGACCGCGACGCGGAGCGGTGACTCGAAGTGGATCACCGGCGAGGCCGCGCGCGAGGACGCTTTGCGCTTGCGCGAGGAGTGCGACGCGATCCTCGTCGGCGCTCTCACGATCCTCGCGGACGACCCTCTCCTGACCCGCCGCCTTGCGCTTTGCTCGGCGATCACGCCGCATCGCCGGCTCGTCCTCGACGGAGCTCTCCGCGTGCCGGCCACGGCACGCGTGTTCTCCGCGGCGGGCGGCGAGGTCTGGCTCGTCACGGCAGTGCCGTCCGGCGATCCGCGCCTCGCGCCATTCCTCGAGCGCGGCGTGCAGGTCTTCTCGAGGCCCGCGGCGGGCGGCGGTGTCGACCTGGGGGCCCTTCTCGGCGCGCTCCACGCCCTCGAGGTGCGCTCCGTGCTCGTCGAGGGCGGAGGCGTGACGGCCGCGTCGTTCCTGAAGGCGGGTCTCGTCGACCGCGTGACCGCGTATGTCGCGCCGCTTCTCGTGGGCGGCGCCGACGCCCGCTCACCGCTCGCGGGTGAGGGGGCTGACCGTCTCGGAGACGCCTGCCGCCTCGCCGGCCTCGACGCGGTCCGGATCGGAGCCGATCTGCGACTGTCGGCGCGGATCCTGCCGGCTTTCGTGGTCGGGTAGGATCGCGATATGTTTACCGGCCTCGTGTCCGCCGTTGCCCGCGTCGTTTCACTCCGGTCGGGCGCGGCGGGCGCCGTCCTCGCGGTCGAGCGGCCGCCGGCCTTCGGAGACGCCACCGTGGGAGAGAGCATCGCCGTCTCCGGGGTTTGCCTGACGCTCGTCCCCCCGGCCGCTCGGGGCCAGGCGCTGATCTTCGACGTCTCGCCCGAAACGCTCGCGCGCTCGGCTCTCGGCGGCCTGGCCGCGGGCGCGGGCGTGAATCTCGAGCGCGCACTCGCCGCAGGCGACCGCCTCGGCGGGCACATTGTCGCGGGGCACGTGGACGGAACGGCTGAAGTGCTCGCCGTCGAGAAGTCCGGCGACTCGTGGACCTTCCGTTTCTCGCTCCCGGCTCCCCTCGCGCGTTACACAGTCGAGAAGGGCTCGATCGCCGTGGACGGGATCTCGCTCACCGTCGCGGCGCTCGGAGAGAGCTCGTTCGACGTGGCCGTCATTCCCCACACGTTCACGGCCACGACTCTGGGGGAGCGAAAGGCCGGCGACCGCGTGAACCTCGAGGTGGACGTCCTCGGAAAGTACATCGAGCGGCTCCTGGCGGCGCGGCTCGGCGAGACACGCGAAGCCGTTGAAGCGCAAGGCGCGCGGGACGAGCGCTTGCGCGGCCTCCTGACCGAAGGCGCGTGACCGCTGACGGCCTCCCGCGGGGCGCAACCGGCGCGCCCGGCGCGTACGTCCACGTGCCTTTCTGCGCGCACCGCTGCACATATTGCTCGTTCATCGCGCAAGAGGGGAAAAGAGAAGAGGGAGACTTCTTTGAAGGGGTAGAGAGGGAGATCCGCGCGAGGCAGGTAGAGGCCTCGGGGGGCGCTCTTGCCGCGATCAGGGGATTCGACTCCGTGTACTTCGGTGGAGGAACCCCTTCGTATGTCGATCCGCTCCGGCTCGGCCGTGTGCTCGGGACCCTTGAAGAAGTCTTCGGAATTTCTTCGAATGGGGAGATCACGGTCGAAGCAAATCCGGACGACCTCGATCCCTCCCGGCTGCTCGCCCTTCGGGGAATCGGGGTAAACCGGCTCTCCATCGGCGTGCAGTCGCTCGTGGACGCCGAGCTGCTTCCTCTCGAGCGGCGACACGACGCCGCGGCCGCGCGTCGGGCCGTGTCGGAGGCCGCACGCGTTTTCGGGAACGTCTCGGCCGACCTGATGATCGGCATTCCGGGACAGACGCGTGAGACTCTGCTCGCGAGCGTGGACGGGCTCCTCGAGGCGGGAGTGACGCACCTCTCCGTCTATCTCCTCGAGATCGACAAGGCGCCGAAGCTCGTGGCGCTGAAGAAGGAGCGGCCGGCGCTCTTCGCCGGCGACGACGAGATGGCCGACCGCTGGCTGGAGGTGGACGAGCGCCTCGAAAGGGCGGGCCTCGCGCGCTACGAGATGTCGAACTGGGCGAAGCCGGCCTTCGAGAGCCGGCACAACCTGAAGTACTGGACGCTCACGCCCATTCTCGGCTTCGGCGTCGGGGCGCACTCGTACGATGGACGAAAGCGCTATGCGAACACGGGAATGCTGACCGAATACCTCCGGCGCACGCGGGAAGGCATCTCACCCGTCGCGACGTCCGAAGAGGACCAGGAAGATCTTCTTAGAAGGAAAGAGGGGCTGATGCTGGGCCTGCGCCTGTCGAGCGGAGTCCCCTTCGACACCTTCGAAGAAATCTCGTCTCTTCTTCCGTCCGAATCGATCTCTCGCCTCGAGGACGCCTTTGTGGCGGGCCTATTGGAGCATGCCGGCGGGCGCGTGCGCCTCACGCGCCGCGGCGTCCTCCTGTCGAACGAGGTCTTCTCGCTCCTCGTTTAGAGGCGTCGATCGGGGACGTCAGGCCGCAGGCTTTTTCCGAAACAGGAAGAACGCCGGGACGCCGAGGGCCACGATGAACAGTCCGCGCACGGTAAATGTAGGCTTGAAAACCACGAGGGCAATCGTCACGTAGACCGTCGCGATGACGTAGAGGACGGGGATGACGCGGTCCGCGAGGGAGCGCGGCGCGAGGGTGGGATTCGTCCGGGCGAGCTTCCATCGCCCGACGATCGTCGCGATGTAGAACATCAGGACCGTCGGAATGACGTAATCCAGGAGGTCGCCGTACCTGCCGGAGAGGCACAAAAGGGCCGACCAGAGAAACTGCGCCACGAGGGCGTTTACCGGGATCATCGTCTTCGGCGCGACTTCGCTGAAGGCCGGCAGGAAAAGTCCGTCGCGCGACATCGCGTAAAGCACACGCGACCCCGCCAGGATGAGCCCGTTCAGGCAGCCGAACGTCGACACGAGAATGATGCAGGCCATGATGAGCGCCGGCGTGCCCGCCTCGGCCGAGCCTGAGACGGCGCCGATGGCCGCCGTGGCGACGCGGTCCTCGGGAGCCGACGCGATGCCGGAGAGAGGGAGGGCGCTCAGGTAGCCCACGTTCGCGAGGACGTAGAGGAGAGTTACGAGCCCGGTTCCGTACACGAGGGCTTTCGGCACGTTCGTCTCGGCGTCCCGAACTTCCTCGCCGAGGAAGGTCACGTTGTTCCAGGCGTCAGCCGAGAAGAGCGAGCCGACGGTGGCCACGGCGAATGCCCACAGGAGGGGAATCTTGAGGTCCGCGGCCGCGGGGAGCGCCCAAGAGACGTTCCCGAGCTGCCCGCCGGCCAGGAAACACACGGACAGGAGACCCACGAGGGAGAGGACCTTGGCCGCGGTGAAGACGTTCTGGAGGCGGGCGCCGTTCTGGACGCTCGTCGTGTTCCACCAGGTGAGGAGGGCGATCAGCAGGATCGCGACGATCTCGAGCGGCGTGATGCTGAGAAATTTCGCCTTGAAGAACACGTGTTTCGAGGAAATGGCCGGAATGAGGACGCCGAGATACTTCGCGAAGGCGACGGCCACGGCCGCGATCGTGCCCGTCTGGATGACGAGAAGGGCCGCCCAGCCGTAAAGGAACCCGCCGAGGTCGCCCCACGCCTCGCGCAGGTAGACGTACTGACCGCCGGCCTTCGGGAACGCCATGGCGAGCTTTCCGTAGCTCCAGGCGCCCGCCACCGTGACGAGCGCCGTGAAGACCCAGACGAGGAGAAGGAGGCTCGCGCTCTTGACCTGCCGCGCGATGTCGGCCGACGTGATGAAGATGCCCGAGCCGATCATCGATCCCGCGACGATCGTCGTCGCGTCGACGAGGCCGAGCCTCCTGGGAAGCGTTCTTGGAAACGCCGGCTGCGTCGAGCCCGACTTCGTCATCGTGCCCATGGGTCCCTCCTCAGGACGTGGTCGGGGAGATCTCGATCCGCATCCCGTAGAAGGAGCGGTAGACGAAGACGACGGACACGGCGAAAAAAACGAACGCGAGGGCCAGGCTCGTGCCGCGCGAAAGGCCGATCGCGAGCTCCACGGCGAGGAGGCCGAACAGCGTCGTGAACTTGATGATGGGGTTCATGGCGACGGACGACGTGTCCTTGAAGGGGTCGCCCACGGTGTCGCCGACGACGCATGCGTCGTGAAGTGGCGTGCCCTTCTCCTTCAGCTCCACCTCGACGAGCTTCTTCGCGTTGTCCCACGCGCCCCCCGCGTTCGCCATGAAGATGGCCTGGTAGAGGCCGAACACGGCGATCGAGATGAGGTAGCCGATGAAAAAGAAAGGCTCGAGGCACGCGAACGCGAGCGTCGAGAAGAAGACGACCAGGAAGATGTTGATCATGCCCTTCTGCGCGTAGTTGGTGCAGATGGCGACGACCTTCTTGCTGTCTTCCACGGACGCCTTCTCGACGGAGGCGTCGAGCTTGATGTTCCGCTTGATGAACTCGACCGCGCGGTAGGCGCCCGTCGAGACCGCCTGCGTGGAGGCGCCCGTGAACCAGTAGATGATCGCGCCGCCCGTGACGAGCCCGAGGAGGAAGGGCGAATGGAGGATCGAGAGCTTGTCGATGTCGCTCTTCAGGCCGTGAGTCAGAATCATGATGATGGAGAAGATCATCGTCGTGGCGCCGACGACCGCAGTCCCGATGAGGACGGGCTTCGCCGTGGCCTTGAAGGTGTTCCCGGCTCCGTCGTTCTCCTCCAGGAAGTGTTTCGCCTTGTCGAAGTTGAGGTCGAAGCCGAAGTCGCGCTTCACGTCGGCCTTGACGTTCGGCACGTTTTCGATGAGCGAAAGCTCGTAGATGGACTGGGCGTTGTCCGTGACGGGGCCGTACGAGTCGACCGCGATCGTGACGGGGCCCATGCCGAGGAAGCCGAAGGCGACGAGGCCGAACGCGAAGGTCGCGGGCGCGATCATGATGCCGGACGGGAATGCCGTCGAGACCAGGTACCCACTCCCCATGAGGACGACGATGGCGAGGCCCATCCAGTAGGCCGAGAAATCTCCCGCGGTGAGACCGGAGAGGACGTTCAGCGAGGCGCCGCCCTCGCGCGACGCCTTGACGATCTCGCGCACGTGGCGGGACTCCGTGGACGTGAAGACCTTCACGAGCTCCGGAATGATGGCGCCGGCGAGCGTGCCGCACGTGATGACGGCGCCGAGCTTCCACCAGAGGGTCCCGTCGCCGAGCTCGGGGATCAGGAGGTACGACACGACGAACGTGATCGCGACCGAGACGAACGACGTGATCCAGACGAGGGACGTCAGCGGCGCCTCGAAGTTCATCTTGTCGGCATCGCGGTACTTCGCCTTCGCGAGGGCGTCGTTGATCCAATAGGAGGCGACGCTCGCGACGATCATCATGATGCGCATCGCGAAGAGCCACACGAGGAGCTTGACCTGCGTCGTCGCGTCGGGGACGGCGAGGAGGATGAACGAGATGAGGGCGACGCCCGTGACGCCGTACGTCTCGAAGCCGTCGGCGGTCGGCCCCACGGAATCGCCCGCGTTGTCACCCGTGCAGTCGGCGATGACGCCGGGATTGCGCGCGTCGTCTTCCTTGATCTTGAAGACGATCTTCATGAGGTCCGAACCGATGTCGGCGATCTTCGTGAAGATGCCGCCCGCGATGCGGAGCGCCGAGGCGCCGAGGGACTCGCCGATCGCGAAGCCGATGAAGCAAGGGCCCGCGAGATGGCTCGGGATGAAGAGAAGGATGCCGAGCATCAGAATCAGCTCGGTCGAGATGAGCATCGTGCCGATCGACATGCCGGCCGCGAGCGGGATGGCATAGGTGGGGAAGGGCTTGCCCTTGAGGCTCGCGAAGGCCGTGCGCGAGTTCGCGAACGTGTTGATGCGGATGCCGAACCAGGCCACGCCGTAGCTCCCCCCGATCCCGACGAGGCTCGCGAGGAGGATCACCCCGACCTTCAGGGGCTCCATGTGCCTCAGGCCGCCGTAGTAGACGACCAGAATCGCCCCGATGAACAGCTCCAGGACGAGGATGAACTTGCCCTGCGTGATGAGGTACGTCTTGCACGTCTCGTAGATGAGCTCGGACACGTCGCGCATCGCCTTGTGCACGGGCAGATTCTTCAGCTTGCCGTACATGACGAGCCCGAACGCGAGACCGGCGAAGCAGACCAGGATGCCGGTCATGAGCAGAGAGCGGCCCGTGAGTCCGAGGAACGTCACCGAGGCGAGGTCCGGCAGGACGAGCTCGGACTCGTCGGCGCGGGCGGTCGACGCCGAAAAGAGCGCGAGGAGGAGGGGTGCGGCCGGCGCGAGGCGCAGCCAGGTCGCGGCCCGACGGGCCGGAGGTGGAGGAGTGGTCATGCGCGTGAACGTCCTTTCGTCGGGGGCAAAAAGGGGAGGCTCAGACAGGCAACGTCCCCGGCGTGACCGGGGACGTCGAGGGTCGTGGAAGAGGAGGGCGCCGCGGATCTCAAGCTCAGGGAGTCGCCGGCCCGGCCGGGTTGACCCAGTCCATGACGATGCCGATGTTCACCTTCTTGTCGCCGCTCCCGCTGTTGCGGACGATGTCCATGAGCTTCATCGCATCGTCGTATTTGACGGTGTCCTCGGCCGAGAAAAAGACGACCTTCGAGCTGCGATTCCGCAGGACTTCCTGAAGGCGGATCGCGATGTTCTGCGGGTCGACCTTCTCCTTGTTCAGGTAGTACTCCCGGTTTGCCGTGAGCGACACGATGATCTGGTCCGTCGGTGGCGGCGTGTTCGGCGGTGTCGCGGGCGCGTTCGGAGGGACCTGCACGTCGTAGCCGCGCTGCAGAAGCGGTTGGACGACCATGAAGATGATGAGAAGGACGAGAACGACGTCCACGAGCGGAGTCACGTTGATCTCCGACTTGGGTCCGTCGCCGCCTCCGATATCCATGCTTGACTCCTTACTTGTCCGGTTTCTTCTCGGTGATGAGGCCGACGCGCTCGAACCCGCCGTCCTTGATCATCCTCATGACGTTCTTGACGTCGCCGAAGTTCAGGGTTCTGTCGGCCTTGATGAGGATGTCCTTGTTCGCCGCGCGCTCGCCGATCTCCTTCATCTTCGCTTCGAAATCCTTCGGGGGGAACCACTTCGTGTCGATGAAGATGGTCTTGTCGGAAATCACGGAGATGATGAGCTCTTTGTCGGACTCGGGCTTCTTGTCGGGCCGGTCGGTCTGCGGGAGCGTCACGGGCTTGCCCTTCTGGAGCATCGGCGTCACGACCATGAAAATGATGAGGAGAACGAGGCACACGTCGACGAGCGGCGTCACGTTGATGTCGCTCTTCATGCTCTGACGGCCGCCGAAGCTATCCATTCCCATGAGTGAACTCCTCGCTACTGCGCCGCTGTCCGCTTGAGGGCGGTTGGCGGGATCTCTGTTGTCCGGACGGTCCTCACGCGGCCTTCGTCGCCTGGCGCTTCATGAAGTAATCGATGAGCTCGGAGGCCGAATTCGACATCTCGACCTGGAAGCGCTCGATCTTGTTGAGGAACATGTTGTAGAGCCACACCGCCGGAATGGCGACGAAGAGGCCCAAGGCGGTCGTGACGAGAGCTTCCGCGATGCCGGCCGACACCGAGCCGAGGCCGCCGGCCCCGGACGCCGCCATGCCGCGGAAGGCGTTGATGATGCCGATGACGGTGCCGAGAAGGCCGATGAACGGCGCCGTCGTCGCGATCGTGGCGAGACCGCCGAGGCCCTTCTTGAGGTCCGCGGTGGTCATCATCGAGGCGCGCTCGACCGCGCGCTCCGCGGCGGCGACGGTGTCGTGCCCCTGCGCGGCGGCGCCGTGCGCCTCGTAGGCGAACTCCAGGAGCCCCGCGGACACGACCTTCGCGACGTGGCTGTTCTTGTACTTCTTGGCGAGGTCGATTGCCTCCCTGAGCTTGTCCTGCTTCAGGAGCTGGCCGACCTCCAGGGCGAACTTGACCGACTGCTGCTTCGCCTTCTGGAAGGTTATCCACCGCTCGACCGACACGGCGAGCGAGTAGACCGAAAGCAGGCAGAGCAGGAAGAAGATCGCCAGCGCGGGCGGCGACATCGTCTTGATCAGCCCCATCAGACTCATATCCATTTGAATCGTCCTCCTTGCGTTTCCGAGCGGAGCTCGTGGTCCTTGCGTTTCTATTCTATTTCGAGTGGCCGCCGGCGCCTTACTGGAGCGTAAAGGTAACGGTGACCGTCAGATAGACCGGAACGGCGCGTCCATTGAAGGTCGCGGGCTTGTATTTCCATTGCGAGACCGCACGAATCGCCGCGTTGTCGAGGAGCGGGTTCAGACCGCGGAGCACGCGAACGGACTCGACATCGCCCGATTTCGTGATGATGGCCTCGAGGATGCAGACGCCCTGCATGCGGGCCTTGCGGGCTGCTTCGGGATACGACGGCTTCACGCGCGAGATTTCGACGGGCTCCTTGACCTCGCCGCCGACCCGGAGGGGCTCCTCGCCCTTCTCGCCGAGCATTCCGCCCTTCACGCCGCCGAGGACGCCGCCCATGACGCCGCCCGCGACGCCGCCCTCCACGCCGCCCTCCACGCCGCCTTCCACGCCGGCGTTATCCGGCTCGGGGGCGCTCGTCGGCGGCGGAAGGAACTCCGGAACGACGAGGGGGGATGTCACCTGGCTCGGCTTGACGGGCTCGACTTTCTGAGTCGGCTTCGCGGCCGCGGCCTTCGCCGGCGGCGGCGGCGGGGGCGGCGGGGCCGCCTGGCTTGAGTAGAACTGCACCGGGATCGGGGGCTCGGGAATGTCCTCGATGAACCACATCGAGAGGCCGACCGCGGTCCCGACCACGACGAGGTGGATCAGGAACGAGAGCGGCAGCGTGTACCAGCGCTGAGTCCCCTTGTGCTTCCCTGACTCGATGAGCGAGGCTTCGAACATGCGTGCTCTCCTGGCTCCCTACATCGCCTCGAGCGGATTCTTCCTGGCCTGCTCGGCGCGCTGCTTGTCCTGGATCTTCTTCCTGATCTCGAGCGCCTTCTGCTGCCACTCGGTCGCCTTGGCGTTCAGGTCCGCGACTTTGGCGGGGTCCGGCTCGATGCGCACGTACTGCCGGAAGAGCAGGTTCTTGTAGAGCATGGCCTCGAAGTAGTCGGGGTTGAGCTGGATCGCCCTGTCGAGCTGCGCCATGCCGAAATCCAGGATCTCCTTCCGCTTCTCGGGCGTCAGGCCCTTGTCGGGGGAGATGTCGACGCCCATGGTGTTGTAGGACTTGTCCCAGGCCGTGACACCCATCGTGTAGAACACTTCGGCGTTGTTCGGCTCGAGCACGCCGCGCTTCTTCTGCCACTCGATGGAGTTCTCGTAGTCGCCCTGCTTCGCGTAGAGCATCGCGATCGTCTGCACGGCCTGCGAGTCCTGGGGGTGCTTCTCCACGAGCTCCTTGAAATACTTGATCGCCTCGTCGTATTTCTGGGCGTTCATATACGTCGTGACGAGGAACCTCGCGGCCTTGTCGTCGTCGGGCTTGGCGGCGAGGTATTTCTTGAAGTGTTCGATCGACCGGCTCAGCGCCTCGATGTCCTTCGGGTGCGTCGAGCCGGGGTTATAGAGGGCCATGTAGCCCATCGCGACGAACTTGTCGAGGCGAACCTCGGTCGGATCGAGGGCCTGGGCCGCTTCATACTTCTTCAGGGCGTCCTCGTAGAGCTGCTCTTTGAAGTAGGCGTTTCCCTCCCGGATGAGCTGTTTGCTCTTGAACTTGTCGCAACCCGCGACCCCGAGCGACAGCACGGCGAGACCGGCCGCGGCGATCCGCCGAACCGTTCGTCCCCTGCCGGTGAGATTTCCCGTCATCGCCCGTTCACTCCTTTCGGTCTCCCGCCGCTTCGCGCTCATCTCCGGCCGCTCCGTTGGACCGCCCGGCAAGGCCTCTAGTTCCCGTGCGGCCTGACGACTCCGCCCGACACGACGAGCTTGATCCCCTCCTCCACCGTGAGGCGGGCGTCGAGAATATCGCTTTCCTTCGCGAATATCAGGAAACCGCTCGTCGGGTTCAGCGCCGTTGGGACGTAGACCGAAAGCGTGCTCGCGTCGAGTGAGCCGATGCCGTTCCCTGTCACGAATCCCAACGCAAAGGTCCCCTTATGAGGAAATTCGACAAGGACGACTCGCTGGAAGGCCCGACGGCCGCCCGGCGACACAGCCTCGACGAGTTGCTTCGAAGCGGTATAGACCGTCTTGACGAGGGGGAGATTCTCCAAGAGGCGGCCGAAAAGTTCAAGGAATTTCTTCCCGACGAGATTCGAGGAAAGAAGGCCCGTCAGCCAGATGACGGCGATCGTCAGGACGAGCCCCAGGCCCGGGATGGCCCGGCCCACGAGGCGCTCGGTGAGGGGCTGGCTGGCGCCGTCGATCACGTTGAAGACGAAGCGGATGACGACCGCCGTGATGACGAGCGGAACGAGCACGAGAAGCCCGGCAGTGAGGTGGCGGCGGACGCGGAATGGCATCGGACGGGATTCTATCCGCGCGCCCCGTACAATCCTGCCATGTCGATTCGCCTCGCTTCCCTCCTTCGGGCCCCGCTCCTCCTCGTCGTCGCGCTCGTCGGATCGTCCGCCGTGTCCCAGGCTCCCACCGGCAAGCCCGAGATGCCGACGGGAGGATTCGTCGCCCGCGAGAGCATCACCGTGACGAACCTCGACGTCGTCGTGACCGACGGGAAGGGGAACCGGGTGACCGGCCTGAAAAAAGAGGACTTCATCGTCGTCGAGGACAACCTCGAGCAGCTCGTCACGAACTTCTCTCCCGTGGAGCAGGGCCGCTTCGTCCTGCCCGTCGAGGAGACTCAGCCCGCGCCCGCGCCAGCGCCGGCTCCCGCCCCGGCGCCGGCACGCGAGAAGATGCCGAGGACCCGCATCATCGTTTTCGTGGACAATCTTCACCTCTCGCCGTTCAACCGCAACCGCGTCCTCAGGAACGTCGAGATCTTCGTCCGCGAGAACGTCAAGGACAACGTCGAGGGCATGATCGTCGCGTTCAACCGGTCGCTGAAGATCCGGAGAAAGTTCACGAACGACGGCCGCGACCTGTCGGACGTTCTCAAGCAGATCGAGGACGAGAGCGCCATGGGTCAGCAGGACATCTCCGACCGGCGGGACGTGATCAAGGCGATCGACGACTCCACGACCGCGGACGAGGCTGCGGGCCGGGTGCGGTCCTACTGCCAGTCGCTCGACAACGACCTGAACTTCACGATCGACGCGATGAACACGACGATCAACCAGCTCGCCGGCGTCGAGGGCCGCAAGATTTTCATCCACATCTCCGACGGCCTGCCGCAGTCTCCGGGGGCGGAGCTGTGGAAGTACCTCTCCGACAAGTACCCCAACTCCGTGGGCCTGATGTCGACTTTCGAGTTCGATCGGACCACGAAGTACCTTTCCGTCGTGCAGGCGGCGAATTCCTCGGGCGTGTCGATCTACGCGATCGATGCGGCGGGCCTCACGGTGGATTCGAACATATCGGCCGAGAACCGCGCCACGTCTCAGCGCATCGACGCGTTCCTCGAGCAAAACAACCTCGAGTCGATGCTGAGCCTCATGGCCGAGGAAACCGGCGGCGAGGCCATCCTGAACAAGAACGACGTCCTCGGCGCCCTCAAGAACATCGAGAAGGACTACACGTCGTACTACTCGATCGGCTACCGAAGTCTGCGCTCCGGGCTCGACCGCCCGCACAAGGTCGAGGTCAAGCTGAAGAAGAAGGGGCTGACCGTGCGCGCGCGCCGCAGCTATCTCGAGAAGGGCGTCGAGACGAAGGTGCGCGAGGCGGTCACCTCGGCGCTATTCTTCCCGCGCGACGACAATCCCCTCGCCGTGGGCCTCGAAGTCGGGAAGCCCGTCCCGGCCGACCGCGAGAACTTCGCGGTCCCGGTGGTCATCCGGATTCCCTACTCGCGCCTCGCGATGCTGCCCGAGGGCTCGAAGGTGCGCGGCCGCGTCGTCTTCTACTTCGTCGTCATCGACTCGGCGGGAAAGCAGTCGGACCTCACGACGCAGCCCGTCCCGATCGACATCGACGCGAAGAGATTCGACGCCCTCGCCGGGAAGGACTTCATCTACGACGTGAAGCTCATCATGATTCCCGGCGGCCAGAAGCTCTCGATCGCGGTGCGCGACGACATCACGAACCAAACGAGTTATCTTCAGAAGTCCGTCTTCATCTCGGCCTTCGCCGGCGAGGAGGCCGCACCCCGGAAGTGAGGCCAAGCCAGGCCGTGAACGCACCGACAAAGCGCTTCATTCTGTTCGCGCGCGAGCCCGTGAGGGGGCGCGTGAAGACGCGCCTCGCCCGCGAGATCGGGCCCGCGGCCGCCACGTCGCTCTACGAGGCGTTCCTTTCCGACCTGGCCGCCTCGCTGACGGCGCCGGGACAGTGGGACGCTGTGCTCGCGCACGTGGAGTTCGATGCGGGTCCCTATCTCCTCGCGACCTTCCGCCCTCCCTGGGACCTCGTGCCTCAGGGCGAAGGCTCGCTCGGTGACCGTCTGGCGCGCGCCGTCGTGCGTGCCCGCATGGAAGGGCGGCGCGACGTGCTTATCGCCGGAAGCGACGCCCCGACGCTCACCGTCGAGGATCTCTCCGAGGGTTTCGACGCCCTCGGGGGAGAGAGCGACGTCGTATTCGCGCCGGCTCCCGACGGGGGATTCTCGCTCGTCGGCATGCGTGGAAACGTCGATCCGGCCGCCGTTTTCCAGGCCGGGGTGCGATGGTCTTCGGAGCACGCCCTCGCCGACTGCAGGAGATCCGCAGAGGCGACGGGTTACCGCGTGCGTCTGCTCTCGACGGTGCCCGACGTCGATGAGATCACGGACCTCGGAAGGGTGGAGGCCCTTTTCGCGGCCGATCCGGATCTCGCCCCCGCGACGCGACGCGCGCTTCTCGCGCTGCTCGGGCGGAGCGCCGGGTGAAGGTTCTCACGTCGGAGGCTGCCCGCGCCCTCGACGCGCGGACAATCGCGGCCGGTACGCCGGGGCTCGTCCTCATGAAACGGGCCGCCGCGGCGCTCGTGCGGGAGATCGCGGGCGTCGTCGTGCGCCGGGCATCCCGGGGCGCGCGAATCGTCGTCCTCGCGGGCCCGGGCAACAACGGAGGGGATGGTTTCGAGGCGGCGCGCCTTCTCAAGGCGGCGCACGTCGGGGGAAACGTGGAGACGCTGCTTTTCGGGGCGCCCGAGCATCTGAGTCTGGACGCCCGAAAGACCCACCAGCGCCTCGAGAAGGCAGGAGGGGCGATTCGCGAGGTGACGAAGGAAGCCGATCTCGAACCTCTGCGGACGGCGACGCTCGTCGTGGACGCGCTCTTCGGCACGGGCCTGAAAAGGCCCATCTCGCCGGACGGGCTTCCGGCGCGCGCCGTGCGCCTCGTCGCGGAAGGGCGGTCGTTCGTGGTCTCGGTCGACGTGCCCTCTGGTCTCTCGGCCGACGAGCCGCTCCCATGGTCTCCGGCCGTACGCGCCGACCTCACCGTCACGTTCGGATACCCGAAGACCTGTCACGTGCGCCTGCCTGCCGCGGCTCTTTGCGGGCGGATTGGCGTCGCCGGCATCGGCTTTCTGCCTCTGGAGGAGGAGAGCGGGACCGCGGGAGATGCCGTCTGCGCTCTGGACGTCGCGAGACTCTTCCCGCGGCGCGAGGCGACGGCGCACAAGGGCACGTTCGGGCGCCTGCTCGTGGTGGGAGGCTCCGAGGGCATGGCGGGGGCGCCCGCCCTCGCGGCGCGAGGAGCGCACCGTGCGGGGGCCGGCCTCGTCAGCGTTTTCGCGCCGGATTCCGTGCGTTGGGTGGTACACGCGCTCAGCCCCGAGACGACGACGGCAGGCGCCGACGTCGATGTCGCGCGTTTCGACGCCCTCGCGGTCGGACCCGGGCTCGGCGCGTCGACGGCTGCCCGCGCGCTCCTTCAGCGCACGGCGGCGGCGCGCCTTCCGGCGGTCTTCGACGCGGACGCGCTCAACCTCGCCGGCGAGGCCGCGTACTTCGCTTCGCGGGTCGCGCCCACCGTGCTCACGCCGCACGCCGGGGAGGCCGGGCGCCTCCTCGGCCTCGACGCGGAGCGCGTGAACGCGGATCGGGAGGTCGCAGCGCGCGAGATCGCCTCGCGGGCGAAGGCAGTCGTCATCCTCAAGGGGTTCCGGCCCCTCGTGGCCTCGCCGGCGGGTCAGGTCGTGCCCGTCCTCGCGGGGAACCCCGCGCTTGCCTCGGGGGGGACGGGCGACGTCCTCACCGGCGTCGTCGGGGCGTGCCTCGCGCGGGGCCTCGACGCCTTCGATGCGGCCTGCGCGGCCGCCTGGCTCCACGGCATGGCAGGTGACTTCGTACGGGAGGTCAGAGGGGAGGAGTCGCTCTCGGCGTCCGACGTCGTGGAAGCGCTCTCCGAGGCCTTCTTCGAAGCGCGCGAGAGCGTCGGCGGGTGACGTCGCACGTCTCGGCAACCGAGGAGGAAACGAGGCGCCTCGGGGCGAGCCTCGCGCGCCGTCTTGCGCCCGGCGACGTCGTGCTCCTCGAAGGGGAGCTCGGTGCCGGCAAGACTGCCTTCGTAAAGGGGATCGCTGCCGGGCTCGGCCTCGACCCGGAGGACGTGTCGTCCCCGAGCTTCGCTCTCGTGCACGAATACGGGCCGGCGGGGAAGCCGCCCCTTCTCGTCCACGGCGACCTCTATCGCGTCTTCGCGGGCGCGTCGATCGCGGACCTCGGTCTCGACGAGCGGAAAAGCGCGATTCTCGCGGTGGAATGGCCGCGTCCGCCGTTGACCGAACGGCGGGCCTGGCGCGTCGCGCTGCGCATCGAACCTGATGGGTCGCGCACGATCGACGTCGAGCCTCCGGGAATCCGCCCCTCCTCCCCGTGAGGCTCAGAAGGCGAAGACGAGCCCTCCGGTGACCTCTCCGTTGTACGACCAGTTTCCCCGCCGGTTGTCGCAGAAAATGTTGTGGTCACAGGAGGTGCCATCGTCAGAGCGGAGGTCGATGGCGCGGTAGCGGCCGTCGATGCGCAGCCCGACGCGCGGGACGAAGAAGAACTTTCCTCCGACCGAGAGATTCGCCGTGAAACGGCCGGTCGCGGCCGGGTTGACGCCGGCGATGTCCCGCTTCTCGACCGCGCTGCCGGCGCCGATGCCGACGTAGCCGATCACGCGCCGACGCCCGAAATTGAACAGGGCGTTCGCCTCGTAGACGTTCTGGCGCAGGGTCCCGACGTTGAGATGTCGCGGAACGGAGCCGAAGAAGTCGGGAGAGCGGAGATCGGCACGCGCGGAGGTCCAGTCGACTTCGAAGCCGAAATGGCGCGTGATGTTGTACGCGAGGCGTGCGCCGTACGCGAGGTCGTCGTCCGGCTCGAGGAATCGGACGTTCGACACCGTGCCGGACGAGAAGGGAACCGTGTAGTTGCCGTAAAGGCGACCGCCAAAGTAGCCGCCCGCGAACGGCGAGATCTCCCACGTGCCGGTGCGGTCCTGAGCGTAAGCGGGCGCCGCGAGCGTCAGAACGGCGCAGGCGAGAGCGAGAAAGCCGAGGAAACGACGCATGAAACCTCCTGAAAGACCGGATTTTGGAGCCGAACGCATGGGTGTTCCCGCAATGAGACGCACACGCCACACGTCAGGTTGGCAAGCAACGGGCATACCCGTGCTTAGGGGCTCGCCGGGAACAGCCCGGGCCAGATCGACGTGACGACGAGGACCAGCGTCAGTCCGATCATGACGACGCAGGTCCCCCAGGCCACCCAGTTCCACACGCGGCCGTTCACGTGCTCGCCCATGAGGTCCTCGCGGTTGATGAGGAGGCACATGAACACGAGGACGAACGGGAGGAGCAGCCCGTTCAGCACCTGGGACAGGAAGAGAACCGGGAAGAGCGGAACCCCGGGAATCAGGATGATGCCGGCGCCGATCACGATCATGCCCGTGTAGAGCGTATTGAACTGGGGCGCCTCGCTCCAGGTCTTGTTCACACCGGCCTCGAAGCCCAGCCCCTCACAGATGGAGTAGGCCGTGGCGAGCGGCAGGATGGAGGCCGCGAACAGCGAGGCGTTCGCGAGCCCGAAGGCGAAGAGCGTACCGGCCCATTTCCCCGCGAGCGGCTTCAAGGCGAGCGCCGCCTGCTCGGCGCCTTCGATGCGAATCCCCTTCGGGAAGAGGGTGGCCGCGCAGGCGACGATGATGAAGAACGCGACCACGTCCGTCAGGATGCAGCCGACGATGACGTCCCAGCGCGAGAGCTTGTACTCCTCCGGGCCGATTCGTTTTTCCACGATGGAGGCCTGGAGGTAGAACTGCATCCAGGGCGCGATCGTCGTTCCGACGATCCCGATGATCATCAGGATCCACGCGGCGCTCGACTCGATTCTGGGCGCGAACGTCTGCTTGAGGACGTCCTTCCAGACGGGTTTCGCGAAGATCGCCGACAGGATGTACGTCAGGTAGATCGTGCAGGCGATCAGGAATACCTTCTCGACCGACTTGTAGTTCCCTTTCACGACGATCCACCACACGACGAACGCGCCGATCGGCACGGAGACGAACCGCGGGATCCCGAAGATCTCCAGCGCGGCCGCCCAGCCGGCGAACTCGGCGACCGTGTTCCCGATGTCCGTCACGAGAAGAGCGACGAGCAGGTAGAACGTGGCCCTCAGGCCGTAGTTCTCGCGTATGAGCTCGCCGAGGCCCTTCCCCGTGATGGCACCGAGGCGTGCGGACATCTCCTGGACGACGATGAGGGCGATCGTGATGGGAACGAGCGTCCAGAGCAGCGAGTAGCCGAAGTGGGCGCCCGCAATGGAGTACGTCGCGATGCCGCCCGCGTCGTTGTCGACGTTCGCCGTGATGATCCCGGGTCCGAGGACCGCGAGAAAGAGCATCACGCGCCGCTTCCAGTCGCGGACTTCGGAGCGCGAAGAGGCCGTGTCGGCGGCCGGCGCGATCACCGCAGCCTCCGCCGGCGGCGGCGCGGCTGCGGTTGAAGTCGGTCGACGACGTCGTCGATCGTGATGATGCCGACGAGCACGCCTTCGGGGTCGGTCACGGGCAGGGCGAGGAGGTCGTACTTGGACATCGTCTCGGCGACCTCGTCGGCCGAGACGTCCGCCGTGACGCTACGCACGGGCGTCGCCATGGCGTTCTCGAGAAGCGTGTCGTCGTCGGCGGCGAGGAGGTTGCGCACCGAGAGCGCGCCCAGCACGCGATCCTTCTCGTCGACGACGTAGAAGTAGAAGAGAGCCTCGGCGTCGCGGGCCAGGGGTCTGAGGCGCTGGAGCGTCTCGCGCACGGAGAGATTCGGCGGAAACGTGACGAAGTCGGTTCCCATGAGGCCGCCCGCCGTGTTCTCGTCGTGCACGAGCAGCTCGGTGACCTCTTCGGCCGCGCCCTTCTCCATGAGCTGGACGAGGTCGCGGGCGTGCTCGCCCTCGATCTCGCCGAGGACGTCCGCCGCCTCGTCCGCGGGCATCTGCTCGAGGATCTCCGAGGCGCGCCTCTCGGGCAGGTCCTCGATGATCTCCGCCTGGATCTCGGGCTCCATCTCGTGCAGCGTCTCGGCAGCCGTCTCGACGTTCAGCTTCTGGAAGATGCCGGATCGCTCGGTGCCCGAGACCTGGCTCAGGATCTCCGCGATGTCGGCCGGATGGAGCCGCTGGAGCTTCTCCTGGGGCAGCGTGGTCTCGAGACGCTCGAGGCGCCCGTGAAGCGGCTGCATCGAGTCCCACGGTATGAGCCGCGCCGGAAGAGATGCGTCGGAAAGCCTTCCTCCGCGCGGCGTGACACCCGCGCCGAAGACCCGCCTCACGAGGCCGCGAACGCCCACGTCGGCGGCGGTGAGCACGAGGTCGCCCGACAGCACGTCCAGCTTGAGGTCGTTCACGCGAACGACTTTCACGCCGTTGATGTCCACGATCTGCTTGTCGAGAAGATGGCGCGCGAGAAAGATCTCGTCCTCCCGCGCGGGACGGTGCAGGAGGTCCTCCCTCACGAGCCGGGTGCGCACGGCGCCGCGCTGGAAGATGGCGACGTCCTCCCAGGGCAGGACGAACGTCTCGAAGCGGTCGCGGATGAGGAGGCCCGTCACGCGCGGAAAGGGGGCGCGCGTGCTCGTGGCGACGGCGAAGTCCGAGATTTTTCCGACGGGGTGGCGCGCCACGTCACGCACCGTCTCGCCGAGAAACTCCGAGACGAAAAAGCCCTCGTGCGCGGGCACGGCGGTGGTGCGCCCGGGCGAAGTCGGCGGTGGCGTCGTCACGGAGGCATTGTCGGGAGGAGGCGGGGCCTCGTCAACGCCTGTTCGGGTAATCTGCGCGCCGTGCGCACGATCCGCGTCGGCAAGGGCGTTCAGGGGCTGCTGCTGGCCTCGTATTCGTGCCTCCTCCTCGCCGTGACGCTTCTCGTGCAGGGGAGCGGAGGAGTGCGCACGAATCTCGCGCCGTTCGACGACATCCAGCGCCTCATCCTGCGCGCGGGGCGCGGCGGCTACCTGTCGAACGCGTTCCTTTACGCGGTGGTCGGGATCGTCGGGAACCTCGCGATGTTCGCGGTGTGGGCGTTCCTGCTGTGGAAGTTCCTCGACGGCCCCGGCCGCTCCGCCGCGCGGAACCACGCGGACGTCCTCATCGCGGGGACGCTGTTCAGCGTGGGCATCGAGACGGTCCAGCTCTTCCTGCCGACCCGCGCGACCGACGTGAACGACGTCTTCTGGAACGTCCTCGGCACGATCGCCGGCTGCGCCGCCGCGCACCTCCACCGCAACGTCCGGCTTGACTGGCAGTAGACTCTTCCCGGCGAGCCGGAGTGGCGGAATGGCAGACGCAGGGGACTCAAAATCCCCCGGTCCACAAGGCCGTGAGGGTTCGACTCCCTCCTCCGGCACCACTTGCTATCGTCGCGGTCCGGCGTGAGCGATCTCATCCACATTCCCAGGTCCGAGGCGCCGCGCGTCTCGATCGTCGTCCCGTCGGCGGGCGACCAGGATCTCCTGTTCGCGTGCCTGCGCTCGCTCGAGCGGCACCTACCGGCGTCGATCCCGACGGAGACGATCGTGGTCCTCGACGGCGCGCCGGTAGGAGCGGCGGAGCGCGTCGAGGCCGCCGCGCCCGGGGCTCGGGTCGTCGCGTCCTCCGTGCGGCTGGGACTCGCGCGCTCGGGGAACCGCGGCCGGCGCGTGGCGCGAGGGGAGCTGCTGGCCCTCTTGCACGACGACTCCGAGATCGAGGCGGGCTGGCTCGAAGCGCTCGTCGCGGCGGCCGACGCCCATCCCGAGGCGGGGGCCGTCGGCGGGCTCGTCCTCTTCCCGGACGGGACACTGCAGGGCGCCGGAGGGATTTTCTGGCGTGACGGCGTGACGTCGCCGACCTGGGCGGGTGCTCGGCCGCGGCCCGACGCCTTCGACCGCCCGCGCGCCGTGGACTTCTGCGGCTCGAATGCCCTCCTCGTCCGCGCGGCGGCCTGGGACGCCGCCGGCGGGCTCGACGAGCGGTTTTTCCCGGCTTATTTCGTCGACGCCGACCTTGCGATGGGGCTCCGCGAGGCCGGATGGTCCGTCCTCTTCGAGCCGCGGGCCCGCAACCGGCATTGGCAGGGCGCCAGCTCGCGAAAGCAGTTCCGCGCATGGGTCTCGTCTCGCAACCGCTCGGCCTTTCTCGCGAAATGGGGAGAGGCGATCGCGGCGCAGGAGCCCTGGGACGGAGGCTCGCCGGAATCCGTCGCCCGCGCGCTCGCGCGGGTCGAGAAGCGCGCCGCGCGCCTCGCGTCGGGGCCGCGGCGAACCGCCGCGCCTCCCGCGTGGGCGGGGGCGTCCGACCCGGTGGACGAGCGCCGCGCCCTCGAGCAGGACCTCGCGCTCCACCGCGAGTATGCGCGCAGCCTCGAGGCGGATAGCGACGCGGTGAGCCGCCTCCTCTGGTGGCGGATCTACCGGCGCCTCCTGCCGGTCCTCAAGTCGCTCAACGCGGCTTTGCGTTCTCTCAGCCGTCGCGTGTCGTCCAGTCGAACGGGATGACGCCGGAGTGCGGGTCGATGCGGGCCTTGTCGGGGTCCGCGGGGTCGAACCGCGCCGTACCGAAGTTCACGATCCTCCCGAGCGTCGTGCCCCAGTTCAACGTCGCGTGCCAGACGCCCTGCGGGATGTAGAGGAGGAGGTATCCGTTTTCGGCGAACCAGAACTGGCAGAAGGCGTTCTTCGTGGGGGAGCCCTCGCGCCCGTCGTAGAGCGCGATGCGCAGGTCGCCCGTCTGGACGAAGTAGCGGTCCGCCTGCCGGCGGTGCATGCCCCAGCCCTTGATACGCCCGGGCCGGATCGTGAACTCGTACGCGTGGACGATCGGTTCGTTCCAGAAAGGCCTCGTGAAATCCATGAAGGGCACGAGCGAGCCCCGATGGTCGTGGTAGCCCGCGAGGCGCTCGGCGCGCACACCCACGATGTTGCGGGCCATCACCTCGTCGGGCTCCTCCGTGCGCGCGGCGTCGGGCTTCCCGGCCAGGAAGGGAATCTCGGCGACCGACGGGTTGCGGGCGGAATCGTTCGGCATGGCGGGGAGTCTAGCGCCTGCCAAACTCGTTGACGCACGGAGGGGGCGGGAGTAATCTCTTGGTCCCCTTTCCAAGGAGGATTTTGCCGTGGCTTTCAAGATCGGCGACAGGCTTGTCTACCCGAACCACGGCGTCGGGGTCGTGGAAACGATCCAGGAGTCCCTCCTCGAAGGCTCGACCGCGCCCTGCTATCAGCTTCGCCTCATCGGGAACAACTCGCGCGTGATGGTGCCGGTCGGGAACTCGGACCGCATCGGCCTCCGCCCGCTCACGCGGCGCAAGGACGTGGGCTCGGTCTTCCGCGTTCTCGAGAACGCGATGCTCCCGCCGAGCGGCGACTGGAAGGGCCGGTACAAGCAGAACCTCGACAAGATGCGCTCCGGCCGCCTCACGGACATCGCGGACGTCCTCAAGAACCTGACGTGGGTGCAGAAACAGAAGGCGCTCTCCTTCCGCGAGAAGAAGATGTACGAGCGCGCCCGCTATCTGATCGTCTCCGAGATCGCGCAGATCAACGGGCTGCCGGAGGGCGAGGTCGCGACCGAAGTAGAGAAGGCACTCGACCGGGCGATCCTCAAGCGGCGTCCCGTCGCGGTCCTGGCCGGAAATAACCGCGACCACTGAATTGCCCAGGGGAAACCCGGGCCGTGTCCCCCTGGCCCCCTCCACGCCCGAAAGAAACTCCGGACGCGATGGGGCGGCCGCAACTTCCGTATAGTGGCGAGGATGGCTTCGCGCCCGATGCTCACCGGCCTGGCGGTGGGACTCCTGCTGACGCTCGCGCTGCCGGCTGCCGCCGCGCCCGTCCCGAGCCGGACGGGCGATGGCGTGCTCGACGTCCTGCTGGCGTCGGTCGACATGGAGAAGCGGCGCGTGACCGAGGATCTCGAGGAGTTCGACCGGATCTCGGGGCAGGCGTCGCGGGCGGAGGCCGACTTCACTTCGGCCCTGAATCAGATCGCTCGTCTCGCGCGCGAGGGCATCTTGGACCGAAACGCGCTGGAGCAGGCCGAGCAGGCCGCCTCTGACGCGCGGGCGCGCGTGCAGGCAGGACAGAACAGGCGCCTCGCCGTTTCCGAGCGGCTCGCCGAGCGCGTGCGGCGCCTCGCCGCGTTCCGGGAGGAGATCGCGCGCCGCCGCGAGGCCCTCAGAACCACGCTTTCCGACCCTCTCACGGGCCGCTGGGAGGTCTTCATCAACCCGGGAGCGCGGCGCGGCTTCTACCGCCTCTCGCTCGACGGCACAATCCTCTCGGGGGACTATGTCCTCGACGGCGGGTTTCATGGTTCTCTCAGGGGCACGTTCGTGGGCGACCGCGTCACGCTCGAGCGGATCGACTCCGAGCTCGGCGTGGATGCGAAGTTTTACGGCCGCTTGACGATCGGGGGATCGCGCCGCATCGCGGGCACGTGGGACGGGACGCAGATCGCGCCGGCCCCGGTTTCAGGCCCCGTGGCGGGGACGTGGGCGGCGCAGCCGGTGCGCGACGAGGAGAGTGAATCGAAATGACGGCCGAAGAGATGGACGACCACCTGCCTCCGCCCGTCCCGGCCGGAAAGCTCGTCCGGGAGAAAAAAGCCCGCGCCCCGGGGGCTCCGGCGCCTCGCACGTCCCCGTGGCCGGACCGGGGGCTGTTCCTCGCCGTGGGCCTTCTCGCCGGCTTCGCGGCCGCATATCTGTACCTGGACAAGAACCCGTCGGCGGTGCCGCAGGCTTCCTTGGCCGATCCGCATGCCGGCCTCGCCGGCGTCGGCCCGGGCGCGACGCGCGATCTGCCCGGCAGCGGCGGCGGGCAGCCGTCTCTCGCCGTCGACCCGGTCGCCCGGCAGAAGCTCTCAGACCTCGAGGCGGCCGTGGCGAAGGAGCCGAAGAACGCGGACCTCCTCGTGCAGCTCGGGAACACGGCGTACGACGTCGAGGACTGGAAGAAGGCGGTCGACGCTTACGAGAGGGCTCTCAAGCTGCGCGACGCCGATCCCAACGTCCTCACCGATCTCGGAGTCGCGTACCGGAATCTCGGCAACGTCGACAAGGCGCTGACGATGTTCACGCAGGCGTCGGCACGCGATCCGAACCACTGGCCAGCGCAGTTCAATCTCGCGATCGTCTACGGCATCGACAAAGGCGATACGAAAAAGGCGCTCGAGATCCTCACGAAGCTCAAGAAGGAGCATCCCGAGATCCCGGCGCTCGACCGCCTCACGAGCGACCTCGAGCAGCGAGCGAAAGGACGCCCACGGGCGTGACCTCGTCGCCGGGCGACCTCTTCGAGGACGAGGGCCCGGCTGAAGACGGGCCCGCCGCCGAGGGAGTCGTGCCCCGGGACGCGCCGCTCGCGGAGCGGATGCGCCCCCGCGACCTCTCAGAGGTGGAAGGGCCGGCGGATCTCATCGGCCCCGGCTCGTTTCTCGCGAAGGCGCTCGCGGCCGACAAGGTTCCCTCGCTCGTCTTCTGGGGCCCCCCTGGAAGCGGCAAGACGACGCTCGCGCGGATCATCGCGGCGAAGACCCAGGCCCGCTTCATCGGATTCTCGGCCGTCGTCTCGGGCATCAAGGAGATCCGGAACGTGATGGAGGAAGCGGCCCGCGCCAAGCGCCGGGGCCGCCGCACGCTGCTCTTCGTGGACGAGATCCACCGTTTCAATCGGGCGCAGCAGGACGCGTTTCTGCCGTTCGTCGAGGTCGGAGACATCGTGCTCGTGGGCGCCACGACCGAGAATCCCTCGTTCGAGCTGAACGGCGCGCTGCTCTCCCGGCTTCGGGTCGTCATCCTGCCCGCGCTCACGGAGGCGGACCTCGTGAGGCTGATGAAGAGAGCGCTCGCGGACCCCACGAGGGGACTCGCGGCCCGGGTGACGGTCGACGAGGATGCCTTCGAATGGATATCGCGATTTGCCGATGGCGACGCCAGAAGGGCGCTCACGGCACTCGAGGCGGCCGTTTCCCATGTTCCCTTCGAAGAAAATCCCTCTCCGCTCTCGGTTTCCCTTCTCGAGGATCTGTTCAAGCGAAAAGTCCTCCTGTACGACAAGTCCGGCGAGGAGCACTTCAACCTCATCTCCGCGCTCCACAAGTCACTCCGCGACTCGGACGTGGACGCGTCGCTCTACTGGCTCGCGCGGATGCTCGAGGCGGGGGAGGACCCGCTCTACGTCGCCCGCCGCCTCGTGCGCTTCGCCTCCGAGGACGTCGGCCTCGCCGACCCGTCCTCGCTGGCGCTCGCGATGGCGGCGAAGGAAGCCGTGCACTTCATCGGCATGCCCGAGGGCGCGCTCGCGCTCGCCGAGATCGTCGTGCACATGGCGCTGGCGCCGAAGTCGAACGCGCTCTACACGGCGTACGGAGAGGCCGTGGCCGACGTGCACGAGCGCCCGAACGAGCCGCCGCCCCTCGCGATCCGTAACGCGCCGACGAAGCTCATGAAGAGCGTGGGCTACGGGAAGGGCTACCGCTACGCGCACGATCTGGCCGAGAAGACCGCGGGCCTCTCGTGCCTGCCCGACGCGCTGCAGGGTCGGAACTACTACCGGCCGTCGGGCGAAGGGGCGGAGAAGGATCTCAAGGCGCGCGCCGAAGCGATCCGGGCGCTGAGGGAAAAACTGAAAAGGAAGAAAGAGAAGGAATGACTGATTTGCTTCGGACCCGTGCGGGAATTCGGGCGTCCGAGCGACGGGCGACGGTCTGCAAAGTTGCTTAGAAGGGAATAGGGGGATGGCTACGCCTCGGCCGGGCGCGTACGCTCTCGTCGTGTTGCTCATCGCCCTTCCCCTCTTACTTTCTAAGAGTCTTTTTTCTTCTTCTCCCGCACACGGTGCCGCGCCCCTTGGCCTCTGGCACGCCGAGCTGATTCCCTCGGTCGGGCACGAAGTCTTCTTCGATCTGAAGGTCGTCGCGAAGGGCTCCGGCCTTTCCGCATCGCTCCTGAACGGCGCATCCGAGATCCCGTTCACATCGGCCTCCTGGGACGGCGCGAAGCTGACGCTCGAGCTCGCGCACTACGACGCGACGGTCGTGGCGGAGCCGAAGGGCCCAGAGCTGGAAGGCCGATACACGCGCGTCATCGCGGCGGGTCTCGCCGAGGTGCCGTTTCGCGCGTCCCGAAGGGCGCCCGCCGCGCCCGCCCCGCGAGGCGGCGCTTCCCTGGACGGGAGCTGGGGTGTGGAGATGCGCGACGGAAAGACCATCGAGAAGCTGACCGGCGTTTTCCGGCAGAAGGCCACCGCCGTGACGGGGACGTTTCTCTCGACGACCGGCGACTATGGTGCCCTGCACGGCACGTTCGACGGGGAAAGGCTCGTCCTGTCGGTTTTCGACGGCGTGCACGTCTACCGTTTCGACGCCGAGCTGCTGCCGGACGGCAGGCTCGCGGGGGAATACCGCTCGCGCATGAATCCGCCCGTCTCCTGGCGCGGGACGCGGCTCGACGCGGCGGCCGCCGCCACGTTTCTGCCGGGCTCCTTCGACATCGTCAAGCCGAAGGATCCGTCTCAACCGTATGTCGTGTCGTTTCCCGACGTCGAGGGCCGGATCGTGTCGACGGCGGACGCGCGTTTTGCCGGGAGGCCCATGCTCATCGCGTTCATGGGGACGTGGTGTCCGAACTGCGCCGACGAGGCACCGTTTCTGCGGGATCTCGAGGAGAAATACGGGCCGCGGGGTCTCGAGATCGTTTCGCTCTCGTTCGAATACACGGACGACGTGGAGCGCAACCGCCGGCAGGTGAAGAGGTTCATCGAGCGCTTCGGAACGAGGTCTCCGATCCTCCTCGCGGGCACGACGAGAGGCGCGCCTGCCTCGCCCGCGATCCTTCCGCTGGAAGGCTGGGAGGGCTATCCGACGACGCTCTTCCTCGACCGCCGGCACCGCATCGTGAAAATCCACTCCGGCTTCGACGGCCCGGCGACGGGCGAGCGGTTCGCGAAACTGAAGAAGGAGATCGAGGCCGCGGTCGAGGTGCTTCTGAGAACGATGGGCTAGGCGATCCGTCCCGCGCGGAGGACGAGAGGCCAGGTGACGGCCTTCTCTTCTTGGGGGTGTCCCCAGGCCTCCGCGAACGGTTCCGCGAACTCCGCGATCGGATCGCGGCCGGTTTCCTTCGTGCAGCGCTTCACGGACGACCACGTCGAGAGGTAACCGAGCGTATGTTCGAGATCCCACCGCGCGGTCATGTCCACGTGTGGAACGGGGATTTCTTCGAAAGGGAGGAGAAGATCGGCGTAGCGAAGTGCGACGAGCGCGCGTTCCGGGGGCCAGAACGGCTCGACGCGGGCGTGAAAGCGGCGGACAGCCGCTCCGGCCTCGCCCTCCAGATCAAAGAGATCGTATGCCCACACCGCGATGGCGCCTCCAGGCACGCCGACCCTCTTCACCTCCTCGAAGAATCTCCTCTGATCGAACCAATGAACCGCCTGCCCGACGGTCACGAGGTCGGCCCATCCGCCTTTCAGGCCCGACCTCTCGGCAGGCGTCACGCGGTAGGTGACACGCGGGTGCGGCGTCGCGTGGGCGATCTGGTCGGCGCTCGCGTCCGTCGCGACGACCTCGGCGAAGTGCTCCGCGAGAGGGACGGCGGCCTGCCCGTTCCCCGTACCAGCGTCCCAGCAGCTCTCGTGCCGCGGCGTCAGAGCCGCGACGGTCCGGAAGAGCTCGGGCGGGTACGTGGGCCGGTAGCGGGCGTAATCGCTTGCGTGGCCGGAGAAGTGGTCCTTGAAGGAGAGCTCGCTCAGATCTCTTCGCGCCTGTAGTTCGGCGCTTCCTTCGTGATGATCACGTCGTGGGCATGGCTCTCGCGGAGGCCCGCCGCCGTAATGCGCACGAACCGCGCCTTCCTCACGAGCTCCGGGAGGGTCGCGGCGCCCGCGAGGCCCATGCCCGAGCGCACGCCGCCCGTGAGCTGCGTGAGAAGCGTCGAAACGGGTCCCTTGTGGGGAACCATGCCCTCGATACCCTCCGGCACGAGCTTTCGCGGCTCTTCCTCGTCCTGGAAGTACCGGTCGGCGGAGCCCAGCTTCATCGCGCCGAGCGAGCCCATGCCGCGATACGCCTTGAACGTGCGGCCCTGGTAGAGGATCGTCTCGCCCGGCGCCTCGTCCGTGCCCGCGAATAGGCTCCCGATCATCACCGAATGCGCGCCCGCGGCGAGCGCCTTCGTCACGTCGCCCGAGAACTTGATGCCGCCGTCGGCCACGAGCGGCACGTTCGACTTCGCGGCGCCCTTGACGCATTCCTGGATCGCGTGGATCTGCGGAACCCCGGCGCCGGTGACGACGCGCGTCGTGCAGATGGAGCCGGGCCCGATGCCGATCTTCACGGCGTCGGCTCCCCGGCGGACGAGATCGCGCGTGCCCTCCGCCGTCGCCACGTTGCCCGCGAGCACGGGGACGGACGGGAACTTCTTCTTCAGGGACGAGAGCGCCTCCAGCACGCCCTCGCTGTGGCCGTGCGAGGAGTCGAGCACGAGGAGATCCACCTTCGCCGCGACGAGCTCCCGGGCCCGGTCGAGGAGATCGGTGGTCGCGCCCACCGCCGCGGCCACGCGCAGGCGGCCGAACGAGTCCTTGCACGCGCTCGGGTACTTGATCTGCTTCTGGATGTCCTTGACCGTGATGAGGCCCTTGAGATTGCCGGCGCGGTCCACGACGAGCAGCTTCTCGATGCGGTGGCGGTGAAGCAGCTCCTTGGCCTGCTCGAGCGTGGTGCCCGGCGGGCACGTCACGAGGTTCTCCTTCGTCATTCGCTCCGAGATGGGGAGATCCATGCGCGTCTCGAAGCGCAGGTCGCGGTTCGTCAGGATGCCGACGAGCTTGCCGCGGTCGTCCACGACCGGCACCCCCGAGATTCGGAAGTTCGCCATGACCTCGAGCGCTTCCGAGATCCTCTGGGTCGGGCGGCAGGTGACGGGGTCGACGATCATTCCGCTCTCCGAGCGCTTCACCTTGTCGACCTCGGCGGCCTGCGAATCGATCGTGAGGTTCTTGTGGATGACGCCGAGCCCGCCGTTCTGCGCCATCGCGATCGCGAGGCGCGACTCGGTGACCGTGTCCATCGCGGCCGAAAGGATGGGGATGTTCAGCCCGATCCCCGGTGCGAGCCGCGTCTTCAGGTCGGTTTCGGCGGGATGGACTTTCGAGCGGGCGGGGAGGAGGAGGACGTCGTCGAACGTGAGGGCGAGCGGGATTTCCCGGTCATTCACCATGGGGATTCATACCACAGACGGTGGATGGCCTCTTTCGTCTGCCCCGTCAGCCGGCGGCAGCGCCCGTCCCGGTCGCTCCGTGGCATTTCTTGTACTTCCTCCCGGAGCCGCACGGGCACGGATCGTTCCGGCCGACCTTCGGGCCCGTGGCCTTCACCGTGGACACATCGAAATCGCCTCCCGCCGTGGGGTCGAAGGAACCCTGCAACTGGAGGTTCTGTTCTTTCTGGCGGCGCTTCTCGAGCTCGGCGGCGGCCCGGCGCGAGGAGGCCGACCCCGATGCCGCGGCTGTGGACGGCGTCGAGCCGGCGTCGAGCGCATCCGGCGTCGGCGCACGTTCCTCGCGCGACGGGCGCTCGGCCGGGGCCTGGGCGACCTCGAAGCGGAAGAGGTACTGGAGGATCTGCTCCTCGATGCCTTCCTTCATCGCCTCGAAAAGCTGGAAGGACTCCCTTTTGTACTCGACGAGCGGGTCGCGCTGACCGTAGCCGCGCAGGCCGATGCCTTCCTTCAGATGGTCGAGCGCGAGGAGGTGATCCTTCCAGAGCGTGTCGACCGTCTGGAGCATGAAGAACTTCTCGAAGTCGCGCAGCGTCTGCGCGCCGACGGCCTTCTCTTTCGCCTCGTACGTCTCGTGCACGGCCGTGCGCAGCTTGTTCTTGAGCTCCGTGTTCGTGTCGCCCGTCCCGAGCCCTTTTTCGGACGGCTTGAATCCGTACGTGTCGAAGGCGAGGGTTTCGAAGGGGTCCCAGGTCCATTCGGACGGGTCCTTGCCGGCGGGGCAGTGGCGGTCGACGTAATCTTCCGAGACGTCTTCCGCGAGAGCCACGACGTAATCGCGCGACAGCGTCCCGGTGAGGATTTCCTTGCGGAGCCGGTAGATCTCCGCGCGCTGCTTGTTCATCACGTCGTCGTATTCGAGGAGGTGCTTGCGCGTGTCGAAGTTGCGGCCCTCGACCTGCGTCTGCGCCCGCTCGATGGACTTCGTCACCCAGCGGTGCTCGATGGGGATGCCCTCCTCCATGCCGAGGCGCTTCATGAGCCCCGACAGGCGGTCGGACCCGAAGATGCGCATGAGGTCGTCCTCGAGCGAGAGGTAGAAGCGCGAGGAGCCGGGGTCGCCCTGGCGGCCGGAGCGGCCGCGGAGCTGGTTGTCGATCCGGCGGGATTCGTGGCGTTCCGTGCCGATGATGTGGAGGCCGCCGAGCTCGACGACCTGCTCGTGCGCCTCGGCCGTGTCTTTCTGAAACTCGGCCGCGATCCTCTCGATCTCTTCGGGGCTCTTGTCCTTCGCCTTCTGCTTCGCGAGGTACTCCGGGTTGCCGCCGAGGAGGATGTCCGTGCCGCGGCCCGCCATGTTCGTCGCGATCGTCACGGCGGAGACCTGGCCGGCCTGCGCGACGATCGTGGCCTCCTGCTCGTGGTACTTCGCGTTCAGGACGACGTGAGGAACCTTTTTCTTCTTGAGCATGGTCGAGAGAAGCTCGGACTTCTCGATCGAGATCGTGCCGACGAGAACGGGCTGGCCCTTCTCGCTCTTCTCGGCGATCTCCTCGACGACCGCCTCGAATTTCTCGCGTTCGGTCCGGTAGACGAGGTCGTGCTCGTCGATTCGAATCATGTCGCGGTTCGTCGGGATCACGACGACGTCGAGCTTGTAGATCTTGTCGAACTCGGCGGCTTCGGTGTCCGCCGTGCCCGTCATGCCCGCGAGCTTGTCGTACATCCGGAAGTAGTTCTGGAGCGTGATCGTGGCGAGCGTCTGGTTCTCTTTCTCGATCTTGACGCCCTCTTTCGCCTCGACCGCCTGATGGAGGCCGTCTGACCAGCGGCGCCCCGGCATGAGCCGGCCCGTGAACTCGTCCACGATGAGGACCTGACCGTCCCGCACGACGTAGGAGACGTCTCGCTTGTAGAGCGTATGCGCGCGAAGCGCCTGCTGGCAGGCGTGGAGGAGGTCGATGTTCGTCGGGTCATAGAGGTTCTCGACGCCCAGAAGGCGTTCGCACTTCGTCACGCCCTCCTCGGTCAGAGAGGAGGTGTGCGCCCTCTCGTCGAGGAGGTAGTCGCCGGTCGTCGTCTTGTTTCCGTATTTGTCCTTGATCTCCTCACCCTTGACGAGCTTCGGGATGATCCGGTCCACCTTGTAGTAGATGTCCGTCTCGCCCTCGGACGGGCCCGAGATGATGAGCGGCGTCCGCGCCTCGTCGATGAGGATCGAGTCGACTTCGTCCACGACGGCGAAGACGTGCCCGCGTTGGACCATGTGTTGGAGCTCGAACTTCATGTTGTCGCGCAGGTAGTCGAAGCCGAACTCGTTGTTCGTGCCGAAGGTGATATCGCGCGCGTAGGCGTCTCGGCGCTCCTCGTCGGGCATGTCGTGCTGGATGCAGCCCACCGTGAAGCCGAGGAACTGGTAGATGCGGCCCATCCACTCGGCGTCGCGGCGCGCGAGGTAATCGTTCACGGTGACGAGATGGGCGCCGCGGCCCGAGAGGGCGTTGAGCGAGATGGCGAGCGTCGCGACGAGCGTCTTGCCCTCGCCCGTGCGCATCTCGGCGATCTTGCCCTCGTGAAGGACCATGCCGCCCATGAGCTGGACGTCGTAGTGGCGCTGCCCGATCGAGCGCCACGCGGCCTCGCGCACGAGCGCGAAGACCTCGACGAGCTCCTTGTCGAGGACCTCGCGGGAAAGCGCTCGCCTCTGCTCGATCTCCCCGGGAAGGTCCTTCAGGCCCTCCTGAACGCGCGCGCGGATCTCGGCCACGCGCGCGCGGATCTGGGCGTCGGAGAGCGCCTTGATCCCGGGTTCGAGCGCGTTGATGTCCCCGACGCGCGGCACCATCGCCTTGATGTCGCGCTCGTGCTTGGTCCCGAAGACTTTGGAGAGTGCCTTGTCGATGATCATGCGAGGAGTGCACGCCCAGAAGAGGGCGCGCAAAAAACCAGTTTAGCAGGTAGAGGCGGGGAGGCGAAGCCGTCAGAACGCGTTCAAAACGTAGTCGAGCGGGTTCACCGGTTTGCCGTCGGCGTGCACCTCGTAATGGAGGTGCGGCCCGGTGGAGCGGCCCGTGGAGCCGACGAGCGCCACGAGGTCTCCGCGCTTGACGCGCTGGCCCTCGGCCACTCGCGCCGCCTGAAGGTGCCCATACAGCGTCGTGATGCCGTAGCCGTGGGCGATCTCCAGGAAGCGGCCGTAGCCCTGGTCCCAGCCCACGCGCACGACCGTGCCAGACGCCGGAGCGACGACGCGATTCCCGGCGGGAGTCGAGATGTCGATGCCGGTGTGAAATTCGGAATGGTTCGTGAACGGGTCGGGGCGGGCCCCGAAGCCCGCCGTCAGCACGCCGGCGGCGGGGGCGATGCTGGGTGTCAGGGCGAGCTGGTCGGCCTGCAGGAAGAGCTTCTTCTCGACGACCTTCAGGCGCGACGACAGAAGCGCGCCTCGGCGCCCGGCCTCGCTGAGGCCCGACTCGACGGAATCCGCGGGGTTCACGGGCACCGCCGTGAGGCCGCCGACGCCGCCCATGCCGGGATCCCGCACCGCCGACAGCCCGGCGACGATCGACAGACGGCGCGTGCGATCCTCGAAGTCGGCGAGCATCTTCTCGATCGACTCGAGGCGTGTATTCGTGAGAGCCGCCCGCGACCTCAAGTCCGAGTTCTCGGCCAGAATGGCGGTGACTTCTCTGTTCCTGTGGATCGAGCGGACCCACAGGACGGAGAAGGTCACGCCGAGGACGACCGCGAGGCCGAAAGAGACGCCCAAGCACCAGAGAAGCCGCGAGGAGACGCGGAACTGCCGGAAACGCGCCCTGGCATGGGGCAGGAAGATGATGGTGTGCTCTCTTCTCGGCATCCGTTTCCTTCCCACAAACACACGTATAGCCTTACACCACGAAGGCCAACGATTGAGCGATGGAAATCTTAAGCCGCGTGGCGGACCTGTCAAGGGAGAAACGCGTCCCTCATCCAACTCATTGACAAAGCGGCGCCTAAGTCGTAATGGCCGGGTCAGAGACGGGACGATATCGAAGGGCCTCGGCCACGTGCGCGGGCTGGATCACGGCCGCCTCCTGGAGGTCCGCGATTGTCCGGGCAACGCGCAGAACGCGCTGGAAACCCCTCGCCGAAAGTGTGAGGCGGTCCACGGCGCGAGTCAGGAGCGCACGGGCTTCGGGCGTCGTCTTCAGAATCGAGCGGGCGAGGCGGCCCTGAACGGCCGCGTTCACGAGGCGGGGATCGCCGGTGCGCACCGCCTGTCGCACCCGCGCGGCCTCGACCCGCGCCCGGACGGCGGCCGACGTCTCGCCGTCGCCCTCGGTGCCGAGGTCCGACGCTGCGAGCGCCGGCACCTCGACGTGGAGGTCGATGCGGTCGAGGAGCGGCCCGGAGATCTTCCGGCGGTAGCGCGCCACGTCGCGCGGCGAGCACGAGCAGGCGCGCCGCGGGTCCCCGCGAAAGCCGCACGGGCACGGGTTCATCGCGCCGACGAGGAGGAAGCGGGCCGGAAACGTGCGCGCTCCGGCCACGCGGGCGACGGAGACGACGCCGTCTTCGAGAGGCTCGCGCAGCGCTTCGAGCGCGTCCCTTCGGAACTCGGGCAGCTCGTCGAGGAAGAGGACGCCGAAGTGCGCGAGCGAGAGCTCCCCGGGGCGCGGGTCGACTCCTCCGCCAGCGAGGGCCGCCGCCGACGCGCCGTGATGTGGAGCGCGGAACGGGCGCTGCGTGAGGAGCCCGCTTCCCGCGGGAAGACGGCCCGCGACGCTCCAGACGCGCGTCGCTTCGAGGCTCTCCTCGCGCGAGAGCGGCGGGAGGATTCCGGGAAGCCTTCGCGCCAGCATCGTCTTGCCGGAGCCGGGAGGGCCGGAAAACAGGATGTTGTGCCCGCCCGCGGCGGCGATCTCCAGGGCGCGGCGCGCGACGGCCTGGCCCCTCACGTCCGCGAGGTCCGGCTCGGATCCCGGGAGCGGCGGGGGAACGGCGGAAGGCACGACGCGGGGGAGGACCTGCCGCCCGAGGAGATGGGCGATTGCCGCGCCGAGGTGCGGTGCCGCGAAAACGTGGAGAGACGGGACGGCGGCCGCCTCCTCCGCGTTCTCGGGTGGAACGAGGAGAGCCCGCTCTTCCCGGCGCGACGTCTCGGCGAACGAGAGCACCCCGGGCACGGGCCGGAGCTCGCCGTCGAGGGCCAGCTCTCCGACGAGAGTGACCTTGGCGAGCGCCGCGGGGGGCAGGTCTCCGTTCGCGGCGAGGATCGCGAGCGCGACGGCGAGGTCCAGGGCTGTGCCCGATTTCGGGAGGTCGGCCGGTGCCAGATTCACGACGATGTTCTTGGACGGCATCGGGAATCCGACGTGCCGGAGCGCCGAGCGAACGCGCTCGCGGCACTCCTTCACGGCCGCGTCGGGGAGCCCCACGATCGTGAGGCCGGGAAGGCCCGCCCCGATTGCGGCCTCCACGATGACGGTCATGCCCTCGAGGCCGGCGACCGTCGCCGAGTACGCGCGGGCGACGGTCATCGTCCCCCTCGTCAGTTCAATGCAGCGAGCGAGAGGACGAGCGTCTGCCCTGCCTTGAGCGCGTGCGGGGAGCGGATGCGGTTCTGGCGCTGGATCTCGCCCACGCTCACGCCGTAGTGCGCGGCGATCGCGAAGAGCGTGTCGCCCTTCTTGACGGTGTGGCGCACGACGCGCGTCCCGCCCGCGGATGCGTCGACGAACCCTTCCGCGGGAATCGCGACGGCGGCGGATGGCGCCTCGGTGGTTCGTGAGGCCGTCGTGGGCGGTACCGATGACGTGTAGGGCCCGACGAGAGATGCCGACGTGACCGCCGCCGCGGGCGTCGGAACCCCGCGAATTTCGCCCCGGGGCGCCGGTGACGCCGAGGCGAGCGCCTCGCGTGGCCGGGCGGTCCCGCGTTTGCCGGGCACGACGAGAACGGTGCCCTTCTTCGGGCGGGCCGTGCGGGGCAGGTCGTTCCAGTCGCACAGCTCGGCCACGGACACGCCCGCCCGTTTCGCGATTTTCTGGAGCGTGTCGCCCTTCCTTACGACGACGCGCTTCTCGACGACCGCCGGCGCGGCCGGAAGCGCGGCGATCCGCGACGCCAGAAGAGCGGCCGAGCCGGCGGGGACGCGCACGTCGTATGCAAGGACTCCGTGCGGAGTGGTGCGCGTCCTGAGCTCGCTGTTGAGAAGCTGGAGGTCGGGCAGAGTCGCCAGGGTGATCTCGGCCACGCGCGCGAGATCGACGGGCTTACGGACCGTCACCGTGTCCCAGGCGAGCGGCGGATCGGGCACGACGTCGAAACCGAAGCGTGCCGGATCCTTCGCGATGAGCGCCGTCGCGAGAATGAACGGCACGTAGTCGCGTGTTTCGCGCCGGAGACTGTTGCCCGTCGTGAGCTCCCAGAAGTCGCGCGCGCCAGTGCGCTGGAGGCCTTTCAGGATCCGGCCCTCGCCCGCGTCGTACGCGGCCATCGCGAGGTGCCAGTCCCCGAACATCTCGTAGAGGTCGCGGAAATAGGCCGCAGCGGCGCGCGTGGACTTTACAGGGTCGCTCCGCTCGTCGAGAGAGCGATTCCGCTTGAGCCCGTAACGCTTACCCGTGCCGGCGATGAACTGCCAGAAGCCGTGGGCGGCCGCGCGCGAGTGAGCCTGGTACTTGAAAGCCGACTCGACCATCGCGACATAGACGAGATCCTGCGGAACTCCCTCCTCCTTGAGGACGCCGCGCATGAGGTCGAGGTAGCGCCCGCTTCGCTTGAGGGCCGCCGCGAAGGCCATGGGGGTCCGGAACTGGTAGAAGGCGACGGCCCGAAGCACGGCGTCGTTCACGACGATCGGAATGTCGAAGCCCGTTCCCGAGGAGGCCGAGCCGACTTCCGTCTTGGCCTTCTCGACCTCGTCCGGAGACGGGAGCGGCGCCGTGGCGACGAGGCTGTCACGCGGGTCCTCGGCGGGCGGACGCTCGGCCTCGGCCGCGCGCGCGCCGGCCTCGATCGCGGGACGGTAGAGGGCGATCGAGTCGTGGAGCTCGCTCGCGAACGCGAGGTCGGACGGGTTGCCCGGGCGCGACGCGATCCGGAACGTCTCGAGGGCGTCGCGGAAGGCCTCGCGGGCGCAGTCGCTCTCGCCCGCGAGGGCGAGCGACTTGCCCTGGTAGAACTGCTCGGCGGCCAGCTTGCGCGCGGCGGCAATCGCCGGTGGGTCTTCGGGCGGCGACATCCGCGAAACCGGAGCCTCGCGAGGCGCAGCCGAGCAGGCGGCAATCGCGAGAGGCAGGAGCCCGGCCGCGAGGCGCGCGACCCGGGCGGAAGACCGCCGGAGGATTCTCATCGCCTGGAGAGTGAACCCGACCCGGGAGGGGAGGTCAAGCGCAATCGCCCCGCGACCCTACTCGCCCTTGACATGGAACTTCAGCGAGAGCAGGAGCTTGTTGATGTCCTTCAGGCCCGCGAAATCCACGTCGAACCGTTTCTCGGAGCCGAGGGCCGCGCCGGCCCCGTCGCCGAACGAGAGCCCGACCGTCACATGGCGGGTCTTTGCGAGAGTGTCGCGAGGGACCTCGAGGTCGAACGACTGCGCCACGTCCTTCCGATGGTTTCGCGCCGATCCGAGCAGGTCGTCGAGCGAAAAATCCGCGGCGCTCTTGCTCTTGTGGGAGCCGCCTGGCATCGCCGGCCGCTGGGTCGCGATCTTTCGAAGCTTCTCGAGCTCGGAAAGGATGTCGACGTTCGAGCGCACGCGCACGTGCTTCATCGAAGAGTCCATGGGCACGTCGTCCGGCGGAGGCTGGATCTCGGCGAAACTCACCTCGCTGGCCGTGTCTTCGGTCTGAGGGTAATTGGCGGCGTCGAAAGGCGCGGTTTCCGCGGAAAGGAGAAGCGCGGGCGACGTGTCGGCGGGGACGTCCCGCGCCTCGAGATCGCGGTTCTGTCGCCGGGCGGCCTCCTGGAAACGCTTGAGCCGGGAGATCGTCGAATCGGAGCCTTCTTCGGGCACGGCAGGAGCCGTGATCACCGCCTGCGTCGTCGCCATCGCGTCGATGGCCTCGCCGATGCCCGAGGCGGCGGCCTTCGACGACATCATCGGCTGGGGACCGGGAGTGGTCGCGGTCGCGACGACCGCGGGACGTCTCTGCTCGACCGCCATCCGGCCCTTGAGGGAGCGGAGAGTGAGCTTCGAGATCGCCTTGAGGGTCTCGAAGACTCCCGTCCTATTCCTGGCCGAAGCTTCGTACCACTCCACCGCGCCATCCGGGTTCAGGGCGTCGTTCAGCTCGTCGAGAGTCAGGATGTTCGCGAGATCGCGCTTGTTGTACTGGAAAACGTGGGGAGTCGCATCGAGGGAGATGCCGATCTCTGCGAGGTTTTCGCGGAGGTTGCGAAGACTCTCGACGTTCGGATCCTTCATGGGCCGCTGGGAGTCGGCCACGAACACGATTCCGTCCACGCCCTTGAGGACGAGCTTCCGCGTCGTGTTGTAGAAAACCTGTCCGGGTACGGTGTACAGCTGGAGGCGGGTCTTGAATCCCCCGATGACACCGACGTCCAGCGGCAGCAGGTCGAAGAACAGCGTCCGGTCGGTTTCCGTCTCCAGACAGACCATCTCCCCGCGAGACGTGGGCGCCGTGCGCCCGTAAATCACGTGAAGATTCGTGGTTTTCCCGCAGAGACCCGGACCGTAATACACGATCTTGGCGGCCATCTGCATCGTCGCGTAATTGAAGAAAACCATAGGAATAAGGCTCCGCCGACCTCCCGAGGGGCATCTGATCTTACACCCGAGGGCGACTGCCTTTGATATCATGAGCCGCTCCCGGTGACGTCAAGGAGCCAAGCAGGGGCGGAGGGCCTTGCGCCGCGATGGCCAACGATTTCAAGGGTTTGGACGCGAGGTCCCGCGAGGTTCTCGCCTCGGTGATCGTCGCGTACATCGAAAGTGCCGTCCCCGTGTCGTCGCGTCAGCTGACGAAGGGGGGGAAGTTCGGGCTTTCGTCGGCGTCGCTGCGCAACGCGATGGCGGACCTCGAGGATCTCGGCTTTCTCACGCATCCCCACGTCTCGGCCGGCCGCGTGCCGACCGATCTGGGGTACCGGGCGTTCGTCCGCGACCTGATGCCGGCGCAAGCGCCCAGCGAAAGGGACCGCGCCCGGATCGCCGACGAGCTCTCGCCCGAGCCGTTCGAGACGGAGCGCTTCCTGAAGGCCACGTCGGGCGTTCTCTGCCGTCTGACGGGAGAAGTGGGCGTGGTGGCGGCTCCCGCCTCGATGAGCTTCGTCCTCGAGTCCGTGCATTTCACGCGCCTCTCCGACGGCAAGATCGTGGTGGCCGAGGTCTCCGACACGGGATTCGTCGAGAGCCGCCTCATCGAGACCCGCGAGGACTTCTCGCAGGCCGAGCTGGACGGCATCTCGAACCGGCTGACGATCGACTTCGCCGGAAAGAGCCTCGGCGAAATCCGCGTCCTCCTCCTCGCCTCGCTGGGAGAAGAGAAGGTGCGCATGGACCGCGCGCTCGCACGCGCGCTCGAACTCGGGCGCCGGGCCTTCGCCGAGACTGGCCCGCAGGAAGAAGCCGTTTACATGGAGGGCACCGAGTCGCTGCTCGAGAAGCCCGAGTTTCGGAACGACCTCGAGGCCCTGCGACGGATGTTTCACGCGTTCGAGGAGAAGGCGCGGCTCGTGAGCCTTCTCACCGACTGCATCACGGCCGACTCTCTCGGGGTCGTCATCGGCTCAGAGAGCCCCTTCACGGACGAGACGGGCAGCGCCGTCGTTTCCGCGCCGTACCGCCGTGGCGACCGCGTGATCGGCGTGCTCGGGGTGATCGGGCCGCGCCGGATGAAGTACGCGCGCGTCGTGCCGCTCGTGGGCGAGCTTTCGCGCTACGTGAGCCGCCGGCTCACGGAAGGAGCGGCATGAGCGGCCCGAAGAAGCCGCACCGCGAGGACGAAGACATCATCTTCCTCGAGACCGAGAGCCGCAGCGACGTCGCCCGCGCGCTCGCGGAGGCCGAGCGCGCCATCGAGGTTGTCGAGGAGAAGCACCGCAAGAGCGAAGGCACTCGTCCGGTCGCCGTCGCGGCCCCCGAGCCCGAGCCCGCACCGCCGAAGCCGCCGGTGCCGGATCCACGCCTGGCCGTCCTCGAGGATCAGGTCGCGAAAGAGCGCGAACGCGCGCTTCGCGCCGAGGAGGACTCGGGCCGCGTTCGCGAGGCGCTGCTCCGGAAGTCGGCGGATTTCGACAACCTGAAGCGCCGGACCGAGAAAGACAAGGCCGAATATTTCCGGTTTGCGCTCGCCGAGGCGTTTGCCGACATCCTGAGCGTCGTCGATAACTTCGAGCGCGCGCTCGCCCATCGCGCCGACGCCACGGGAGACGAATTCCACGCCGGCATCGACATGATCGCGAGGCAGCTGGCCGATACGCTCAAAAAGTACGGCGTCGGGGAGGTGCCGGCCTCGGGCCTTCCGTTCGACCCGAACGTTCACGAGGCCGTCGTGCGCGAAGAGACGGAATCCGTCGCGCCTGGCACGGTGCTCGAGGTGCTCCAGAAAGGGTACCTTCTCAACGACCGGCTCCTGCGGCCCGCGCGCGTGAAGGTCGCGGCGCCCCGGGCCGCCGGGGAGGCTAAGGGATGAGCCAGGAGGCGCCACGTGGGTAAGGTTCTCGGCATCGATCTCGGCACGACGAATTCGTGCGTGGCCGTCGTCGAAGTCGGCTCGCCCCAGGTCGTCCCGAACCGCGAGGGCGCCCGGACGACGCCTTCGATCGTGGGCTTCACGGAAGACGGCGAGCGGCTCGTCGGCCAGATCGCCAAGCGCCAGGCGATCACGAATCCGACGCAGACGATTTACGCCGTGAAGCGGCTCATCGGTCGCAAGATGTCGGATGCCAACGTCAAGCACGCGCGCGAGCACCTTTCCTATGCGCTCGTCGAAGCTCCGAACGGCGACGTGAAGATCCAGGTGCGCGACCGGGACTATTCGCCCGAGGAGATTTCTTCGTTCACGTTGCGCGAGATCAAGGAATTCTGCGAAGAGGCGCTCGGCGAGGAGATCAAGGAAGCGATCATCACGGTCCCGGCTTATTTCGACGACTCCCAGCGCCAGGCCACGCGCGACGCGGGCCGCATCGCGGGCCTCGAGGTGCTCCGCATCATCAACGAGCCCACGGCGGCCGCGCTCGCGTACGGGCTCGAGAAGAACCGCAAGCAGGAGACGATCGCCGTCTACGACCTCGGCGGCGGCACGTTCGACATCTCGATCCTGCGCATCGACAACGGCATGTTCGAGGTGCTCGCGACATCGGGCGACACGTTCCTGGGCGGCGAGGACTTCGACCGGACCATCATGGACTGGCTTCTCGCCGAGTTCCTGACGCAGACGGGCATCGACCTGAGACAGGACCGCCTCGCGCTCCAGAGGCTCAAGGAGGCCGCCGAGAAGGCGAAGTGCGAGCTGTCGACGGCGCTCGAGACGATGATCGCGCTCCCGTTCATCGCGTCGGACGCTTCAGGCCCCAAGCACATCAACAAGCTCCTGACGCGCGACACGTTCGAGGCGCTCGCGGCCGACCTCATCCAGCGCACCGAGGGCCCGTGCCGAAACGCCCTCGAAGCGGCCGGCCTCAAGCCCGAGCAGGTCGATACCATCATCCTCGTCGGCGGTCAGACGCGCACGCCGAAGGTCCAGCAGATGGTCGAGACGATCTTCGGGAAGCCGCCGAACCGCTCGATCAACCCGGACGAGGTCGTGGCCGTCGGCGCCGCGATCCAGGCAGGCGTCCTGCGAGGGGACATCAAGGACCTCGTTCTTCTGGACGTCACCCCGCTTTCGCTCGGCCTCGAGACGCACGGGGGCATCTTTGTCAAGCTCATCGAACGCAACTCGACGATCCCGACGAAGAACACGCAGATTTTCACGACGGTCGCGGACAACCAGACGACCGTCGAGATCCACGTCCTGCAGGGCGAGCGCGACATCGCCAAGGAGAACAAGTCCCTCGGCAAGTTCCAGCTCGTCGGCATTCCGGCGGCGGCGAAAGGCGTCCCCCAGATCGAGGTCACGTTCGCGATCGACTCCTCGGGAATCGTGAACGTATCGGCGAAGGACCTCGCGACCGGTAAGGCGCAGGGGCTGCAGATCAACCCGGCGGGAGGCCTGTCTCAGACCGAGATCGAGAAGATCATCGAGGAGGCCGCCGCGAACAAGGCGGCCGACACGAAGCGCAAGGAGCTGCGCCAGCTGAAGAACAAGCTCGAGGGAATGATCGCGGGGAACGACCGCATCTTTCGCGAGTTCGGTAACCTCCTGCAGCCCGATGAGAAGGACCGCGTCCAGCGCACGCTCGAGAACGCGCGCGAGGTCCTGACGGGCGAGGAGCGGGGTCCCATCGACGACGCGATGATCGACATGAAAGGCGTTTCGCGCATTCTCACGCAGGCCATGCTCTACAAGCCCGAGTCCAAGGAGCGGCGGGGAGACGGCGCGGAGAAACCGGCCTGACTCCCGCGCCGTAACAGTCTGCCGTGAGTACATCCGTTCGCGACTACTACGAGGTTCTCGGTGTGGGGCGAACCGCCTCCACCGAAGAGATCAAGGCCGCCTATCGCAGGGCGGCGCTGAAGCACCATCCCGACAAGAACCCCGAGGACGAGGGCGCCGAAGAGAAGTTCAAGGCGGCGGCCGAGGCCTACTCCGTCCTTTCGGACGCCGAAAAGCGAGAGCGCTACGACCGCTTCGGGCACGACGGGGTACGGGGCGCGGGCGGGCCGGGATTCGACCCGACACAGTTCGTGGACTTCGCCGACATTCTCGGCGACCTGTTCGGCTTCGCGGCGGGGGGAGACGCGCGCGGAGGCCGGCGCAACGGCGAGGACCTGAAGGCCGAGGTCACCCTTTCTTTCGAGAGCGCCGCCTTCGGCTCGGAGGTTTCGCTCCCGATCCAGCGCCACGAACGTTGCGATGCGTGCGAGGGGCGCGGAGGCCGCGGCGGGGCCGCGCCCGCCACGTGCCCGACGTGCCGGGGCCAGGGCCGCGTCCAGTACCGGCAGGGCTTCTTCGCCCTCGCCCGCCCGTGTCCCGACTGCGAGGGCTCCGGCGAGCGCGTCAAGGACCCGTGTCCCGAGTGTCGTGGCGACGGCCGCACGCGCCGCGCGCGAACGCTCACGGTGGCGATCCCCCCCGGTGTGGACGACGGCGCGCGGCTGCGTCTCACCGGGGAGGGCAACTCGGGCCGGCGGGGCGGACGTCCCGGCGATCTCTACGTGTTCGTGTCGGTCGCGTCGCACGAGCAGTTCCGGCGCGACGGCTTCGACGTAGTTCTCACCTGGGCCGTGCCGTTCCACTTCGCGGCGCTCGGCGGCACGCTGCGCGTCCCGACACTCCACGGAGACGCCACCTTCGACGTGCCGCCGGGAACGGCCGCGGGCCGCGTTTTCACGCTCAAGGGGAAAGGCATTTCGCGCCTGGACGGCCGCGGCAAGGGCGACCAGCACGTCCTCCTCACCGTGCGCGTGCCGAAGAAGATGAACGCCGCGCAGCGTGACGCGGTGGAGAAGCTCGTGGACGCGTTTGGGTCGGAGTCGGGGACGCCGACGAAGGACGAGAAGGGCTTCTTCGAGCGGCTGAAGGATTTCGTTGGCACGTAGGAGGGGGGCGCCGGGGGGAACGCGACATGGAGTGTTCTCCCCGGTTCTCCTGGGTCATGGCACAGGCGACTCGTATCGAAGTCCCCGCGAAGCTGGCCGCCAGGTTCGAAGAGAACCATGGGGATTTCTTAGAAGGGTTAGGGGGACTTTCGTTCTCGTCCACCGTCGCGGCGGACGGCAAGCTCCTCGTCTGGGTCGAGCCGCGTGACCTGGAGGCTGCCCTGACGGGACTCGCTGCGCTCGGCGCTTGCGGCCTTTCCACCTTCGAAGAACAATCCACCGACTGGGTCGCCGAGTCGGCCGCCCTTCGGAGAGCCGTCCTCGTGGACCGTTATCTCTTCGACCCCCACCACGCCGATCTCGCCACGGCGCCGCCGCCGGGCGTTCGCAGGCTCTTTCTTCCGGCCGTTCGCGCCTTCGGGACCGGCTCGCACGAGTCCACACGTCTCGCCGTGCGTCTCCTTCTCTCGGAGGACCTGCGCGGCGCGCGCGTCCTCGACGCGGGCTGTGGAACCGGGACGCTCGCGTTCGTCGCCGCGCTGGAAGGCGCACGCCACGTCGTGGCATTCGACGTCGACCCTCACGCCGCCTTCGCGACGCGCGAGCAAGCGCGCGCGAACGGGATTCCGCGCTTTTGCGCATTCGCCGGTCCTATTCAGGCGCTACGCGACGAGGCTCGGTTCGACGTCATCGTCGCGAACATGATCCACGAAGAGATCGCGCCACTCCTTCCGGCGCTGCGCGCACGCCTCGCGCCGGAGGGGAAGCTGCTGTGCTCCGGCCAGCTCGTCGAGAGAAGAGAAGAGTGGGAAGGATTGCTCCGAAAGAGCGGCTTTCGCGAGCTCCGCTCTCTAACGGAAAACGAGTGGCTTTCGAGCGCGTGGATTTCTTCGAATGGGTGAGAACCCCCTCGCGCGCCCGCCGCGCGTGCTCGTGCCGGAGCTGGCGGCGCACAGGGCCGCGCCCGAAGAGGACAAAATTCTTCTTAGAAGGGAAGAGAAAGACCACGTCCGCTCCCGCCGTTTGCGCGATGGCGACGAGGTCGTCGTGCTCGACGGGAAGGGCCTCAGGGCGCGCGGAACGCTGACTCGAAGCGGCACGGCGGTCACCCATCTTTCATTCGAGGAATCTTCCTCTTCGTCTTCTCTTCTTCCCGGTGAGCCCGCGAACAGCGTGACGGTCCTCCTCGCGTGCGCCGAGCCCGCGCGCGTCGAATGGGCGATCGAGAAGGGCACGGAATGCGGCGCGGCGGGCTTTGTTCTCCTCGATGCCGAGCGCTCGCAGCGTTCTCACGTCGCGGCGCTGTCGAAGAGGATTCCCCGGCTGATCCGGATCGCGGAAGAGGCGACGAAGCAGTGCGACCGGACGATCGTGCCCTTCGTCGAAGGTCCGAAGAGCACCGAAGAATTTCGCGGAGGTTTAAGAGGGGAGACCCTGATCGTTGCGGACCCCGGGGGAGCGCCCATCGCCTCGTTCGCACCCGGGATCCCGGCCGGCCGCGAGCTCGTGGTGGCAATAGGCCCCGAGGGTGGGTTTACTCCGGCCGAGTTCTTCTCATTCGCAGAAAAATCTCCGGTATTCCTCTCCCTGGGCCCGCGCATTCTCCGGCTCGAAACTGCCGTGGTCGTGGCGCTCGCGCGGTTGGTCGATCCCGCCTGAATCCGTTCCGGATCGCACGGCCCGTTTCGGTTAGGATTCCGACGGATCGGCGACGGAGGGTCTCATGAGCTTCGAGAACGTCAAGAAGGTCTGGATGAACGGGAAGCTGGTGGACCTCGCCGACGCGAAGATCTCCATCTTCACGCACGCCCTTCATTACGGGTCCGGCGTCTTCGAGGGTGAGCGCTGCTACGACACGGCCCGCGGACCGGCGATCTTCCGGCTCGACGAGCATCTCGACCGGCTCTTCTGGTCCGCGAAGATCTACCGCATGACGATCCCGTTCACGATCGGGGAGCTCCGCGAGGCGACGCTCGAGGTCGTGCGCGCGAATGGCTTCAAGGCCTGCTACATCCGGCCGCTCGTCTATCGCGGGTACGGCTCGCTCGGCGTCAACCCGTTCCCGAACCCGGTGGACGTCGCGATCGGGTGCTACGAGTGGGGCAGGTACCTCGGCGCCGACTCGCTCGAGCAGGGAGTCGACGCCTGCTGCTCGTCCTGGATGCGCATCGCGCCGAACACGATGCCCGCGATGGCGAAGGCCACGGCGAACTACGCGAACAGCCAGCTCATCAAGATGGAGGCCATCACGAACGGCTACCACGAGGGGATCGCGATGGACCACAACGGGCGCATCTCCGAGGGCTCGGGCGAGAACCTCTTCCTGGTCTGGAAAGGCCGCCTCTATACGCCGCCGCTTTCCGCCTCGACGCTGCCCGGCATCACACGGCTCTCCGTGATCCAGCTCGCCCGCGAGCTCGACTTCCAGATGGAAGAGAAGACCATTCCGCGCGAGATGATTTACGCGGCCGACGAGATGTTCTTCACGGGCACGGCCGCCGAAATCACGCCGATCCGCTCCGTGGACCGGATTCCCGTCGGGAACGGCAAGCGCGGCCCGATGACGGAGGCGCTGCAAAAGGCCTTCTTCGACATCGTCGAGGGCAAGGTCGCGGACCGCTATGGCTGGCTGACGCCGGTGCACGCGCCGGTCGCGGCGGGCGCGCGTTAGCGCATCGCGGGCACCCCTCAGCCGTAAGCCAGTTCGTCCATCTTCTCGGCGAAGCGAGACCAGGAAATTTTCTTCAGGAGGTGCCGTCGGCCGCCGCGCCAGAAGAGCGAGCCGCGCCCGATGGTGACCTCGCCGATCTTCTGCTCGTCTGCGTAGACCTCGAGGGAAAGCGACGAGCCCGCGTTCGTGAGCTGCGGGACGTTGAAGCGGGCCTTGACCGTGTGCTTCCTGGAGACTTCCTTCCTGGGCTTTTTGCGCCGCCTCTTGGTCATGCGCGTCTCCTTTCCGCGATCAGCTCGGCGACGATGGCGATGGCGATTTCCTCCGGGGATTCGGCGCCGATTTCGAGGCCGATGGGGTTGTGTGCGCGATTCAGCTCGGCCTCGGTGAAGCCCTCGGCACGCAGCTCGTCGAAGAGGGCCTTTCGCTTGGCCTTGCTGCCGATCATCCCGAGATACGCGAACGGGACGCCGCGGAGGCGCCGGAACGCCTGTCCGTCCGTCACGTGGCCGCGCGAGACGATGGCGACCGAGTCGCGCGGAGCGGGGAGGGGCAGATCCGAGTAATCGTCCTTCACCTGCACCAGCCGGACTCCCTCGGGGAACGCCGCCGGATCGAGCTGCGCGGATCTTTCGTCGGCCACCGTCACGTCCCATCCCGTGAATCGCGCGGCGCGCGCGAGCGCGCGGCCGCAATGGCCCGCGCCGACGACGAGGAGATGCGGCGCGCGCTCGACGAGTTCGAGAAGGACGGTCGCGGTTCCGCCGCAGACCGCGCCGAAAGAGTTCTCTCCCCTCGGCACGAAGTCGTAGTCGCGGGTGAAAGGAAGGCCATGGGAGTCGAGGAGCCTCCGTGCGTCCGCGACGACGAGCGATTCGAACTTCCCGCCGCCGATCGTCCCCACGGTCGATCCGTCCGCCAGGACGAGCATGCGGGCCGTGGTCTCCCGCGGCGTGGATCCGACGGCGGAGACGACCGTCGCCATCGCGAGGCGGCCGTGCCGCTCCAGAAGGCCGGGGAGCTCGGTCAGGAGTCGACTGCTCATCGGTGGGGAGAATAGGATTTCTCAGGAGGAAAAAGGGGACGGTCGAGACGCGGGCAGATCGCTCGGGGTGTCGACGTCTCGAAGAATCGTGTCGTCGAATCCTTCGAGGGAGTGAACTGTGACGTCGGGCTCGTCGAAGATCTGGTTGAGCCGCGCGGAGTCGGGCCACGAGAGAAGGCGTGAGCGCAGCGCCGCGGGGATCAGGAGCGGGTGCCCGCGGCGGCCGGCGTGCGTCGGGGCCGCAAGGCTCAAACCGCCCGCGTCGAGCGCCGACACAGCTGAAAGCACCCTTCTAAGGGATTTCTTGCTGAGAAAGGGGAGGTCGGCGGGGGAGATGGCGATGTGCGTCGAGTCGGCGGCCGTCGCTGCGAGGCCCGCCTTCACCGAAGAGAACATGCCTGCGTGCCAACGAGGGTTCTCCACGAAGCGGACGACCGCCGCGGCTGATTCTTTCCCATTCACTTTTCTAAGCAGGTTCTCTTCGAGCCTGGCCCGAATGTCAGCGGCGCCGCATCCGAGGACGATCAGCAAATCGTCTATTCCCGCTTCCAGCCACGTCTCGCAGACCTTCTGAAGCAAAGGCTTTCTGTCCTCGCCGACCGGCGCGAGCATCTTCGGCGAGCCGAAGCGACTCGAGACGCCGGCGCCGAGGAGCACCCCGGAGACGCGCACCGAAGGTCCGCTCAGTCTTCGCCCTCGAAGCACGCGCGGCCGGCCCGGCAGTCGTCGAGGCAGGCGGGCTGGCCGTCCGGGCCGACGGGCCCCATGACCTGAAGGCACCAGTAGGCGGCGGAGGTCGAGGGATGCTCGCGCGCGTGCTCGTCCCAGTCGCCCGTCGCGACGAACATCGTTTTCGTGCGGAGGTGCCGGCAGCGAAGCGCTGGGTCGATGGCGACGGCGTCGGAGCCGCCCAGGCCGGGGGGCGCGCTCATCCGTGCTCCTCCGTCCCGTCGGGAAGCCCTGCAGACGCGAGGAGCGTCCGGCGGACGACCGCCGCGACCATTGGCAGCTTGTAGGCGTTCTTGCCGAGAGGCGTCGCGCCCTCGAGCGCGGCCTCTCCGGCCTTCACTGCGAGCGCCGCGTCGATCCTCTTCCCCTCGACGAGCGCTTCGGCCGCCTTTGCGCGCCAGGGCACCGGCGCCGCGGACCCGATCACGATCCGCACGTCTTTCGCGGCGCCGCCCGCGTCACGCCACGCGACGGCCGCGTCGGCGAGCGGCCAGTCGAAGGCCTGCTTCTGCTTGATCTTGCGGTACGCCGAGTGCAGGCCTTGCGGCTTTTCGACGTGGATCTCGACGACGAGCTCGCCGGGATCGAGCGCGTTCTCCGCGAAGATCTCGACCTCGGGCCGTACGAAGAAGTCCGCGGCGAGGAGCGTACGGCCTCCACTCGCGGCGAGCGTCTCGATGCGGGCGTTCAAGGCGACGAGCGCGACGCCGGCCGCCGAGGGGTGGACGATCGCGCACGTGTTGTTCCCGAAGATTGCGTGGAACTCGTTCTCGCCCGACTTCGCGAGGCACTCGACGCCGCCCTTCTTGAGGCACTGGAACTCGGACGAGCGGAAGTACCAGCAGCGCGGGCGCTGGCAGAGATTGCCCGCGAGCGTTGCCACGTTGCGGATCTGGGGCGTCGCGGCGCCCTCGCAGGCGTCCGCGAGGGCGGGGAAGTCCTTGCGCACGCTCTCCGCCACGGCGCTCAAAGTGACCAATGCGCCGATGGAGATGGCGCCGGAAGATTTTCTTTGAATGGAAGAGTGTGCGGTCAGCCGTCGAAGATCCACGACCTGGTCCGGGGCCAGGTTGTACTCCTTCAATCGATCGAGGAGCTCCGTTCCCGCTCCCTTTACTTCAGAAGAAATCTTCCTCTCTCTCGCCGTAGCCAGAAGCTGCGCCGCCTCGTCCCAGCTCTTCGGCTGGACCCTTTCGAAGCTCTTCACGCCCTCACCTCCCGCTTCGGGACCTTGCCGAGCGCGTCCAGAATTTTCGCTGGAGTGATCGGGAGCGCCGTCGGCCGGATGCCCGTCGCGTGCGCGATGGCGTTCGCGACGGCGGCGGCCGTCGGCACCGTCGCAGGCTCGCCGATGCCGCGCGCGTGCGCGTTGTTCTTGCCGGGGTAATGGTCGACGATGAGCGGGACGATCTCGGGCGTGTCCTTGCTTCCGAGGATCTTGTAGAACTCGACGTTCGGATTCAGGACGCGCCCGGAGCGCTCGTCCACGACGCGCTCCTCGAAGAGGGCGTAGCTGATGCCCTGCAGGATGCCGCCGCGGATCTGGCTCTCGACTCCGGTCTTCCAGACCGGCTGGCCGCAGTCGTGGACCGCGACGACCTTCTTCACGGCGACGACGCCGGTCTCGACGTCCACGACGACCTCGGCGAACTGCGCGCCGAAGAGCCGCGTGTCTGCGCCGTCGTAGTCCTTCGCGCGGTCGCCCGTCGCGACGAGCGTCTCGCCAGGGAGACGGGAGCAGACCTTCCGGAAGTCCGCCGACTTGCCCTTCGCCGAGAAGACACCGTTCGTGAGCGCGATCTCCGAGGCCGGCGCGCCGAGGAGCCTCGACGCGACGTCGAGGAGCTTCTCCTTCGCGTGGACGGCAGCCGCGCGAACGGCCGGGATCAGCGAGCCCGTCGTGACGGAGCCGCCCGAGGCGGGCCCGAACGGGTAGCGCGAGTCACCGATCTTCACGTTGACCTTCGCGACCGGGAGGCCGAGCTCCTCGGCGACGACCATCGCGATCGGCGTCCGCACGCCGCCCCCGATGTCCTGCACGCCGTTTTCGGCCTCGACGGTTCCGTCGCGGTGAATCCGGACGATCACCTGAGAGCCCGGCGCGACGAACGTGTACCAGACCGCCGCCGCGCAGCCCAGGCCGCGCCGGAGCGGGCTGCCCGCCGCCGCGGCGGCGGCGTTCGCCTTCGAGATCCCGGCGCGGCGGGACCAGCCGAACTCCTTCGCGCCGAGCTCCCACTCGGCGCGCCGCACCTCGGAGGGGTCGTTCTTGAGGCGCAGGGCGAGCGGGTCCATCCCGAGCTTCTCGGCGAGCGCTTCCAGTGCAGTCTCGACGGCGAAGCAGCCCTGCGGGTGGCCGGGCGCGCGCATCGCGCAGCCGGGGCCGAGGTGCGTGAAGACGTCGGATTCGGCGACCTTCACGGCGGGGAAGCCGTAGGCCGACTTCACGAAGCCGCCGGTGCCCGTGCCCGTCGCGACGCCTGCCGTGCCGAAGGACTCGTAGTCCACCGCCGTGACCGTCCCGTCGTTTTTGTAGCCGAGCTTCACGCGGTTCCACGAGTCGGGCCGGTTGCCCGCGGCGAGGTGCTCCTCCTTGCGGTCGAGCGCCATGAGGACGGGCCTGCCGGCCTTCTTCGCGAGCTTCGCGGCGAAGACGCCGTAGTCGCCCGCCCCGAACTTCGCGCCGAACCCGCCGCCCGTGAACTCGGCGCGGACGTTCACCTTGTTCTTCTGCAGCTTGAGGACCTCGGCGAGCTCGTCCCGGACGCTGAATGTGCCCTGCGTCGAGGCCTGGACCTCGAGCGTGTCGCCCACCCACTCGGCGAACAGGGAATGGGTCTCGAGCGGCACGTGCGTCTGGACGGCCGTAGTCGTCACGACCTCGAGGGTTCCCTCCGCCTCGGCGAAGCCCTTGTCGGCATCGCCCCGGCCGGAGGTTTTCGGCCCGCGCACGTTGCCCCTCTGCTGCACCGGGGCCGCACCGCCGGGTACGTCGCCCGCGCTGTGCTTCTCCTCGACGAATTTCTGGAAGACGAGCGGCGAGCCCTCCTTCCGGGCGGCCGCGAGGCTCACGGTGTGGGGGAGGACGTCGTAGACGACCTTCACGGCGCGGAGCGCGTCCTCGGCCGCCGCGCGCGTGGGCGCCGCGAGCGCGAGGACGGCGTCGCCGTGGTAGCGGACGGTGTCCTTACCCGGGTTTTCGAAGACGACGCCCGGCATCTTCTCGAGGGCCGACGTATCGATCGAGACGATCTTCGCGTGCGCGTGCGGCGAGCGAAGGATGCGGGCGTGGAGCATGCCCGGCCGCCGCGCGTCGTGCGTGTAGGCCGCGCGACCCGTGACCATCTGCGGCCCGTCGAGGCGCGGGCGGCGCTTCCCGGTGACGGGGCGCTCGCCGACCTTGTACGGCGGCGGATCGCCGGCCGGGATCTCGACCTCCATGACGGTGGTCTTCCCGGCGAGGCCGACCTCGATCTTCGTCTTGAGGGCGTCAGCCATGGGTCACCTCCGACTTGGCGTGCGCAGCCGCTTCGCAGGCGGCGAAGACGCCGGTGTAGGTCCCGCACCGGCAGAGGTTGCCGGCGACGGCATCCTTCACGTCGTGCTCCGAGGGCCTTGGGTTCTTCGCGAGGAGGCCGGCGCACGAGACGACCATCCCCGGCGTGCAGAAACCGCACTGGAGCGCGTCGGCCTCGACGAACGCCTTCTGGATCGGAGCCATCGCCTCGGGCGAGCCGAGCCCCTCGATCGTCGTGACCTTCCTGCCGTCCGCGTCGTGGACGAGCGTGAGGCAGGAGTTCACGGCGAGGCCGTCGAGCAGGACCGTGCAGGCGCCGCAGGCGCCGCGGTCGCAGCCCACTTTCGTGCCCGTCAGGCCCCACGAATCGCGTAACGCCTCCGCGAGCGTCGTGCGCGGCTCGAACGAACCCGCCTTCACGGCTCCGTTCACCGTGACGCTCACGGCCATCGGGCCGGACAGGTTCGCAGCCTGAAGCTCGTGGCGCGTCTCGACGAGGAGCGCCGTGGCGCCGGTCGAGGCGACGGTGACGGCGCTCGCGATTCCCTTGATCAGGCCGCGGCGGGTGACGCCGCTCGTTCCGTCGGGTGGGTGAGCCTTGTCTTCGGCCATCGTCGTCCTCCCTCAGCGCCCCCGAAATATACAGCGGGATCGTGTCAAGATCTCACCCCCCCGCGTTGACCCAAGTGCCTGAAAGCCTTATTCTTGTCCGAACCCCGGAACGGTCGGAGGTCGCTCATGCACATCAACGACCTGCTCAAGATCGCGGTCGAGCGGAAGGCGTCCGACCTCCACCTGAAGGTCGGCGCGCACCCGATCATCCGTGTCGACGGCGAGCTGACCCCGCTCGTGGACCTCAAGCGCCTCATGCAGGAAGACACGATCGCGATGGCGTTCTCGATCATGTCCTCGCGGCAGAAGGAGAAATTCAAGAACAACTTCGAGATCGACATCGCATACTCGGTGCCGGGGCTCGGGCGGTTCCGATGCAACATCTTCCAGCAGCGCGGGACGGTCGGAATGGTCTGCCGCGTCATCCCGGCCCGCATCCTCACGGTTCGCGACCTTCTCCTGCCGCCCGTGCTCGAGAGAATCTGCGAGGAGACGCGCGGCCTTGTCCTCGTGACCGGGACGACGGGCTCGGGCAAGTCCACGTCGCTCGCCGCGATGATCGACTACATCAACTCGACCCGGTCCGAGCACATCATGACGATCGAGGACCCCGTCGAGTTCCTCCATCGCGACAAGAAATCGATCATCAACCAGCGCGAGCTCGAGGTGGACACTCGCTCGTTCGCGTCCGCGATCCGCGCGGCCCTCCGGCAGGACCCGGACGTCATCCTCGTGGGCGAGATGCGCGACTTCGAGACCGTCGAGACGGCGCTCGTGGCCGCCGAGACGGGCCACCTCGTCATGTCGACCCTCCACACGATGGACGCGACCGAGACGGTGAACCGCATCATCTCGGTCTTCCCGCCGCACCAGCAGAAGCAGATTCGCCTGCAGCTCGCGGCCGTCATCAAGGCCGTCGCCTCGATGCGCCTTCTCCCGCGCGCGGACGGCCTTGGCCGCGTGCCGGCCGTCGAGGTGCTTGTGGCGACGAACTACATCCGCGACTGCATCGAGAACAAGGAGAAGACGAAGTACATCCACGACGCGATCAAGACCGGCACGTCGCAGTACGGGATGCAGACATTCGATCAGTCGCTCTTCCAGCTGTACAAGACGGGCCTCATCACGCTGGAAGAGGCGATCCGGCGCTCGAGCAACCCGAACGAGTTCAAGCTCAAGGTGCAGGGCATCCAGTCCACGTCCGACGTTGCGAACGAGCTCATGGAGGGCGCCCTGGAGTCGCCCGATGGGCTCGGCTCGCAGGAAGCGGCCTCGCCTTTCGACTTCTCGAACCAGCCGGGATAGGGCGGCGCGGGGGAAACCCCTTATCCTCCGAGCCATGGCAACTCATCCCCCCGGCGGCTGGACGTCCCGCAAAGTCCGCGAGACGTTCCTGTCCTTCTTCGAAGAGAAAGGCCACACGCGCGTGGCGTCCTCCTCGCTCGTGCCCGCTGAGGACCCGACGCTGCTCTTCACGAACGCGGGCATGAACCAGTTCAAGGATCTCTTCCTCGGGCGCGAGAAGCGGGCCTACACGCGCGCGACGTCGTCACAGAAGTGCGTGCGGGCGGGCGGCAAGCACAACGACCTCGACAACGTGGGCTACACGGCGCGCCACCACACGTTCTTCGAGATGCTCGGCAACTTCTCCTTCGGCGATTACTTCAAGGTGGAGGCGATCGACTACGCGTGGGAGCTCGTCACCGGGCGCTATGGCCTCGACCCGTCGCGCCTCTGGGCGACGGTCTTCACGGACGACGACGAGGCGGCCGCGCTGTGGGAGCGCTATCTCCCGAAGGCGCGCATCGCACGGTTCGGCGAGAAAGACAACTTCTGGTCGATGGGCGACACGGGGCCGTGCGGCCCGTGCAGCGAGATTCACTATGACCAGGGCGATGGCGTTCCCGGCGACGCGACGCCGAACGGCGCCGGCGACCGCCTCATGGAGATCTGGAACCTCGTCTTCATGCAGTTCGACCGCGGCGCCTCGGGAAAGCTGACCCCGCTTCCGAAGCCGAGCGTCGACACGGGCGCCGGCCTCGAACGCATCACGGCGATCCTCGAGGGCAAGAACAACAACTACGACACGGACCTCTTCGCGCGAATCATCGGCCGGATCGAAAACTTCACGACGAGCAAGTACAAAGGTCAGATGGCCGTCGAGGACGCGCCTTTTCGTGTGATCGCTGACCACGCGCGAGCGGCGGCGATACTCATCGCGGACGGCGTCATTCCTTCGAATGAAGGAAGGGGATACGTCCTGCGCCGGATCATCCGGCGTGCGCTTCGTTACGGCCGACGTCTTGAAATGGAGCCCGGCTTTTTCTACCAGGTTGCGCAGCAGGTGCCTTATTCACTCGAAGAACCATATTTTCCGACAGACGAGAGAAAGGGCCAGGTCGGGAGACTCCTGCAGCAGGTTCTTCTAACTGAAGAAACGCAATTCTCAAAGACGATGTCTGTCGGCGCGGATCGCGTTGGCGAGGCCATCTCCGAGGCGCGGCGGCGGGGGGAGACGTCTCTGTCCGGCCCGGCCGCTTTCCGCCTCTACGACACTCACGGCGTTCCTCTCGAGCTCATCGAGGAGATCTCGACTGACGAGGGCGTGTCCGTTGACCGCGCGGGCTTCCAGGCCGAGATGGAGAAGGCGCGCGAGCGAAGCAAGGGCGCGTCGAAGTTCGAGCACGAGGGCGACCTTCCGAGGGACGACCAGATCGATGCCTCGTGGACGACCGAATTCCGCGGATATCCCGAGCAGGACTTCGTGAGTCTGGAGGGCGCACGAGTCCTCGGTCTCTTCACACCTTCTAAGCAGGGTCTCTTCGAAGGTGGCGATCGCCTCACGGTGGGCCAACAGGGCTGGGTCGTCACGGACCGTTCCGTCTTCTATCCCGAAGGCGGCGGCCAGGTGGCCGACCAGGGTGCCTTTTCATGGGCTCCGGACGGTGTCGCCGAGGTGATCGACACGAGGCGCGCGCCAAATGGGAAAGCCACTCTTCACCTTCTAAGAATCTCCTCCGGTTCTCTCGCTACCGGTCAGCTCGTGCGGATGAACGTCGACGAATGGACCCGCCGCAAGACCCAGGCGAACCACACGGGGACGCACCTCCTCCACGCCGCGCTCCGGAAGGTGCTGGGGGAAAGCGTGAGGCAGATGGGCTCGCTCGTCTCTCCCGACCGCCTGCGGTTCGACTACGCTGCCTCGCGCCCGACGACCGCCGAGGAGATCCGCGAGATCGAGCGCCTCGTGAACGAGGAAGTCCTGCGCGATTTGCCCGTGTCCAAGGCCGTCATGTCGATGGAGGACGCGCGGTCGAAGGGCGCGCTCATGTTCTTCGGCGAGAAGTACGGCGAGCGCGTGCGCGTCGTCGACGTGCCGGGCTTCTCGACCGAGCTCTGTGGCGGGTGCCATGTGAACCGGACGGGGGAAATCGGCGCATTCAAAGTGATCTCGGACAAGGGCCTCGCCGCGGGTGTCCGCCGTGTCGAGGCGCTCACGTCCTTGAACGCGGTCGAGCGGTTCCAAAAGGACGAAGAGGAACTGGCGAGCATGGCGCAGACGGCGAACGTTTCTCGTGACGACCTGCTCTCGAAGTTCAGGGAAATGGTCGATTTGCTTAGAAAGAGAGAGAAGGAGATCTCTGCATTGAAGCGCGACGTTGCGTTAGCGGGCACCAAAGCCTCGGGCACGGCTGGCACGGTTACGGCAAGCACCGGCGCCTCCAGTGGGCAGCCGGGAGCGTCTGCCTCTGGACATTCACCTTCTAAGAAATCTCTCTCTTCGGACGTCCCCGGCGCCGGGAACGATGGCATCGAGGAAATTGCGGGCGTGAAGGTCCTCTCGCGCCGCGTGCCTTCCCTCCCCGCGAACGAGCTCCGGAATCTCGCCGATACGTTCCGAAGCAAGCTGAAATCCGGCGTCGTTCTTCTCGGAACCGAGCTGGAAGGCAAAGTCACGCTGCTCGCGGCGGTCACGCCGGACCTCGTGGCCCGGGTCTCCGCCCATGAGCTGGCGCAGGTCATGGCTCCCGCCGTCGGGGGCAAGGGCGGCGGAAAGCCCGACCTCGCGCAGGCCGGCGGCAAAGACGCGGCGCAGATCGAGCCGGCTCTCGCGCTGGGCGTCGCGAAGGTGCGGGAGAGGCTGTCGGCCTGAGGCTGTACCGCGCTGGGCTATAATCTTCGGGCAATGCCGTCTCGCGGGATTGGTCTGGCGCGGGTGTCTGTGGCCGCTTTGCTCGCGGCGGCGGGCGCCCTGCGCGCCGACGTTCATCTCGTGCGCCAGGCGAACGGCTCGGCGCTGATTTTCAACGACAAGGTCGGCAGCGGCTGGCGCGTGAACGGTGGGGCGCCCTCGGACGCCTACCTCGTCGAGCGGCGTAACACGCCGTCGGCGTACGACGCGGCGATTGAGAGCGAGGCGCGCGCGGCGGGCGTCGATGCGGCGCTCGTCAAGAGCGTCATGCTCGTGGAGTCCAACTTCAATCCGCGTGCCGTGTCGAGGAAGGGCGCCCGCGGCCTCATGCAGCTCATGCCCGGCACGGCCCTCCGGTTCGGAGTGTCCGATCGGTATGACGCGGGCCAGAGCATTCGCGCTGGAGTGAAGTATCTCGCCGCCCTTCTCGAGCAGTTCAAGGGCGACGTGGCCCTGGCGCTCGCGGGGTACAACGCGGGCGAGAACGCCGTGACGCATCATTCCGGCGTGCCGCCGTATCGCGAGACGCGCGAGTACATCCGGCGCGTCCTCGTCGCGCGGCACGGAGAGGGCGGAATCGGGCCCGTCATCGGCGGGGGGTTCCGTGGCACGCCGACCGGGCCGCCCGCCCGGACGGCTGCGATACGAGTCTCGAGCCTGAACGGGATGGCGGTCCTCTCGAACACGGCGGTCGACATCACGGAACGCCAGGCTCCTGCGCTCGGGCGGGTGCGCTGAGGCGGACGGGGGCGGAATGGCGGCCACGCGAGGATCCGAGACGACGAGGGCCTTCAGACCCGCGCCATTCTTCGACCACGGGCTCTTTCTCCTTCACCTGAACCGCGGCAAGGAGGAGATGGCGCGCGGATATCACGAGACCGCGCGGCGCGAGTTCGAGGAAGCGCGGCGGCTGCGCCCGCGCGACCCCGAAGTCCTGCTCAATCTCTCGATCACGCTCTTCCATCTGGGCCAGTTCGACGAGGCCGAGGCGATGACGCGCGACCTCCTCACGGAGCATGCCGAGTCGGTTCCGCTGCTGTTCAACCTCGGGCTCATTCTTTTCAAATCGGGCCGGGACCGCGACGCGCGAGAGCCGCTCGAGAAAGTCCTCGGGTTCGCTCCGGCGCACCGAAAAGCGCATCTGACGCTGGGGCTCGTCGCGCAGCGGCGCGGAGCGTGGGACGAGGCCCAACGGCATTTCAGGATGGCGGGCGCCGAGCTGAAGGACGGGGCCGAAGGGGACGACTCGGTCGCCCGCACGGCGCGCGCCGCGGCGGCCGAGGTACGGATCGCGACGGCCAACCGGCCGAACCAGAGCGATACCCGGCCGAGCCCGATGGTGAAGCCGGAGCCGCTGGACTCCCTCACGGCGAGCGGCAAGAACAAGATCTCCTCGGGTGTGAGAACGCGGCCTTCGGCGGCCGTGCTCGCGGGAATGGAGCCTGCGGCGCCGGCGGTGTCCCGGCCCATCGGACCCTTCTCGCCGAAGCCGGGCGGATTCCTTTCCGTCTCCTGCGCGAGCGGCGTTCGCGTGCGGCGCGGGATCGTCGTGGGCCGCTCGGGGTCGCCGGTGATCGACAGCTCTCCGGCCGCGACGCCCGATGGTCTCGATCGGCTTCTCGTCGGGGCGTCGGGAGAGGGCATCCTGCTCGTGGCGGATCCGGGCCGCGTGCCGTGGCTCAAGGCGCTCGCGGGCGAGACGCTTTCGGTTCATCCCGAGAGGCTGCTCGCGTTCGAAAGCGCGCTCGCGTGCCGCGCCGACGTGACGCCGGACGCGGGCGACCGCACGGCGCCTCCGTTCCTGAAGCTTTCGGGCAGCGGAGCCGTGGCCCTCGCCGTCTCGTCCGAGCCGGCCCGATTCGAGGTCGAGCAGGGTCAGCCGCTCGCCATCGCTGCCCGCGCGGTCGTCGCCTACGGGGGCGAAGTCCTGCCCGAGCTCCTGGCGGAGTCCGATCCGCTCTCGGGCCTCGGTGCGGGCACCTCGATGCGCTTCAGCGGAACCGGATTCGTCCTGGCCGACGCGCGCTGAAGGACCGGGTCTCAACAGGCGAGTTTCTCGAGTTCCGCCTGCGTCTCGTCGAGGAGCTTTCCGATCAAAGTCGGATCCTCATGCTCGGCGTAGATCCGGATGATGGGCTCGGTGCCCGAGAGCCGGTGCAGGAGCCAGCCGCGAGATCCGAATAGCAGCTTCACGCCGTCCATGTCGTCCACGCCAGTCACGGGCTCGCCGCAACGTGAGGGGGGCGGGTGAGACCTCAGGTTCTCGAGGAAGGCGCGCAGCACCGGCATCGGCAGGTGGAGGTCGCGGCGGCCGTACGCGAGCGCGCCATACACCGCGTCCTGCCGGGCGACGATGGTCTCGAGCGTGCCGCCCGAGTGCGCGATCGCCTCCAGGACGAGGAGCGCGGAGAGGACTCCGTCGCGCTCGGGCAGGTGGAATGCGACGCCCAGGCCGCCGGATTCCTCGCCGCCGATCGCGACCTCGCCGGAGAGCATCTTCGCGGCGATGTGCTTGAAGCCGACCGGCGTGACGTGGAGCGGCACGCCGAGGCGCGAGGCGACGCGGTCGAGGAGCAGTGACGTCGAGAAGGTCTTCGCGATGCCGCCGCGGATGCGCCCGCGAACCGTGAGGCTCTCGGCGAGGAGCGCGAGCACGCGGTGCGGCGTGACGAACCGGCCGCCGGAGTCCAGCACGCCAAGCCGGTCGCCGTCCCCGTCGCTCGCGAGGACGACGTCGAAGCGCTCCGAGGCGAGGGCCATCTGCGCCGCGGCAAGATTCTCGGGAATAGGCTCGGGGTTGACGCCGCCAAAGAGCGGATCGCGGTTCGCGCGGAGCGACACCACGGTCGTCGGGTGGCCGGTTCCGACGATGGTTTCAAGCAGCGTCCCGGCCGCTCCGTGGATCGCGTCGAAGAGAACTCTCATGCCGGCCCCGCGGATCGCGTCGAGATCGACGAGGCCCGCGAGCGCGTCGCGATACGGCGACGCGAGGTCGAGCGTCTCTACGGCCCCCCCTGCCTTCTTGGGAACGGGCCGATCCAGGGCGCGGGCGATGGCGTCGCACGTGGCGGGCGTGGCGCTGCCGCCGAACGAGGATTTCACCTTCACGCCGTTCCAGAGCGGCGGATTGTGCGACGCCGTGATGGCGAGGCCGGCCCTCAGGCCGCGCGAGGCGACGTGCCACGAGGCGCAGGGCGTGGGGACGGGCCGGTCCGACAGAAGGACGCGGAAGCCATGCGAGGCGAGGAACGCCGCGCTCTCGGCGGCGAGCTCCGGCGAGAGGAAGCGGGTGTCGAATACGACCGGGAGCGTCCACGGATCTCCCGGTTCGAGGTTCGTCTCGTCGATCGTCCACGCGGCGGCCGCAGTCACGACGCGGCGAACGCTGTCGAACGTGAGATCGCGGGCGATCCGGCCCCGCCAGCCGTCGGTGCCGAAGACGATGGGCGCGCGTTCCATGGGACAGCCGATTGTCGGGGAGCGCACCGGGACTGTCCAGCGGGCGCCAGGCGGTTGCGGGCGATCTCTGTGTTGCGCCTTCGTCGGCGGAGAGCCAACTCCAGCCTCCTCGGCGCGCCTTGACCTCGCCTCGCAAGCGCCAGGCGCGCCACTACCGGTTACGGGTACTAGAATCGGAGCCGGTGTTCGTCAACGTTCCCAACGCGCTCACACTGTTTCGGATTTTCCTCGTTCCGCTCCTCGTCGTCATCCTGCTGACGAAGCTCCCGGCGCGCGAGTACCTCGCCTTGGCCGTCTTCCTTCTGGCCGCGATCACCGACTGGCTGGATGGCTACTGGGCCCGGCGATTCAAGAAAGTGACGACGATGGGGATGCTCCTGGACCCCATCGCGGACAAGCTCCTGGTCTCGGCCGCGCTCATCTCTCTCGTGGACCTGCAGGAGGCCGATGCGTGGGCCGTATGCATCATCATCGGGCGCGAGTTCGCGGTGACGGGCCTGCGCTCGATCGCCGTGAGCCACGGCCTGACGATCGCCGCCTCGAAGCTCGGAAAATGGAAGATGGGCAGCCAGATCGTCGGGATCTCGCTCATGATCATGGGAGGGAAGCTCGACGACATCGGCCTCTGGCGAAAGACGGGCCGGGCGGCTCTTTACGTGATGACCGCGATGGCGCTCATCTCAGGAATCGACTACTTCCGCAGATTCCTCAAGCCCCTGCTCGCGAAAGAGCGCGAGGAAGAGTCCGCGCTGGTCGCGGCACCGGCGGAGCGTCAGCTTCCCGAACCCGAAGCGCGCCTTCGAAAGACCGCCCTGTAGATCGGCCGGCCCGTTTTTTTGAACTTCAGCTCGTAGCTCGATCCCGTCGACCAGTCGCCCGCCTCTTCGGGCCTGAGCTTCTCGAGGAGCGGCTCTGACGAGAGCACCTCGTCGATCAGCGCGAAGTACTCCTCGTGGTCCGAGGCGACGCGGAGAACGCACCCGGGCGCGAGGGCGCGCGCGGCGGCCTCCGCCCAGGCGGTGTCCACGAGACGGCGCTTGTGGTGCCGTTTCTTCGGCCACGGGTCCGGGAAGTAGACATGAAGCCCGGCGAGGCAACCTGGGGAGAGGCGGCGCATGACGAACGCCTTGCCGTCGAGGCGTTCGACCCGGAGGTTCGAGAGGCCCGCGCGCGCGGCCCTGAGCCGCACGATCTCGGCGTACTCGGGCTCGATCTCGAGGCCGAACCAGTTCCGGTGGCCCTGGGCGACCGCGGCCGCGAGGAGGAACGAGCCCTTGCCGACGCCGATCTCCATCTCGACGGGGGCGACGCGCCCGAAGACGGCGGAAAAGTCGACGGCGCCCGCATCCTCTGGCTCGCCCGGCAAGAAGATCCTCGGCGGGGGAATCCGGGCCAGGTTCCGCGGGCCGGCGGAGCGCGGCGCGCGTGGCGGCGTCTCGACTCCCGCGCGGCGCAGCGCCCGTCGGATGGACGGCCTAGACAAGGATCGCCCTCGGGATCGGCACCACGCGCACGCCCACGTCGCCTTCGATGCGCGCCTGACAGCCGAGGCGCACGTTCTCTCCGAGTTCGTAAGCGATCTCGTTCGGCTGGATGGGCGATAGGTTCTCGGGGTTGAGGACGCACGCGATGCGGCAGGTGGAGCACGTGCCGCCGCCGCCGCAGACGTGGCCGATTGCAATCCCGAGCTCCAGCGCGACGTCGAGCACCGTCCGTCCGGCGGCGACATGCGCCCGCTTACCCTCGTTCAGGAAGACGATCTTGGGCAACGCGTCTCCGTTCAGAGCTTCGCGGCGACTGCTCGGGCG
>Ga0209385_1000011_pt1 | contig 66874 bp, 57 predicted proteins | sample NGEPerB_FD_184506 | JGI IMG/M metagenome (GOLD analysis project Ga0209385, IMG submission 184506) | Arctic peat soil microbial communities from the Barrow Environmental Observatory site, Barrow, Alaska, USA - NGEE PermafrostAB12-B... | ecosystem: Environmental > Terrestrial > Soil > Wetlands >... | reverse complement strand
ATGGACAGCGACGGAGACGGCGTGTCGAACCTCGACGAGCTCAAGAAGGGGACGAACCCCGGCGATCCCGCGTCCAAGTAAATTAATGCGGATGAGGCTCGGGGGCGTACTCGCCGCGTTTCTGCTCACGGCTGCCCCCCTCCGGGCCTCGGCCCCGAAGCCCCCTAAGCCTCCCGCCAACGACGACTGTCTCGCCTGCCACGAGGACCCGTCCGCCAAGAGGGCGAACGGGTCCTCCATTTTCGTGGACAAGAAGGTGTTCGGCGATTCCGTGCACGGAGCCGCCGGCGCGTCCTGCGTCGACTGCCACCAGGACCTCGCCCGGACTACGGATTTTCCCCACTCCGAAAAGCTCGCCCCGGTCGACTGCGCCGTTTGCCACGCATCGCAGGTCGAGGAGTATCACCAAAGCGTGCATGCCCGAGAACGGGGGAAGTCGAAGGCCAGCAAAGCGGCCACCTGCACGGACTGCCACGGGATCCACGACATCCTGCCGTCGAAGGACGCGGCGTCCCGGACGAATCACTTCAATCTCCCGACGACCTGCCTGAGGTGCCACGCGAACATCGCGGTCGTGCCGGGCGCGGGCGGGCCCGCGGTGAACCAGCCGGCCCTCTTCCACGACAGCATTCACGGCAAGGCGCTCGAGAAGAGCGGTCTCAAGGTCGCGCCGAACTGCGCGAACTGCCATGGGGCGCATGCCATCCGCGATCCGAGGACGGATCCCGAGAGCCTGGTGTTCCGGTCGAAGGTCCCCGCGACGTGCGGCTCGTGCCACTCGAAGATCCTCGACAAGTACTCGGCCTCGATCCACGGTGAGCAGCTCGCGAAGGGCAACCAAAAAGTGCCCGTCTGCGCCGACTGCCATACCGCGCACGCGATCACCGCGGCTCCCGAGGTTCGGCGCCTCCAGATCCTCCATGAGTGCGGCGGCTGTCACGAGAGCCACCTCAAGACCTATCGCGACACCTATCACGGCCAGGTCAGCGCCATGGGCTTCTCTCGCGTGGCGACTTGCGCGGACTGCCACACGGCGCATGAGATCCACCCGGCCGGCGACGCGCGCTCGTCCGTGGGTCCCGCGAAGCGACTCGCGACCTGCCAGAAGTGTCATCCCGGAGTCGGGGCGAGCTTCGCGAAATACGACCCGCACGCCGACACGCATGACCGGGGCCGGAGCCAGCTGCTCTGGGCGACCTCGCTCTTCATGAAGATCCTGCTCGTGGGCGTCTTCGCCTTCTTCGGGGTCCACACCGTGCTCTGGTTCCCGCGCTCGGTGAAGGCGCGCCGGGATACGGACGCGAAGAAGAACGGAGAAGCATGATGTCCGAAGAGTCTCCCGCGGCTCCGACCGCTGAAGCCGCCGAGGTGGCGGCGACGGGCTGGGTCCGGCGGTTCGACGGGTACGACCGCTCGCTCCACATCCTCCTCATGGCGAGCTTCCTCGGGCTGTCCTTCACGGGACTCCCGCTCCTCTTCTCCGAACGCGCGTGGGCCGCGAGGCTTTCGCGCGTCGTGGGAGGCTTCCAGGCGGCGGGCTTCCTGCATCGCGTCTTCGCCCTTTGCATGCTGCTCACGTTCGGCCTGCACCTCGCGCGCCTCCTGAAGAGGATCTTCGGTGACCGCGACTACGGCATCCTCTGGGGTCCGCGCTCGATGGTGCCGCGGCTCGAGGATCTCAAGCAGCTCATCGGGCACGTCCGCTGGTTCGTCGGCAGGGGCCCGCGGCCCGAGTTCGACCGCTTTACCTACTGGGAAAAATTCGACTACTGGGCCGTGTTCTGGGGAATGGGGATCATCGGCGGTTCGGGCCTCATCCTCTGGTTCCCGAGGTTCTGGGCTCACTTCCTGCCCGGCGATCTCTTCAACGTGACGCTCCTCATTCACGGCGAGGAAGCGCTTCTCGCCACCGTTTTCATCTTCACGATTCACTTCTTCAACGGGCACCTCCGGCCCGAGAAGTTCCCGATGGACACGGTGATTTTCACGGGAGTCCTACCCCTGGACGAAGTCCGGCACGAGCGTCCCGCCGAATATGCCCGCCTCGTCGCGGACGGCGAGCTCGAGCGGATCGCAGCGCCGGCGCCCGACCCGGAGATCCTGAAGCGCGGGCGGATCGTCGGCACGACGGCGGTGCTGCTCGGACTTCTCCTCGTGACCCTGACGCTGTACGCTCTTTTGTCCTGATCATTCATCGCGGAGGAACCACATGACCGAGGCGAAATCCGGCCCCCTCGTGGGGTGGCTGAGGCCACTTTTCTACCTGGGGCGGAACCGCATTTCGCAAATCGGCGTCGGACTCACGACGAGCGCCGCGGTGACGCTGGTCGGATTCTGGCTCTTCGAGACGATGGACTCGAAGCCCGTCCATCCGTACTCGGGCATCGTCTTCATTCTCGTCCTGCCGTTCTTCTTCCTCCTGGGTCTTCTTCTCATCCCCGTCGGGATCTTCTTCGAGCGTCGCCGGCTCCGCCGGGAGGGAACGCTTCCCGCGGAATATCCGAAGGTGGACCTCGGGGACGTGAACCTCCGCCGCACGGTCGTCTTCATCGCCGGCCTGACGGTGGTCAACGTTGTGATCCTGAGTCTCTCGGCCTTCGTGGGGGTCGAGTACATGGACTCCGCCCGTTTCTGCGGCCTGACGTGCCACACGGTGATGGCGCCCGAGTACACGGCCTACCTCGACTCGCCGCACTCGCGGATCGCATGCGCGAGCTGTCACATCGGCCCCGGCGCCCCTTGGGTCGTCAAGGCGAAGATCGACGGCGTGCGGCAGGTCATCGCGGTCACCTTCGGAACCTACGCGCGCCCGATCCCGTCTCCGGTGCACACGCTTCGTCCCGCGCGAGCCACCTGCGAGCAGTGCCACTGGCCGCAGAAATTCACGGGGGACCGGCTCAAGATCATCTCGAAATTCGGCGACGACGAAAAGAACACACCGACGAAGACCGTCCTTCTGCTCAAGCTCGGCGGCCGCATGGGATCCCGGGCGGTCGGCATCCACGGACGGCACTTCGACGACAAGGAGCGAATCTCGTACCTCACTTCGAGCCCGCGCCGCGAGGTCATCGATTCGGTGACGTACATCGGGGACGACGGGAATTCGGTGGAATACGCGTCGACCGAGGTCCAGAAAGACGCGAAGGCCGCGCCGGCGGCGCTTAAAGCCGAGCGGCGCACGATGGACTGCATCGATTGCCACAACCGGCCGACGCACGCCTTCCAGCTTCCCGAGCGCGCGGTGAACGAGGCGATGGCCTTAGGCCGCATCAATCCCGATCTGCCGTTCATCCACAAGAAATCGATCGAGCTGCTCAAAATTACGTATCCGACCCGCGAGGAAGCCTTCGCGCGCATGGACAGGGACCTCACGGAGTTCTACAAGACGAAGTATCCGGACGTCTACCAGACCCGGCGCGCCACCGTCGAGAACGCGGTGCGCGAGGTTCAGAAGATCTACGGCCGAAACGTCTGGCCCAACATGAAGATCACCTGGGGAACGCACCCGAACCACCTCGGCCACGAGGACTTCCCGGGTTGCTTCCGCTGTCACGACGGCAGCCACAAGGCGGCCGACGGGCGTGTCATCTCGGCCGAGTGCGACGCCTGCCACTCCCTGCTCGCGCAGGATGAGACGAATCCAAAGGTGCTCGCGGACCTCGGCGTGAAGTGATCGCTCCGCTTTGAAACATGTGCATCATGGGAGTGTGAATCGACAGGCGCCACTCTTGGGATGCTGTGGATCTCACGACCTCGTACCTCGGGCTCAAGCTGGCGCACCCGCTCGTCCCGGGAGCGTGTCCCCTCACCGCCGAGCTCGATTCGATCCTGCGGCTCGAGGATGCGGGGGCGCCGGCCATCGTGCTCCACTCGCTCTTCGAAGAGCAGATCGCGGCCGATCCTCTTCGCACCGAGCGCTCACCCTCGGATCCCGTCGGCTATCTCGAGCACGTGAACCGGGTCAAGGAATCCGTTCACATTCCGGTCATTGCGTCGCTCAACGGGACGACCGACGAAGGCTGGACCTCGTTCGCGGCACTCGTCGAGCAGGCCGGGGCCGACGCCCTCGAGCTGAACCTCTACCACCTGTCCACGAATCTCTGGACGAGCGGCGCGACGCTCGAGGCCTACACGCTCGACACGGTTCGGACCGTGCGCTCGCTCGTCTCGATCCCGGTCGCCGTGAAGATCTTTCCGTATTTCTCCTCGATCGCGTCGCTCGCGCGGCAGTTCGAGGAGATCGGCGTGAACGGGCTCGTTCTCTTCAACCGGAGCTACCAGCCGGACATCGACCTCGAGACACTGGAAGTGAAGCCGGACTTGCGCCTCTCGAGCTCGACCGAGCTGCTGTCGCGCCTCTACTGGATCGCCATGCTCTCCGGCCGCGTGGACCTGTCGCTCGCCGTGACGGGCGGCGTCCATACGGGCGCCGACGCGCTGAAGGCGATTCTCGCCGGAGCGGATGTCGTTCAGATGGTCTCGGCTCTTCTCCAGAACGGTCCGGGCCACTTGAAGGTCGTGCGCGAGGAGATCGAGCGGTGGCTCGAGGCCCACGGCCATTCCTCGCTGGACGAGGTCCGGGGAAGCATGAGTCTCGAAAAGAGGGAAGACTCCCGCGCGTTCACGCGTGCCGGCGTCCTGGAGGTCCTTCAAACGGGGATCCGCCCGGGGAGCTGAAGAACCGGCGGGGTCCGGAGGTCAGATCCAGCCGCGCCGGAACGCGAGCGCCACGGCCTCGACCTGGCTGTGTACCTCGAGCTTTCGGAGGACGTTCTGGATATGGTTTCGCACCGTCGCGTGCGAGAGGTTCAGCTTCGCCGCGATGTTGAGCGCCGCGTAGCCGTTCGAGAGCAGCATCACGATCTCTCTCTCGCGCCCGCTGAGAGGGGAAACGGAAATCGGAGGATCGACGGGAGGGAGGCCGGACGGCGCGCGCACGGCCGAGCGCAGCGCGGCGATGAGGCTGTCGAGAGCCTGCCCCTCGGTCTCGAGGAAGTGCATGAGCACCGCGAACGAGGGGCCTGCCGCGGGCAGCGGCACGGCGCGGACGATGAGCTTCACGGAAGCCGACCCCTTCTTCTTCACGTCGAGAAGGTAGGGCCGCACGTCGTCCCCCGCGATGGCGGACACGACGATGGGGCACTCTTTCGTGCAGTAGAGGTTGCCGAAGACGTCTCGCCCGGCGAGGACGTCGAAGCACATCTTTCCGAGGACGTCCTCGGGGGACCAGCCGAGAGCCTTCTCGGCCCCCTCGTTCCAGTAGACGATGCGGTCGTGGCGATCCATCCCGTAGGCGGGGGCCTTCGATTCCGCGATGAGCTCGAGGGCATCTCGCACGGGCAAGGAAAGCGGACTCGGCATGGACTCGTATTCTGTCAGAAAACGGGCCTTCAGGAACCGAGGTCCCGAGCCGGATCGAATCGCTCGAACAGGCGGGCAAGCAGGAAGACTCCTCCGGCCGCTTCGGCGAGGACCGGCAGGGCCGCGAAAACAGCGGCGATGGGCAAGGACCAGAAGCCGAGGGGCCTGAAGGTGAAGAAGATCAGGGGCCCGGCGAGGAGCGCCGCCGGGACGAGGGCGAGGGCGAGAACGAGAGACGTGCCGAAAAACGACAGCATACGGAGGCCCGACTGCTCGAGGCCGACGGCGCGTTTGCGGCCCGCGGGGAACCAGGCCGGGAAAGCGAGGACGGACGCGTTCTGGACCACGAGGGCGAGCGCGACGAGGCTGGGCAGGAAGACGGCCACCGTCAGGGCGACGGGCACGAGCACCTCGAACCGCAGGAAAGAGGCCGAGGAGGGCGCCGTGACGACCATTCCCAGAAATGCTGCCCGTGCCGCGCGACCCGACGCGATCGCGAGGGCGATCGCGATTCCCCCCCAGCCGTAGAGCACGGAGACGGCCGCCGGCGCTCCGAGCTCGGCGAGGACGAGGCGCTCGGCCGGAAGAGGCCATGTCTTCAGGAGCGTGACGTATTCGAGATCGCCGCGCAGGTCGATCCGGAAGCCGAGGGGCATGACGAGAGCGAGGAGTCCTGTCAGGGCGAGGCATGCCGCGCTTCCGATTGCGGCCGCGGCGTTGGCCGAGGGCGTCGCCAGGAGGGCGGACGCCGAAAAAAGCGCGGCCGCGAGGGTTGCCACGATCGCGGCCTGCCGGCGAAGGTTCGTGCGTTTCCAGGCAAGAAGATTCTTCCACACGATCGCGAGCTCGGGCCGGCCCCGCGGTGCAAGGGCGAACGGCACGGTGCCGCGGCGCTTCTCGGACGGGAGGGCTTCGAGACGGCCCGCGTCGCGGCGGGCCCGAAGCGCGGCGCGTCGCGAGGCCTGGGAGAGCGTGGCTTCCTCGAAGCGGACGGCCGTGAGAGCGACGCACGCATAGAGGACGCCCACGAGGCCGAGAGCGGGCGGCAGCGCGAGAGAGAACGCGCGGGCGGTCGGAGCCAGAAGCGGGGCGAGAATCCAGCGGAACGGGGCGAGGAGCGCGAGCGGCGCCGGGCCGAAGGGCCCGGATTGGAGCGCGGCGACCAAACCGCCGAGCGAGGCGAACCGTTCCTTGCCCGGGCCTGACGCGGCGGCGAGAACGCCCGCCCCGAAAGTCACGACGAGCATTCCGAGGGCGCTCCCCGCCACGGCGAAGGCCACGATTTTCGTGGCCCGGCGGGAGGCCGGCGAAAGCTCGTTCCAGCGCGCCTTCGTAAAGGCGAGAGCGAGATTGTGGAAGTGGACGGCCGTCAGCAGCAGCCAGAGTCCTAAGCCGGTGAGAATCGCGGCGCCGTTTCCGCGACGCCCTGACACGATCGTGAGGATGAACGCGCTCAGGAGGACGGGAAACTGCGCCTTCAGGAGGGCGTAATGCAGGAGAGCGCGCCGGGAAATGGGAGCCGGAAAGAGGAACTGGATCTCGGCCTCCGACAGCCCGAGTGATGGCTCGCCTTTCCGGAAGAGCCATGTCAGGAGAGCGGCGGCGGCGAGCGCGGCCGCGCCGGCGACGAGGAGGATCTCGTTCATGTGCCCCGGGAAGCGTGGCGGAGCCGGCGTCCGGCCCGCGCGGCCGGGCCTCATGAAGAGCATCGCGAAGTACGCGGCGCCGACGAGGAAGCCGATCATGTACCGCGGTTCGCGCAGCCGCCCGAGCTTTCTTCGCGAGGCGTTTCTCAGCATCCTTTTCGCGGTGAAAAACACGAGCGGGAGGGGCGAGGGCGATACGCTCACGACCCGCCCGTGACGCGCAGGAAGATCTCCTCGAGCGACGCGTCCCCGCCCGCGCTCGCCCGGATCTCGTCGAGCGTGCCGAGGAGCACGGCCTTCCCGCGCGAGAGGACGAGGACGCGGGAGCAGATCTCCTCCACGAGCGGCAGCAGATGCGACGACACGATGACGGCGGCGCCTGCGGCAGCGCGGCGGACGATCGTCTGCTTCATCTTCCGGATGCCGCCGGGGTCGATTCCCGTCAGGGGCTCGTCGAAGATGAGGACTTCGGGATCGTGAAGCAGGCCACAGGCCACGACGAGCTTCTGTTTCATTCCCCGCGACAGCTCGGCCGGCAGCGCGCGCTCCTTGCCCGCCAGCTCCAACTCGTCGAGGAGGACGCGCGCTCGAGCCGCGGCGTCCGCCACTCCGTACATCCGCGCGGTGAAGGCGAGGTGGTCCTCGACGGTCAGGTACTCGAAGAGGCGCGGCTCGTCCGGCATGAACGCGAGGCAGTGCCGCGATTCCACGGGCTGCGTGATGAGGTCGAACCCGCCGAGACGGATCTTGCCCGCGTTCGGCGGCAGGATTCCCGCGAGGCAGCGCAGCGTCGTCGTCTTCCCGGCGCCGTTCGGGCCCACGAGCCCGAGGACTTCTCCCCGCGCGACGCGGAAGCTCAGGCCGTCCACGGCCGTGACGCTCTGGTACGCCTTGACGAGGCCTTCGACTTCGATCATCAGGGCGGAGTCTACGGAAGAGGGCGGGTCCCGCCCGCAGAAGCTACACTTCGTCGTATGCCGCGCCTCACGCTCCAGACCGCCGGCGAATCCCACGGCCCGCTCCTGACGGGCCTCGTCACCGGGCTGCCGGCCGGCCTGAAGATCGACATCGCCGCGCTGAACGCCGACCTTGCGCGGCGGCAGCACGGCTACGGACGCGGCGGCCGCATGAAGATCGAAAGGGACGAGGCGCGCTTCACGGGGGGTCTCCGCGGCGGCGAGACGCTGGGCGGCCCGATTGCCTTCGAGATCGCGAACCGCGACCACGGAGTCTGGGAGAAGGTCATGGGTCCCCTGGACGTCGAGCCCGAGGCGGCGGCGAAACGCCGGCTCACGTCGCCGCGCCCCGGGCACGCGGATCTCGCGGGCGGACTCAAGTACGGCCGTCGCGACCTGCGCGACATCCTCGAGCGCGCGAGCGCGCGCGAATCCGCGGCGCGCGTGGCGGCCGGCGCGCTTTGCCGGCAACTGTTGCTCGCGCTCTTTGTGCGCGTCCGGAGCGGCGTCCTTTCGATCGGCGAGGTCGCGGTGCCGGAGGGGCCACGCGGATTCGAGGATCTCGAGAAGGTCGACGAAGCGTCGCCGTTTCGGCTCGTGGACCGAAGCGTCGAGACGGCCATGATGGACGCGGTCGACGCGGCGGCGAAGGCGGGCGACACGCTGGGCGGGACGATTCTCGTCGGCGCGCGCGGCGTTCCGACCGGCCTCGGCTCGCACGTTTCGTGGGAGGACAAGCTCGACGGACGGATCGCCCGCGCCCTGATGTCGATCCCGTCCGTGAAGGCCGTGTCGCTCGGAGAAGGAGTCGCGAACGCGTTCCGACGCGGTTCGACCGCGCACGACCCGATCGCGTACGACGCGGCGCGCGGCTTCTCGCGTACGTCGAACCGCGCGGGCGGCCTCGAGGGTGGCATCACGAACGGCGAGGACCTTCTCGCCACGATCTACCAGAAGCCGATCTCGACGCTCCGGGACGGCCTCCCGTCGGTGGACATCGACACGAAGCAGCCGCACCGCGCGTCATACGAGCGCTCGGACGTGACGGCCGTGCCGGCGTGCGGGGTCATCGCGGAGGCCATGCTCGCCTTCGTCCTCGCGGACGCCCTCCTCGAAAAGACGGGCGGAGATTCGATGGAAGAGGTGAAGAGAAACTTCGAAGGGTTCGTGAAGGCGCAGCGGCTTTTCTAGAAACTCCAGGCCGCTGCTATTCTCATTCGAAGAAATACTCGCTGAGGAGGAAACCAGATGATTCGTCGCGCGTTTCTGCTCACCGTCATCGCGTTCTTTGCTGCCTCGACCGCTCTCGCCTCGAAGAAGTCCGAGGAAGAGTGGATCGCCCAGCTCGCCTCCGCCGACGAAGGCAAGGTCACGAGCGCGCTTCAGGGGCTCGAGAAGGAGCACCCGGAGTCGCCCACGGCGCGCGCGAAGATCATCTCGATGCTCAAGGATCCGCGCGAGAAAGTGCAACGCAAGGCGGCACGCGTCCTCGGCGCGATCAACGCGAAGGTCGACGCGAAAGTGCTCGCGGACATCACCCCGCTCCTGAAGTCGGCGAACAAGGACGCGGTCATCGACGGCCTCAAGGCGCTGCGCGGCCTCGATGCGGCGTCCACCGTGCCGCAGATCGTGCCCCTCCTCGCGAGCCCTGACGAGAACATCAAGCGCGACGCCTGCCGGACGCTCGCCGAGATCGGATCCCCCGCCGTCATCTCGAAGATCGAGCCGCTGCTGTCCGACCCGAACAAGAAAGTGCAGGAGGACGCGCGCACCGCGATCGCCAGGCTGAAGCTGAAGGGGAAGTAGACAAGAGTGAGGCGGCCTTCCGGGCCGGCGCTCGCGGCGGTGGCGCTCGGCGCCCTGTTTCTCGGCTACACCGCGATCCGCGCGGTGCGGGTGCCGCTCACGCATGACGAAGCTTTCATGGCGAACGTCTGGGTCGCCAGAGGCCCGCTCGCGATCCTGACGTTCGATGGTCCCGGGCCGGCGAACAACCACGTGCTCAACACGCTCCTTTCGGGAGCGTGCCAGGCGGTCTTCGGGCGGATCCCGCTCGCGCTGCGCCTTCCGAACCTGATCGCGCATGCGGCCTTTCTCGTCGCGTCGTGGCGCCTCCTCTCGCGCGTCGCGGGAAAGGGGACCGCCCTCGCCGGGTTCGCGCTTCTGAACGGCAACCCGCTCCTGCTCGAGCTCTTCGGCCTCGCTCGCGGGTACGGGCTCGCCCTCGGTTTCGTGGCGCCCGCCCTCCTGTTCGCCGTGCGCGCGCTCGAGGGCGAGGAGATCCGTTCGCGGGACGAGGCCGTGTGCTACGCGCTTCTCGTCTGCGGCGTTCTCGCGCAACTCGTCGTTCTCGACGTGTTCGCGGCCGTCGCCGTGACGTTCGCCCTGTTCCGGCTCGCCGGGCCCGCGCGGGTTCCGGCGAAGGGTCGTCTTCGCCGGGCCGCGCGGGAGAGCCTTCCGGTAGTCGCGTCGTCACTGTTCCTTCTCGTGACGGCGATCCCCATTCTCATTTGCATGCGGCGGGCCGGCGAGCTCTACGCAGGCGGAACGGGCGGGCTGTGGCACGACACCGTCGGGTCCGTCGTCCGGATCTCGCTGCTTAACGTATCGCCCACGCTTCTTCGCGCGGCTCTCGCAGCGGTCGGGATCGGTCTTGTCGCGCTCACGGCCCTCGCGGCATACAGACTCGCTCGGTCGGGGACGGGCGGGCGCGTCTTTCTCGCGCTCTTTTGTGTCCTCGTCATCCTGTGCGCCACCATTCAGGCCCAACACGTCCTCTTCGGTGCGAGGTTCCCCGAGGACCGGATCGCGACGGTATTCCTGCCGTTCGTCGTTTTCGCCCTTGCCGCCGCCTGCGGTACGACTCCCGCTCCGTTCGATCGCGCCGCCGGATCGGTGTTTGGGGCTGTCGGACTCCTGGCTCTCGCTCTGTTCGCGCGGCGCGCGAACCTGACGCGCTCGGATCTCTGGTGGTTCGACGCGGACAACGTGCACATGCTCGAAGACCTCGACCGGCTGCGAGTGAGCCGGCCCGGCGCGTTCCATTCCGTGCGCCTTTCGATCAACTGGCTCTTCGAGCCGTCGCTCAACTGGTACCGGCAGACGGAGGAGTTCGCGTTCCTCTCTCCGGTTTCGCGCAACGGTCCATTCGAGGCAGCGGACTACGCCTTCGTTCTCGGTCAGGACGAGGCCGAGGCCGTCCGTCGCGGCTATCGCGTCCTGACGCGTTACCCGGGAACCGGGAACGTCCTCCTCGAGCCTCCAGCCGCTCCGCCGTCAGCGCGCGAAAATCGGTAGCGAAGGCAGATCCGGAGGCGTCGGCTCGTCACGGAGCCCGGCGGCTCCGATCCAATCGACGTCGAGCACGAAAATCCTCGGATCGCGAGGGACCCAGCGGTCGTTCACGAGCCGGTGCACTTCGTAGTGAAGGCGGGGGCTCACCGCGAAGCCGCTAGTGCCGACGCGGCCGATCGGAGTGCCGCGCGATACCCGCTGACCCTTCTTCACGAGGGGCACGGCGAGGTGGCCATAGATCGTGCGCGTGCGGGTGTCGTGGGCCAGCACGACGATCGTGCCGAGGCGGCGCCAGATCGCGTCCGCGTGGCGTGAGACCGGGCCTGCGTGGACCACGACGCCGGCCGCGGGCGCGGTCACGAGCGCTCCGGCGGGGGAGGCGAGCGTGAGCCCCGAACAGAATTCGTCGCGGCGCGTGACCTCGGAGGCGTGCCAGCCGAACAGTTCGATCGGAACGGACGACGAGGGCTCGACCGGCGCCCGCGACGGCACGAAGACAGGGTCGAATCCGGCGGGGAGGGGGACCGGCAGCGCGGCGAGCTGCCGTCGGAACAGCTCGAGGAGGCGGGTGCGCCTGGCGAGATCCGCGGCCTCCGCCTCCATCGCCGCGGGAGTCGCCGGCGCGGCGTCCCGCGGGTTCCCGGGAAACCGGTCCGGCGGCGGGATCTCGAGGATTGCGCCGACGCGCGCGAGAAAGAGCTCATCCGCTGCGAGCCGATTGCCGAGCGCGAGGGCGCGCCGTCCGACCGACGCGAAGGATTCGGCGCCGCGCTGGGCGGTCTCGCGGATCGCGCGCCGGTCGGCGGTATGCACGGCGTCCGACACGACGCTCGGAGCGCCCGCGAGGCCGAGGACGATCGAAGCCCCGCATCCGAGGAGGAGGCCCGCGAGGGCTGCGCCGCCGCGCGGTCCGATCGGGAAAGAGCGGCCCTTGCGGCTCGGATCGCCCGGATACACACGCAGGAGACTCATTGGGGGGCCGGCATCAGCGCGGGGGCGGAGCCGATCTGGATGCCGAGGAGACGCGGGTCGCGGCGTGAGGCGGGCCGGAACGGCTGGACGATGCGGAGCCTGAGGATCGCGCTTTCCTGCGGCAACGCGGCGAGCTCGATTCTCTTCCACTCGCCCGGAGGCAGCATGACGCGCCCTCGCAGCGTGTCTCCCCAGAAGACGTCGACGCCCGCGGGGCGCCCGTCGGGCCGGCCGTTGCGCACCGAAAGGGCGAGTACCGGGGACGGTGATCCCGCCGCCCGAGGGGGCAGAGAGACGGGCCAGGCCGCGGACTCGCCCGTCCATCGGAACGGTCGCCCTTCCGGATCGTGCTCGACGTCATAGACGCCGGCGCTCGCCGCATGCCGGAAGGCGGCCTCGGCCGTCCGGGTCTCCCAGGCCCGCGCGGCGACGCCCCCGATCGCGCAGACGAGAGCGCCCGCGAGCACGACGGGCACGACGGCGGCGAGGAATCGGTCGGTGCGGCCGTCCTCGCGGAGCGGCAGCCGCGCCGTCAGCAGGCCGATGAGAGCGGCGATCTCGGAATAGACGAGGTGCGAGCCGAACAAGAACACGACGAGGAGTCCGATCATCGACGCGGCGGCGGCGGCGCGGGCCACGGTTTCGTCGTCGTGGGCGTCGCCCTCGAGCGTCAGGGCACGGCCCGCCGAGCGGGACACGCCCAGGAGCAGAAGGAGAAGGAGAGAGGTGCCGGCGAGCCCCGATTCCGCGAGCGTGCCGAGATAGAAGGACGGCGGGTAGTCGGTCGTGCGCACGGTGCGGCCGAGCATCTTCGAGGCGAGATCGGGAAACACCATGTGGAACGAACCGAGGCCGAGACCCGCGACGGGGTGCGTGCGGAAGGCCTCCCATGCGCCCTCGTAGAGGAGCAGACGGCCCCGGGTCTCCTCGAACGGTGTCGGCTGCGTGCGAAACGGCGCCTCGAGCCTCGCGAGGAGCGCCGACCGGACGGCTCCCCGGTTCGGCCACGAAAGCGCCCCCGCGAAGAGGAGTGCCGAGAGAATCGCGAGGGCGCCGATCGTTCCGGCGACGCGTCGCCGAGCCCCGCCGCCCTCGCCTGCCGCGAGGCGCGTGAGCCCCCAGAGCACGAAGACGAGGGTGGCGGTGACGGTGCCGACGAGTCCCGCGCGCGAGCCCGCGTCCGCGAGGACGACGAGGAGAGCGGCACCGGCCGCCGAGGCGACAAGCCGGCGGGCGACGCTTCCCGTGGCCGCGAGGGCGAGCACGGGAATCGCGAGAAGCGCGACCGCGACGCCGGCGGCCGACGGATCGGTGAACGTGCTCTGTGCCCGGTGCCATTCCGCCCACCGCTGTGCGCGCAGGAGCGGAAGGGCCCCGGTCTTCTGGAGCAGGGCGACGCCGCCGGCGAGGAGCGCGCTCGCGAGGAGGGCCCGGTCGAGGACGGCGGCCCGGCCTTCGGCCACGAACCGCGCCGCGATCCGGTGCACGCCGGCCGCCACGAAGAGCGGGAGCAGGGCGCCGAGTACGCCCGGCAGGACGCGGCTCGCGTCCTCGCCGAGAATGTTGACCGCGTATGGCGCGCCGACCCCGCGATCGAGCAAATAGCTCGTCCTGAGCCCCACGAACGCCGCGGCGCCGGAGACCGCCGAGACCGCGGCGAAGGCGCGCAGGGGAGCGAGAAGCGGTGGGCGCCGGCCCGGCGGGTCGATGTCATAGAGGTCCTTCAGGCTCGCGCCGGCGAAGTATCCGAAGAGGACGAGCGGGGTCGCGGCCAGCGGCTCGGGCGCGCCGAATGCGAGGGCAGAGACGCCGCCGAGCGTGGCGACCGAAAGCGCGAGTACGAACGCGGGCCGGGGCGCCGCGAGAGCCGCGCCGAAGAGCAGGATCGCTACGAGAGCGACGGCGGTGCGATAGCCGGCGTAGGGAGGCAGGACGAACGGCAGCGCGAACGCGAGGAGGGCTGCCCACCCGAGACACGACAGCAGCGCGGCCGAAGCGCGCCTCACGGGGCATCCCCGGACGCGAGGCGGAACGAAAGCCTTCGGAAGTCGGCGCTGCCGATCAGGTCATGCGGGACGAACACGGGGCGTCCGCTCACGCGGAGAACCTGCGCGCCCGGGGGCACCGCCACGGTGAGAGCGCGAGTGGAGGCTCCCGGAAGCTCGAATGCGTGTTCGAGGCGACCGTCCAGGTCGATGGCGAGCGTCACGGGACGTCCATCCGGCCGCGCGTTCTCGACGCGGAACGACACGGACGTCTCCCCCGGCTGAATCCTGCGGCACGCGCGCGGGCCGCTCCAGACGAACGGATTGGGCGACGGAGCCGGGGCGTACAGGCCGATCCAGCGTCCGAGCCGGAAGGGCGCCGTGGGGGCCGCGGTGGGCAGGGCCGCGGCGAAGGCGCCAGCGATTCCGGCCGCCGCGAGCAGGGCGGGAACGTGCGCGCCGTTCGCCGGCACTTCCGCGGTGGGCCGGGCCCGCGCCTCGAGGCGGGGCACGAACAGGAAGCCGGCGACGAGGCCCGCGAGGAGGCCGATCTCGGGAAAGCGCAAATGCGAGCCCGTCTGGCAGGCCACGAAAAGCCCGAGGAGCGCCGCGCCCGCGGCGCGCGCCGTCCCGTCGAGCGGCGTCTTCGCGAACGTGGCGTTCCACGCGCGGGCGAGGAGCGGAACCACGGCGAAAATCGCGAGGGCGAGGCCGGGCAGGCCGCACTCGGCGGCGACTTCGAGGAAGGCGTTCGTCGCGCTGTCCGTGACGCCGATGGCGCCATGGCGGCGCGCGTAGGCGCCCGGGAACTCGTATGGAAAGCCGGCGAGCCCGATTCCCGAAAGCGGTTCGTCCCACGTCATCTCGACCGCCGTCCGCCAGAAGAGCGTTCGATGGTTCGCGAGGTCGGCGAAGCTGGACGAGGACAGGCCGGCTCCGAGGCGCTGGAAAAGACCGCCCACCGCGATTTCCCCGCCGCGCGGCAGCGCGGGAACGAGCGCGGCACCGGCGAGGACCGCGGCGGCAAGGGCGGTGAAGAGCGCTCTTTGGGAAACGAGGCGCGCCCTTGCGAGTCCGATGGCGCCCGCGATGACGGCGACCGCGGTGAGAAGAAGGCCCGTGCGCGAGCCGGAGGATTCGAGAGCCACGGGTGCCGCGGCGAGCGCGAGGAGGGCCAGGCCCCGCCGGGGTGCGTCCGTGGCGGTGCCGCGCCGCGGAAGGGCCACGACCAGGAGCGGCACCAGCAGACCGACGCCGACGCCGAGGGCGTTCGGGTCGGTGAACGTCCCCGCGCGCCGATGCATCTCGGTCCAGGGATGAAAGGAGGGGTCGAGAGGCAGGAAACGGGCGACCGCGGCGATGACGAGGCCGTCGCGGCGCCGGCTGCCGTCGCGAACAGGAGCCGATCGCGCCCCTCGGGCGTGAAGGACAGCCGCGAGAAGACCTCGAGAGCGAGGAGCAGCAGGACGAGCCCGAGAAAGGTCAGGATCGCGTCGCGGCTCCGCTCGGCCGCCGTCATGCCGAGCGTGTTCACGGGAAGAGGGTCGATTCTCCCGCGAAAGAGCAGATAGAGCGTCTCGCCGCGCGCGACCGAGGCGGCCGCGGATCCCGCTGCAAGAATGAGGAAGGCGCCGGCGAACTGGCGGAGGCGCGGTGGAAGGTGCGAGCGTTCCCCCTTCGCCCACGATCCCGCGAGCGTGCTCCCGAGCACCGCGAGCGCGAGAGCGGCGAGAACGGGGGCGCCGGAGCGGTCGCCGAACAGGCGCGCGAGGCCCGGCGCGAGCGGCATGAGAAAAGCGAGCGCGCACGCGGCGACGCGGGGGCGGAGGAGCCCGGCCGCGGCGCCGGCGATCGCGAGGGCGAACGTGATCCCGAGTGTCGCGCGCGCGGTCGAGGCCGGAAAGCTCCCGAAGGCGAGGGCCGTCAGGCCGATCGTCGCGCCGAAGGCGAGGGCCCCGCGGCGCGCCGGACTCAGACGCGCACCTCTTCCTGGAGGGGGGCGTACGTGAGGGGCCCCGCGGCGCGCGCCCGAATGGCCTCGAGCGCGGCCGAGGCGGCCGAGAGTGTCGTGAGGCACGGGACGTCGCGATCGAGGGCCGCGCGGCGGATCGCGACCTCGTCGTAGAAGGACTCCTTGCCGAGGGGCGTGTTCACGATGAGGTCGACGCGGCCGTTGATCATGAGGTCCACGATGTTCGGACGCCCCTCGTTCACCTTGAGAACGATCTCCGCCGTGAGGCCGCCCTTCCCGAGCGCCTTCGCTGTGCCGGCCGTCGCGAGGAGGTGGAAGCCCAGCGCGTCGAGCTCGCGCGCGAGCGGGAGGAGAGCGTCCTTGTCGCCGTCGTGCACCGAGAGGAAGGCATTGCCATTTTCGGGCAGGCGGATCCCGGCGCCCAGCGCGGCCTTCAGGAACGCGAGTCCGAAACTGCGGTCGCGCCCCATGACCTCGCCCGTCGAACGCATCTCCGGGCCGAGGATCGTGTCGACACCCTCGAAGCGCCGGAACGGGAACACCGGGGCCTTGATCGAAAAGCCGAACACGGGCGGCTCCTCGGTGAGGCCGACGCCGGGCAGCGTCTCCCCGAGACAGAGCCGCGCGGCGAGGCGCGCGAGGGGCACCCCCGTGGATTTCGCGACGAACGGCACCGTGCGCGACGCCCGCGGGTTCACTTCGAGGACGAAGAGCTCGCCTCCGCGAATCGCGTACTGCACGTTCATGAGACCCACGACCTCGAGCACCTGACCGAGCTTGGTCGTCGCCTGGCGGATCTCGCCGAGCGCGGCGCGCGGCACGCGCCGGTACGGCGGCAGGACGGCGTACGAGTCGCCGGAGTGGATGCCCGCCTCCTCGATGTGCTGCATGACGCCCGCGATGACGACGTGCTCGCCGTCGCCGAGGGCGTCGACATCGAGCTCGTAAGCGTCTTCCAAGAAGCGGTCGATGAGCACGGGCCGGTCGGGAAAGGCGGCAATCGCTTCCTCGAGGACGTTCTCGAGGACCTGCTCGTCGTATGCGATGCGCATCGCGCGTCCGCCGAGCACGTAGCTCGGCCGGACGAGGAGCGGGAAGCCGAGGCGGCGGCCGACCCTGAGGCCCTCGGCGACGTCGCGCGCGGCGCCCCACGGCGGGGCCTGCAGGTTCACGTCCCGCAGCAATTCGCCGAAGCGCTCGCGGTCCTCGGCGCGGTCGATCGCGTCCGGGGTCGTGCCGAGGATCGGGACCCCGGCGGCCTCGAGCGGCTTGGCGAGCTTCAGCGGCGTCTGGCCGCCGAACTGCACGAGGACGCCCTTCGGCCTCTCGCGTTCGACGACCGCCATCACGTCTTCGAACGTGAGGGGCTCGAAATAGAGCCGGTCGGACGTGTCGTAGTCCGTCGAGACCGTCTCGGGATTGCAGTTGATCATCACCGACTCGTACCCGGCGGCGGTGATCGCCTCGGCCGCGTGCACGCAGCAGTAGTCGAACTCGAGACCTTGCCCGATCCGGTTCGGGCCGGAACCCAGCACGATGACCTTCTCCCGGCTCGAGGGGTTCGATTCGTCCTCGGTCTCGTAGCAGGAGTAAAGGTACGGCGTGAGGGATTCGAACTCCGCCGCGCACGTGTCGACCCGGTTGAAGACGGGCGTCACGCCGCGTTCGAGCCGGGCGGCGCGGACCTCGGCGGTGCTCCGACCCGAGAGCTTCGCGAGGTCCGGGTCCGAAAAGCCGCTCTGTTTGGCGCGAAGGAGAAGGCCCGCGTCGGCGAGCGCGCCTCCTCCCTTGCGCCGGACGAGAGTCTCGGTCTCGAGTACCTCCGTGAACCGGTCCAGGAACCACGGGTCGATTCCGGTGATCTCCGCGACCGTCGCGACCGGCGTGCCGGTGCGGAGGGCCGCGAGGACGGAGAAGATTCGCTCGGGCCGCGGGACGCGCATCGCATCCGGCCGAACGGCGGGCGCGGGGGCGGCCGTCGCCGCGTCCGCGTCGATCCAGCCGGCCCGTCCCGTCTCGAGCGAGCGGAGGGCCTTCCCGAACGACTCGGCGAACGTGCGGCCGAGGGCCATGACCTCGCCCACGGACTTCATCTGGACGCCTAGGGTCGTGTCGGCGCCGGGGAACTTCTCGAACGTGAAGCGCGGAATCTTGACGACGACGTAGTCGAGGGACGGCTCGAAAGACGCCGGAGTCTTCTTCGTGATGTCGTTCGGGATCTCGTCGAGGTGGTAGCCGACGGCGAGAAGCGCGGCGATCTTCGCGATCGGGAACCCGGTCGCTTTCGAGGCGAGCGCGGACGAGCGCGAGACGCGCGGGTTCATCTCGATGACGATCCGGCGCCCGGTCTTCGGGTGGACGGCGAACTGGATGTTCGACCCGCCCGTCGCGACGCCCACGGCGCGGATGACCTTTTTCGCGTCGTCCCGCATGGCCTGGTACTCGACGTCGGAAAGCGTCATCTGCGGCGCGACCGTGATGGAGTCGCCCGTATGGACTCCCATCGGGTCGAGGTTCTCGATCGAGCACACGACGACGAACGTGTCGGCCGTGTCGCGCATGACCTCGAGCTCGAACTCCTTCCACCCGAGCACCGACTCCTCGATGAGGAGCTCGTGCACGGGGGAGAGCGTGAGCCCGCGCTTCACGATGGCTTCGAAATCGTCCTTGTTGAAGGCGATGCCGCCCCCCGTGCCGCCGAGCGTGAACGAGGGGCGGATGACGACCGGATAGCCGAACGGCACCGCGACGGCGCGCGCCTCTTCGAGGCTTCGGGCGATGCCCGAGCGCAGGACGTCGACGCCGGCTTCCTGCATGGCTTGCTTGAAGAGGAGGCGGTCCTCGCCGAGCTTGACCGAATGGATCGACGCGCCGAGGGTCTCGAGTCCGTATTTCGCGAGGACGCCCGCTTCGTCGAGGGCCACGGCGAGGTTGAGCGCGGTCTGACCGCCGACGGTCGGCAGCAGCGCGTCCGGCCTCTCCTGCGCGATGATCGCCGCGACGGTGTCCCTGTCCAGGGGCTCGATGTAGGTCGCGTCCGCGAACTCGGGATCCGTCATGATCGTCGCCGGGTTCGAATTCACGAGAACGACGCGGTAGCCCTCGCGCCGGAGCGCCCGGCACGCCTGTGTCCCCGAATAGTCGAATTCGCAGGCTTGGCCGATCACGATCGGACCCGACCCCAGTACGAGAATCGACTTGATGTCGGTGCGCTTCGGCATCGGTCGCGGAGTTTACGGGATGCGCAGCGGCGGCGTTTGGCGGCGGACGCGCGGCCGCGATACAGTCTCTCGAAACCCGGGATCGAGAGAAAAGGAGATTCTGCGAATGAGAAGAGCTCTTTGGAACGGCCTCGCGGCGTGTGTCGCGATCGTGGCTCTGCTGGCGTCACCCGCGGCCCTCGCCGCGAAGAAGAAGACGCCGACGCCGGCCGCCAGGGCGTCGAGCGCCTCCACGGCGGCCGACAAGGCCGCAAAGACCGAGAAGGTGAACCTGAACACAGCCGACGAAAAGGCGATCGCCGGCGCCAAGGGCGTAGGGGACAAGCTCGCTAAGGAGCTCGTCAAGGACCGCCCTTACAAGACGTGGGAAGAGGTCTCGAAGGTCAAGGGCGTCGGCTCGGGCAAGAAGCTCGACGCTCTCAAGAAGGTCCTGAAGCTGACCGAGGGCGTCGCCGCGAAGGAGGAACCGGCTGCGGAGAAGAAGGAGACCAAGGAAAAGAAATCCAAGAGTTCTTCGAAGGGTGAAGAAGCGACGTCCGCATCCTCTTCACCTTCTAAGAAATCTTCCTCTTCCTCTTCATCCTCCTCCGAGAAGCTCGCGCCCGGGACCAAGATCAACATCAACACGGCTTCGGCGGAGGAACTTGACAAGCTGCCGGAGATCGGGCCAGTGAAGGCGCGGGCCATCGTCGAGTACCGCAAGGCGAACGGCCCCTTCAAGTCGGCCGAGGACATCGAGAAGGTCAAGGGCATCAAGGAAGGGACGTTCGCGAAGATCAAAGACTACATCGTGGTCAAGTAAAGGAGGCCGTGCCGGCCCGGAAGCAAGCGCGAGGTAGTCTCAGCGCCCCCAGTTTTCGACGTCCAGCGCCTCGAACGCCCGAAAGTCGGCGACGTTGCGCGTCACGAGGATGAGTCCGTTGACACGGGCGATCGCCGCGATTTGACCATCGGCGAACGGAGGCGTCTTCCCGAGGCGGGAAAGCCGGGCGCGCTCGATCGCGTGAACCTCGGCAGCAGGAGTGTCGTACGAAAAGACCGGGAGGGTCGGTCCGACGACCTCCCGTAGATATGTTTCGATCAGCCCGCGCTTCCGGGCGCTTTTCGAGATCCGCGCGCCGAACAGCATTTCATGCCACGTGACGCTCGAAGTCGCGATCTCGCCCTGATGCTTTTCGAGGCGGCTGAGGATCGAAGGCTCGGGTATGGGCCGAAGCGGCTCCGAGAGAATGTCGGTATCGAGCAGGTAGAGGGAGCTCAGATGTTCACCGGGCGTCCGGGCGACTTGTCACGGAGCATTCCGAAGAAGGGCCGGTCGAATCCGGCACTCTCGAGGTCGTTTGCCTTTCGAAACCGGCGAAGGGCGGTGGCGAAGGAACCCCGGGCTCCCGCGAGCGTCTCGAACTCGCGAACCGAAACGATCATGGCGACGGGCCTTCCCCGCCGCGTCAGCTCCACGGGCGGCCCGGTTTCGACGTCATGAACGACCTTTGCGAGGCGATTTCGCGCGTCGGCGATGGACAGGCTTTTCGGCATGTGACCTCCAGATAGCCATCCAGAGCGCCATCATACAGCCTCAGAACGTCCGCGTGTAGACGTACGTGAAGCCGGTGACCCGGCATTTCTTGACCGGGGGCTGGAACGTGACGCTCTGGAGCTCGCTCTTCGCCATCTCCGCGCGTTCCGGAGAGCCCGTCCTCGTGTCCGCGAGCTTCACATGCAGCCATCCGTCCTTTTCTTCGAAGGAGGTCAGGCGGGCGCCTTTGTTCAAACGAGCGACTGTCGGGGCCTTCGTCGACGCGGTCTCTCGGACATTGACGGACTTCGACGTGACGAGCCACGAGACGTCTACCGACGCCGACGGCGGCCGCGAAAACGCGCTTCATCGCGCCGGGCCTCCGAGGGCTTTCGCGAGAAACGCGAGCTGATCCGTGGCCTCGTCGATGAGCTTCGACGTGGGCTTGCCCGCGCCGTGGCCCGCGCGGGTCTCGATGCGGATCAGGACCGGCGCCTCGCCGGCCTGCGCTTCCTGGAGCGTCGCCGCGTACTTGAACGAATGTGCCGGCACCACACGGTCGTCGTGGTCGGCGGTCGTGATGAGGACCGGCGGATAGGCGAAGCCCTTGCGGATGTTGTGGAGCGGGGAATAGGGGTAGATGAACTTGAACTGCTCGGCGTTTTCCGCTGAGCCGTACTCGCTCGTCCACGCCCAGCCGATCGTAAACTTCTGGAAGCGGAGCATGTCCATGACGCCCACGGCGGGAAGCGCCGCGCCGAAGAGCTCGGGATGCTGATTCAAGACGGCGCCCACGAGGAGCCCCCCGTTCGACCCGCCCGCGATCGCGAGCTTCTTCGCCGACGTGACCTTGTTTTCGATGAGCCACCGGGCCGCGGCCGCGAAGTCGTCGAAGACGTTCTGCTTCTTCTCCAGCATCCCGCCCTTGTGCCACTCCTCGCCATATTCCGAGCCGCCGCGCAGGCACGCCTGCGCGAACACGCCCCCGCGCTCGACGAAGGCGAAATATTTCACGGAGAAGGACGGCAGCTCGGGAATGTTGAAGCCGCCGTAGGCGGTGAGAAGGGTCGGGTTCGTGCCGTCCCACGCGATGCCCTTCTTCGCGACGAGAAACATCGGCACTTTCGTGCCGTCCTTGCTGGAATAGAAGATCTCCTTGGTCTCGAAGGCGGCCGGATCGAAGTCCACGCGCGGCCTTTGGAAGACGGTCGCGGTAGCCGACACGAGGTTGAGCCGGTAGACGGTCGACGGGACCGTGAAGGAGGCGAACGTGAAGAAGGTGTCCGCATCTAACCTTCGCCCCGAAAAGCCGCTCACCGTGCCGAGGACGGGCAGCGCAATCTCCTTGCCGGGCTTGCCGTCTCGCCCGTAAATCCGCACGCGCTCGGAGGCGTCCCGCATCGTGACGACGACGAATCGGCCCCCCACCGCGTGGACGGACCGGAGGACGGCGTCGCCCTCTCGGATGACGTCCACGAGGACCGGGGCCGCCGCGGCGGCCGCGAGGTCCACGGACACGAGCCGGCCGCGCGGGGCATCCCGGTCCGTGCGCAGGTAAGCGGTCGTGCCCTCGCTGTCGACCCAGGCCCATCGCGACGAGAAGTCGTCGAAGAGCTTGAGGAAGGGCGCGCCTTCCCGGGAAAGGTCCTTCACCCAGAGGCGGTTCTTCCCGCTCGAGCCGCGGGAGATCGACAGGACGAGCCAGCGCCCGTCCTCCGAAACGCGGACCTGATGGAGAAAGCTCGGGTCCTCGGGGGCGTGGACCAGCACGTCGGACGCCTGCGGCGTGCCGAGGCGGTGGAAGAAGATCTTCTGGTTCTTCACGACGGCATCCAGCTCCCGGCCGGAAGCGGGCGCGTCGTAGCGGGCGTAGTAGAACCCGCTGCCGTCTTTCGTGAAGGCAGGCGCCGAGAACTTGATCCACTTCAGGACGTCGCCCGTGGCGCGTGAGGACGCGACGTCGAGGACGCGCCACTCCTGCCAGTCCGACCCGCCCGAGGCCACGCCGTACGCGAGGGTTTTACCGTCACGGGAGATCGCGATGCCAGAGAGTGCGACGGTGCCGTCCTTCGAAAGTACGTTCGGATCGAGCAGGACGCGGGGCGCGGCGCCGCCTACGTCCACGACGTAGAGAACCGCCTGGTTCTGGAGGCCGTCGTTGCGGGAGTAGAAGAGGCGCCCGCCCTCCCTCACGGGCGTCGTGAAGCGCTCGTAGTTCCAGAGCTTCGTCAGGCGCCGCTCGAGCGCGGGCCGCTCGGGAATCGCGTCGAGGGTGGAGCGCGTCAGCGCGTTCTCGGCGTCGATCCACGCGCGCGTCGCGGGCGCATCCGGGTCCTCGAGCGGGCGGAACGGATCCGCGACCCTGGTCCCGTGGTAGTCGTCCACCTGGTCGGCGCGTGGGGCCTTCGGGTAAGAGGGGCGGGTGGTCGCGTCCCCCCCGAGAGCGCCCCCGGTCGAGAGGGCGAGAGACAGGCACAGCCCAAAGGACCTCGAGGTGGCGTGATTCATGCGCCCGATCCTAACGCCAGGGGCGGCGGCTGTACCATCCCGAGGCATGTCTCGAACCCCTCGCACGATCGCCATCCACAAATTCGGCGGGACCTCCCTGGGCGACGCGTCCCGCATCCGGAATGCCGCCCGTCTCCTCGCCGCCGCCCGAAGGAGGCGACCCGTCGTGGCCGTCGCCTCCGCCATGGGGGGCGTGACGGACGTCCTTCTCGAGGCCGCGCGCGACGCCGAGAGGGGCCGTCTCGGCCTCGCCCGGAAGGCCGTCGAATCGCTGAGGGCGCGCCACGCCGCAGCCGCCCGGGAGCTGGGGGTGTGCTTCGACGAGGCGCCGCTCCGCGAGCTCGATGCCGCGCTCCAGGGCGTCTCTCTTCTCCGCGAGCGGACGGTCCGTGTGACCGACCTCGTCTCCTCGTTCGGAGAACGCCTCTCGGCGCCGCTCCTCGCGGCCGCGCTCGCGAAGGCCGGCGTTCAGGGGCGCGCCGTCGATGCCCGCGACATGCTCGTCACGGACGACTGCCACGGCGCCGCCACGTGCGACCGCAAGCGAAGCGACCCACGCATCAAACGCAGGCTCCTCCCGATCCTCTCGGCGGGCGTCCTGCCCGTCGTGACGGGCTTCATCGCCCGGAGCGTGAAGGGCGAGACGACGACGCTCGGCCGCTCCGGTTCCGACACGACCGCCGCGCTCCTCGGGGCCGCGCTCCTGGCCCGGGAGGTCGTCATCTGGACGGACGTGGACGGCGTCCTCTCGGCGGATCCCCGCCTCGTGAAAGGGGCGCGCCTCCTTCCGCGCCTCTCGTACCGCGAGGCGGCGGAGATGACGTTCTTCGGGGCGAAGGTCCTGCATTTTCCGGCGGTCCTCCCCGCGATCGCGGCGGGGATCCCGCTCGTCATCCGCAACTCCTTCCGGCCGGAAATTCGCGGCACGACGATCGCAGCGAAGGGCGACGGCGCGTCGGGCATCCGGGCCGTCACCGCGGTTCCGGGGATGTGTCTTCTCTCTCTGGACGGGCGGGGGATGACGGGGATCCCGGGTATCGCGGCCCGCGTGTTCTCGGCTACGGCGCGTCTCGGCGTCTCGGTGGTCATGTTCTCGCAGGCCTCCTCGGAGCAGAACATCGCGCTCGTGATCCCGGACGGCGACCGCGCCCGCACGGTCGCGGCCCTCGAGCAGGAATTCCGCTGGGAGCGCCTGACGGGCTCGATCGACGCCGTGAATGCGCGCGCGCCGATCGCGGTCGTCGCGGCGGTGGGCGAGGGCATGCGCGGCACGCCCGGGATCGCCGCGAAAGTCTTCGCGGCGGTCGCGCGCGCGAAGGTGAACGTCGAGTCGATCGCGCAGGGCTCGTCCGAGTGCAACATCTCGTTCGCCGTCGCCGAAGAGGACCGCGTCGCGGCGGTGCGCGCGCTCCACAAGGTGGTGGGGTGAACGCGGTCTCCGTCTTCGCCCCGGCCAGCGTCGCGAACTTCGGGGTCGGCTTCGACGTCCTCGGTGCCGCGCTGGACGGGCCGGGAGACATCGTCACGGCCCGGCTCGCCTCGACTCCCGGTGTGTGCGTCCTCGCCATCACGGGCGACGGAGGGCGCTTGCCGCACGATCCGCGCCGCAACACCGCCGCCGTGGCCGCCGCCGCGGTCCTCGCGGAATGCGGCGGTCATGGGCGAGGGCGGGCGCGCGGGATCGAGCTCTCCCTCGAGAAGGGCCTGGCCCTTTCGAGCGGCCTTGGGTCGTCCGCGGCTTCCGCCGCCGCCGGAGCCTTGGCCGCGGGACTGCTCCTCGGCGTGACCGACCGAAGCCGGCTGCTCCTCGCAGCGCTGAAGGGCGAGCGCGCGGCCGACGGCTCGTGGCACGGCGACAACGTCTTCGCGTCGCTCCTCGGAGGGATCGTGCTCGTGCCGTCGTCCGATCCCCATGGCGCCCTCAAGCCCGTTTCGCTGCATGTACCGCTGAGACTTCGTCTGATCCTCGTGCAGCCGGCGCTCGAGCTGCCCACGCGCCGCGCGCGCGGCGTGCTGCCGAAGACGATTTCGATGGCCGCTCACACCGCCCACGCGGGCGCGCTCGCGCGTCTCGTCCTCGCACTTTCCACGGGCGATCTCGCGGCGGCGGGCGCGTGCCTTCTCGCGGACCGCCTCGTCGATCCGAGCCGCCTTCCGCTCGTCCCGGGCGGGCGCGCCGTCCTCGACGCGCTCCTCAGGGCGGGCGCGCACGGCGCCTGTCTCGCGGGGGCCGGGCCCTCGCTCGTCGCTCTGACCGAGGATTCGGCCGATACGGAGAGGATCTGTCGGTCCGCGGTGGCCGCATGGAAGCGATCGGGGGTCGCGGCCCGCGCCCGCGTCCACCGGCTCGACCGCCGTGGAGCCCGGCTCGTCCGGCGCGCCCGGACGAGAGCTTGAGGCGCGCATGAAGGGCTTGTCTTCCTTGAATTGCGTCGCCTGCGCGGCGTCGTTCCCGCTCGCCGAAGCGCGCACGGCCTGTTCCGCGTGCGGCTCTCTCCTCGACGTCGTCTCCGACCTACACGCGTTCGGCCGGACGGGTGCCGCATGGCAGGACATCTTCGACAGGCGACGCGCGGCGCCGCACTCGGAGGCGTCGCGGCCCTTCGAGACGAGCGGCGTCTGGCGCTTCCGAGAGCACGTGCTCCCGGACCTTCCAGAGAGCGGCATCGTAAGCAAGCCCGAGGGCGCGACGCGGCTCTACGCGGGCGGCGCTCTCGGCGAGGAGCTTTCCCTCGCGCGGCTCTTCCTCAAGCACGAAGGCGAGAACCCGACCCTCTCCTTCAAGGACCGCGGCATGACGGTCGGCGTTTCGTGGGCGCGCGCCTGCGGGTTCCAGACGGTCGCGTGCGCTTCGACAGGCGACACGTCGGCGGCGCTCGCGGCGTACGCCGCCGCGGTGCCCGGCATGCGCGCCGTCGTCCTCCTGCCGCAGGGAAAAATCACGGACGAACAGCTCAGCCAGGCGCTCGCATACGGGGCGACGACGCTCGGCCTCGATACGGATTTCGACGGCTGCATGCGCCTCGTCGACGAGCTGACCGCCGCGCGGCCGGTCTTCCTCCTCAACTCGAAGAACGCCGTGCGGATCGAAGGGCAGAAGACGATCGGGTGGGAGGCCGTTCAGGATCTCGGCTGGCGCGTTCCCGACTGGATCGTCATGCCGGTGGGAAACGCGGGCAACCTGTCGGCGATCGGCAAGGGCCTCCGGGAGTGGCTCGACCTCGGCGTGATCGGGAAGAGGCCTCGGCTCGCGGGCATACAGGCTTCCGCCGCTGACCCCTTCTACCAGTCGTACCGAAAAGGCTTCGTAGAGCGCGTCACGCGTGTCGCGGGCGACACGGCGGCTTCGGCGATCCGCATCGGCGCGCCCGTGTCACACCCGAAGGCCGAACGCGAGATCCGCTTCTTCGACGGCGTCGTCGAGAGCGTCACGGAGCCCGAGCTCCTCGACGCGTTCGCGCTCGCGAACCGCCACGGCTTCGCGATCTGCCCGAACTCGGCGGTCGCGCTCGCGGGAGCCGCGAAGCTGCGGCAGGCGGGCGTGATCAAGAAGGACGACCTCGTTGTCGTCGTCGCGACCGCGCACGCGCTGAAATTCTCGGGGGCGATGTCTCAGTACCACCGCGGCGGCGGTCGCCTCGCGAACCCGCCGCGCCTCCTGCCGGCGACGCTCGACGCGATCCTCGCGGCGCTCGGCTGACGCCGTCCGCGGCTCACCGGCTGCCGGCGGTGCTCCCCTAAACGTTCCCCGACTGGCTCTCGCGCGCGAAGCTGCGGATGAGCATGAGCGTCGTCGTGCCGATCTCGAATTCCGTGCGGTTTTCGAGCTCGGCCCGGTTTACGCGCTGGTCGTTCACGTAGGTGCCGTTCGTGGAGTTCAGATCCACGACGAAGGTGTGCTCGTCCATGACCTCGATAGCCGCATGCTGGCGTGAGCACTGGATGTCCGCGACGACGATGTCGGCGTTCGCGCGCCCGATGACGACCCGCGGTTTGTCGATCTCGAAGATCCGTCCCGAGTCCGGACCGGAGATGCACGCGAGCGAGAGGCGTTGGTCGGCTGGCAGCCGGAGCTGCCGCGCCGGGTTTCTGAGGGCGCCTGTAATCGGCACCCGGTCGGTCGTGCCGGCGGCTTCGGGCATTCCGATCGGCCCCGTTCCTTCGGACGCGAGCGACGTTGACGGCATGACCACGCGCGCGGGCGCTCCCGGAACGCCGGCCAGCGGGTTATTGTGCTTGCGGGCCTTGGAGAGCGCCGTTTCGTCCAGGGAAAACTCGTTCGGGGACGGGCCGGCCGCGGAGCGCGCCGGTGAAGCGGCAGGAACGGGTGACACCGCCGGATTGCGGATTTCGAAGACCGTCGTGCACTTCGTGCACTTGATTTTCTTCACGGACGCGACGCCGAAACGCGACTCGTCGTAATGGTAGCGGGCCTGACACGACGTGCACTGAATGATCACGCGAGGAAACTCCCGGTTGAAAGCACGGACGACGCCATTAGAGCGTGTCCGGCATCGCCGATCAAGCCCGTACGGTTTCTCGGGCGCGCGCCACGACGCGCGGAACCGCCTCGAGGAGTCGGTCGATGTCCTCTTCGCGCGAGCCGCGCCCGAACGAGAACCGGAGCGTTGCCTTGGCTTCCGCGGGCGAGAGGCCGAGGGCGAGTAGGACGCGGCTGGGAGAGGTCGTGCCGGCATGGCAGGCCGAGCCCGCCGAGACCGCGATCCCGTCGAGATCGAGCGCCGCGACGAGCGTTTCGGCTTCCGTGCCGGGAAAGACCGCCGACGTGGCGGTCGGGAGGCGGCAGCCGTTCGCGGCGTGTATCCGGGCGCCTGGCACGCGAGCGAGCAGGCCGGCCTCGAACCGGTCGCGCAGGCCGGCGAGGCGCGCCGCTTCGGATGAAAGTCGCGCCGAGGCGAGCCGGATCGCCGCGCCGAGACCCACGATCCCCGCGACGTTCTCGGTGCCGCCGCGCCGGCCGCGCTCCTGCCCGCCGCCGGCGGCGAGAGGCTGAAGCCGGACCCCCTTGCGCACGAAGAGGGCGCCGGCGCCCTTCGGGCCGCCGAACTTGTGGGCGGTGAGCGCGAGGAGATCCACCCCGAGCGCCCGCGCGTTCACGGGAATCTTCCCGACAGCCTGAACGGCGTCCGTGTGGATGACGGCCCCACGAGCGCGGGCCGGCGCCACGAACGCGGCGAGCGTGTCGAAGACGGCACCCGTCTCGTTGTTCGCGAGGATGATGGACAAGAGCGCCGCGGTTGCGGTCTCGCAGGCCGCGTCCAGGGCCGCTGCCGCCGGCACGCCGCGGGCGTCCACCGGAAGCTCCACGGGCTCGAAGCCGTCCGCGCGAAGCGAGAGCGCCGCTTCCCGGACCGCCGCGTGCTCGGCGGCCGTGAAGAGAACGCGCGTGCGCGCGGAATCGGTCTCGCGGGCCGCGCGGGCGCCCCCGCGCACGGCGAGGTTGTCGGCCTCGGTGCCGCCGGAGGTGAACACGATCTCGGAAGGCTCCGCGCCGAGCGCGACCGCGACTTCGGCGCGGGCCGTCTCGACCGCTTCGCGCGCGGCCCGGCCGGGACCGTGGGTGGACGAGGGATTCGCCGAAAGGCCCTCCAGCCACGGGCGCATCGCCGCGAAGACCTCGGGGTTGAGGGGCGTCGTGGCGTGGTGGTCGGCGTAGACGAGGCGAGCGTCGGCGATCAAGAAACCGAACCTCCGGACGGCCGATTGTAGGGTCCGGGGACGCCCGGAAACCGATTGCCGGGGGCCCGGACGTAATAAAAGGACGTCGAGACGTGGAATCTGTCTTGCGAGCGTTTGCCGGGGAGAGGCTCGCCGACGGAGAATCGGAGCTTCCACCGGAGGTCAGGATGCGGTCGGGCCGGTCGTTCTTGGGAGTCGTCGCCCTCCTGGCCGCTGCCCGGCTGGGGGCCTACGGCCCTCCTGGCTCGCCCACACCCGCGCCGTCTGTGTCTCCCACGGCGCCCCCGCTCGTAGCCGTGAATCCGCCTGCTCCCGCGCCCCAATTGGCCCGTGGCCCGGAAGCGATCAAGCTCTTCGGGCGCCTGGATGACGATCGGTCGACCGTGTTCATCGCATCGGGGACGCCGGACGCACGCGTGACGGTGCGCTGCCCCGACACGTTCCGCACGCTCGAGATCTGGACGTACCTCGAGCACCCGACGCTCGGGAAGAACGCCCGCGTCGTGTTCTATCCGGAGTCCCCGACCGGAACCTACCGCTACTGGACCGTGCTCGAGGGTGAAGGCGTTCTCCTCGCGCTGGCGGCGAAGGGAGGGCTCGCGGCGGTCGAGGCGGCGCCCGGCGCCTGCGCGGACGCGCTCCTCGTCGTCTCGGCCGTGAAGGACGTCACGCGGCGTCAGGGCGACAACAACGGCGGCCTCGCCGAGCGCGGCGCCCTTGCCGTGCCGCACCTGCTTCCTCCGGCCGGCGCGAAGGTGGAGGCGCCTCCGCCGCTCCTCGTCTCGAACAAGCCGCTCACGGGGAAAGAGCGCAAGAAGCTCATGGCCGAGCTGCCGGAGAAGTACCGGCAGTTTCTCACGGACGTGGAACCGATCATCACGGACGTCGAACGCGACACGCTGCTCAAGCTCGGCGAGGACTATCAGCGCGAGCACTTCCTCGACGACTTCTGGAAGCGCCGCTCGCTCGCGCCGGACGGGATGCGCATTGCGTTCAGGGACATCTACGAAATGCGTCTCCAGCAGGCCAAAGAGCGCTTCCGGAACACGAATACGGACCAGGGCCGCATCTATCTCGTGAACGGGCCGCCGGACGGCATCAAGAAGATCGACTGCCAGGACATCTACTGGCCGATTCAGATCTGGTACTACGAGCGGCTCGAGTCGCTTCGCCTCTCGAAGGTCCTGCTCCTCTTCTACCAGCCGTTCGGCGCGGGCGATTACAAGATGTGGACGCCGCTCGACGGGCCTCAGGCGATCGTCGCGGGGGGCGTCCCGGGCGCGCTCGGGGCCGGCGCCGCCCGCCGCGTGGACTTCACGCGCTGCCCGGAGTCGCGGGACGTGCAGGCCGCGATGAGCGCCGTGTCGGCCACGTTCGGACAGACGGGCGCCCTGAAGCTGGCCGACGACATCCGCCAGGGCCCGAAACCGGACGTCGAGGGCGCGGACCGCATCCTCCAGATGACGACCGACATACAGGCGGGCGCCGTGACGCTGCCGCTCCAGCGCGTGTTCCGCTTCCCGGAGGCGATCGGGAGCCGGATTCGGATGGAGCTCGCGGTCCTCCTCGAGCGGGACTCGCTCACGAAAAAGCAGATTGGGGAGGAGACCTTTTTCGACGTTGACGTCGTCGGAGAGGTCGTGCGCGACGGCCGCCTCATCGACAACTTCCGCTACCGTTTCGATTTTCCGGCCAGTACGGTCAGCGGTCCGTTCGTCCCGCTCACGGTCGAGCGCGACCTCTACCCTGGGGAATACCGCCTCAAGGTGAAGGTGTCCGACGCGAACCGCAACGCCGCCGCCCTCATCAGCGAAAAGCTCAAGGTTCCCGACGTGTCGGACGCCACGATCTCCGCCGAGGAGAAAGCGATGCGCGAAGCGGCCCGGAAGGCCGTCACGGAGCTCGTCGAGAACAGCGGCTCGAAGGGCTCTCTCTCGCTGATTCCCCTCGCACGCGAGATCGCCACGGGCCTCATCCGCTTCGAGACGCGCGCCTCGTCGAACGATATCGCCTTCACCGAGTTCTACCTGAACAACACGCGGATCGTGACGAAGCGCCGGCCGCCGTTTGCGGCGGACCTCGACCTCGGCGAGCTGCCGCGCAAGCACGTCGTGAAGGTGATCGGCTACGCGAAGGACGGGAGGCCCATCGCCCAGGACGAGGTCACGCTCAACGAAGGCCGCGAGGCCTTCCGCCTGCGCATCATGCAGCCGGCGAAGGGCGTGAAGCTCGAGGGCGCGACGCGCATCGTGGCCGACGTCGCCGTGCCCGAGACGAAGCGGCTCTTACAGGTGGAGTTCTTCGTCAATGACAAGCGCACGGCGGTCCTTTACCAGGAGCCTTTCCAGCAGGTCGTGGACGTGCCGAAGAGCCTGGATCTCGGGTTCCTGCGCGTCGTGGCGACGCTCGACGACGGCACGACGACGGAGGATCTGAGGTACTACAACGCGCCGAAGTACCTCTCCGAGGAGAACGTCAGGGCCGTGGAGCTCTACACGAGCGTCTTCGCGAAGGGCCGGCCCGTCACGGGCCTCGCGAAGGAGAACTTCACGATCCTCGAGGACACCGTGCCGCAAACGCTCGACGGTTTCGAGGTCGTGACCAATCTGCCGCTGTCGCTCGGCATCGGCGTGGACACGTCCGGCTCGATGGAGGAGTCGATCGTCGAGGCGCAGAAGGCGGCGGTGGAGTTTCTCAAGGACGTCATGGCGAAACGCGACCGCTGTTTCCTCGTGACCTTCGACAACGAGCCCCAGCTCGTCTCGCGCTTCACGACGGACCGGGACCGGCTCGCGCAGGCGCTCGCGGGCATTCGCGCCCAGGGCTCCACGGCGCTGTGGGACGCTCTCGTCTACGGTCTGTACCAGTACCAGGGAACGCGGGGCCGGAAGGCGTACGTCATCCTCACCGACGGCGAGGACCGAAGCTCGCACTTCACGTTCCAAGCTGCGCTCGACTACGCGAAAAAGACCGGCGTCGCCGTCTACTTCGTCGGCCTGCGCATCGGCTCGACGCAGCTCGACGTCCGCCACAAGCTCGGAAAGATCTCGCGGGAGACGGGAGGCACGGTCTACTACGTCGATTCCGCGCGCGGCCTCGCGAAGATCTACGCCGAGATCAACGAGGAGCTGCGCAGCCAGTACCTCCTCTCGTACCTCCCACAGAACAGGTCCGTGACGAGCCAATGGCGGAAGGTCGAGGTGAAGATGACGCCCTCGAACCTTTCGGCCCGGACCATCAGCGGCTACTACCCCTAGGGAGGCCGGGCGGCGCGCCCGTGAGCCGGGACACGGGCACGGGCGGGCCGAAGAGGAAACCCTGTGCCTGCCGGCAGCCGTTCGCCATGAGGAACGCGAGCTGCTCCTCCGTTTCGACGCCCTCGGCGATGACGCGGAGCGAGAGCCCGCGCGCAATCTCGAGGATCGCCGTGACGAGGGACGCGTCCGCGGCGCTCCCGGGAATCGCGGCGACGAAGGTGCGGTCGATCTTGATCGCGTCGAGGGGGAGGCGCTTGAGGGTGGCAAGGGACGAGTGGCGAGTGCCGAAGTCGTCGAGAACGACGCGGACGCCCGTCTCGCGCAGCCGCTGGAGCGTCGCGATCACCTCCTGGATATCGCCCATCGCGACGCCCTCCGGGATCTCGATCTCGAGCCGGTCCGCCGGGAGGCCGGACGCCGCGAGCGCCGTCTCGACCGTCCTCACGAGGCTTCCGCGCTGGAACTGCCGCGCCGAGACGTTGACCGCGACGAACCAGGCGGCCCCGGCGCCGGACGGGAAACGGGCCGCCTGCGTGCAGGCTTCGCGCAGGATCCACTCGCCCATCGGGACGATGAGGCGCGTGTCCTCCGCGAGGGCGATGAAGGAGTCGGGCGGGAGGAGGCCGCGCTGCGGGTGCTTCCAGCGCACGAGGGCTTCCGCGCCAACGATCGCCCGGGAGGGGAGGACGACCTCGGGCTGGAAGTAGAGGACGAACTCACCGCTGTCCACGGCGCGGCGGAGGCCGGACTCGAGAGCGAGCCGCTCGTGGATTGCCGCGTTGAGAGCGGGCGTGCAGAGCTGGAAGTTGTTCCGGCCGCCCTCCTTGGCGCGGTACAGGGCGATGTCCGCGTTCCTGAGGAGCGCGTCCGCGTCGGCGCCGTCATCGGGGTAGAGGCTGATCCCTACGCTCGTCGTCATCGAGAGGCGGTGCGTGTCGACGACGAGGGGCGCCGAGACCGCGTCGAGTATCTTGCGGGCGAGCGGGGCGACGTGCTCCTTCTCGATGTTCGCGAGTAGGAGGACGAACTCGTCGCCGCCGAGGCGCGCGACGGTGTCGCCGGCCCGCACGCAGCCGCGCAGCCGCGCGCCGACCTGCCGCAGGACCTCGTCGCCGATCCCGTGCCCCATCGTGTCGTTCACGAGCTTGAACCGGTCGAGGTCGAGGAAGAGGACGGCCAGCCGCGAGCCGGTCCGCCGGGACTGCGCGAGAGCGAGCTCCATGTGGTCCTGGAAGCACTTGCGGTTCGGGAGGCCGGTCAGCGCGTCGTGGTACGCGAGGTGCTCGATCTCCTCCTCGGCGCGCTTGCGGTCCGTGATGTCGACGCAGGTCCCCTCGATGACGAGCGGACGGCCCGGCTCCTCGACGACCGCGCAGCTCTCGAGGGTCCAGATGAACGACCCGTCGAGGCGCCGGCCGCGGGCCTCCACGTTCACGAAGCTGCGCTCCTCGAGGAGCCGCTCGATCCAGATGGCGCGGTCGGCCTGCGTCAGGTAGAGCTCGCGGGCGGGGGTGTCGAGCGCGTCCTCGGGCGAAACGAAGCCGTACATGCGCGCGAACGAATCGTTGCACTCGAGGATCCGGCCGTCGAGAGTGGAGCGGTAGAAGCCGGCGGGGTTGCGCTCGTAGATCCGGCGGTACCGCAGCTCGGACGTCCGGAGGGCCTCCTCGGCCCGCACGCGCGCCGTCGCGTCGCGGAAGCTCCAGACGCGCCCGACGGGCTCTCCGTCGAGGCGCTGCGGGAGCGAGTAGCGCTCGAAGATCCGCCCGTCCCGGAAGCGCAGGACGTCGAAGCTCTCGGCCTCGGGACGGCCGTAAAGCTCCTCGACCTTGCGAATGAATTCCGCCGGGTCCACGAGCTGCCCGAGGACGTGTTCGAGAAGGCGCTGGTCGTCCCGCGTCTCGAGGAGCTCCTGGGGGATCGCCCAGAGCTCCCCGAAGCACCGGTTCCAGGACACGACACGCCCCTTGAGGTCCACGACGAGGATTCCGTCCGCGGTCGACTCGAGCGTCGATTCGAAGAGGGAGAGCGAGCGGCGGATCGACGCGTCCGCGTACTTGCGCGCGAGGGCGGCTGCGATGTGCTGCGAGACGTCCGTCAGGAGGCCGGTCTCGCGCTCGCCGAAGCGGATCGCGCGGCTGTAGCTCTGGACGACGAGGGCCCCGAAGATACGGGTGCCGGACTTCAGCGGCACGCCGATCCAGTCGAGAGAGGGGGCGCCGATCTGCTCGACCTCGCCCCGGCGCACGAGGTCCTCGAAGAGCTCCGGGGAGGCGAGGAGAGACCGGCCCGTGCGGATCACGTACTCCGTCAGGCCGCGGCCCAGCGGCTTGGGCGCCGGCGTCGGGTCGAACTCGTCCACGAAATAGGGAAAGCTCAGGAGCTTCTCGTCCTCGTCATAGAGCGCGATGTAGAAGTTCCGCGCGTCGATGAGGTTGCCCATGAGCGCGTGGACCGCCGCGTAGAACTCGTCGAGGTCTCGCGCCCGCTCGGCGGCCTCCGCGATGCGCGCGCGCGTCTCCTGGAGGGCCGCCGCCCTCCTGCGCTCGAGGGCGCTCGCGAGGACCTGCGCGAGGAGCGGCAGGGCGCGCACGGTCTTCGCGGACCAGTCGGCCTCGCGGCGCATGGACGTGAAGCCGAGGACTCCCAAGAACTGCTGCGCCGTGCGGATCGGGACGAACAGAAGCGACTTCACACCGGCGGCCTCGGCGGCCGCGCGTTCGGCGGCGGCCTCCGGCGGCAGGTCGGCGATCCGCGGCGCGTGGACGACCTCGTGCCGCCGCATGCGCTCGAGGGACCACGCGAAATCACCGAGCGGAATTGGGTGAGGGTCGGGCGCGGCAAGCCCGTCGACGCGCCAGCGTGCGCCGGGCGCGAGGCGCGTGCCGTCCTCCGAGGAGAGCCAGAGCGTCGCCGCGTCCGCCTCGAGGAAGCGGCCGAAGGCCGCGAGGGCCCGTCCGATCTCGGCGTCGATCTCCGCATTGGGCGCGCGCACGAACGCGCTCGAGGTCGCCATCACGAGGTCCTCGAGGGCGGCACCCCGCTCGAGGGCCGCCTCGGCGGCCGCGAGGCGAACAACAGCCGACCGGTCGCCCGCGGCGCTCAAGCGGCGCCGTTCCTCGGACCGGGACTTGTTCGGCACCTCGCGATTATGTTCCGACGGTCGACCGCGGGGGGTCGGCTAAGCTCGGGCCGTGCGCCCCGCTCTGGTCCTCGCCTCGTCGTCGCCGCGCCGCCGCGAGCTTCTCGCCTCCCTCGGTCTGACGTTCTCCGTGCGCCACGCCGACGTGGACGAATCGCTCCTCCCTTCGGAGAGCGCCTTCGACGCGGCCGAGCGTCTCGCGCGCGCGAAGGCCGTGGCCGTCCGCGAGGTGGCTCCCGACGCGCTCGTCATGGCGGCCGACACGCTCGTGGTGCTCGAGGGCGCCGCGCTCGGAAAGCCCGCGGACCGCGCGGACGCCCGCCGGATGCTCTCGGCTCTCGCGGGGCGGACCCACGACGTCGTGACGGGCGTCGCCTGCGCGCGCGGAGGCCGCGTCGTCTCGGGCCGTGAGACGACGCGAGTCGTCTTCGCGCCGATGTCGCGGGCCGAGATCGCGGCGTACGCCGCGACGGGGGAGCCCGACGACAAGGCGGGCGCCTATGCCGTGCAGGGCATCGGGAGCCTCTTCGTGGAGCGCGTGGAGGGCAGCCCGTCGAACGTCGTGGGGCTTCCCGTGCGGCTCCTCTACCGGCTCGCGTCGGAGCTCGGCGTGGATCTCGCCCGCGCCGTCAAGCCCTGATCGCGGTCAGACCCTGATCGCGGGAACTTCGCCGGACACGTCGCGCGCCGCGGCGCGGGCGAGCTGGAGAACGCCGGCGAAGACGCGGTCCCCCGTGAGAATGGCGGCGCCCGCGCGCACCTTGAGGGGGCGGGCGACGGGCCCCTTTCCCTCCCGCCACGGCCGAAACGTCTCGCCGAGCCGCGCCACCTTCAGCTTGCAGGCCTCGAGGTCGGCCTCGACGAGAAGGGCGAGGAATTCGTCGTCCTGCCACCGGAAGAGAAAGTCCGTCAGGCGAAGGTTCGCATGGAGCGTGTTCGCGACCGTCCGCACGATGTCGTCGACGGTGGCGGGTTCTTCCTCGCGCACGAAGGAATCCCAGTTCGTGAGGACGACCGACATCACGGAGAGGATCACCTTGTGCCGCCGCGCGCGCTCGAGCTCGCGCTCGATGATCTCGTCGAAAAAGGCGCGACTGTAGGCGCCGGACTTCGGATCCCGGATGAGAAGCGGGGGGACCATGGGCGAATCCTATCCCGGCCGCCCGGTCTGTCGTAGTCTGGCCTGTCATGACGCCTTCGAGGCCCGAGTCCGTTCCGCTCGCCGCCTTCGTCGCTGCCGCCCGCGGAGAAGCGCCCGCCGATCTCGTCCTCCGGAATGCCCGGATCGTGAATGTGCTCACGGGCGAGATCCACGATGGGACCGTGGGAGTGAAAGGCGACCGGATTCTTGGCTTCGGCGACTACCGCGCGGCCCGGAAGGACGACGAGATCGACCTCGAGGGCGGCTATGTCGCCCCCGCGCTCTGGGACGCGCACATCCACATCGAGTCCACGATGACGACCCCGTCCACCTTCGCGCGTCTCGCGGCCGCGCACGGCACCGCGGCCGCGATCACGGACCCGCACGAGATCGCGAACGTGCGCGGCGTGCCCGGGATCCGGGCGTTCCTCGACGCGTCGGCGGGCCTTCCCGTCGACGTCTTCGTCATGCTGCCGTCGTGCGTGCCGTCCACGCATCTCGAAACGGCGGGAGCCGTGCTCTCGGCGTCCGACCTCGCGCCGCTCTACGACCTGCCGAATGTCCTCGGCCTGGCCGAGATGATGAACGTGCCGGGGTTCCTCCTTGGGGATCCGGGCGTCGCCTCGAAGGTCGAGGACGCACGCCGCCGCGGCGTGCCGATCGACGGCCATTCGCCGCTCCTCTCCGGGCTCGACCTGAACGCGTACATCGGCGCCGGCATCCGGTCCGACCATGAATGCCTCTCGCGCGCCGAGGCGCACGAGAAGGTGCGGCGCGGAATGTCGATCTGGATCCGCGAGGGGACGGCCGCGAAGAACCTCGACGACCTCCTGCCGCTCGTCACGCCTGCGAACTCCGAACGTTTCGCGTTCGCGACGGACGACCGGCACCCGTGGGACCTCCTCGCGCACGGTCATCTCGACCACCACGTCAGGCGGGCCATCGCGCTCGGCCTCGACCCCGTGATCGCGATCCGCCTCGCGTCCTTTTCGTGCGCGCGCCATTACGGCTTCCGGGACCGCGGGGCCGTCGCGCCCGGGTACCGGGCCGACCTCCTGACGTTCGAGCGGCTCGACGACTTCCGGCCCGATCTCGTGGTCCTCGGCGGCCGGCGCGTCGCGAAGGGCGGACGGCTGCTCGAGGAGATCCCGGGAGCCCCGATGGAACCTGGGCCGCGTTTCCACGTCGACGGCTTCGACGGCTCGCGCCTCCGTGTTCCGGCCGGCGCGGGCGCCTCGCTGCGCGTCATCGAGGTGCGCGCCGGTTCGCTCGCGACCGGCGCGTCGCTTCAGAGAGCGCGCGTCGCCTTTGGCGGGGCGGAGGCCGACGTCTCGCGCGACCTCCTGAAGCTCGCGGTCGTCGAGCGCCACCGCGGCACCGGAAACGTCGGCGTCGCCTTCGCGCGCGGCTTCGGCCTCGAGCGCGGCGCCATCGCGTCGTCGGTTGCGCACGATTCACACAACGTCGTGGTCGTGGGCGTCGACGACGTCTCGATGGAGACGGCGGTCCGACGCGTCGCGGCGATCGGCGGCGGGATCGTCGTGGCGGACGGCGCGCAGACGCTCGCCGAGGTTGCGCTCCCCGTGGCCGGCCTGATGTCGAACGCTTCGATGGCCGACGTGGACGCCGCCGAGCGCCGTGCGAACGAGGCAGCGGGGACGCTCGGCGGGACGATGGATCACCCGTTCATGACGCTCGCGTTCCTCGCGCTGCCCGTCATCCCGGAGCTCAAGCTCACGGACAAGGGCCTCGTGGACGTTGCGAAGTTCGACTTCGTGAGCGCCGTCGCCTGAGAAGGTCAGTTCTGCGGGGGGCCGCCGCGGAACATCGCGCGCTGCTGGCGGTGGGCGGCGATCCAGCCGTCGAGCTTCGCTCGCTGCTCGGGTGTGAGGACCGCGTCGATCTCTGTCCGCACGGCCTTCATTTTCGCCGCGGCAGCCTGGCCGTCCGCCCGCACTTTCAGGAACGCAGCGCCCACGGCGGCCGGATCGGGGGTCGCGGCCGAGGCAACGGCCTTCAGGGCGTCGCGGTTCGCCTTAGCCTGCGTGTGGAAGGCGACGGTCTCGTCCTTGTGCGACGCGAAGATCGCCGTGACCTTGTCCTTCTGGGCGTCCGTCAGGTCGAGGGTCGCCATCGCCGCGCGGATCCCGCGGGCGAGCCGCCCGGGCGCGGGCTGGGCCTGGGCAATGGCCGTACCGGCCGCGAGGGCGCCCGCGAGAATCAGGGTCGCGGCGCCGAAAAGCTTCTTCTGGAATGGGTTGTGTGTCATTTCTTCCGTCCTCGTGGCGGGCTTGCCGTCCGCCGACGGGGATGAGACGCACGAGCCGCGCGGACGTTTACCGCCTCAGAACCGCTCGCCGACGAGGACGATCGCGCCCGTGGGCTTCGGGGCGCCGCCCTTCGGCTCGACCGAGACGGCGAACTTCACGGGCGCCCCGTCCAGCGTCTCCTGCCTCGAGATCGGGATGACGGTCGCCGCGCCGCTCTTCGCGTCGAACGTCCCGGCAGGCATGGGCTGGTCGCCGACGAAGGCCCATAGCTCGTAGCTCTTTTCGAGGGGCAGCGGCGGGAGGCCGCTGACCCAGAGAATTCCCTGCTTCGACTCGGGATGCCAGAGGAGTCTCGCTTTCGCCGTCGGGTTCCCCTCGAGGCCCTTCAGGAGCGCGACCTGGACGCGCGGATCCTTCAGCCAGGAGAGCTCGCGCTCCTTCTCCTGCAGATCGTTGGTCTTCTCGTAAAGCAGTCCTTCGAGCTGCGCGACGTTGATGCGCGTGGCGCCGAGGTCGGCACGCGTCGCGTACCAGAGCGCCCCAAACGCCATGGCGAGCATGAACGACGCGGCGACGCCGAGCGCCCAGATCATGGTCACGAGACCGCGGTCCGGGAGCGCCGCCGACGCGGAGAGGGGAGACGAGAGAGAAGGTGGACGCGGCGCGACCTCGACGAGCTCCGCCGGGAGATCCTGCTCGGGCACGCCGAGCCCGACCTCGCGGTCGCCCGCGGCGATTCTCTCGACAGGGTCTGGGTCGGCCGGCGTGCTCAAGACAAGATGTATCCGCGTTCAGCGTGCCCGCCTGGCCGAGAGGTGTCAAGCGCCAGGGGAATGCGGCGGAACCCGGCGCCGCGGTTTGACGCTGCGGGACGGGGCCGGTACCGTCGCCCCATGTCGAAGAGAACGCGTTCCAGCGAGGGCGGCCAGACGCCCCTGCCGTTCGAGGCCGAGATCCCGCTTCCCGAAGAGGCCCGGCGCCGCTACCTGAACTACGCGCTTTCGGTCATCACATCGCGCGCGCTCCCCGACGTGCGCGACGGCCTCAAGCCCGTCCAGCGCCGGATTCTCTTCGCGATGTACCAGAACCTTCATCTGATGCCGGACGCAAAATTCAAGAAGTCCGCGTCGGTCGTCGGTGACGTGATCGGCAAGTACCACCCGCACGGCGACGTCGCGATCTACGACGCGATGGTCCGGATGGCGCAGCCCTTTTCGCTCCGCGCGCCGCTCGTGGACGGGCACGGCAATTTCGGTTCCCTGGACGGCGACTCGGCGGCGGCATACCGGTACACCGAGGTGCGCCTGCGCCCTCTCGCGATCGAGCTCCTCTCCGAGATCCGCAAGAAGACCGTCGACTGGCGGCCGAACTTCGACGGCGTCCATTTCGAGCCCGTCGTCCTGCCCGCGCGCTATCCGAACCTCCTCATCAACGGCGCGACGGGCATCGCGGTTGGCATGGCGACGGCGATCCCGCCTCACAATCCCGTCGAGGTTCTCGACGCCGCGATCGCGGCCGTGGACGACCCCGAGTCGGACCCGCTGCGTTTCATCAAAGGGCCGGACTTTCCGACCGGCGGACTCCTCGTGTCGAACAAGCGCGAGCTGCGCGCGATCTACGAGAACGGGCAGGGCACGCTCAAGCTGCGCGGCGAGTGGGAAGCCGAAGAGGGCGCGCGCGGGGCGCAGACGATCGTCGTCACCTCGATTCCGTACGCGCTGGAGAAAGCCGCGCTCGTCGCGAAGATCGCGGACGTCATCATCGAGCGCCGCCTCCCGGTCCTCGTGGACGTGCGCGACGAGTCGACCGACGAGGTCCGCATCGTCCTCGAGATCAAGCGCGACACAGACCCCGCGCTCGTCATGACGTACCTCTACAAGCACACGCCGCTCGAGACGACGGTGCCCGTGAACCTGACGTGCCTCGTGCCGACGGCGAACCCGGACGTCTGCGAGCCGGCGCGCCTCCCGCTCGCCGCGATCCTCCGGCACTTCCTCGACTTCCGCCTCGAGACGGTGAGGCGCCGGTTCGTCTTCGACCTCGAGGAGCTGAAGCAACGCATTCACCTACTCGAGGCCTTCATCGTCATCTACGACGCGCTCGACGAGGCGATCCGCATCATCCGCAAGTCTGACGGCAAGGCCGACGCCGCCCAAAAGCTCATGAAGCGCTTCTCTCTCGACGAGGAGCAGGTGGAGGCGATCCTCGAGACGAAGCTCTACAAGCTCGCGCGGCTCGAGATCGACGCGATCCGCGCCGAGCTGAAGGAAAAGCAGGCCGAGGCCGCCATCATCGAGGCGATCCTCGAGTCCCAGAAGAAGCTCTGGAACGAAGTGAAAGGCGAGCTCGCCGAGGTGCGCGAGATGCTCCTCGGCGAGAAGCGACGGACGAAGGTGTCCGCAAGCGTCGAGGAGCCCACGTACGACGCCGAGGCCTTCATCCAGCATGAGGACACGTACGCCGTCGTCTCGCAGGACGGGTGGCTGAAGCGTCAGCGCGAGATGAAGGACCCGAAGTCCACGCGCCTCCGGGAAGGCGACGAGGTCCTCGCCGTCCTACAGGGCTCAACGAAGGAGTGCGGTGTGCTCTTCTCGAACCACGGCACGGCCTACGTGCTGCGGCTCAACGACGTGCCGCCCTCGACGGGCTATGGCGAGCCCGTGCAGAAGCTCTTCAAGTTCGGGGACGGCGAGCGCGTCGTCGCGGCACTCTCCATGGACCCGCGCCTCACGCGGCCGAAGAACGTCACCCTCCTCGCCGCCACGCGCCGCGGCCTCGTTCTGAGGTTCTCGCTCGACCCGTTCCGCGAGGTGACGACGCGCGCCGGCCGCCGCTTCGCGAAGCCCGCCAAGGGCGACGAGATCGCCGCGGTGTTCGTCTGCGACGAGAAGGACCTCGTGGCTCTCGCCTCCGAGAAGGGGCGCGCGATCCTGTTCCCGGCGAAAGAGGTCCCCGTCCTCGCGGGGCCGGGCAAGGGCGTCATCGGCTTCAAGCTCGCGCCGGACGACCGCCTCGTGGGCGCGGCCCTCTTCGGCGACGACGAGAAGCGCGCGACGCTCACGCTCGTGAACGGCAAGGGAACCGAGCACACGATCACGAAGCGGTACACGCCCGTGTCGCGCGGCGGGAAGGGCTTCGAGCTGATCAAGCGGGATCGGCTCGTGAAAGCGCTCCCGCCAGACCTGACTCTCGTAGACTTCGAGGGGAAGGGAACCTGATGGAGGTCGTTCTCGCCGAGAAATATGGTTTTTGCGCCGGCGTGCGCGTGGCGGACAAGCTCGTTCGCATCGCGGCCGCGAAAGGCCAGAAGGGCGCGATCTTCGGGCAGGTCGTCCACAACGAGAGCGTCGAGAACGAGATGGCGCGGCTCGGGTTCCCGACGGTGCAGGATCTCGAAAGCGCGAAGGCCCACAACGCGCGCATTGTCTTCTCGGCGCACGGCGTCGCACCGTCCGTGCGGGCCGAGGCCGCCTCGCTCGGCCTCAGTGCGATCGACACGACGTGCAAGTTCGTGACGGACATCCACCGGGAAATCGCCCGCTCGCTCGCGGACGGGGCCTTCCTCGCGATCCTCGGCCAGGCGGACCACCGCGAGGTCGTCGGCTACACGAAGGACCTCGACCCCGCGCGCTATCGCGTCTTCTACAGGCTCGAAGAGGTCACGTCCTTCGACTGGTCGCGCGTCCCGCGCGTCAAGATCGTGTTCCAGACCACGATCAACTCCGAGTCGTTCGCGCCGCACGTCGAGGAGATCCGCCGCCGCGTTCTCGACACGCGCATCGCCGACACCATCTGTTACGCGACGAAGGAAAACCAGGATGCGCTTCGCGTCCTCTGCGACGATCCCGCGATCGACGCGATCGTCGTCATCGGCGGGAAGTTCAGCAAGAACACGAAGGAGCTCGCGCGCATCGCGCAGGCGAAGAAGCCGACGTTCCTGATCGGCACGGCCGCGGAGCTCGACGTCGCGGCGCTTCACGGCATGAAGAAGGTCGGCGTCTCGGCGGGCGCCTCGACGCCCGACTACGACGTCGAGGCCGTGATCGAGAGACTCGAAAAGGCCACTTCGTGAGCGCCCCTGAAATCGCCTCCCCGCCGTCCGGGCCGCCCGCGGTCGATAACGCGGGATTTGCCACGCTCGAAACGGTCTTCGAGGCTCTCGGACGGGCGGCCATCGTCCTGGACAGCGAGTTCCGGATCCTGCGCGCCAGCTTCTCTCTCGACGAGATCGCCGGCCCTGGAACGGTGGCCTCAATGCTCGGGAAGCCGATCGAGGAGCTGGTCGGCGCGAAGCTGTTCGGCCCGACGGACACGCTCCGCGAGGCTCTGACGAACGGGCGGCGGGAGGAGGGCCGGCGCGCCGTCCTGCGCTGCGGCGCGGGCAGCGCGCGTCTCGTCTCGCTGACGGCCGCGGTGATCCCGCAGCACGTCTCGAACCACTGCGATCCGCGCGCCCGGTATCTCATCGTGGTCCGTCCCGCCGAGAACGACGACAGCCTTCTGCAGAGCATGATCGTCTCGCACGGACTCGTGGCCCGGTCGCCGGCGATGCTCAAGATCGTCCATCTCGTCGAATCGCTCTCCCAAAGCACCGCCACGGTCCTGATCACGGGCGAGAGCGGCACCGGCAAGGAGGTCATCGCCCGGACGCTGCACGTGAACTCGCTCCGCAGCGCGGGCCCGTTCGTGGCGGTCAACTGCGGGGCGCTGTCGGCCGACCTGCTCGAGAGCGAGCTGTTTGGTCACGTGAAGGGCGCGTTCACGGGAGCGGTGAGGGACCGCGTCGGACGGCTCGAGCTCGCGCGCGGCGGCACGATCTTCCTCGACGAGATCGGCGATGTGCCGCTGCACCTGCAGGTGAAGCTTCTGCGCGTCCTGCAGGAGCGGCAGTTCGAGCGCGTCGGCGAGAGCGCGCCGCGCAAGATGGACGCGCGGATCATCGCCGCGACGAACCAGGATCTTCTGGAGATGATTCGGGCGGGGCGTTTCCGCGAGGATCTCTACTACCGCCTGCGCGTCGTCCCGATCCACCTTCCGCCGCTGCGCGAGAGGCCGGAGGACATCGCCCTCATCGCCCAGCACCTCCTCGCGCACATTGGCGGCCGCGCGGGCCGGGCGCTGCGCCTCTCGCCTGACACGCTGAGCGTGCTCGAGACCTGCCCTTGGCCCGGAAACGTCCGCGAGCTCGAGAACGCGCTGGAATACTCGGTTGCGCTCTGCACGGGTCAGACGATCCAGATCGAGGACCTCCCGTCGGAGCTCCACGGGGCCGAGGCTCTGCCCCCGCCACGCGATGCGGCGGCGCTCCGCGCGGCCCTGCCTGTCGGGATTCCCGCCGAACCCGAGCGCGAGCGGATCGTGAGGGCGCTGGCGGCTCACCGCTGGAACCGGAATCGTGCCGCCCAGGCGCTCGGCCTGTCCCGCAGCACGCTCTGGAGGCGGATGCGCGACCTGGGCATCGAGTGAGCTCGCGCCGCGACTTCCTCGGCCGGCTCTGGACGTGGACGGGGGGCGCGCTGGCCGCGGCCTCCGTCCTCGTTCTTTTCCGCGCCCTGAGGTCCGCCGCTCCTCCCGTCCGCGAGGCCGCGCTGGACGCCGCAGCCGTCTCGCGCGCGGTTGCCTCCGGCGGCGCGGTCGTCGGCGAGCTCTTCGTGATCGGGAGCGCCGAGGCCCCCGTCGCGCTCTCCCTCGCGTGCACACACCTCGGCTGCCGCGTCGCGGGCGCGCCCGGCGGCTTCGCCTGCCCGTGCCACGGCAGCCGCTTCGACGCCGCGGGCGGCCCGGTGGCGGGGCCTGCGCGCTCCGCCCTCGCGCGCGTGCCGCTCGCGAGGCGCGGGGACACGTGGATCGCCCGCCTCTGATGGACGCGCCCGCCCCGGGGGCCGGCGCTCCCTCGGGAGGCTTCGGGCGGCTCTCGTTCGGCTTCCTCGCGGTGAGCGTCCTGAGCGGCACCCTTCTCGTCCCGTTCTATACGCCCGCGGCGGCGTGGGAGAGCCTCGAGAAGATCCAGAGCGGCCTCGCGTGGGGATTCTTCCTGCGCGCGGTCCACGCGTACGCGAGCTTCGGCGTCCTCATGGCGACGGCCGCGCACGCCGTCCAGGTCCTCGCGGCGCGCACCGAGCGTCAGCTCCCGGCCGGCGTGTGGTGGCGTTCGGTGCTCCTTCTGCCCGTAACGGTGGCCGCTCTCCTCGGCGGCTTCGTCCTGCGAGGAGACGCGGAAGCGGTCGCCGCTCTCGCGATCTGGCGTCGCATCCTCGAGTCGCTCCCGCTCGCGGGCGCCGAGATCGCGCGCCTCTTCCTGGGATCGGTCCCGGGCGATCTCGGCGCCGTCGCCCTCCACCACGCGGGGACGCTCACGCTCCTCCTCTGGCTCTTCACGGCCGAGCATGCTGGCCGCTTCATCCCGGACGCGCGCGGGGCGGTCCTCGCCGCCCTCGTCTCCCTCGCGCTCGCGGGCACGGTCCCGCTGCCCCTCGGGGCGCCTCCGGCCGCCGCGCCCGCGCACCTCCTCGGCCCGTGGTCGCTTCTTGGGCTGCAGGGCGCGCTTGGCTACCTCGCACCCGCGGCCGGCTGGCTTCTCCCACTCGCCTTCGTCCTCCTCCTCGGCCTCGTGCGGCACGCGGAAGGCCGCGTCCGGCGGGCCCTTCTCGCCACGCTCGCCGCATCGTGCGCGGCGTATGCCTTCTTCACGGTCCGGGTCTTGCTCTCGTCCAGAGTCTGATGTTCCGGACGTTCGCGTTCGTCGCGGCCCTCTGCGCGGCGCTTCTCGGCCTTCTCACGGCCTGGAGTCGCGAGGCGCGGCGCGAGCGGGCGATCGGCCGCGGCGCGGACCGCGCCGGCGGCCGCGTCGAGCGGTGCGTGACGTGCCACGCGAAGGCGTCCGAGGACCCCGGCGGCGCGCACGCGCGCCTCGCGCTCGGCTGCGCGTCCTGCCACCTCGGCAACCCGCTGGCCTTCTCGAAGGAGCGCGCGCACGAGGGGCTCGAGAGAGAGCCCGGCGCGCTCGCGACGGTGCGCGAAACGTGCGGGCGGGAGGGCTGCCACGCGCGCGAGGCCGCGCGCGTGGCGTCCTCTCCGATGGCGCGCGCGAGCGGGATCGTCTCGGTCGATCGCTTCGCGTTCGGCGAGATCCCGTCGCCGGACGGGAGCGAGACGATGACCGACGTCCTCCGCGCCGCCAACCCCACGGCCGCGCAGAGTCACCTCAGGAGGCTCTGCGCAGGGTGCCACCTCGGAACGCGGCGGGTGAGCCGCGACGACGCGATCCACGGCAACGGCTCGGGCTGCTCCGCGTGCCACGTCGCGCGGCGTCTCCCGGGCGCGCCGCCGCGCGCGCATCCGCCGGTCGACTTGCGCGTCGGCGACGATCGCTGCCTCGGCTGTCACAGCCGGAGCCTGCGCATCGCGCTCTCGTACGAGGGCCTCGCCGAGATCGAGCCCTTCCAGGCGAAGGGGTCGGACGCCGCGTGCGCGGCGCCGGTCGCGCTCGTCGCGCTTCACGATGGCCGCCCCGCGTGCCGCGTTTCGCCGGACGTCCACCGCGAGGCCGGGATGGCCTGCATCGACTGCCACCTTCACACGGACCTCATGGGCGACGGGACCGCCCGCGCGCACAAGGAGGAACAGGTCGAGGTGACGTGCGAGGTCTGCCACGGGCCGGCCAGGCAAAGCGGAGAGCGCGCGTGCTCGTCTTTCTCGCGGTGGACGCTCGTGAGCAAGCTGGGCGGCGTCCTCCTGCCGGTGAAGCAAACGCCGCGCGACGCGAACCACGCGCGGAAGGGGCACGAGCGCCTCTCGTGCAGCTCCTGTCACGCGGCGTGGGCGCCCACGTGCGACACGTGCCACACGTCCTTCGACCCCGGGAAGCGGCAGTGGGACTTCGCCGCGGGGAAGGAGACGGCCGGCGCGTGGGTCGAGAGGTCCGAAGGCTTCTCGTGGGCGCCGCCGCTCCTTGGCGTGCGCGGCGACGGGCGCATCGTCCCCGCGACGCCCGGGATGATCCTCGACATGGATGCCTCGGCGGCCGGAGGCGGGAAGACGGCGCGCCGTCTCCTCTCGCCGGTCGAGCCGCACACGACGGGCCGCAAGGCGCGCACATGCGAGAGCTGCCACCGCGCGCCGCCCGCGCCGGAGTTCGAGGGCGGAACGCGGACGGGTTTTCGCGGCCTGAATGCGGCCGAGAGGAGGCGCGTGGCGGAAGCGAGACTCGACCGCCGCTGACCGATGGGACGAGCTGTTTCAAAACAGCTTGCCACCGCTGAAACGCTTCGTCGCAGGGTGAAACGCGACGTTTCGCGACACCCCGCTTTTCCTGACCTTCTAAGAGATCTCCTCTTGGCCCGCTTCTTGTACTCCGGAGTCACATACGAGCACCCGCTCGTCTGGAGAACGAGATGGCCCAGAGCCGGCGCGAGTTCATCAAGATCGGGAGCGCGGGCGTCGCGGTCGCCGCGGCAGGCACCGGCCTCGCCACGCAGTGGTGGGGCCTCGATCCCGACGTCGTCCACGATCCCGGAACGGACGGCGACCGGATCGTCCCGACGTTCTGCGAGCTCTGCTTCTGGAAATGCGGCCTCCTCGCGCACGTGAAGAACGGCCGCGTCACGAAGATCCAGGGAAACCCCGATCACCCGCTCTCCAATGGCCACCTCTGCCCGCGCGGAACCGGCGGCATGGGTCTCCTCTACGATCCGGACCGCCTCAAGAAGCCGCTCCTGCGCCGGAACGGCAAGCGCGGGGACCAGACTTTCGAGGAAGTCTCCTGGGAGACGGCCCTCGACTTCACGGCCGAAAAGCTCCTGAAGATCCAGAAGGAGTCCGGACCGGAGAAGGTCGCGCTCTTCTCGCATGGATTCGGCGGCTCTTTCTTCAAGCACCTCCTGTTTGCCTACGGCTCGGCGAACGTCACGGCGCCGTCCTACGGGCAGTGCCGCGGGCCGCGCGAGGTCGGTTTCCAGCTCACATACGGGGCACCCGTCGGCTCGCCGGAGGTGCTCGACATCGCGAACGCGCGCGTCATCACGCTCCTCGGGTCGCACCTCGGCGAGAACATGCACAACACGCAGGTGCAGGACTTCGCGGCGGCGATCTCGCGCGGCGCGACGGTCATCGCCGTCGACCCGCGCTTCTCGACCGCCGCGGGCAAGGCGCGGTACTGGCTCCCGATCAAGCCCGGGACCGACCTCGCCCTCCTCCTCGCGTGGATGCACGTGATCATCGAAGAGGGCCTCTACGACCGCGAGTACATCGAGACCTACACGACCGGCTTTATGGAGCTCAAGGCGCACGTCGCGGACAAGACCCCCGAGTGGGCCTTCACGGAGACGACGATCCGCCCCGAACTCATCATCGAGACGGCGCGCGTGATCGCGGGCGCGCGGCCCGCGTCGCTCGTCCATCCCGGCCGCCACACGACGTGGTACGGCGACGACACGCAGCGGAGCCGCGCGGTGGCGATCCTCAACGCCCTCGTCGGAAGCTGGGGCCGTCGCGGCGGGTTCTTCATCCCCTCGTCGATGCCCGTCCCGAAGACGCCGGTGCCCGCGTACGCGCAGAAGCCGAAGACGTCCCAGGACCACCCGGACGGAGTCATGTACCCATTCGCGGACGAGGTCCTCTCGCACGGCGTCTGCGACGCGACGATCCCCGGCAAGCTCGGCGCCGCCCCGATCAAGGGCTGGATCGTCTACGGCACGAACCTCCTCCAGGCCCTCCCCCAGCGCGAGAACGTGCTCGAAGCGATCCAGAAGCTGGATCTCCTCGTCGCGATCGACGTCCTGCCGGCCGAGATCGTCGGCTGGGCCGACGTCGTCCTTCCCGAATGCACGTACCTCGAGCGCTGGGACGACATCGCGCCGACACCCTGGCGCGAGCCGTTCCTCGCGGTGCGCCAGCCCGTGGTGCCGCCGCTCTACGAGAGCAAGCCGGGCTGGTGGATCGCGAAACAGCTCGCGAACCGCATGGATCTCGGCGCGTACTTCCCGTGGGACGACGCCGGCGCGATGGTCGAGGCGCGCCTCGCCGCCGGCGGTTACGACGTCGCGGAGATCAAGGCGAAGGGCGTCCTGCGCGGCAAGCCCGTGCCCGTGACGACCGAGGACGGGCTCGTCCTGACTTTCGCAACGCCGTCGAAGAAGATCGAGCTCTACTCCAGGCAGATGGAGGCGGCTGGCCTCCCGCCGCTGCCGCCCTACACGCGGCATCCGGAGCCCGGCCCGGGGCAGTTCCGGCTCCTGTTCGGGCGGACCCCCGTCCACACGTTCGGCCGCACGACGAACAACCGGTTCCTCTCCGAGGTCACGCGCGACAACGAGGTGTGGCTGAACGCGAAAATCGCGAAGGAGCGCGGCCTCGCGGACGGCGAACGGGTCGTCCTCGTCAATCAGGACGGCGCCAGGTCCACGCCGGCGAGGCTCAAGGCGACGCAACGGATCCGGCCGGACTGTGTCTTCGTCGTTCACGGCTACGGCCACACGAGCCCGGGCCTGAAGTTCGCGAAAGGCCGCGGCCTGGACGACACGACGCTCGTGACGAAGGTGGCCGTGGACCCGGTCGCGGGGAGCACGGGGATGAGCGTCAACTTCGTGACCGTCGAGCGCGCGGTTGCCGCCGCGCCAGGGGCCTGACATGAGCGTCCCGAAGAAGCGGTATGCGATGACGGCCGACACCCGGCTCTGCGTCGGCTGCAAGGCGTGCGTCCTCTCGTGCAAGGCCGAGAACGACGTCCCGGACGGCTTCTGCCGCGACTGGGTCGTGGAGGACGTGCGCGGGGAGTTTCCGCTCCTGGCCGCCGAGATCCGGTCCGAGCGCTGCAACCACTGCACGGACGCCCCGTGCGTCAAGAGCTGCCCGACGGGCGCGAGCCACGTGAACGAGGGTGGCGTCGTCCTCGTGAGCCACAACAAGTGCTCGGGCTGCAAGGCGTGCATCGCGGCTTGCCCGTATGACGCGCGCTTCGTGCACCCGAAGGGCTACATCGACAAGTGCACGTTCTGCCTCCACCGCGTCCAGAAAGGGCTCAAGCCCGGCTGCGTGACCGTGTGCCCGACCGGGACGCTCGCCTTCGGCGACCTCTACGACCCCGAGTCCGAGGTCTCGAAGAACCTCAGGACGCGCCGCTGGAAGGTGAACCACCCCGAGAGCGGCGCGCAGCCGAACCTCTACTTCCTCCTCTGAGGGAACGACCATGACACCGCAGCTTTTCGAGACCGTCACGACCCGCGCGAATGCGCAGATCGACCCGTCGCTCCACGTCTGGGGCTTCGAGATCACGATCTACCTCTTCCTCGGCGGGATCGTCGCGGGGATCTTCATCCTCGCGGCCGCGCTGGAGCTCGTCTCCGGTGCGCGCCCGCTCTCGCGCTCCCTGCGGCCGATGCCGTTCGCGGCGCTCGCGCTCCTCTCGGTGGGCATGCTGGCGCTCTGGCTCGACCTCGCGCATCGGCTCTGGGCGTGGCGCTTTTACGCCGTCTTTCGCCCGACCTCGCCGATGTCCTGGGGCGCGTGGATCCTCGTCCTCATCTACCCGGCCGGCCTCCTCTTCGGCCTCGGCTCGCTCGACGCGGCGCAGCGCGCGTGGCTCGGCGCGCGGACGCCGGCCTTCCTTCGGGGCCCTCTCGCGCGGCTGACGGACTTCTCCGACGCGCACCGCCGCGCCATCCTCGTGACGAGCGTCCTCGTGGGCGTCGGCCTTGGCCTCTACACGGGCCTCCTCCTCGGCACGATGCCCTCGCGCCTCGCGTGGAACAGCGCGGTCGTCGGGCCGCTCTTCCTCGCGTCGGGCGTCTCGACCGGCGCCGCGTCGCTGCTCCTCCTCCGTCTGGACGAAGCAGAGCGGAAGTTCCTCGTCCGCTGGGACGCCGTCGCGATCGGCGCCGAGCTCGTCCTGATCGTCCTTCTCCTTCTCGGCTGGGCGACCTCCGGCGAGGCGGGCCGCCTCGCGGCGCGCAGCTTCCTCGGCGGGCCGTACACGGCCGTCTTCTGGTCGCTCGTCGTCGTCGCGGGGCTCCTCGTCCCCCTCGCGATGGAGTTCCTCGAGTCCCGGCGGCACCTCCCGTTCGTTGCGCTCGTCCCCGTCCTGATCCTCGCGGGCGGCCTCGCGCTGCGCTGGATCCTTCTCGCGGCCGGCCAGGCCTCGGCCTTCCGGCTTCTCCCCTGAAGAGGTGAATGAAATGTCCAAACGTCCCTTCTGGAACCCGTACGTCGCGGGCGTCGTCCTCGGCCTCGTTCTCCTCGCATCGTTCCTCGTCATGGGCTTCGGCCTCGGCTCGTCCGGCGCCGTGACCCGCTTCGCGGTCGCGGGCGCCCACCTCGTTGCCCCGAGGGCCGTCGAGACGAACGCGTACTTCTCTCAGTACTTCGGCTCCGGCAAGCACGTCCTCGAGGACTGGCTCGTGTTCGAGGTCCTCGGCGTCTTCCTGGGCGGCGTTCTCGGCGCGTACTCGGCCGGGCGGCTGAAGCTCGGCATCGAGAAAGGGCCGCGTGCGACGACGGCACAACGGCTCGCGCTCGCCGTGGCGGGCGGCGTCCTGATGGGCTTCGCGGCGCGCCTCGCACGCGGCTGCACGTCGGGCCAGGCGCTCACGGGCGGAGCGGCCCTCTCGCTCGGCTCGTGGGTTTTCATGATGGCCGTTTTCACGGGCGGCTACCTCGTCGCCCCGCTCGTGAGGAGGGAATGGCGATGACGTTTCCGCTTTACGCGCACGGTCTCTTCGGAACTTACGCCGGTCTCCTCGTGGGCACGCTCGTCGGCGTCGCGTTCGGGTTCGTCCTCGAGCGCGCGGGCTTCGGCCGTGCGCGCAACCTCGCCGCGCAGTTCTACCTGACGGACTTGCGTGTCCTGAAGGTCATGTTCAGCGCGATCGTGACCGCCCTCGTCGGGATGACGTTCCTCTCCGGGATCGGCGTCCTCGACCTCGCGCTGATCACGGTGCCCGAGACGTTTCTGTGGCCGCAGCTCGTCGGCGGCCTCCTCCTCGGCGCCGGCTTCATCGTGTCGGGTTACTGCCCGGGCACGGGCGTCGTCGCAATCGCCTCCGGGAACCTCGACGGTGTCGCGGCGATCGGCGGCGTCATGCTCGGCTCGCTCGCGTTCGGCTTCGGATACGGGCCGCTCGAAGGCTTCTACAAGAGCAGCGCGATGGGCGCCGTGCGGATCGACCAGCTCCTCGGCGTTCCCATCGCCGTCGTCGCGGCCGCCGTCGTCGCGATGGCGGTCGGTGCGTTCCTCGGGGGCGAGAAGCTCGAGGCGATCTTCGCCCCGCGCGCGGGAGCGCTCGTCCCGGCGTCCCCGGCGCGCGTGAAGGCCCGGGTCTTCGGTGGCTTCGCGGCCGTCGCCGCGCTCGCGCTCGTCGCCCTCGCCCTCCCGACGCGCGGCGCCGCGACCCCGGCGCGCGCGGCTAAGACGATCGGCCCGCTCGAGCTCGCGCGCGAAGTCGTGATGGCGCCCGAAACGCTCTGGATCGTCGACCTCCGCCCGGGTGCCGCCGCGGCGAAGGAGCGGATCCCGGGTGCGATGGTGCCTCCTGCGACCGACGAGCAGGCGGCATTCGCCGCCGGCCTCGCCCCGACGCGGCGGCTCGTCGCCTATGGCGCATCCGGCGCCGCCGTCCTTCCCGACGGGGTCCGAAAGTTCCTCGGAGACGTCTACGTCCTCGAGGGCGGCTTCGAGGGTTGGACGTCGGCCGTGCTCACGGCTCCCGTCCCGCCCGTGAACCCGACGCCGGACCTCGTCGCCCGCTTCCAGCTCGCAAGCGCGCTGCATGCGCGCTTCACGGGCGCCGCGGCGGCCGCGCCCGTCGAGATCCGGCCTGTTGCAAACGTGCCCACAGGGCCCCGAAAGGGCGGAGGGTGCTGATGCGTTCTGACGCTCGTTTCGTTCTGAACAACCGCAGGCCAGACGGCCCGCCTATGAGAGGAGTGCCCAGATGAAAACCCGGATCGGCATCGCGCTCGTCGCGCTGCTCGCACTGATTGCCGCCCCCGCCCTCGCGACGGACGGCTACTTTCAGCTCGGCTACGGAACTGCGCAGAACGGAATGGGCGGCGCCGGCGTCGCGCTGTCCCTCAACACGATGGCCCCCGCGACGAACCCCGCAGGGAACGCGTGGGTCACGGGCTACGACCTGAGCGTCGCCCTCTTCAACCCGAACCGCGAGTTCACGGTCACCGGGACGCCGTCGGGCTATCCCGGCACGTTCGGCCTGACGCCGGGCACCGTGAAGAGCGGGACCTCGGTCTTCCTGATGCCGAGCATCGGCGCGAACTGGAAGCTGAACGACAAGATGACCTTCGGCATCGCGCTCTACGGCAACGGCGGGATGAACACGAACTACGACGCGTCGGTCTTCTACGCGGGCCGCACGGGCGTGAATCTCATGCAGATGTACGTCGCGCCGACCTTCACGTACAAGGTCGCCGAGGGCCACGCGTTCGGCATCAGCCCGGTCATCGGCTACCAGCGCTTCCAGGTCGAGGGAGTCGGGAGCTTCGCCCCGTACTCGTCGTCGCCCGGCAACCTCTCGAACCGCGGGTTTGACACGTCGCTCGGCTGGGGCGTTCGGATCGGTTACCTCGGCAAGCTCACACCCTGGCTCTCGGTCGGCGGCTCGTACCAGACCGAGATGGAGATGTCGAAGTTCAAGAACTACGAAGGACTCTACGCCGAGCAGGGCGATTTCGACATCCCGGCGAACTGGACCGTGGGCGTCGCGATCAAGCCCGCCCCGTCGTTCACGATCGCGTTCGACGTCCAGCAGATCTATTACAGCAAGACCGAGTCGATCGGGAACACGCTTCTCCCGAACCTCATGACGGCGCGTCTTGGCGACGACGGCGGCGCGGGCTTCGGCTGGAAGGACGTGACGGCCTACAAGCTCGGCCTCCAGTGGGCCGCGACGCCGGGCCTCACGGTCCGCGCGGGCTACGCCTACGCGAAGCAGCCCATCCCGGAGTCCGAAGTCCTCTTCAACATCCTCGCCCCCGGCGTCATCGAGCAGCACATCACGGTGGGGGCGAGCGCGAACGTCGGCGCGAAGACAAAGGTCAACTTCGCCGTCGTCCGGGCGCTCTCGAAGTCCGTCACGGGTCCGAACCCCCTCGAGGTCCCGGGCAAGCAGACGATCGAGCTCAAGATGGATCAGTGGGTCTTCGACCTCGGCCTGTCGTTTGGGTTCTGAGGACGCACATGAAGCGCGCGTTCGCATCCGCGGCCCTCGCCGTCCTCCTCGCGATGCCCGCGTCCGCGGCGGGCGTCGAGAGGACGCAGGGGGTCTACGTCACGTTCCTCTCGGGTCTCAAGGCCGACGTCGGCGAGACGGCGGCGAAGGCGGAGGCGGCGCTCAAAGGCGCCGGCTTCGCCATCCTCGCGAGCTTCGACAATGGCGTCCCGCCGGGTTGCCAGGCGAAAGCGCGGACGATCGTCTTCGCGTCCGAGCCGTGGGCCGCCGAGGTCCTCTCGGGCGGCGCCGACAAGGCGTTCGGCCTGCCGATGCGCCTCGCGGTGTACGGCGACGCGTCCGGCGCCAGCGTCGCCCTCGTGAACCCCGTCTCGCTCCTCCGGACGTTCTACGCCTCGGACGCGAAGGATGCCGCGGCGCAGAAGGCCGTTGATGACGTCGCGGCCGCCCTCGCGCCGCTCGGGGCGGTTTCGCAGAAGAAGGTCGGCCAGCTCCGCGACAGCGGGGCGATCGGCGGGATGGGCGGGGGCGCGTTCCCCGACAAGATCGTCCCGGTCCTCGAACCTGCGCGCCCTCCGGCCGACGTGGCCGAAGCGCTGAAGGCCGGGATCGCCGACGCCTCAGGCTGGCACGCCGTGTACGCATACAAGGCGTCGGACGACGTCTTCGTCGTCGGCCTCACGAATGCGAAGACGGAAGGCCGCGCCTTCGGAATCGCGGGCGAGAAACGGGCGACAGAGGCTAATCCGTTTCCCGGGATCGACCACGCCGCCGCGTTCCCGATCGAGGTCGTCGTCGCGAAGAAGGGCGCCGGCAGCTCCATCACGCTGCTCAAGGAGATGTGGCGGATGAAGCTCTACTTCCAGGACGCCGGGAACTGGGCGTTCATGAAGAACATGCAGATGCCCGGCGACATCCAGAACGAGATCGAGGCCGCCGTGCGCAAGGTGGTGCGCTGAAGAGGCCCGTGCCGACCCCCGAAACGCGGGACGGCGTCGCGCAGAGTGGCGCCGTCTCTCTTGACATATAAAGATTCCTTGATATATTGACGTCGTGACAGCTCTCCTTCCGGCCCGCATGCTTGAGCGCCCCGCCGACGTCGCGCGGCTTGCGCGCCTCTTCCACGCCCTGTCGGACGAGACCCGCCTGAGGATCGTCGGCAAGCTCCTCGGCGGCGAGCAGTGCGTCTGCAACCTGACGGATGCGCTCGACGCGGGCCAGTCGCGACTCTCGTTCCACTTGAAGGCACTGAAGGATGCGGGCCTTGTGACCGACCGCCGCGCTGGCCGATGGATCCACTATTCGCTGAACCCGGAGACTCTCGTTGAGCTCCGGAACTTCGTCGGGACGGTTCAGGACGATGCTGCCCGGCTCGACTCCGCGCGGTGTTGCGAGGAAAAGAAGACGTCGCTGGGTCAGCTTCACGGCATTTCGCTGTTTTAAGCATCAAATATTATTGATGCATTGGAGGACCTGTGTCGGAAACGAGCATCAAGGATGTGGTCAAGGAGAAATACGGAGAGGCAGCCCGGCGGGCCGTGACTGGAAAGACGTCGTGCTGCGCGCCGACATGCTGCGGCGGTGAGAAGGACCCGATCACGTCGAATCTCTATTCGCTCTCGGAGACCGCGGGTCTCCCGGAGTTGGCCGTTTCGGCCTCGCTCGGTTGTGGCAACCCAACGGCCCTCGCGAAGCTGAACGAGGGCGATACGGTCCTCGATCTCGGTTCGGGCGGCGGCATCGACGTCTTCCTCTCGGCCCGCCGCGTCGGCCCCTCCGGGAAGGTCTACGGCCTCGACATGACGGACGACATGCTCGCCCTCGCCCGCGAGAACCAGCGGAAGGCGGGCGTCACGAACGTGGAGTTCCTCAAGGGCGAGCTCGAGAGCATTCCGCTCCCGGACGCGAGCGTCGACGTGATCATCTCGAACTGCGTCGTGAACCTCTCGGTCGACAAGGACAGCGCGCTGGCCGAAGCGTTCCGCGTCCTGAAGCCGGGCGGGCGGTTCGCGGTGTCGGACGTCGTCGTCCGCGGCGAAGTCCCGGCCGACGTGCGCAAGAACGTCGAGCTCTGGATCGGCTGCCTCGCGGGCGCTCTCGAGGAGAAGGACTTCGAGGCGAAGCTGAGGAAGGCGGGCTTCACGGACGTCGAGATCGTCCCGACGCGCGTCTACGACGTCGAGGACGCGCGCGACTTCCTCTCGGCCGCGGGAATCGATGCCGACGCGATGGCGCCCCTCGTGGACGGCAAGTTCATGAGCGCGTTCGTCCGGGCGACGAAGCCGGCATAGGTCTGATGTCCGACGGCATCGCGAGGAAGCTCTCCTTCCTCGACCGCTGGCTTACGTTCTGGATCTTCGCAGCCATGGCGGCCGGGGTGGCCATCGGCATGTTCGTTCCGGGGGTTGAGGGATTCATCAATTCGTTCCAGGCCGGCACGACCAACATCCCGATCGCCCTGGGGCTCATCCTGATGATGTATCCCGCCTTCGCCAAGGTGAGGTACGAGGAGATGGGCGACGTCTTCCGGGACCGGAAGATCGTCGGGCTCTCCCTTCTCCAGAACTGGGTGATCGGGCCGATCCTGATGTTCTTTCTCGCCATCGTGTTTCTCCGCGACCACCCCGACTACATGGTCGGCCTCATCCTGATCGGCCTCGCCCGCTGCATCGCCATGGTCATCGTCTGGAACGAGCTCGCGAAGGGAGACACCGAGTACGCCGCCGGGCTCGTGGCCTTCAACAGCGTCTTCCAGGTACTCTTCTATAGCGTCTACGCGTGGTTCTTCATCACGGTGCTTCCTCCGGTCTTCGGCCTCGAGGGAAGCCTCGTGAAGGTCGGCATGGGGCAGATCGCGAAGAGCGTCTTCATCTACCTGGGCCTCCCCTTCCTCGCGGGCGCCATCACCCGGTTCATCGGGGTGAAGCTGAAGGGGATGGAGTGGTACCACCGGGAAGTCGTCCCCAGGATCAGCCCGCTGACGCTTGTCGCCCTCCTTTTCACGATCGTGGTGATGTTCAGCCTGAAGGGCAAGCTCATCGTCTCGATCCCGATGGACGTCGTCCGGATCGCGATTCCGCTGCTCGTCTACTTCCTCGTGATGTTCCTAGTTTCGTTCTTCATGGGGAAGCGGGCCGGAGCCGGTTACAGCAAGACGACGACGCTGGCCTTCACCGCGGCCAGCAACAACTTCGAGCTGGCGATCGCCGTCGCCGTCGCGGTCTTCGGGATCAACTCCGGGGCCGCCTTCGCGGCGGTCATCGGGCCGCTCGTCGAGGTGCCGGTGATGATCGGCCTCGTCAACGTGGCGTTCTGGTTCCAGCGACGATACTTCGTGCCCGCGCCCGGGAAGGCCCAATCGGCCGTCACATGACCAAGCCTCGCGTCCTGATCCTCTGCACGGGGAACTCCTGCCGATCTCAGATCGGCGAAGGTTGGGTCCGCCACGACCTCGGCGACCGCGTCGAGGTGCATTCCGCCGGAACGCGGCCTTCCTTCGTGCACCCGCTCGCAATCCGCGTCATGGCCGAGGCGGGCGTCGACATCTCGTCGCATCGCAGCAAATCCCTCGAGGAGATGAAGGGCCTCGCGTTCGACGTCGTCGTCACGGTCTGCGACTCCGCGCGGGAAGCCTGTCCGATCCTTCCGGGCGCGCGAAAGACCCTCCATCAGGCCTTCGAAGATCCGGCCCTTGCCGGCGACGGCGAGGACGCCCTGCCTGTTTTTCGGCGCGTCCGCGACGAGATCCGCGCCCGGCTCGTTCCTCTCGTCGAGGCGGAGCTGAAATGAGCGAGACACTCTCCCTTCCCTCTTACAAGCCCGCGCAGGCTCCTGCGGCCGGCCTGCGGCTCCGGACGCTCTTTCTCCATCTCGCGGCGCTCGCCGCCTGGGTCGGCGCCTATGTCGTCAACGGAGACGTTGCGCGGTTCATCACGACCCGTCTCCTCGGCCTCACGCCCGGGACACATCTCGGCGCGGCGGTTGAGTTTTTCGTCTTCGAGGTCCCGAAGGTCCTTCTCCTCCTCACACTCATCGTCTTCGTCGTCGGCATCGTGAGGAGCTTCTTCACCCCGGAGAAGACGCGGAGCCTTCTGGCCGGCCGGCGAGAGACTGCCGGGAACGCGCTCGCGTCGCTTCTCGGCGTCGTCACGCCGTTCTGCTCGTGCTCGGCGGTCCCGATGTTCATCGGCTTCGTGACGGCCGGCGTGCCGCTCGGCGTGACGTTCTCGTTCCTCGTGGCCGCGCCCATGGTCAACGAAATCGCGCTCGCGCTCCTTTTCGGCCTCTTCGGCTGGAAGGTTGCCGGGCTCTACCTCGGCACTGGTCTCCTGATCGCCTTCGCATCGGGCTGGATCATTGGACGTCTGAAGCTCGAATCGTGGGTGGAGCCGTGGGTCTATCAGGCCCGTGGTCCCATCGTGGGCATGGCGGGCGAGAGGCCCGGCTGGGAGCGGCGTCTTGCGATCGGACGCGGGGAGGTCCGCGAGATCGTCGGGAAGGTCTGGCTTTACGTCATCGCCGGGATCGCCGTCGGCGCCGGAATCCACGGCTGGGTGCCCGAGAACTTCATGGCGTCGATCATGGGCAAGGGCGCCTGGTGGTCCGTGCCTCTCGCCGTCTTGATCGGGATCCCGATGTACTCGAACGCCGCGGGAATTCTCCCGGTCGTGCAGGCGCTCCTCGGCAAGGGGGCCGCGCTGGGCACGGTCCTCGCGTTCATGATGTCGGTCATCGCCCTGTCGCTCCCGGAGATGGTGATCCTGCGGAAGGTCCTCACCCCGCGCCTCATCGCGGTTTTCGTAAGCGTCGTGGGAACGGGAATCCTCGTCGTTGGGTACCTTTTCAACGCGCTTCTCTGAGAGCGCAGGCCCGCCGCTGCGCGGGGCGAGGAACCCGGCAAGTGACCTGCGAAGACATACGGCGCTTCAACGGGTGAGGATGAGCTTCGCACCGGCGATCAGAAGGACGAGCGCCAGACTGCGCTTGATCGCGACAGGCCGGAAGTGGCGGCTGCCGAGATGCGAGCCCACCGCCCCGCCGATGACGGCGGCGGCGGCGAGAACGAGGGCATAGGGAGGGAGATTCCGCGTGCTGCCGAAGTTGCCGAGCAGCCCCGCGACGGAGTTAACGAGGATGAAGAGCGCGGAGACGGCCGCGGCAGTCCTGACTCGTGCCCACCGTTTGAAGAGCAAGAGGGGAGTGAGGAAGATGCCGCCACCCGTGCCCGTGAGACCCGAGAGGAGCCCGAGCGCGGCGCCGAGGGAGATGGCGGCGATCCGGGGTGGCTCCTCCTCGACCACGTCGGGGGCGGCTCCGTAAAGGAAGCGGAAAGCCGAAAACAGCAGGACGATCCCGACAAGAACCTTGAACACGTGCGTGGGCAGGTCGATCCAGCCGCCCACAAAGGCCATGGGAACGGAAAGCGCGGCGAAAGGCCAGAAAAGCCGCCACGAAAAATGGCCCGCCCGCCAGAACTGCCATGTGGCGATGCACGCGACAAGGATGTTGAGGATGAGTGCCGTGGGCTTGATCGCCGCGGGGGCGAGGTTGAAAAGGGACATGACGGCGATGTAGCCGGAGGCGCCCGCATGCCCGACCGACGAGTAGAGGAACGCCACCACGAGAATGGCGCCCGTAAGAAAGACGAGTGTTTCAGGCGACATTCGTGCACATGACCCGAAGTGGCGCCACGATATCGTGCTTTTCGCGGGAACCCAGGAGTCCCGAAGGGCCGACGGACGGCGGGTCGTCGGATACTCTCCGGATCAGGACAGCACCTTGATGACGCGCGCCCATGGACACGGCCACGCGGCTTCGTCGGTCTCTCTCGACCAGAGGCTCTGGCTAGGAGTCGGGCTCAACATCCTCATCACGGCCGTGGAAGTGGTCGGCGGGCTCGCGAGCGGGAGCCTCGCGCTCCTGTCCGATGCACTCCACAACGCAAGCGACGTCGCAGCGCTCCTGCTCGCGATCGGGGCTCGGGCCCTCGGCCGCAAGGCGCCGACGAGGCGCTTCTCATACGGGTTTCGGCGTCTCGAGGTCGTCGCGGCGCTCGTCAATGCGGCGGTCCTCGTTGGCTTGGCGGTGCTCGTTGGGCGGGTGGCCATCGGCCGGCTTCGACATCCCTCGGCTGTGGACGGGCACACGATGCTGGTCGTCGCGCTGGTGGCGTTCGTGGCGAACGTGGCGGCCGTCCTCTTGCTGGGGCGGCACGAGAAGCACGACCTGAACGTCCGCAGCGCCTTTCTCCACCTCTTGCAGGACGCCCTCGCCTCCCTCGTCGTCGTCGTGGCGGCTCTCCTCGCGGGAACTTGGCCCGGCCCGTGGCTAGACCCGGCCGCCTCGCTCCTGATCGGCGTCGCGGTCGTGGTGAGCGCGGGACGGTTGATCTGGGAGAGCGTCCGGATCCTCGTCGAGGCGGCGCCCTCCGGTCTGGACGTCGAGGAGCTGGCGGCCGGCCTCGATGCGGCCTTCGCCCCCGCCCGCTTCCACCACGTCCACGCATGGACTGTTGGCCCCGGGCAGGTGGCTCTCACCGCTCACGTGAAGCTGGAAGGCGGAAGCCTGGAAGAGGCCGAGAGGCAACTCGCGGCGATCCGAAGGCTTCTCGCGGAGCGATGGGACATTCACCACGTGACCCTCGAGCCCGAGAGCGAACGCTGCTCGGGAGAAGGCCTCCCGGAGACCTGGAAAGCCACTTATTGAGCCCGACGAAAGCGACACGCGCTCCGCGGGAAGCGCGCGGATCAGCGCGAGGTCGGTCCCGAGGGCTTCATCGGACACGTGCTCAGTCCGAGGAGCGTATAGAGGGGGCACGTTCCGGCGAGTCCGGTCACGAGAGGCACGAGGCCCACCAGCCCCCAAGCCGTCTTCGGGCCCAGGACCGTCAGCGACAGGCCGACGATGCCGGCGACGATTCGCAGAATCCGGTCCGCCGTTCCCTCGTTGGTCTTGAAGAACTTCTCCATGTTGACTCCTTTCGGCCGCTTGGTGCCCGGCGGCCTTTCAGACGTGAGAGCCAGGTAGGACCGAGGATGATTCCGGGTCGTCAAGGCGAAACTCCCAAGCGCAGTGCCAGCCTCAGAACATCGGCGTCGGGACGAGGCCCCAGCCCGTTCCCGCACCCAGGTCCTTCACCTGGAGGAGCGTGAGCTCGTGGATGTCGACGTCGGCGAAGAACTGCGGGGTACGGATCGCGTTGATGCGGAACAGGGATGCCGGCGAATCCGTGGCCTCGCCCGTCTGCACGCGAAGGAAGATGAGGCGCCGCACCGTGCGGCTGGATTCTGCGCCGGCACCCGGTGCGACCGTCGCGCCGTGCATCATTGAGTGCCCTCCCTCGAGGTGCCGGAAGGGGTGGAAGATCCAGTCGGTAATCATGGCCAGGGTCTGATGGTGCTCGTACAGACGCCAGGCGGGATCCGTGTCCGCGATCATGCCCTGCATGACATAATTCCGCGGGACGAGATACCCGAGGATCGCACCGGTGCCCGTTTCGAGCCGAGACCGCACGTCCGGGAGCTGCAGGACGTCGGCCATCCGGTGCTCGAGCAGCACGCCGTCTCCGTTGAGGATGGGCAGGACCGTGACGCGTCCGTCCGACCAGAGAGGGAGTCTTCCCACGGTGTAGGCGCGGAGCGCGAACGCAGCGCCGACCGAGAGCCCGAACGTGAGGAAGAGAACCAGAGCTGCCCGCAGGAAAGGCTGCCCCGGAAGCGAAACTCGGCCGAGGAGCTGGCCCAGGGGCCGCGGGACGAACCTGCCGGTCGTCTCCATGTAGTGGCGGTACGGGTCGCCGAAGCGCGCGACCATCCGGCGTTCCTCGTCCCGGGCGAGGACGTAATACAACGTGACCATGACGGCCCAGAGCGCCGCGGTGAGGAACCGCGGCCAAAGGATCGCGAGCCCGATGCCCGTCATGGCCAGCGCCATGTACTGCGGGTGGCGGATCCACCGGTAGAGACCACCGAGCGCCGGGCCCCGGCCGGTGAGCTTGTTGAAGTAGACCTGCCCCGCGCAAACCAGGAACACGAGCGTCCCGCCGACGAGGAGCACCGACCCGGCGACGCGTAGGGCCATGAGAAACGTGTCCGGCGGCATCACCATGTGCGGCAGGAAGAAGGCGGACAGCCACTGCGTCGCTGGCCATCGAGCGAGGAAGAGAAGAACCGGATTGAACGCGGCGTAGAAGAAGGCGGCGAACGGGCTGATCATGATCAGCACTTCGAGCCCGATCACGAAGTACAGGACGATGGCGCCGCCGATGATAGGGTGTGATCTGTTCGCCGCGCGCGGGTCTTGGTCCTGTCGCTTCATCTGTGTTCTCTCGTGTGTGCCGGGAAGGGCGGTGGCCGCCGCTGTCACTCGGCGAGTCGGAACTCCCATCCGCAGTGACCCTGCGCGTCCGGGTCCGGCGGGCAGTGGAGGCAGCGGGTCTCGATGCGCGGGTCGACCGTGCGCGCGAACGTCTCGAACTCGACCTCCCCGACGGACCGGCACGGGAAGTCCGGGAGGCCCTTGCGCCGGCGGGTCTCCTGGACGCGGCAGGACGTCATGAAGAAGCGCAGGACGGGCCCGTCCCGCTCGATCCGGCTCGGGTTCAGAAAGCTGTAGGCGCGGAAGGAGAGCGCCCGCGCGAGCGCGTCGAGGCCGCCGTCCCTCGGAATCGCGTACGCCTCCATGATCCGGCGCGCCTCGGCCGCCGCGAACCGGCGCCAAGATGCGGCATCCAGCTCGATGGCGGCATCCATCCCGTAGCGCTCTTCGGCGGCGAGGAACCAGCTGCCATCGTGCGCGAGCCAGTTCTTCGCGAAGACGTCGAGGGCCTTGAGGAGACCGGCGCGGTCGAGCGCCTCGAACGCCGGCGGTGCGGCGGCGCGCGCCTCGGAGGTTTCCTTCCGTCGTGCGAGCTCGTCCTCGGTCAGCGTCACGCGTCCGTCTCCTTCCTCGTTTCAGGCGAGTCCGTCCTCGTCCGGGAGGAGCAGCTCGTCCCGCCGCCGGCGGGACCGCGCGCCCCTCACGTTGGGACGCCGAGGCGTGGGAAGACGAACTTCTGGAGGAGGATCCAGACGAGTAGGAGGCCCCACAGCCATGCGGCGTCGTTGCTCATCCTCGCCCCCCGTCCTGGACCGCCGCCGCTGTTTCCGCCTCGGCCGGCACGGCCTTCGCGGCCGCGTCGAGCGCCTGGACGAGGTCGGCGATCAGGTCGCGCACGTCCTCGCAGCCCACGGAGAGACGGACGAGGTCGTCGGAGATCCCGGCGGCCTCGCGCTCTTTCTTCGGCATGCCCGTATGCGTCATCGACGCCGGGTGCTCGATGAGCGTCTCGATGCCCCCGAGGCTCACGGCGAGCGTCGCGAGCTTGACCGAGTCGATGAACGCCTTGCCCGCCTCGAGGCCGCCCTTCACGCCGAAGGAGAAAACGGCGCCCGGTCCGGCCATCTGCCGGAGCATGAGCGCGTGCTGCGGGTGGCTCGGGAGGCCCGGGTGGAGGACCCACGCGACGCCGGGATGCGCCTCGAGGAAGCGCGCGATCTCGAGGGCGTTCGCCTGCGCGCGCTCCATCCGGAGGCCGAGCGTCTTGACGCCCCTGAGGACGAGCCACGCCTGGTGCGGGTCCATCGTCCCGCCGAAGACGATGTGCACCTTGCGAAGCCGGTCGAGGAGGGCGGGCGCGCCCGCGATGATCGCGCCGCCGAGGACGTCCGTGTGGCCGTTGATGTACTTCGTGAGGCTGTGGACGACGACGTCGGCTCCGAGCGCGAGCGGCTGCTGGAGCACGGGCGAGGCGAACGTGTTGTCCACGACGAGGAGCGCGCCGCGCCCGTGCGCGATGTCCGCGCAGGCCGCGATGTCCGTGAGCTTCATCGTCGGGTTTGCGGGCGACTCGATGTAGACCATCTTCGTCGAGGGCCGCATCGCGGCCGCGACGTTCTCCGGATTCGACGAGTCGACCCACGTCGAGGCGACGCCGAAGCGCCGGTACTCGTTCTCGAGGACGAGGCGGGACGGCCCGTAGACCGAGTCGGTCCCGACGACGTGGGCGCCCTGCTCGAGAAGCGCGACGTAGACCGTGTTGATCGCGGCCATGCCGGTCGCGGCGCCGAGCGCGCCGCAGCCGCCCTCGAGCGTCGCGAGGCACTCCTCGAGTACCGCGACGGTCGGGTTCCCGAGGCGCGTGTACTTGTAGCCGGGGTCCCTCCCCTGGAAGCGCGCGGCGCCCTCGTCCGCGTTGCGGAACGCGAACGTCGACGTCTGGTAGATCGGCGTCGAGACGGCGCCCGTGGCGGGATCGGGGTGCTGCCCCGCGTGGATGATCCGGGTGGCAGGGTGCATCCTTCGGATGTCGGTCATGGCGATTCCTTTCCGTTCGCGAGCTCGGGCGCCGGCGTCCGCCGCACCCACTCGCCGGTCTCGTCGTTGAGCGCGTAGCCCTCCGCGAGTTCCCGTCCGCGGCGCGCGACGTGGTCGACCCCCTCGAGGAGCGCCTGGAACTCGTCCTCGCTCACGGTCGGCGAGAGGCTGACGCGAACCCAGCCGGGCTTCTCGCCGAGGTGCCCTTCGTCGAGCCGGTGGCGGATCGCCATCGAGTGCGCCTTGTCGATGTGGAGGAGGAGGTGGCCGTACGGGCCCGCGCACATGCAGCCCGCGCGCACCTGGATTCCGAAGAGGTCGTTCAGGAGGCGGGCCGCGAGGTTGTGGTGGACGTGGCGAAAAATCACCGAGAGGACGCCGAGGCGCCGCGTCTCGAGGTTGCCGAGGATGTAGAGGTCATCGCGCCCGCGCCACGCGCGGATCGCGCGAGAGAGATAGTCCTGCTCGACGCGCTCCGTGCGCGCGGCTCCGACGGCCGCCTTGAGGTCGAACGCGAGGCCCGCCTGGATCGTCTGGACGATCGGCGGCGTTCCGCCCGTCTCGCGCGATTCGATCGCGCCGAGGTAGCGGTGGTCCCACCGGGACGTGTAGAGGACCGTCCCGCCGCCGGGCTCGGCCGGGACGCGGTTCGTGAAGAGGCGGCGGTGCGCGACGAGGAGGCCGGGCGTTCGCGGGCCGCCGAGAAACTTATGGACGGAGAAGAAAGTGGCGTCGAGGGCGGCCGCGGGATCGCCCGCCGGATGCATGTCGACGTCGACGTACGGGCCGGCCGCCGCGAAGTCGAAGAACGCGAGCGCGCCGTGGCGGTGGAGAACGCGCGCGAGGCCGTGGACGTCGTTCAGGATCCCCGTCACGTTCGAGGCCGCACTGAACGTCCCGATCTTCCACGGCCGGTGCGCGTGGGCCGCGAGTTTGCGGTCGAGGTCCTCGAGGCTGATGCGCCCGTCGGGGTCGAACTCCACGTAGACGGAGTCGCCGATCGTCTCGCGCCACGCGATGTCGTTCGAGTGGTGCTCCATGAGCGACCGGAAGACGACGGGCCGGTCGTCGGCCGGGATCCGACCCGCGAGGTCGAACCGCTCGTCGAGCTGGTCGGGGAGCCTGAGGCCGAGGACGTGGATGAGGCGGTTGATCGCGCCGGTCGAGCCGGAGCCGACGGGGATCACGACGTCGTCCCGCGTGGCGCCGACGTAGGCGCCGATCTTCCGGAGAGCCCCCTCGTAGCGCTCCGTCATGAAGCGGCCCGTGAAGCTGCTCTCCGTGTGCGTGTTCGCCATGAAGGGGAGGACGCGCTCGTTCAGCTCCTCCTCGACGTCCCGGTGGAAGCGGCCGGAGGCGATGAAGTCGAAGTAGCGGATCGGCTTCTCGCCGAAGGGGCCGGGAATCACGGCGCCGGCGCCGACGACGCGCTCCCTCAGATGCGCGAGGAACGCGGTTTCCTCGGCGGGCGAGGATGTGACGACGGGGCTGCGGGGCGCGGCGGACGCCGCGTCCACGAGGCGGGACGGCGTGTGCGCGGCGGAGCTCAGCGGCGGCCGCCTCGCCGGGGACGCCCGAGAATCGCGTCGGCCTTGTCGCGGGCCCCGCGCTCGACGCCCTCGCAGACGATCGAACAGATCTTCAGAAGGGTGGGATCGGCGATCGAGTAGACGGTCCGCGTGCCGTCCTTGCGGCGGTCCACGAGCGCCGAGCCGTGCAGGACCGCGAGGTGCTTGCTCACGTTCGCCTGCGTGCCGCCAACCTCGTCGAGGATCTCGCCGACGGACGCCTCGCTCCGGAACAGTCGCCTCAGGATTTTGAGGCGCATGGGCTCGGAGAGCGCGCGGAAGCGCACAGCGACCTCTTCGCAGCCGGCGTCCGTCAACGGAAGATGCGCGTGTATCACCATATGGTGATCATCGTGCCCGCAGCAGGGGAGGTCAATGATTCCGGTGCGGGGCCCGCCGGGCCCCGGGGTCACCCTGAACTCGTAGAGGGGCACGGGATCCTCCTCAGGCGTCCCAGGACTCGAGGGTCCAGGTGACGACATGGGGGCGGGGCGCGGCGCCCGGCAGCGCCTTGAGGGCCGCGCGCAGCTTCGGGACCTCCTCGTCCGCGACGAAGGACATGATGATCGTCGACGTCTTCGGGAACGCTGCCGAGCCGAGGTGGCGGCCCGACGAGCCGATGCCGCGCGCGTCGACCTCGGTATAGCCGGTCACCCCGGCGCGCTCGAGGGCGATCTCGACGTTCTCGCGCGAGGCGGTGCCGGCGAGAACCATGAGCATCTTCACGCTGCTTCCTCCTCCGCCGGCGGGACGCCGGCGGTCTTGAGGTACATGAAATAGAGGAGAGGGATCACGACGAGGGTCAGGGCGGTCGCGACGACGACGCCCGAGATGAG
>Ga0209385_1000010_pt1 | contig 70240 bp, 68 predicted proteins | sample NGEPerB_FD_184506 | JGI IMG/M metagenome (GOLD analysis project Ga0209385, IMG submission 184506) | Arctic peat soil microbial communities from the Barrow Environmental Observatory site, Barrow, Alaska, USA - NGEE PermafrostAB12-B... | ecosystem: Environmental > Terrestrial > Soil > Wetlands >... | reverse complement strand
ATGAAGTTGCGCCTGGTGTAGTTGTTCACGAACACCATGCCCACTTCGAGACGGTCTGCCAAACGCGAGGCCCGCGCCTCGTTGGCGGTGCAGATAGCCGCGGTCAGTCCGTAGTCGGTGTCGTTGGCGATGTCGACGGCCTGATCGTCGTTGTCAAAACGCATGAGGCAGGCGACCGGTCCGAAGATCTCCTCGCGCGCAATGGCCATCGCCGGCGTCACGTCGCCGAAGACGTGTGGGGCCACGTAGAACCCGTGGGCGAGAGCGGGGTCGTCGGGCACGTTCCCCTTGAAGAGCAGACGGGCTCCTTCGTCGACACCGAGCTGTACGAAGTGCTCGACGCGTTGCAGTAGCTTCTCATCGACCATCGGTCCGATGTCCGTCGCGGCGGCCAATGGATGACCGACCCTCAGCGAGGCCGCCTTCTCGACGAACCGGAGAGCGAATTCGTCGTAGAGCGACGAGTGCACGAGAATTCGCGACGTGGACGTGCAGGCTTCGCCCTGGTTGTAGAACATGCCCTCGATGGCAATGGCGACCGCGCCGTCGACGTCGGCGTCGTCGAGGACCAGGAGGGCGTTCTTGCCGCCCAACTCCAACGTGGCGTACGTGAGGTTCCTCGCGGCGCCTTCCATCACCTTGCGCCCGGTCGCGGTGGAGCCGGTGAACGAGATGCGCTCGACGCGAGGGTGACCAACCAGGGTGGCGCCCGCCGACATGCCGCTCACGGCGTTGATGACACCAGGTGGCAGCACCTCGTTGGCGATCTCCACGAGTCGCAGGACGGTGAGTGGCGCCTGTTCGCCGGGCTTGATGACGACGGTGTTGCCAACCGCGAGCGCGGGCGCGCACTTCTTCGAGAAATGGATCGGCGGCCAGTTGAAGGGCAGGATCGCGGCGACGACACCATAGGGTTCGTACACCACGCGCGCCTCAATCGCACCCTGGTCGAGTATCTCTCCGTGGACGGTGTCGGCGATGCCGGCGTAGTAATCGAAGCTCGAGTGGCACGAGACCATGTCGACTCTCAGCGCGTCGCGCTTTGGTTTACCGACTTCGCGCGCGCACAACTCAGCCAACTCGTCGGCGTGCTCTCGAATGCGTACGGCGACTTCACGCATCAACGCGCCTCGTTCCTTGGGCGAAAGGTTCCGCCAGACCTCGTCGTAGGCCCTTCGCGCGTCGCTCACGGCGAGGTCCACCGTCTGATCGTCGGCGTTGACCACTCGTGCGAGCGCCGTCCCCGACGACGCCTCGAGGACCTCGAACGTATCGGTTTCCAACGTTTCGACAAAAGACCCACCGATGAACGGACCCCAGAGCGGACGATTCGACAACATCGCGTCGGAAACGCTCTGGTCGGCGTCGTCATGAGCGTGTGCTGTGGCCACTGGTTCCCCTTTTGTAGGAAAGGTCTTCGTCGACCTGTTCACCGGTACGACTGACGCAACTTGTCGTCGTGCTGCACAATGTACCGTCCGACGCACTGACGAGACCATGTCGGCTCCTGAACCGTTTTCACTACGCGAAGAGACGAGTTGCGCCCCCGTCGCAGAGGGACAGGGTGAAGGTTCGTCGTGGGGCGGACCGCCCCTTCGGTGCCGGTATCGACCACTGCGAGGCGAAAGGGGCAGGTCGACCGTTGGGCAGGCCCCTTGGCCCCGCTTGACTGGGTCGTCGCGGAATTCTCAGGCGAACGAGAGGAAGCCCGACGTGATGCAAAGTCCGAATGCGTTGATGACCAGGAATCCCACGATGATGGACACGACGACGAACCGGGTGCCGCGCCCGCGCCCGATCGCGATCGCGCTCGGCATGTACCACTCGGGCAAACCGGTCGATTGAAACACGGCACTGGCGTTCCACGGTCGGGCGTCGGGTTCCAATGGAGCGTGCGGATCGGCGGCCAACGCGAGTGAGGCGAGTTCTTCGTCCGAAATGAATTCTGAGGAAACCGGAACTTCACTTGGTTGACTTGTGAAACTGTCCATCGCGCCCTCTCTTCAGGCGTGTGCCGTTGTGTTTTAACGTACACCACGACTCGTTCGCACGGAACGCCGGTCGACGGCGCCCGCTACCAACTCGCCGCTCGAGTCAGCAACGGCGCCGGTCGCGGGGCGATGCCGGCGTAATGCCGGACGGACGGATGGCGATTGACTGGATTTCTCGACGCCCCAGAAAGGAAATGGTGAATAATGATGAGATTGTCGATTTCGGTCATCCTCATTCGTCGATATCCATGAAGTCCGAAATGCGGGCCTCATAGAAGGGAGACAGTACATGTCTGAATACCTCGTACTTATCTACGACAACGAGACGGTTATGGAGAGCGCCGGCGAAGCGGCGTTCAACAAGATGATGACCGGCCACGCGACCTTTGGCGAAAAGAACGGCGCGGCGCTTCGAGGGGGCAACGCTCTTCAGCCGACGATGAGCGCGACGTCACTGCGACGAGACGCGGCCGGCGAACTGCATGTCTCGGACGGACCGTTCGTCGAGACCAAGGAAGCCCTCGGTGGCTACTACGTGATTGAAGCGACCGACCTCGACGAGGCGATCACCATCGCCGGTCAGATACCGTCGATCGACGGTGGCGTCGAGATTCGTCCGATCAGAGTCTTCGACTGACGTTCCGGATGGGTTCGGGGGACGTCGAGGCTGCGGTCGCGGACGCCTACCGAACCCAATGGGCGTACGTACTCGCGGCGACCATTCGGGTCACCGGCGACATCGACGAAGGCGAGGAGTGCGTCCAGGATGCGTTCTCCCGCGCCCTGACGACGTGGGCGACGACGGGAATTCCCGCGAATTGCGGCGCCTGGCTCACCACCGTTGCTCGTCGACGAGCGATTGACCTTCTGCGGCGACGGACAACCCACGAACGACTGATCCCCATGTTCATCGAATCCGACCAGAACTCGACACTCCCTGACGGGGACGCTCCGCTCATTGCCGATGATCGCCTCCGTCTCATCTTCACGTGCTGTCACCCCTCGCTGTCGTTCGAGACGCAGGTGGCCCTCACCTTGCGCCTTCTCTGCGGACTGACGACCTCCGAGGTTGCTCGGGCGTTTCTCGTGGGCGAGGCCACGATGGCGGCGCGCATCACGCGCGCGAAGAAGAAGATCACTACGTCGCACATCCCGTACCGGGTGCCCACCGCCGAGGATCTTCCTTCGCGCGTTGACGCCGTACTATCCGTGATCCACCTCGTCTTTACGACCGGCCACACGGCACCTTCCGGTGCGGACCTCATGCGTCGCGACCTCGTGGACCGGGCGCTCGAGCTCGCCAGGATGTTGCGGACCCTACTGCCCGACGAGGCGGGCGTCGCCGGTCTCTTGGCGTTGATCCTGCTCACCGATGCTCGTCAACGAACCCGTACGAGCGGGGACGGCGCGTTACTGCTCTTGTCAGAGCAGGACCGGGGCCAGTGGGATCGTGGCGCCATTGATGAGGGCGTTGTCCTCGTGCGAGAGGCGCTGAACCGACGACCGGCCGGTCGATTCGCTCTCATGGCCGCCATCGCGGCGCTGCACGCTCAGGCCCCGACGTGGGAGGCGACGGACTGGCAAGAGATCGTTGGACTCTACGACCTGCTCGTGGTCGTGTGGCCGTCACCGGTGGTGGCGCTCAACCGCGCGGCGGCGATTGGCTTCGCCGACGGGCCCCAGCGCGGACTTGACGCGCTGGACGACATCGCCCTCGATCCCGTGCTTACGGGTTACAACTATCTCGCCAGCGCGCGCGCCGACTTCCTTCGTCGTCTCGGACGTCACGATGAAGCAGTCGCGGCGTACCGAGAGGCGCTGATGCTCTGCGACAACGACGTCGAGCGTGCCTTTCTGCAGAGCCGGCTCGACGAACTCGACACGTAGCGTTCCGCCCCGACGTGCCGTTCTCGTCCGACTCGGGATTCTTTGGCACGTGCATTGTGTGGGAGACTTCGCCAATGGGTACCTCCGGAGACAAGCCGCGTAAGACTCGGCGCCGTATGGCCAAAGTGCCCAAATACGAGGAAACCAATAACATCCAACTCGCCGGACTGGCCGAGAACAGCAGCTCGGTGGCCGGTACCCGACTAGGGCATTCGACCGCGAAAGGCCGAAGCCAGAATCTCGGACGTTTCGGGGCTTTTGTGTTGTGGTGTCTCGGACGACGACCGAAAGAACCCGCCGAAGAGACCGAGCAAACGCAGTAGCTCGGCAACGAGACGGGCAGTCCTCGCCGCCATCGTCACCTGTCGCGCACGTCGTTCGACACCGTATCAACCTGATGGTCCCGGGTCATGCTCGCCGCCAGGTGCCAGTCATCTCGACGTGACGACTGCCACCTGGCGAACATTTGCCTACTTCAACAGCGAAACCCTGCCGAGGTTGTGCTTCTTGCCGAGGTTGTCGGTGATGGAGACACTTGCGGAAATCGTCGGCCGTAGGGGATTGGCAACGAGGTACTTCCGGCTCGCGGCGCTGAGACGGATCGTCACGCTCTTGGACGTGCTGGCGCTCAAGTGGTAACCCACGCTGCCGAAGGTCAGGTTCTCGGATTTGGTCACCGTGGACGCTCCGTGCTTGACCTTCACCTTCACGACGGCGCTGACCGTGAGCGTGCCGTTACACGCGGCACCGGAGCACGAGATCTTGATCGGCAGCACTTTCGCACTCTTCGAGAGAGCGGCCCTCGAGGTCACGAGCTTGACGACAGGTAGTCCCGCGAGGGTCACCGTGGTCGGCGTCGACGAGACCGCGAAGTAGGTGCTGTCGGTGGCCTTACTGGCAACGACCGAACACGTTCCCGCCGACGAAGCTGTCAATGAAGCCCCGGTGATCGTGCAGCCCGCCGCGGTACCGTTGGCAGCGACGTACGAAAGTGCACCGGTGCCCGAACCGCCGCCCGTCGCGAGCGTCAAGGGCGTGCCGAGGGTGCCGCTCACGCTCGTCAGCGTGAGCGCGGCCTGCGCGGTGCCGGCGGCAGCGCTAAATGAGACTGAGGCGTCGATCCAACTCGCGCCGGCCGGGGCCGGACCGCAGTCAGCGGTGGCGTTGGGGTCATTGCTGGGGAACGGCGTGGCGTTCAGTTCGCAGAGGAACATCGTGTACTTCGTGCCGTTCGCGAGTGTTGCGGGCACCGGAACCGTACCTCCGAGCACCGGAGCGAACAACGTGGAGCCGTCGTAGCAGTCGTTGGAGATGGTGACGCCTGCTACGCTGCCCGCTATTGGCGTGGTGCTTCCGGCGCCGAACCAGTTCACCTTAAGAAATGGCGCGGGAACGTTGCCGTAACCACCCGAGACACACGACGCGGGTGGGGCCGCGGGAGCGGCGCCGAGCGCGAGAGCCTGGAACTGTTGGACGGCGTTGCCCCACCAGTAACCGCTGCTACCGATCGCGTCACTGATTGTGAGGGTGCCTCCGGGTGGGCCCGTGGCAGTGGTCGTCGCGATGCTCGGCGCGTTGGGCGGTGTGGTCTCGCTCGCGTAGGTGAGCAGGTACTCGCCACCCGGGACTAACGCCTGCGCGGCGGTCGCGACCGCCAGGGCGCAGCCGTAGACCCCGGCGTTGATCTGGGCCTGTGTGGGTGGGCACGCAGCTTTGGCGTCGGAAGCCGCGAACGTTGACGGCACCGCGAACGTGGCGAGCTCGCACGATCCCGCGGTTCCGGCCGGGCATCCCGTGTCAGTGGTACTCGGGGCGAACGTGCCCAGAGCACTGGTGTCGGCCTCGGACGCGAGGACGACGGACGACGCCCCGAGTGCGCCGAACATCGACGCCTCCACCGCGAACGCCGCGCTGGATGACGCGTTGCAGTCGACTGTCACCGTCGTGCTGCCGGCGGTGATTCCTACGATCAGGGAACCGACGACGGTACCGCTACCGGCGGAGACCTTCACGTTGCATGGCGCGCCAGCTCCTGACGCGTGCGCGATTGTTGCGCCCGACACGGCGGAGCTCGGCAGCGCGATGAGACCCGTCAACAAGACGACGACTGCTGCCGCCGGTGCGAGGAAAGTCGTGGTCAGTGATCGAAACGACCGACCTGCGCGCGTGTATACCCTTGCGTTGCTCATCAACAATCAGCCTCCTGTTAACAGAGCGTCTCGAACAGACGTTCCTCGCCACCAAACAGTCCATTCTGACCTTCAATGAGAGAAGAAACAACACCGTGGTCAAGAAAATTCTTTGTACAAGATCGTTGCCGACGTGATCGTCCTCGAGCTTGAGCGGCTACCGCTACGAAAGGTTCAGCGATTCGCCCGCTCCTTGGCGCGTGATCCGCGTCAGGACGCCTTGTCAACCCTGATGTCGCCCGAAACCGTGGAGATTTTGATATAGACCTGCTCCTCGTCGCTCTTGGCGTCGCCCGCCGCGTCGAGATCGATGTTCGTTCCCATATCGCCGGACACGGTGTTCCCGTTCACGTCGACCGCGAGGCCACGCGCGACGCGCACGTGAACGTCGCCCGAGACGGCCTTCACTACGACCTTGCCCGGTTGCTCCGCCGACACGACTACGTCGCCCGACGCACTGATGATCTCGGTCCTCGCCGCAGATCCGAGGCACTCCACGTCGCCGGACGCACTGCGACAACTCAAGATGGCGCGTACGTGGCCGGTTCGCACGTCGCCCGAAGCGGTGCGCACCTCGAGGGTGTCGCACGGGTCCAACGTCACGACGTCGCCCGAGACGCTGGACACGCTCACGTCGCCGAGCGGCCCGATGATGGCCGTGTCGCCAGAAACCGTTGCTACGTCGAGAGCGGAATCGGACGGTACGACGACGTAGACGTCTAGGTCAGCGCCGCCGAAATCGAACCACGACCGTTTGGTCTTCACCGTTGGTCCGTGGGGTCGGGTGCCGCGATCTCCACGCTGCGTGTGGATTTCCAATTCGCCGCGACGTTCGTCAAAGACGATGGTCGCTTCGTCGAGGAGGTGCGCGAATTTCGATGAAGAAGCGCTGACGATGACTTCGATCTTGTTGCCCGGCACCGATCGAACGGCGACGTCGCCACTGCGTGTGAAGATCTTTGCTCGGATCGGACCGGCGGGGGAAAACGTCTCGGTCCTTTCGAATTCAGAGCGACCACGCGACGACGTGTTCTCGCCCCTTGAAGAAGTATCCCCGTTGAATTCGTTAACCATGACTCTTTCCTTTCGATGAATACTGACGACGATCCTTCTGGCGATCCGCGACGGAAAGTGGAACAACCGACCCATTGGCGCAAGCGTGAGGTCGTGTCGAGAGTGACGTTCGCCACCACAGGTCTCAAAATTCAACGTGTCGCGTCGGACTCGGCGGTACGAGCCGCGAAGAGCGTCGCTCGGCGTGAGAAGTCGTGGGTAGGTCACGTGGCCCCTCGTTCCATGTCTTAGGCGCGACCCTTGCCGCGCAGTTGACGTCGTCCCGAGACGAACGATCCGGAAGGATCGCTTCGTACCGACCGTTCGAGGGAGCGAACGATCCAGGAGTTGACCGACGAACCAACGTCCGTCGCGAGGTGTTCGATGCTCCCCTTGAGCTCGTCGCTTAAACGAAGGGCGATGCGTGCCGAGTAGTCACTCGTCGGGACGCTGTCATCAGCACTAGCCGTCGATAGACGCGAAATGCGGACTTCGTCACCTTCGAATTCGAGACGTAGTGGCGCGCCGTCATCGACGTTGAACTCCTGGACCAGGAGATTCAAGGACTCCAACAGGTTTTGTTGCAGAGCCGGCTCGACGGCGGCGCCGATGCGTTCCACAATGGCCGCCGTCTCGGCGTCGGCCAGTACGGCGAGGTTCTTGAAGTCCTGACGGATGCTCTCGACAAAATCCGATATCAACATGATGCGAATATAACATCATGATGATATCGATGTCAAGCACAACTTTCGAAGTTGACTCCACACGTTGCCTCGAAGATCAGATGATCGTCGAAAGTGCGGACCCAGCGTCATTAACGCGTTGTCCTACGAACTTGATGGTCAGTCAACGGCCAATCGGAAAGTCCCGTCGAGCGTGTCGGAAAGAACCTCGAGAGCCGGTCGCGAGTGGGTCTTCTTGGCACCGACCAACACGGCGATCACGACGCCAGCCATTGCCAAGAGGCCGACGCTGAACTCGAAGGCGGTCGTGTAGCCGTGGACCGCGCCCGCCTGCAGGGTCGAGGGTGACGCGATGCGGGTCGTGAGGTACGCCGCCGTGGCCGAGGCGGCGACCGTGTTCAGGAACGCCGTACCCAGTGCGCCGCCGATCTGTTGGGTCGTGTTGACGAGCGCGCTCGCGACGCCAGCGTGTTGGGGATCCACGCCGGCCAAGGACGTGCTGTTCATCGGGACGAACGTGAGTCCCATACCAACACTCATGAGGATCTCCGCGAGCATGACGTGCGTCACGTACGTGCTGTGCACGCCGAGGCGGGTGAACCACGCCAACCCGATGGTGGCGATCGACAGACCTACGACCATCAGATTGCGCGGACCAACGCGGGGCAGGAATCGACTCGAAAGACTCGCACCGAGGATGATGCCACCGGAGAATGGCAAGAAGGCGAATCCGGTTCGCAGCGCGCTGTAGTGCAGGGTGCCCTGAAGGAAGTAGGTGAGAAAGAGGAACGTGCCGAGCATTGCGCAGCCGATGAGCAAGGACCCGAGAAAGGCGCCACCGCGATTGCGGTTGAGGACCACGCTGAGTGGCAGCAGCGGGTGCTTCGATCGCAGTTCGATCGCGACGAACGAGCTGAGCATGACGACGGCGCCACCGAGGAGCGAGAGTGTGAACAGTGATCCCCATCCGTGCGAGGCGACCATCGTGAATCCGTAGACGAGGAGGAACAGTCCGCTCGTCGACGTGATCGCACCAGGGAGGTCGTAGCTCACGCGGGTGTCGGCGCGACTCTCCTTGATGAAGCGCGACGCCGCGATCGCCGCGACCGCGGCGATCGGCACGTTGATGAGCAGCGTCCAGCGCCACGACGTGAACTGCGTCAAGAAGCCGCCGAGCACGAGACCGACCGCGGCGCCGCTGCCGGCGATCGCTCCGTAGACGCCGAAGGCGCGGGCACGCTCGTGCGGTTCGGTGAACGTGACGGTGAGCAGCGACAGGGCGGCGGGGGCCATCAACGCGGCGAAACCTCCCTGAAGCGCTCGCGCGCCGAAGAGCATCGCGGAGTTCTGTGCCAGCTTCGACCACGACGGACTTCAGCGTCTCATCAACATCGTGATCGCCGGCATCCGCCAGAGCGCCGATCGATGACCGGGTGTCGGGCGCGAGCTCGGTTCGCACTCGCGATTCCTTGACGCACGTGATGTCGTCGCTCGAAACCTTGCGTCCACTTCATCAGCGCACGTAGTCTCCAAGGTTCATGCCAGACCGGTACACGCACGGCCATCACGAATCAGTACTGAGAAGTCATCTGTGGAGGACGCCGGAGAACTCCGCGTCCTTTCTGCTCGCGCATCTGACACCCGGACTCTCCTTGCTGGACGTCGGGTGCGGACCGGGCAACATCACGTCCGGTCTTGCCGAGCGGCTGGAGGGAGGCGTCGTCGTCGGCATCGACCGGTCGGAAGAGGTCATCACGAGGGCCCGCGAACAGTACCCGTCGACACCGCAACGCAACGTGTCCTTTCGTGTCGGTGACGTCTACCAATTAGACCTTCCCGATGAGAGTTTCGACGTCGTGTACGCCCACCAGGTTCTCCAACACCTGGTGCGTCCGATCGACGCCCTGACCCAAATGAGGCGAGTGCTGCGACCCGGTGGACTGTTGGCGGTTCGCGACGCTGACTTTGGCGGTTTCGTGTGGGCGCCGCGTAATCCGCTGCTCGATCGATGGCTGGATCTCTATCATCAGCTCACCCGACGCAACGGTGCTGAAGCGGACGCCGGAAGGATGTTGAAGGGATGGGTTCGAGCGGCCGGTTTTCAAGATCTCATCGTGACGTCGTCGACGTGGACGTACGAGTCAGACGCCGAGCGTGCGTGGTGGGGCGGTCTCTGGTCCGAGCGCCTTCTGCACAGCGACATCGCCCAGCAGTGTCTCGAGTACGGTCTGGCGACGACGTCGGAGCTCGAAGAGATCGCGGGCGCCTTTCGCGAGTGGGGCGCTCAGCCTGACGGCGTCTTTCTCGTGCTGCACGGTGAGGTCTTGGCGCGGCGTTAGTCTCGTCGTCTCCGCGCGGTGTGGCGCGTTAAGTTCGCAACGTGAGTTGGTATCGAGACCTCGTGCTACCCAGGCTGGTCGATCGGGCCTGTGGCGCGAAGGGAATGGAGCGTTGGCGTGCTCAGGTCACGACTGGACTCTTTGGTCGAGTAGTGGAGGTTGGATTTGGATCGGGTCTCAACCTCGAGCACTACCCCAAGGAGGTCGACGTCGTGCTCGTCGTCGAGCCGGCCGAGTTGGCCAGGAAATTGGCGCGCAAGCGTATCGAGCGCTCCGCGATCAAAGTAACGCACGTTGGCCTTGACGGACAGGCAATACCTCTCGATGACGCGTCGTGTGACGGCGCGTTGGCGACGTTCACACTGTGCACGGTTCCCGACGCGCATCAGGTTCTCGTCGAGATCGCCAGAGTGTTGCGTCCGGGCGGATCGTTCCACTTCCTCGAACACGGGCTTTCCCCGGACGCATCCGTCGCCCGATGGCAGCGCCGTCTCGATCCCCTCCAGCGGACTCTCGCCGACGGATGCCATCTCACCCGCGAACCCTTGGCGCTCGTCGCCGACGCAGGACTGGTTCTTGACTGGTCCGAGGAGCGCTACGCGAGGGGTCCGAAGCCCTGGAGTTACTTCACGATCGGCGTCGCTACCAAACCGATGAACTGAATTATCGACGTCACGTCGGCATTCGTCCTTCGCAGCGTGGAGTCCGGAAAACCCAATGTGCAACGAACTTCCGGTGCAAAGCCCTGTCAACGACACCGTTCAACTCTCACAGGTGATTCTAAGACGCTCGATTTTGGTGGGAACGTGGCGCGACCCTAGGATTGAAGGACGTGAAAATTCGACTCTCGAGAGTTCTCTTTGCGGCAGCGCTGACGGCGAGTGGGCTGCTGTCAATCCCCGTATTCAGCGCCGCGAGTGCTTCCACGACGTCCGCGTCGACCGGCTACGACGTCAGTTTTCCCCAATGTGGTCGTGTTCTCCCGTCGGGGGCGGGCTTTGGCATCGTGGGCGTGAACGACGGCCATCCCTTTTCGACGAATCCCTGCCTCGCCAACGAGTTGCGATGGGCTGGATCGACGCTCGGCGGTGCCCCGTCGTTCTATCTGAACACGGGCAGTCCCGGTCCCGCCTATTCCTCGAGCTGGCCGAAGAGCCAGCAGAGCCCCTCCGTCTGTAGCGGCGATAATTCGACGGCGTGCTCGTACGACTTCGGATGGAACGCGGCGCGCGTCTCGTTCGCCAACGCGGTCAACGCCGAGACCACGAATGGTTCGACGTCTCCGTCGGCCACGGCGAAGAGCGCCCATTGGTGGCTCGACGTCGAGACCGGCAATACCTGGGAGACGATCGAGCCCCTCTACGGCCGCACCGCGTCGTCACGGGCCAATGACCAGGCGGAGATCAAGGGTTCGCTCGCGTACCTGAATCAGATCGGCGTCACGTTCGTCGGCATCTACTCGAACAACCAGCAGTGGAACGTGATCACGGGGGGAACGGGGTCGACCTTCGCCGCGGTCCAGGTCTGGATGCCCGGTTACGCGAATCTCACCGCCGCCGAAGCGGCGTGCGACCTGCCTTCGTTTACTGGTGGTCGCGTGGCAATGATCCAGTACCCGTCCACTGGACTCGACGGTGACTACCTCTGCGGGTTGACGAGCACGCCCGCCGCGGCCGCGACCACGGTGACGGGCTCGCTCACGTTCTCCGACCAACTCATGGTGAGCGGCAACGCCGGAACCGTTACCTACGTGCAGACCTCCGGCACGCCCAACCTGGTGGTTTCGCCAACGGGCCTCGTTTCGACGGGCGCCACCCTCGCGCCCGGCATTTACAGCGCGAAGGGCACGTCGAGCGATCCCTACGGCGACACCGGAACGTTCGCCTTCACGCTCACGGTGGGTCTCATTTCGCAAGGTTCACCCACGTCCGCGTCGGTGAAGACGTCGGGATCGTCGAGCTTCTCGGATCAGCTCGTGGCGAGTGGCAACAACGGCACGGTCACGTACGTCCAAACGGCCGGCTCGCCCAATCTGGCCGTCTCACCCGCGGGCCTCGTGACGACCAATGGTGTCCAAGCAGCGGGAAGCTACACCGCGAAGGGAACGACGAGTGACGCCAATGGCGACAGCGGGACCTTCGCCTTCACGCTCGTGGTCGGCGCGATCACCCAGAACGCGCCGACGGCGTTCGGCGTGGACGCGTCCGCGTCGCTCGCGTTCACCCACCAGATCGCGGTGAGTCGCAACAACGGCGTCGTCACGTACGTCCAGCTGAACGGCTCGCCGAATCTTCTCGTCTCGACGACGGGCCTCGTCACGACCAGTGGCGCGTTGGCGGCGGGCACGTACGTCGCGAGAGGTACGACGAGTGACGCCGTGGGCGACCACGGAACGTTCGTCGTCATGCTCAAGGTGGCCGTACCCGGCGTCCTAGCGCCGATCACCGCACCGGTCGCGATGAACGTGCGAGGCCACGCGGTCGCGGGAAGGACCGTGGTGATGACGGTCGTCGGCTCGGGCTTCTACGGCCGTCCGCTCGTCACGAGCCACGCCGGAACGTTCGCCCAGGTGGTGCGCGACAGCGGCACGTCACTGGTGTTGCGTGTCACCGTGTTGAAGGGATCGCGCAACGGCGTGTTCACCTTCACCGTGTTCATGTCCAACGGGACGTCGTGCAAGGTGCGCTACAACCAACATTGACCGGGCCCGTCGTCGCGGGACCCCGAACGATCCGCCAAGAGCACAGCGCGGCGCAGTCGACGCGTGACGCCGTGGTCAACGCCCAGGGTTTTCGCTAGACCGCGCGAAGTGGTCTGAACCGAAGGGCGCTCGCAAAGACCGCCAGGTCGAGCAGTACGAAGGCCGCGATGACCAGGGGCACCACGTGGATGCCCAGCAGGGAGACCATCAGGCTCTCGGCGCCCGGACCGATCACGCCCCCCGCCATCATGAAGAGGAGCATGATTGCCAGACCGTCACCGTCGTGGGGACAGAGCACCGTGTACCAGATCAGCCCCATCGGAAAGATGGAGGCGACGACTAGACCCATCATGGGATAGGCGTAGGGGGCCAGGGTTCCTGAAAGTGCGCACAGTGACAGCCCGACGGTCAGGACGAGACCTCCGAGTACGAGTTGACGGTCCGAGAGGCGGTGATAGAGGGGGCCGCCGGCGAAACGTCCTATCGCGAGTCCGACCCAGAATCCGGCGGTGACCAGACTGGCGACGGACTGGGAGTAGCCCTCACCATGGAGCTGGGTGGCCATCCAACCCGACGCCGCGGTCTCCACCGCGACGTAGAGGATGTAGGCCGCGACGAAGGTGAGGAGAATGGGCCGGCGTTCCTTCTTCATCTTGTTCAACTCCAGTTGTCTCGCCTCGGCGCGCAGGGGTGGGGCATGCACTGCCCGGGTCAAGGTGGAGAGGACCAGCGACGACACCGCGAAACTGGCGAGCAGCAGATGGAAGTTATGCGGACGAAGCGCAATGACCAACAACGGGCCGATGACGGCGCCGATCCCGTACCCACCGTTGGCGAGACTGAGTCGGCGGGCGCGGCCAACGAATGCAGTTCTCGCCAGCAAGGTATTGAGCGTGAAGTCGAGGTTTCCGAAGCCCAGGCCGATCAGGAACACGAACCCCAGGAAGAGGCCCCACGCGTTGGAGAGAGCCGCGCCGAAGGCTCCCGCGGCGAGCACGATCATGGCACAGGAGAGGACGATGCGCCCGGTGAACCGCTTCACCCCAATCCAGGCGAGAGGCACCCCGAACAGGGCCCCGACGAAGTGGACGCTCAGGACCTCACCGGCCCGCGGCAGCGAGATGTGGAACGTGTCCGAGAAGCTCACAAGCAGTGGTCCGTAGATCGACGAGACCGCGCCGATTAGCGCGAAGCTGGCGGCGGCCCCGCCGAAGGCCAACGCGCCGAAGGAGACCTCGGTGTCGAGGGGCTCGGGTACTTGGGACGCCCTGTTCATCTGCTGTCGCGCTCGCTTACCTGGGCAACGTGGTCGGGCGAAAATAGTCGCGCTGCACTATCCGTTCGGACTGGTAGCGAACGAGCGCCTCGCGCGTGGCTTGGAGCTCTGCCGTTTCGGCGACTGGTACGTCCCACCACGAGTCGGAATCGGGGGACGGCACCAGAGGATCATCCTCGATGTGGATGACCGTGGTCTCGGTGTTCGCGCGCGCATCGACGAGTGCCTGGCGGAAATCAGCCATAGACGCGGCCCGCAGCGCCGTGACACCGAAACTGGCCGCGTTTGCTGCCAGATCGATGGGCAGCGTGCCACCGTCGAGATCCCCGGTGGCGGTGCGGCGGCGGTACTGGGTGCCGAACCGACCAACGCCGACAGACTCCGAGAGCGCTCCGATGGACTGGTAGCCGTGGTTCTGCACGAGAATGACGATGATCTTGATGCCTTCTTGCACCGCGGTCGCCAACTCTGAATTCAGCATCAGGTACGAGCCGTCACCCACGAAGACGTACACCTCGCGTTCGGGCGCGGCCATCTTGACCCCCACGCCGCCGGCAATCTCGTAGCCCATGCACGAATACGCGTATTCCACGTGATACCCCTTGGGATCCCGGGTGCGCCAGAGCTTGTGCAGGTCACCGGGGAGACTCCCCGAGGCGCAGACAATCACGTCACGGTCCTCGGTCGATGCCTCGACCGCACCCACGATCTCGCTCTGACTCGGGAGTGGCTGGTGATTCAACTGGTAGGACCGCTCAACTGTCTCATTCCATTCAGCGGCGGCCGCCTGGTACGTGCGCCGGTACTGCTCATCGACCTGCCAGCCGGAGAGTCGGGGGGAGAGCGCCACGAGCGCTTCGCGGGCGTCGGCCACGATGGCAGCGCCTGCGAGCTTGGTGGTGTCGAACGGGGTCACGTTGATATTGACGATCCGGACGTCGGGATCCTGGAACACCGAGTGCGAAGCGGTGGTGAAGTCGCTCCACCTCGTGCCGATGCCGATGACCAGGTCGGCCGTGCGGGCGGTCGAGTTGGCAGCGGTCGTGCCGGTGGCCCCGAGACCACCAAGGCTCGAGGGATGGTCGAAGCGGAGTGAGCCCTTGCCGGCTTGGGTCTCGGCGACCGGTATTCCCGTCGCCGAGGCGAACGTGGCTAAGGCATCGGTCGCGGCGCTGTAGATGACGCCACCTCCGGCGACGATCAGAGGACGGCGTGCACCGCGCACCAGCGCCGCCAATCCGTCGACGAGACGGGGCTCGGGCGGCGGGCGACGGACCGGCCATACCCGGGGGGCCAACAGTTCGTCCGGGAAATCCCAAACTTCGGTCTGGACGTCTTGGGGGAGGGCCAACGTCACCGCACCCGTCTCGGCGGGATCGGTGAGAACTCGCATGGCGTGTAGCAGGGCTTGGGGCAGTTGCTCGGGGCGCCAGATCCGATCGAAGTAGCGCGACACCGGCCGGAGGCAGTCATTGCTCGAGATATCGAGCGTCGTGGGATCCTCGAGCTCCTGCAATACGGGATTCGCGCGGCGCGTGGCGAAGACGTCGCCGGGCAGGAGAAGAACTGGAATCCGGTTGGCCGTCGCGACCGCAGCGCCAGTCGCCATGTTGATCGCGCCCGGACCTACCGAGGTCGTGCAGGCGAACGCCTGGAGTCGGTTGGCCATCCGTGCGTAGCCCACCGACGTGTGGACCATTGCCTGTTCGTTGCGCGCCACGTAGTAGCGGAAGGTGTCGCGGTTCTCGAGCAGGGCCTGACCGATGCCGGCTAAGTTGCCGTGTCCAAAGATGCCGAAGCATCCCGCAAAAAATAGATGTTCTTCCCTGTCGCGTTCCACTGACTGCACGCTGAGGAATCGGATCAGGGCTTGGCCAACGGTGAGTCTCATGCGGGTCCTTCGCTCGAGGTCATGGGTAGTCGCGGGTCGATCGCCTCGCCCCGCCAGGACTCGCGGATCCAGGCGTGGACCGGATCATCGCATACGGCCATCGTGCGCACCGGTGCCGGGCCAGCCAAGACGTTGAGGAAGTACACGTCGTAGCCAGGCGCGGCCATGGTGGGGCCGTGGTAGCCGTAGGGGATCACTACGCAGTCGCCTGATGAGATTTCGGCCAGGACGTCGATCTGGTGATCGGGCCCCGAGGAGTAGACGCGTTGGTAGCCGCCCGGTCCCGGCACGCCCTTGGGCGCTCCGCCGGCGACCTCGAAGTAGTAAATCTCTTCGAGAATCGCCTCGCCGTCCAGATCGTGATCGTGCTTGTGCGGCGGGTAGGAGGACCAGTTCCCGCCGGGAGTAAGGACCTCGACCGAAATCAGGCGGTCCGTTTCGAATCCGTCCGGCGAAGCAAAATTGTTCACCTGCCGACTGGTCGAGCCGGCGCCGCGGATTTCGACTGGTACGTCCTTCGCCGCACCGTAGCGAGCGGGCAGGATCCTGCGGGCGACGGCTCCGGTGAGGGCAAATCGACCACCGGCCTCGCTCGAGACCGTGACCTGCGCGTCGCGCGGGACATAGGCGAAGTCGCTCACTCGCGAAAAGACGCTCGGTCGGCCCTCAATCTCAAATTGTGATTTACCGCACGAGACGTCGCAACTTCCCTCCAGGGGCAACACGATCCACTCGGACTCACCAGTCGTCCACGTCACGCTCTGGCCGGCTCGCAGGTGCAGGACGCGAAGTGACGAGTAATTCCAGTCGGCGTTTTGCGGATTGATGGATACCGAGATGCCCTCCGCGTCGGGCTCTCGGGCTGGCCGGTAGAAATCGACGGTCACAGGAGGCTGGCGGCGGTCTTCACGGCACCAATAATGTCGTCGTCGGGCGGGTACAGCAGGTTTCTGCCGACCACGAGCCCGAACACCCCGGGCAGTTGAAGCGCTTCGGCCCATCGGGCGAACATCTCGTCGGGCCGGTCGCTCTGCTCGCCGCCCAGTAGCACGAGAGGCAGCGTGGCGGCCTCGACGACCCTGCTCATGTCGTCCACGACGGGGACCTTGAGCCACGAATAGGCCGAACTGGTGCCGAGGGCACTGGCGATGCCCATCGACCGGATCACGGCTTCGGTCGTGAGTTCGTTCGCCGTACGCCCGTCGACACGCTTGTTCATGAAGGGTTCGAGCATGGCGATGCGACCGGCGCCCGAGAGTTCGCTGACCGCCGCCGCGCAGGCCGCGAGCGTGTTGGCGGTTCCGTGGTCGTCGGGGTTGATACGCAGCAACATCTTGCCGCCGTCGAGACCCGATCGCACAATCGCGTCAGCGGTGTAGGCGGTGAAGCGATCATCCATTTCGAAGGTCGAACCCGGCAGCCCACCGCGGTTCATCGAACCGAAGACGACCTTGTCTTCGAGTGCGCCGAGAATCAGGAGGTCTTCGATGATGTCGGGGGTTCCCAGGACGCCATCGACGCCTGGAACGCTGAGCGCCGTGGTCAGCCGGTCGAGCAGCTCCAGACGGTTGCCCATGGCAGTGGGGTCGGGTCCGACGTTTATCGCGCCGCGAGCGGGATGATCGGCGGCCACGATCAAGAGACGATCAGCGACGGTGAACGGTGCACGGTGCTGACGCGTCTCGGCCATGTGTTGAATTGAATCCGGCCGCAAGAACCGCGTCTGCTGCAGCAGCTGTCGCTCATTATCAAGCATTGGTCTTCCCCTTGAGTAACTCATCGATCTCGACGATGGTGGGCATTGCCTCAGAACAGGCGAGCCGCGAGGCGACAATGGCGCCCGCGGCGTTGGCGAAGCGCAAGATCCTCTCGAGCGACCAATCGGCCAACAGGGCGTGGCAGAAGGCGCCGCCAAAGCCGTCGCCGGCACCGAGACCGTTGACGACCTCGACCTGCATCGGTGTAACTTCGACCCGCTCGTCGCGGGTCTTGCCCAGTACACCGTCCGGGCCCATCTTCACGATTACCAGCTCGAGACCGAGATCCAACAGCCGGTCGGCACCGACGTCGGGGTCCGACGTACTCGTCGCCATCTCGACTTCGCTCAGATTGCCGATGGCCACGGTCACGAGGCCCAGCGCCTTGCGGGTCAGAGCCCGCGCGTCGTCGGGTGACTTCCAGAACGTCGGTCGCCAGTCGAGGTCCAGCACTGTTGGATGGCGCCGGGCGCGGACCGCGAGTGCTTCGAGGGTGGACGAGCGGCTGGGCTCGACCGAAAGGCCGCTCACCGTCGCCCAGAAGAGCCGCGCGGCGACGATGGCCTCACGGTCGAGTTCTTCGGAGTAGATCTCCAGGTCGGGCGCCTTGGGCTCGCGGTAGAAGTAGAGGGGGAAACTGTCTGGCCCGATGATCTCGCAGAATGTCACCGGCGTCTGGAAGCCCTCGACGTCGGTGACGTAGCGGTCATCGACCCCGTAACCCCGCAGGGCGACGTGAATGAACTTCCCGAAGGGATCGGGCCCGGTTCGGCTGATAACAGCACTGCGCTCACCCAGTCGTGCTGCTGCGACCGCCACATTCGTGGGGCTGCCGCCCAGGTATTTCTCGAAGACCTTGACGTCGACGAGACTCCCTGGTTCGGTGGGATAGATATCGACGCCAATTCGTCCGATGGTCAATACGTCGAAGAGGTCGTTCATCGGCTTCGGACCCCCAGCGGACAGTGAACAAGGTCCGCGGCGGCGACTGCGAAACACGCCTCACCAGGCGCGCCCGGTGTTCGCGCTCCACCGAGTACCGAACCTTTACGGATCGCTATTTGACTCATATGTTCTTACAATATCAATAAACCCCATTTGAGGTCTATGCTGCGACGAACCGTATTGTGAAGGACCTCCATGGCTCGGTCAAAAGTCCCCTCGTATAACCCCTTGGCGGGAATCGTCCTCGACCGTGACAGTCCCGTGCCGTTGTACTTTCAACTGGCCCAGTATCTCGAAGCCGAGATCCGACAAGGCACTCTCTCGGTCGGCGACCGATTGGAGAACGAGTTGAAGATCGCCGAGGACCTCGGACTTTCTCGCCCGACCGTGCGCGCGGCCTTTCGCCATCTTGTGGACAAGGGCCTCGTGCTGCGCCGACGCGGTCAGGGCACCATTGTCACCGAGGAGAAAGTGAACAGGTCGGTCAAATTGACGAGTCTCTTCGATGACCTCGCTGATGTTGGGCGTAAGCCAACGACGGAAGTGCTACATAATGAGGTCAGAAAGCCCTCGGATATGGTGCGCGAAGCCCTGCAACTTGACGTTGGGGAGTTCGTCATCTACCTGGAGCGGTTGCGCTTTGGCAATGGCGAGCCGATCGCGCTCATGCACAATTACCTCCCGACCTCACTCGTGACCCTTAACACCGATATGTTGAAAGACCACGGCCTCTACGAGCTTCTGCGGGCTGGGGGCATCTTTCCGGAACGGGCCAACCAGCGGATGTCGGCCAAGAACGCGTCCCTGCAGGAAGCGCGGCTCCTCGAAGAAACCAAGGGAACCGCGTTGCTGACGATGGAGCGGACCACCTATGACGTCAAGGGGCGCGCGATCGAGTTCGCACAGCACGTCTACCGGGCCTCGCGGTACGCACTGTCGTCGACGGTGACCGCGTCCCACGATTCGACATCGCAGAATGGTCTAGTTTCTATTGATAGCAGTTATTGACAAAGACACTGACATGCACTACTTTCGCTGGGAATGGTTCGCGAAGTGAAGCGGCAATGAGGATTCTGACGCGGCGCGGATGGGGCGGTCCTCGGTTGGTCCGCTCCCCAAAATGAGGACGAGGGCAATGGAGCAGAGCAGACAAACGAGGACCGAAGCGTGAGAGCCGTCGTGTCACCAACCTGTTGCGTCGAATTTCATCTGAGAGAGGTGTCTTGAGCGATATCTGCTTTGATCACGTGTGGAAGTTCTTCGAGGGCAACGCCGTTGTCTCGGATCTCTGTCTTGACATCCACGAAGGCGAGTTCTTGGTGCTCGTTGGTCCGTCCGGTTGCGGCAAGACCACGTCGCTTCGAATGCTCGCCGGTCTCGAGCGTCCGAGTCACGGGCGAATCTGGATGGGAGATCGCGACGTCACTGACGTCGAGACGGGTCAGCGTGACATGTCGATGGTCTTTCAGAGTTACGCCCTCTACCCGAACATGAGCGTGTACAAGAATCTGGCCTTTGGACCCAAGGTCCGTCACGAGCCTCGCGAGAACCTCGACCAGCGGATCAACGAAGTGGCCGACATGCTCGGTATCCGTAAATTGCTGGACCGTGCACCTTCCGCCCTCTCGGGCGGACAACGACAGCGGGTCGCACTCGGCCGGGCCCTTATTCGCGAGCCCCGGGTCTTCTTGATGGACGAGCCCCTTTCGAACCTCGACGCCGCTTTGCGCGTGCAGATGCGTGCGGAGTTGATCCGACTTCACAGCCGCCTCGAGGAGACAACGACGGTGTACGTGACGCACGACCAAGTGGAGGCGCTCACCATGGGTGACCGAGTTGCGGTGTTGAAGGACGGCGTGCTCCTCCAAGTCGACAGCCCCAACGATCTTTACGAGTACCCGTCGACGGTCTTCGTTGGTGAGTTCATCGGCTCGCCAAAAATGAACGTCGTGCCCGGCGTCCTCGAGGTCGCAGGCGACGGCGTCAGTCTCGAGTGTCTCGGCGCCCGGATCCAATTGCCATCCGAGCTACGCGCGCGACTTTTGCCCGGAGTGGAGAGCGGTCCGGTATTGGTGGGCATTCGACCGCACGACCTAGAACTCGCGAGCGGCGAGCAGGTGGTGAAGGTCGACGGGGTCGTTGACATCTGCGAGCACACCGGCACTGAGGTCTTCGCGACCGTCGACATCGCGGACCGAAAGATGATCGCTCGACTACCGCGGTCGCCCGTCCCACACCAGGGAGAGCGACTCAGCCTGTCGCTCAAACCGGACCGTCTGTACATCTTCGACGCGGCGACGCAGATAAGTCTGCTTAGGCGTAATTCAGAGCGAGAAGTAGCAAGCATCGGACAGAAGGGGGCCGTCTCGCACTAGCTAGTTGCTTAAAGAATTGAAGTTCCCATCTAGGAGGAAAAATGAAACTTTTACGCATAACAAGATTGGTCGCCGTGGCCAGCATGATTCCCATGCTGAGCGTGGCGGGCGGGGCATCAATGGCGGGTGCGGCGTCCAAGTCCACGATCACAGTGGCCTATCCGTCGGTGTACGCCTTTGACACTGGTCCGCTGGCCACGAAGTGGTGGAACCAGGTCAAGGCCGAGTTCAGTGCGAAGTACCCCAACGTCAAGGTGGTCTACGTTCCGATACCCGGTAGCTACCAGGACGTCGTCAACAAACTGAGTCTTCTCTACCGTTCGCCATCGACTGCTCCAGACGTTGCGGAGATGCCGTCGGCGCAGATCGGACTCTGGGCCTCGTCGAACTACCTGCTTCCGATGAACAAGTACCTGGCCAGCACGTCCTGGTGGCCGAACTTCCCCAAGGTCATCCAGAGCGAAGGCACCTTCTCAAAGAAGGTCTACGCGGTCAATGCCGGTGAGAATGACAGCGCCTTGATGTACAACAAGACGATGTTCAAGAAGGCCGGCATTCCTGTGCCGTGGAAGCCCACGAGCTGGGCGGACATCATCAGTGCCGCTCAGAAGATCAAGAAGGCTCTGCCGGGCGTGACGCCACTCTGGTTGAACGCCGGAACGGGTTCGGGAGCCAACGGTATCCTTCAGGGGATCAACAACCTGATCGTGGGATCGTCGACACCGACAATCCAGACTGCGTCGGGCAAGATGGTCGTCGACAGCCCCGGAATTCGTCAGGCTCTGTCGTTCTATCGGTCGGTCTATTCGGGTGGCCTCGGGGCTTCGGTCTCAGACCTGTTCAGCCCGAACGCGGTGACCGACCCGCTGACGCTGTTCAAGACTGGCAAACTGGCGATGGCCCTTGGCTCGAACTATTACGGCGGCAACTGGACCAAGTTCATCAGCGCCCCGTACTGGTCGCAGGCTCCCCAGGTGATGGGTGACGTTCCTATCCCGCACTTCTCGGGTGGTGGCGTCGCGAGTACCCTCGCGGGTTGGGATCTGGCGATCGGCGCGGGGACCAAGAACGCCCAGGCTGCCTTCAACTTCATCAACGTGGCCCAGAGTGCGACGAACTTGATCGACGCCGGCAACTGGGCTGGATGGGTTCCGCCAGCCAAGAACTACTGGACGGTTCCGCTCTATGTCAACTTTGCCCCGCCGTACAACGCTGACTTCGCGAAAATCTTGCCGTTCGCAACGTTGTCACCAACGAGCGCGAACTACTCGGTGTGGGTCCAGGGAATGGGTCAGGCCACTGGTGCGATCGCCCAGCACCCGAACACCACCGTTGCCCAGGCAGTTGCCATATTGAAGAGTTACGTCACCAATCAGCTTGGCAGCAGCGCTGTCACGACGCTGAAATAGCTGAGAATCTGAACTGAAGCATGAACGTGGAACGAAACCGTTGATGGTGTCAACAGCCCCCCTTGACACCATCAACGGTCCCCACGTGTCCGAACTCTGGAACACCCGCAATGACCGCGAGCGATTCCAGTGGGGCAGCCTCGCGCTGCTGACGCCGGCGTTCGCGCTGCTCGTCGTGCTGTTCCTCATCCCGGTCGGTTACGCCGTCTATCTCGGATTCACCAACCTGACGTTGGTGGGCCCCACCGCGGTGCACTGGGGATTCACCGGTGCCCAGAATCTGACGCGTCTGCGCACCGACACCACCTTCATCGCGTCACTTCGTCTCACGGCGTTCTTCGTCGTCGGATCGATCATCGGCGTGGTCGTCATTGGCTACGGTTTGGCGTCGCTGCTGCAGCGCGCTCAGACGTGGATTCGCGTCATTGTCGGTGGCGTGGTGGTCATCGCCTGGATGATGCCGGCGATCACCGCCGGTATGACGTGGTATGCCTCGACGACCGCAGGCGGCACCTTCGCCACCCTGACCGGTCTCAACCAGTCCGACTTCCTCTCGAGCCAGCCACTGCTCATCGTGACGATCGCCAACATCTGGTCCCAGACTGGCTTCGCGATGTTGGTGATCGGTGCCGCGCTGCGTAACATTCCCAGCGAGATCCTCGAGGCCGCGATCGTAGAGAACGCGTCGCCTTGGCAGAGGTTCCGTCTGGTGACCCTGCCGATCTTGCGACCGACGATCACCGCCGTGGTCTTACTCGTCGCTCTTCTCTCGCTCGCCAATTTCTCGCTGATCTACGTCATGACCCAGGGGGGACCGGGCAACGCGACGAACATCTTGCCCCTCTATTCCTATCAGCAGGCCTTTCAGTTCAACAATCTCGCCTACGGCGCCCTCATCGGCAACGTGATGGTCCTGCTCGCGGCCTTCTTCGGGGTCCTCTACGTGCGCGTCGCGACGCGGCGCTCGTGAGTGAGGTCGACGTGAACCCAGGTCCCGCTCGCGAGGGTGTCGACACGGGTGGCCCGACGATCATGCCCGGGGAGAACCGCGACACGCACCGCACGACCACGCGCAGCATCACGTCCAACGTCATGCTGCTCGCCATTGGCTTGTTGTTCCTCGCGCCGATGGTCTGGCTCGTGTTCTCGTCGCTCGACTCGCAGGCGACATGGAGCGTCGAATGGCCCCATTTCACGCTGAGTAATTTCAGTCAGGTCCTCACCGGCAGTGACTTGCAGGCGTTGGTGAACAGCATCATCCTCGCAGTGCTGTCAACGCTCATCGCCACCGTCGCGGGGATGCTCGCCGCGTACGCTCTTTCGCGTCGGCGCATCCCCTTCAAGGGACCCCTGCTGTTATTCGTTCTGTTCACGTCGGGCGTGCCGCTGACGATCCTCATCGTCCCCCTGTACCAGTTGTTCGCGACGTACGGCTTGCTGACGATCGTCCCTACGGCGGTCTTCTTGGCGGTGACCTCGTTGCCGTTCGAGATCTACCTGATCAAGAACTTCATCGACGCGGTGCCCGAGGATCTGGAAGAGGCCGCCCGCTTGGAGCAGGCCAACACCTTCCAGGTTCTGACCAAGGTGGTCGGACCGCTGGCGTTGCCCGGCATCGCCGCCGCGGCGATCTTCGGGTTCGTGAATGCCTGGGGCTCGTTCGTGGTGCCGCTCATTCTCATCAGCCCCTCAACCCAGCAGCCCGCTCCCGTCGCCATCTACGGCTTCATCGGGGCCGCCAACGTACGCTACGGCGACATCGCGGCCTACTCGTTGATGTTCTGTGTTCCGGTCTTCATCCTGTACGGCCTCTCGTCGCGACTGTTCCGCGAGGGCTTCGTCCTCGGAGGTGCCGTCAAGGGATAGCGCCGCTGTCGTCGTACCGCCTCAGTCCGGACTCGCCTGCTGGACCAGCATCGAACCCCCCAACCGTTTCAAGAAAGAGCTGCATGAGTATCAAGAACGAAGAACTGCGAATTGCCGTCGTCCTCGAGGCGTTCCTCGACCGGTCCCTCGACGAGATCATGAACTTCCTCGCTGCCGATGCGCCCGAGGTCACTGACCTCGAGGTCGGTTCGGGCGGCTATGCGCCGCACCCTCACCTCGACACCGAACTGCTGCTCGCCGACGCTGGGGAACGTCAGCGGTGGCTCACGAACATCACGGACCGGGGATTCAATGTCGCGGCGTTGAATGCCTGGGGCAATCCGCTCCATCCCGACGTCGATCTCGCGCGCGAGCACGACCGGGCGTTGCGCGACACGATCGTGCTCGCGACGGAATTGGGCGTCGATCGGGTCGTGGCCATGGCCGGCTGTCCGCCGGCCCGGCCCGGTGACTCGACGCCGCACTTCGCGGCCGGTGGCTGGCTCCCTTTCCTCGAGGGAGTGTACGAACAGCAGTGGACCGACGCGATCGAACCGTACTGGTCCTCTCTGGCCGAGTTCGCGCGAGCCCAGAACCCCGACCTCTTGGTCTGCCTCGAACTCCACCCGGGAACCAGCGTCTTCAACGTCGACACCTTCGAGCGTCTCGCGGCCCTCGGACCATCGCTGGCGGCGAATCTGGACCCGAGTCACTTCGTGTGGATGGGGATGGACGGGCACCAGGTGGCGAGTCGGATCGGCGAACGGGTCGGCCACATCCACGGCAAGGACACGGTGTTCCACGCTGAACAGAAGGGGCTGCAGGGGGTACTCGACCGCCGCTGGCCGAACCCCGCTGAGGACATGCCGTGGACGTTCGCAGTCCCGGGCCGGGGCAACGACGCCGCGTGGTGGACCGAGTTGCTGAGCCGACTAAGCACGTCGAAGGCCCGAGTGGTCTCTATCGAGCATGAGGACCCCTTCGTCCCGGTGACCGAAGGAGTGCCCGAGGCGGCCCGTCTGTTGTGTAGTGCTATTCGCGACGCCGCGGCGAGGTCGTGATGAAGAGTCGAGCTGCTGTCATGGACGCGCCGGGACGTATCGCGGTGAGGGAGTTCGATGTCCCCTCGGCGGGGCCGGGTGCGATGGTTATCAAGATCTCGCTATCGGGCATCTGCGGGACCGACAAGCACACCTTCCGGGGAGAGTCCAAGCAGTACGCCGGCACGGCGCACGAACGCGACATCGAGTATCCGCTGATCTGCGGCCACGAGAACGTGGGCGTCGTCGTTGACGTTGGCGGAGAAGTCCGCGACCGCGACGGCGTCCTGCTCCGTGAGGGTGACCGCGTCGTGCCGGGGGCGAACGTGCCGTGCCTTAGGTGCTACTACTGCGTCAACAACTACCCGTACTACTTCTGCGAGCATATGGAGGACTACGGCAACAGCCTGAACTGCCAGAGTGAGCCGTACCTCATGGGTGGCTGGTCGGAGTACATGTACCTGCTGCCCGGTACACCGATCTTCCGGGTGCCGGACGAACTGCCCGATGATGTGGCGGTGATCACTGAGGTCATGGCCGTCACCCATGGGATCGAGACGGCCTACGCCCTACTCGCGCTCCAGGGCAACCCCCCGGTCGGGCGCACCGTGGTCGTTCTCGGCACCGGACCGCTCGGCCTGTGCCACGTGGTCAAGGCTCGTCTGACCGGGGCGGGTCGCATTATCGCCACGGACAAGTTCGCCAGTCGTCTCGAACTGGCGGGCGCCCTCGGCGCCGACGACGTGCTTAACGTCGCGACGTCGAGCACGAAGGAACGGATCGCCGCCGTGGCCGCGATGACCGGTGGACGGGGGGCCGACATTGTCGTTGATTGCAGTGGCGTCCCCGATACCTTCGTCGAGGGTCTGCGGATGGTGCGCACGGGCGGGGTCCTGGTGGAGGCGGGAACCTTCGTCGACATGGGCCCCGTCTCGATCAACCCGAATTCCGACATCTGCACGCGCAACGTCAGCGTGGTCGGGGTCGGCGGCGAGACCGCGAGTTCCTACGGCCCCGCCATGTCCCTGATGGCGGCCAATCTCGGCCGCTATCCGCTCCAGCGCATCGTCACTCACCAGTTCGCGTTGGACGATGCCCAGCAAGCGGTCGTCACGGCCCAGGCCGACGAGGCGATGCAAGTTGTCATCAACCCGAATATCCAGAGTGCTACTGAAAGAGTGACGTTGTGAGTAAGAGACTGAAGGTAGGCGTCATCGGGACGGGGCTCATCGCGCAAGTGATGCACTTACATTTCCTGCGTGAACTAGCCGAACAGTACGAGATCGCCGCGGTGTGTGACGTCTCGCGTGACAGTGCCGAGCGCTGCGCGCAGACCTACGATGTCGCGGCGGTGTTCACCGACTGGCACGAGATGCTGAAGGAGCCCCTCGACGCGGTCATGATCCTCACCTCGGGGAGCCATGCGCCGATCGCCATTGCGGCGGCTCGGGCGGGCATGCACGTGTTCGTGGAGAAGCCGATGTGCTTCTCGGCCGAAGAGGGTAAGGAAATGGTGGCCGAAGCCGCGAAGGCAGGCGTGGTACTGATGGTGGGCTATCCCAAGCGCTTCGACCCTGCCTTCCATCGGTTTCAGGAGGAGGTCGCCCGGATGGCGCATCCTAAGTTGCTGCGGGTGACGACCTTCGAGTCGCCGTTCCACCCCTACGTCACGCACTACCCGCTGACGCCTCCCGGTTCGGTCGATCCCCACGTGCTCGACGCACTGAAGGCCGACACCCGCGAGCGACTCGAGGAGGCCGTGGGCACCGACGACGATTTCTACGTTTCGCAGTACCACGCGGTCCTGCTCGACACGTTGGTCCACGAGATCAACACGGTTCGCGGCGTCCTGGGTGAACCCGAGAGTCTCGACTACGTGGAGTTGCGCGAGGGTTCGCTGACGGCCATGATGACTTTCGGTGAGACCGCGGTGGCGATCCACTGGATGGACCTGCCCGGCATGACTCGCTACCTGATGGAGTTCGCGGCGTTCGGCGACGACGCCCGCGTCACGCTGTCATTCCCGTCGCCCTTCTTGCGCAACGCCCCCACACTGCTGGCGGTCGAAGGCGGGCCGGCCGAGGGTGTGGCGTCGTGGCGACGCGAAGAGGTCACGTCCTACGACAGCGCGTTCAAGCTGGAGCTGGTGGCCTTCCACGACGCGGTCACCAACGGGACTGCCGTGGTGACCGACGGAACCGACGGCGCCCGCGACATCGCGCTCTGCCAGGCCATCATCCGCTGCGCGCGCGAGCACGTCCCCGTCCAGAGGCCCACTGCACTGTGACCTTCGCAATAACCACCGTATTTGTCCGCATTTCATCAACAGAAGAGAGAAACAAGTCATGAATGTCACAGTTGCCAACGCGCCGATCAGTTACGGTGCCTTCGAACTCACGGTCGGTATCGACCCCAGTGTCCCCGACGGGGAGCAGATCCTGAACGAGGTACATTCGGCCGGGTACGCGGGCGTCGACCTGGGCCCGGTGGGGTACCTGGGGGACGGACCGGTGCTCGCCGAACGCCTGGCCGCCCGTAACCTCGGGCTGGCCGGCGCCTACCTCGAGTTCCCGTTCTCGGACCACGCCGCCCTCGAAAAGCTCTATCCCGAGCTGGACGCGATGCTCGACACATTCGATGCCGTCCGTTCCTCGATTCCCGGACCGCCACCGCGTCCCACGATCGCCGACGCCGGGAGCGAGTTTCGCCGCAATACACCGGGCCGCAGCCACCTGGACCACTCAATTGGCCTGGACAACGACGGTTGGGCGCGCTTCCAGGTCGGACTGAAGACGGTGGTCGACCGCTGCCGTGACCGCGGCTACGAGCCGACCTTCCACCACGAGACCGGCACCTTCGTCGAGGCGCCCTGGGAGATCGAGCGCGTGCTCGAGATCTCGGACGTGGGACTTTGCCTCGACACGGGGCACTTCTTCATTGGTGGGGGGGACCCCGTCAAGGCGATCAATGAGTGGGCGAGCCGCATCAACCACGTCCACGTGAAGGACGCGGTGCGGTCGGTCATGGACGGGATCATCGCCGACAACGAGCCCACCAAGTCAATCTGGTCCCGCGAGGCCTTCTGCGTCTTCGGTCAGGGCGACGTCGACCTCAAGGGAATCCTCGACGGTCTACGCGAGAACGATTTCAGCGGATGGCTCGTGGTTGAGCAGGACATCTTCCCCCAGACCGCCGAGCGCTTCGCCCAGGCCATCGAGGACCAGAAGGTCAACCGCCGCTTCCTTGCCCAACACGGATTCTAGGAAGAAGCGATGTTTCGAATTGGACTCGCGGGGGCCGGCCGAATGGGCCAAACGCATCTGCGGGCTCTTCGCGAGTGCGACGACGTCGCCATCGTGGCTTGCGCTGAACCGGTGGATTCGCTGCGCGACGCCGCGGTCGCCTCCTACGGCATTGACGGCTACGCCAGCTTGGCCGAGATGATCGACGCGGCGTCGATCGATGGCGTGCTTATCGTCACGCCGAGCGACAGCCACGCTGAGATGATCGCGGTGGCGGCCGGCGCGGGTCTTCCCATTCTCTGCGAGAAGCCTTGTGGTGTGACGGCCGATGACACTCGTCGGGCACAATCGCTCGTCGCCGACGCCGGCGTGGTGCTGCAGATCGGCTACTGGCGGCGCTTCGTTCCGGAATTGCAGACACTCCACCAGCGAATAGCCGACGGGGAGTTCGGCGACGTCCTATCGGTGTCCTGCCTGCAGTGGGACGGGGATCCGCCCTCGGCGGCGTTCCGAGCCCGCAGCGGTGGCATCTTCGTGGACATGGGCGTCCACGAATTCGACCAGGCCCGGTGGCTCACCGGGAGCGACTTCACCGATCTCCAGTCCATGGCGTCGCCGGTCATCACCGACCCCCAGTGCACCGACGATCCCGACAGCGCCCAGGTGCTCGCCGGGCTAGCCAGCGGCGCGACGGTCTTCGTGTCGTTGGGACGCCACTACGCGGGCGGGGACATGGCAAGCGTCGAGGTCTTCGGGACACGCGATCACTTCTTCTCGGTGTTCCTCGACCCCGAGCAGGGGGAGCGGGCTCAACTGGCGGCGCTTCGTCGCCAGGCCAGCGCCTTCGCCGACTACGTACGCGGGCAACCGTGCCGGGGTGCGACGACATTGGACGGCATCGCCGCACTCGAAGCCGCGTCGGGCGTCGCCGGCCAACTCACCGCACCGGAAAAGGGAACACGACAATGACGAAGGAGCTTCGCGTCGGCATCATCGGGTACGGGATGATGGGACGGGCCCACGCTTACGGATTCCGTGCGGCGCCACTGATCCGGCCCACGAGGACGAGGTTCGTCCCGGTGGTGATGTCCGGACGCAACGCCGAGGCGGTGGCCCGAGTGGCGGCCGACTGCGGTATCGACGAGTGGACGACCGATTGGCGCGAAGTCGTCGATCGCCGCGACGTGGACGTCATCGACATCTGTACGCCGCCCGGTACGCACGCCGAGATTGCCCAAGCGGCCGCGGCCGGCGGGAAGGCCGTGATCTGTGAAAAGCCGCTAGCGACGACATACGCCGATGCGGTTGAGGCGCGTGACGCGGTGGTTGCAGCGGGGGTTCATCACGCCGTCGGATTCAACTACCGTCGGTTGCCAGCGGTCTCGTTGCTGGCCGAGATGGTGGCTAACGGCGAACTCGGCGAGATCCATCTCTGGCGTGGTACGTGGCTTTCGGACGAGTTCGTTGATCCGTCCATTCCCTTTGACTGGCGCTTCGATGCCACAATGGGCGGCACCACTATCGCCGACCTCGGTAGTCATCTGGTCGACATGGCGCTCTGGATGCTCGGTCCCATCGCAGAGGTCTCGGCCAGTTCAGCGACGTTCACTCGAGATAGGCCAGTTCCTGGCGGGACCCGACCAGTCGAAATCGACGATGCTTCATCGGCACTCATTCACTTTTCGTCGGGAGCTCAAGGAACGATGGAGGTGGCTCGAGTGGCTCCTCGCAGACCGTGTGACTTCGTCATCGAGGTGAACGGGAGCCGAGGAACGGCGGTGTTCTCGTACGCCCAACTCAACGAACTGCAGTTTGGAAGCGTCGACGACGACCCACGTCTCTATGGGATGCGTCGGATTCGGGCCGAACACCCTCTTCACCCGCAAACGTTGGGATGGTGGCCAATCGGCCAAGGTGTGGGCTACGACGCCAGTTTCATCAATCAAATGGCTGACCTCGCTGCTGCGTGGCCGGATGAGAGTTGGACCCCTGGCTTTATTGAAGGCGCACAGGTCGCGGCGGTGTGCGAGTCGATGGAACGGTCGGTTTCTGAACGGCGCTGGGTATCGGTTTCGGAGATCACGGGTGAGTCGAAGACGCCGCTGATCAAACCATCCATGGACAACAGGTAGAGGCCAGGAGTCGCTCATGAAGCGCATCACCCACTGGATCGACGGAAAGGCCTGGGTTGGCGAGGCGCAACGACACGGCAAGGTCTTTAATCCCGCTACTGGCGTGCAGACCGGCGAGGTCGACTTCGCCACGGACGCTGAAGTGGACGTCGCCGTCGCCGCGGCAACCGCGGCCTTTCCGTCGTGGCGCGCGACGTCATTGGCCAAGCGCACCACGGTACTGTTCGCGCTGCGCGAGCTAATCCTTGATCACCTCGATGAGTTGGCCGACCTGGTGATGAGCGAGCACGGCAAGGTCAAGAGCGACGCGGCGGGAGAAGTAGCGCGAGGCCTCGAAGTGGTCGAGTTCGCCTGTGGGATCGCCCAGCTCCTGAAGGGCGAGTTCACCGAGCACGCCTCGACTGGCGTTAACGTGCACTCGCTGCGCCAACCGCTCGGGGTAGTGGCTGGTATTACGCCATTCAACTTTCCGGCGATGGTTCCTCTGTGGATGTTCCCGTTGGCCATTGCAAGCGGCAACACGTTCATTTTGAAGCCATCGGAGAAGGACCCTTCGACGTCAATCCGGCTCGCCGAATTAGTGGCCGAGGCGGGGGTCCCGAACGGAGTCTTCAACGTGGTCCAGGGCGACCGACTGGCCGTCGACAGGATCCTCGTTCACCCCGGAATCGCGGCCGTCAGTTTCGTGGGTTCGACCGCCGTGGCCCGTCACGTGTACGAGACCGCTGCTCACGAGGGCAAGCGGGTCCAGGCCCTGGGAGGAGCGAAGAATCACATGGTGGTCCTTCCCGATGCGGACATGGCCGATGCAGCCGAAGCCGCAGTGAGTGCCGGTTTCGGTTCGGCAGGTGAGCGGTGCATGGCGGCATCGGTTCTGGTGGCGGTGGGTGGCTGCGGCGATGCACTGGTCGAACGCATCCAAGCGCGCGTGTCTCGCCTGACGGTTGGCCCCGGCACCGATGCGGAATCCGAGATGGGGCCGCTCGTGACCGTCGAGCACCGTGATCGCGTTGCCTCCTACCTCGGAATCGGTGAGACTGAAGGGGCGAAGATTGCCATCGACGGCCGGGATCACGATATCCATGGCGAGCCCGGTGGGTACTGGCTCGGGCCGTGTCTGATTGACGATGTCTCCCCCGACATGCGGGTCTACACCGACGAGATCTTCGGACCGGTTCTCTGCGTTGTCCGGGTGGACTCTCTTGACGAAGCGCTTGCCCTCATAGAACGTAATGGGTACGGCAACGGCGCCGCCATCTTCACTAGCGACGGCGGTGCCGCCCAGCGCTTCGAGACCGAGGTCGCCGCGGGGATGATCGGCATAAACGTCGCCGTCCCAGTACCGGTCTCCTACTACCCCTTCGGAGGGTGGAATAGTTCACTCTTCGGCGACCTCCACGTCTACGGACCCGATGGCGTAAAGTTCTACACCCGAGGCAAAGCAGTGACCAGTCGGTGGCAAAACATTGGCCAGCATCACGCCTCCCTCGCTTTCCCCAGCGCCGCTGCTAGTGAGAGGGCGAACGAGGGAGTCAAGTAGTGACGTCCGTAAGCCCAGTGAGCGTGTCGTGAACGATCAGACCAAGTATTAACCCCGGCGCTGGACGTCAGCCGATTGGTCTTGGCGCTTCCACCCTGGCTGCCGTTCTGTGGGGGTTCGGCGGTATCTTTGCGGCACTCACGTTCGCTCCGGGGCTTGTACTGGCCTTTTACCGACTCTGGCTGGGCGCTGCGCTGTTCTCAATCGTCGTGTACTCGTCGGGTCGTCGATTGACCTGGGCCGTGGTGCGCGCGACCTGGCTTGGCGGCATCTTTCTTGCCGGCGACATGGCCTTGTTCTACAGCGCGGTCAAACTCACCAGTATCGTCGACGTGACCGTAATTGGTGCCTTTCAGCCCGCGCTCGTCCTCGTCGCCGCGCGTCGTCTGTTCGGCGAGCGGATGGGACGATGGGACGTCGCGTGGATCGTGCTCGCCATGGCGGGAGTGGCGATCGCGGTTCTCGGTCCCGGTGTGGCCAGCCACCACCAACTGATTGGTGACCTCTTGGCCGTGGGAGCTCTCGTGAGTTTTTCTGCCTACTGGCTCGTATCAAAGCACGCTCGCCAACTGCACGACGCGATGGAGTACACCGCGGGCGTAACAATCATGGCCGCGGTGACGATGACACCAATCGTGCTGCTGTCGAGTCAGTCGCTCGGCCGCGTGAAGGCCGGCGACTGGTTGTGGATTTCCCTACTGACGGTTGTTCCAGGAAGTGGACATCTGATAATGAATTGGGCCCACCGCTACGTCGATGCATCGGTCTCTTCAGCGATCAGTTGCCTGAGTCCGCTCGTCGCGGCCGTTGCGGCGATTCCCATCCTCGGCCAGCCCCTGACCGTCATTCAGGTCGGCGGCGTGCTGCTGGGACTCGCGGCGATCGCGGTGGTCGCCGCGCGACACCGCCAACCGGCGCAGTCCCAGTTGGAGTAGCGAGCCAGACGGCCTGACGGGAGGGACTGCTCAAGACAAAAGCAGTATTGGAGGGATCGTTTGTTAGGGTTTCAACTTCATCAGATGTGACAGTTGAAACGTGCTTCTATTTCCGAATCAGGTGAATCGTGCCGGGAAAGTTCGTGCGAACGGGTGAGGCGGCGGACAAGGAAATCGTGACGAGCGCACGTCGCCGAACTACTCTGGGGCCGAAGTCAGCACGTGCTCGTAGCGGCAAAGGGGGAAGCGTATGAGTGGCGTACGAGTGTTGGTCGGTACCAGAAAGGGCGCGTTCATTCTGACGTCCGACCGCAAGCGAAAGGACTGGAAGGTTAGCGGGCCCCTCTGGGGCGGATGGGAGATCTATCACCTCAAGGGTTCTCCCGTCGATCCGAACCGTCTGTACGCGTCGCAGTCGACGAGCTGGTTCGGACAGTTGATCCAGCGTTCCGATGACGGCGGCGCGACGTGGAATCCCGTCGGGAACCAGTTCCAGTACGACGGCGTGACCGGAACGCACCAGTGGTACGACGGCACGCCGCACCCGTGGGAGTTCGCCCGGGTCTGGCACCTCGAGCCCTCCCTGAGCGACCCCGACACGGTGCTCGCGGGGGTAGAGGACGCGGCGCTGTTTCAATCGAGCGACGGCGGACTCAGCTGGCAGGAACTCTCGGGACTGCGCGGTCACGGTTCGGGACCGTTCTGGCAACCGGGTGCCGGTGGCATGTGCCTGCACACGATTATCGTCAGCCCCACCAATCCCCAGAGGATCGTCATCGCGATCTCCTCGGCCGGCGTCTTTCGCAGCGATGACGGCGGCGTGAGTTGGCACCCGATCAATCGGGGCCTGCACTCTGAGGGCATCCCCGACTCGGACGCGGAGGTCGGTCACTGCGTCCACCACGTCGCGATGCACGCAAGCCGCCCGGACGTGTTGTTCATGCAAAAGCACTGGGACGTCATGCGCAGCGACGACGCCGGCGACTCCTGGGTTGAAGTGAGTGGCAACCTGCCCTCGGACTTCGGCTTCACCATCGACGTGCACGCGCACGAGCCCGAGACGGTCTACGTGGTGCCGATCACCAGTGACTCGGAGCACTTTCCGCCCGAAGGCAAGTTGCGCGTCTACCGAAGCCGCACCGGCGGCAACGAGTGGGAACCGCTCACGAAGGGACTGCCGCAGGCCAACTGCTACGTCGACGTGTTGCGCGACGCGATGGCGGTGGACTCGTTGGACGAGTGTGGCGTCTACTTCGGCACGACCGGTGGTCAGGTGTACGTGTCGGCTGACGCCGGGGATTCCTGGAAACCGATCGTTCGGGACCTTCCGGCGGTGTTGTCGGTGGAAGTACAAACGTTGGCATGATCCGGGTGGTGCTGCCGGCACACTTGAAGACACTCGCCGGCGTCAATCGTGAGATCGAACTCGACGTGGAGGGGGTGCCCACCCAGCGCGCGGTCATTGACGCGCTCGAAGCACGCTTTCCCGCGCTCACCGGGACGATCCGCGACCCCGCGACCCAGCGCCGCCGCGTGTTCGTTCGCTTCTTCGCGTGTGAAGACGACCTGTCTCATGAACTTCCCGACACGCCGCTGCCCGACGCCGTCGTAACCGGGGCGGAGCCGTTCTTCATCATCGGGGCGATGGCGGGAGGATAGGCGACCGTTTCGCTTTCGTTGGCAACTCGACCAAGGCGGCGCACCGGCCCGGGTGCTGTGTCGGCCAGCGGTGGCTCAGCGAGGTGCCGTCGGTTCGCCGGCCTCGCGCGGCGACTGCTGTTCTTCCAGCCATGTGGCGGCGTGAGCCTTGGCCCATTGCTCACTGACCTGACCGGTGAAGATCGCCCGCAGTGAATCGCGGTGCGTGAAAGCCATGAGGACGTGTCCGACCACCACCACGAACACCACGAGAGCGAACGTGTCGTGGACGAACGTCGCGCCAGCGCGCAACGGCACCGAGAAGAACCGGAACCACTGCAGCATCGAACCGGTAGCCAGGAGGACGACGATCGCGCTGGCGACGAAGAGGGTGTTCAACTTCTGGCCCGGATTGAATTTGTCCGCCGCGACGCCCGACGTGCCAAGGGTCTTGAACCACATGATCTCGTCGCGCGTCCAGTAGCTGACCCTGCGTAGGTCGCGGCGCATTCGGCGACCCCACGGTCCGACCAGCGAGATGATGACGGGCAGTGGCAACGCCAGTCCGGTCCAGAGATGGATTTGCTCGATCAGATGTCGGGGAAGCACGACGCCGAAGAAGGATCCGAAGTAGAGCGGGATCGCGGTCGCCATCAAGACGCCGAACATCGCCGCGTTGACCCAGTGGGTGACGAGTTGCACGCGGTCGAAACGGAGGATTCGAAGGAACTCGCGAGTCCTGGTTTGGGTCGTCGTCATCGCGCTACGTCAGTTGCGGATCGGGGTTCGTCGGACCCGTCGTGCCGTCGAGCCAACCATTGACCGGGTACCCGTTCAATTCCCAGTAGCCAGGCACTTCCACATTGGAGACGCGAATGGCCGAGAGCCACTTGAGCGACTTGTAGCCGAACATCGGCGCCACGTAGAGGCGCACCGGCCCGCCGTGTTCGGTCGTCACGGGCGCTCCGAGCATGCGATAGGCGACGATCACGTCGGGCAGGTGCGCCTGGGCGATCGTGAGGCTCTCGGTGTCGGCCTGGTCGTAGGACTCGAAGGTCAGCGCGACGGCCCCGGGTTTCACGCCGACCCGGTTCAGGATCTCGGACAGTTGGACGCCCTCCCAGTGCACGTTGGGCACCTTCCAGCCGGTCACGCACTGAAAGGTCTTGGAGAACGACGTGACCGGCATCGCTTGCAGGTCGGCCATCGTGAAGGTCGTCGGCCGTTCGACGAGACCACTCACCTTGAGCCGGTACTTCTTGGCGCTGATCTTGGGGTACTGGCCAGTGATCGAGTAGATGCGGAAGCGATCACCTCCGGGCAAGAGGCCGCCCAGGCCCGAGCCGAAGACGTTGCCGAGGAAGTTCTGGACGTCGCTTCCGAAGGCAACGCCGAGCGCACCGACGGTGGCGACGCCGAGAAAGACCCGTCGCCCGACGTTGACCCGATTGATCGGCTCAGGGGACGTCACGACGCGGAACCTCGAACCGTCGACGCAGCGGCAACGACTGCTGAACGGACTCTCTCGCCCACGTCCCTCGAAATCATTGCGCCTCCTCTCACGTCGATCACCCTTCCGTAAATCTCGCCGCCGGTTGAGCGTGTGTCACTCTGCGGTGACCAATTTGCCTTACGCGCTCAACTTCGTCGCAGAGATCGTCATGCTCTTCAGCGTCCCCGTCACGGCGACCAGAGCGCCAACCTTGATGTTCTTCTTCGAACCCATCTCGAACTTGGTCATCGCGTCGTAATGAACGACGTAGGTTGCCGCACCGACTTTCATGCTGAACGACTCCGTAGTGCCCATCGTCTCGTTGATTTTCGTCACCTTACCGTGCCACGTTTTCGCGTGGACCATCGCGTGATCCTGCGCGGCGGCGGCGCCGGCCGAGCTGGCACCCACGACGGCCAAAGCGCTGAAGGAGACGACTCCCAACGAAGCGGGTAGGAGTATCGCTGCGAGAAGTCGTTTCATTGGTGGTCTCCGCTCTGCCAAAATGGCAGCGTGGCTCATCGTGGACGGGTCCGTCCGCTACTACTGTTCCCGTCGGGTGAATTGGCGTTACAGGGATCGCGAAACGCTCGTATTCACGGCGAGATCAGCTTCGGAATGTCCTGAACGGCGCAGAGTAATCGTTGGGCCGAATCCAGATCCGACGACGTCAGGTTTGGACTTGGCGTCCCCAGTCGCCGGACCGACCGCCACTCTTTCGTAGGAGTACGAGGTCGTCCATACGTGCGGACCGATCAATGTCGAGCAACGACGTCAGGAGACTGAGCGCGGTCACGGCGCAGGCGGTGAGTGCCTCCATCTCCACGCCCGTCTGATGCATCGTGGCGACCGAGGATTCGATCTCCACGCCTCGCGCGATGGTGGTCACGTCAACCTGAATGTCGTCGAGATTCAGGGGATGACACAGCGGTATCAACTGGGCCGTATTCTTCGCCGCCATTATTCCGGCCAATCGAGCCGAATGGACCATCTCGAGGCCATGTGTATCCGAAGGGAGTCGTGTCAGTTCGGCGGTCGTCCGGATGACGCAGCTCGCGACAGCGCTTCTTCGGGTGGCACCCTTCTCAGATACGTCGACCATGCGAATCTTGCCGCTGTGGTCGACGTGGGAGAACTCCTTCTTCAACTCGCCTCGTTTCAACGTGAACTGTCGGTTCGCCAGTGGCATCGGCCGACTCAGTGGCGAATGCTACTCCGGCTGTAGGGAATACCGACGGGTACGTTTCATCGACTGGATACCTACGTGACCGCGCGAAGGGTGAAGGACAATCCACGATCACGGGGTCACTCGTGATCGTGGATTGTCGTCAGCACGAGTTGCACGCCGCGGCGAGGGGGCGGACGCGCTCAATCGAATTGGTCGCTGGTAGTCTCGCAATGTACGGGTCGCACTGGCCCGTGCGGTGGGCGCTGAACCGTCGAATTCGACGTAGCGGGCTTGGCGTTGCGCTGACGAGTCTGGAAATGGACAGTGGGGGACTGATCTCCGTAAACATGAACAGTGATCTTTCGAATGCAACTTCCGCGGTGACCGCCAGGGACGGTGCCGGTGGGCCGTCGGGCGCGTCGGCGAACTCCGTCCCCGTTTCGCTCTCGGTACGGGCCCATGGTGGCGGACCTGGCGTCGAGCGGGCGAATGACCGCGGCGTCTTGGACGGCGCCATGCCACTCGCGGGACCGTTGGTCGATCGATACGGACGAGTGCACAACGACCTACGGATCTCTGTTACCGATCGTTGCAATCTGCGCTGCGTCTACTGCATGCCGCTGGAAGGAATGACGTTCCAGCCCAGAAGTGAACTGCTCACCTTCGAAGAGATCGAACGCGTCGCTCGGGTGGCACGTCAACTGGGCGTCACGTCGATCCGACTGACCGGTGGCGAGCCCCTCGTGCGAAAGAGCTTCACCGATTTGGTGGCGCGTCTCTCGGGCATTGGATTCGACGACTTGGCGTTGACGACCAACGCAATGCAGCTGTCCGCAATGGCCGAACCTCTCGTCAAGGCCGGACTGAAACGCGTCAACATCAGCTGTGATTCCCTGCGGGTGGAGCGGTTCGCAGCGATTCGCCGGCGCGGTGATCTCGCGACCGTGCTGAAGGCCATGGACGCCGCTGAGGCCGCGGGTCTAACGCCGCTCAAGATCAACGTCGTCCTGTTGCGCGGCTCGAACGACGACGAGATCCTCGACTTTGCGTCGTTCGCCCGCGACACCGGACGGATTGTTCGATTCATTGAGTTCATGCCGCTCGATGCCCAGGGCGAATGGGATCGCGCGCAACTCGTGCCCGGCCGTGAAGTCTTCGATCGGATCAACGAGCAGTGGCCGCTCGCTCCGGTCGACGGCGATCTGGGACCCGCACCGGCCGAACGTTTCCGATTCCTCGACGGCGTCGGTGAGATCGGACTCATCTCGTCGGTCACGCAGCCCTTTTGCGGCACGTGTAATCGCCTGCGCCTGACGGCCGACGGCGCCATTCGAAACTGCCTCTTCTCTGACGACGAGACGACGATCCGCGACGTCATCCGGTCCGGTGGTACTGACGAGGACGTGGAGCAGCAGTTTCGCCGGGCGGTGTGGGCGAAGTTCCCGGGTCACGCCATCAACGAGCCGCAGTTCTTGCGCCCAGCCCGATCAATGTCGATGATTGGCGGCTGACGGGACGCTTTCGCGTTCCTCTCCCTCGACGACCGGCTGGGTCGTCGCGACCATACCGGGGCGCCGGCAAGCGCAAGTAACTAATCTCGTGTCGTGACGAGCTACCGCATTGGACAAGCCGCCGAGTTGTTGGGCGTCAGTGTGGACACGCTGCGCCGATGGGCCGTGGCGGGCCGCATCGAAAGCACCGTGGGGGCCGACGACCGTCGAACATTCGACGGTGCCGCGCTCGCGAAGTTTGCCCTCGAGATGTCGGGAGAACAGAAATCGAGCCAACCGCGGGCGCAGTCGGCGCGCAATCGCTTCGTCGGTATCGTCACCAAGGTCGTCAAGAACACGGTCGTGGCGCAGGTTGAGATCCAGGCCGGTCCCCATCGATTCGTGTCGCTGATCACTCGAGAGGCCGCTGACGAGTTGAAGTTGGCTCCTGGCGTCGTTGTCGACGCGGTCGTGAAGGCGACCAACGTCGGCGTGGAGATACCCGGTGACTTCTGATCAAGCGAGTACGGTCGCCGAATTCGTCACGCGAATTTTGGAGCGACGCGTTTCGGTCAGATGAGTGCTTCTGAGAGCTCGGCGGGCCACACCGTGAGAAAATCTCTCGCCAAGACGACCCGACATTGATCGCCTACCGCCATAGTGATCGGCTCCGTCGTGCGAATCTGGAGTTCGAGGTGAGGCGAGAGGGCCACGAAGAGGTCCAGCGCCGTGCCGACGTCCGCGATGTCGCTGAGCGTGCCAGGAAGCGCCGCATCATTGCCGAGTTCCTCACCATCGCCAGTCAAGTTGCTGGAGCGCACTTTGACGCGTTCGGGCCGAATGCTCCACGCCACCCTCGTGCCAACGGCGAAACCATTGTCGTTGGTGGCGATGAGTACGCCGTCGGCGTCGATCAGCGTGGGCGTGACAACCGTCGCGTGGTAGAGGTTCGAAATCCCTAGCAACCTCGCTACTTCGAGCGAGGCCGGTCGTGAGAAGACGTCACGACTTGGCCCCTCCTGCATCGATCGACCGGCGCTGATGATCACGACGTCATCGGAGAGAAACGCGGCCTCCTCGGGGTCGTGCGTCACGAGAATGGTGGCGAGGCCAGTCTCTCGTTGGAGTCGGCGCAGTTCTCGACGGAGTTCGAATCGGGAAGGAACGTCCAGCGCCGAAAACGGCTCATCGAGCAGGAGCACCTTGGGAGAGCTGCACAGCACTTGCGCCAGTGCCACTCGCTGGCGCTGACCACCGGACAGTTCATCGGGATAGCGCGACTCGAAGCCTTGAAGACCCATCCGCTCGAGCCAGTACGCCGCCAATTCCGGCGTCGCGTTCGTGGCGAAGAGGAGCTGGCGCCAGACCGTGAGATGGGGGAAGAGCGAGAATCCCTGGGCAACGTACCCGACCCGACGCTTCTCCGACCGCACGTCGCTGAGCGACGTCGAACCACTGCGAAACGAACCCGCGGACGAACCGTAGAGTCCCGCGAGGCAACGTAATAGCGCCGACTTTCCAGAACCGGAGGGTCCCAGCACCGCGACACACTTCGCGCTCGCTTCGTGGGACAGCACCAGATGAAACGAGCCGAGTCGGTGGTCGACGTCGAAGCTCACGGGCTCCGAAGACGTCGGTACCGGGGTGAGTGGCCGAGGCAACGTCGGCGTTTCGCCGCGACGCCGTAGCCGGGACCGACTGACCCCCACGACCACGACGGCCACCACGATGGCGAGCGCGGTGGGCGCCAGTGTCGTCGGCAGGCCGACGCCGCTGAACTGGTTGTAGGTGTAGATGGGCAGCGACGTCGGGTTGTAGGCGAGCACGACGACCGCGCCGTATTCGCCAAAGGCACGCAACCACGACAGCACCATGCCGGCACGGATACCTCCGGAGGCGACGGGTACCGCAACGCGCCAGAAACGCGAAATCTCCGAATGGCCCAACGTCGCTGCGACGTCGAGTAGTCCCTGATCGACCGCCGCGAACGACGCCCGAGCAGCCACGATGAGGAACGGCGATGCGACAAAGGTCATGGCGATGACGACACCAACCCTCGAGTTCGTGAGACCGCCGCCGAAAAGGCGGCCGAGGAACGTGTAGGGACCGATCAGGTAGATGAGGACGATGCCGCTCATGAGTGGCGGCAGCGCCAAGGGGATCTGCACGATCAGTCCAACGATCGCGGCAACGTGGCTCTTCGAACGCGCCAGGAGATAGGCCAACGGGACGCCCGTCACCGTCATCAGCACCAACGAGATGGTGGCGCAACTCAAGGACACCCACAGAGCGGAAAAGAGACCTGGAACAGCGAAGCCCCGCTGTGAGGTCGTGGCGAAACGTACGAGAAAGGCCACGATGGGCAGGGCCAAGTAGAGAACGATCAGTCCGCTCAGAAACGCCAACGGACCGCGTGACTTGCTTCGAGCCACCGAGGTCATCCTTCTGACATCGTCACAGTGGATTGAGCCCATTGAATGACGCACGACCTCGTGGCGCCGACAAGTCCGCTCAGTGACTCCGTCGACACCCGGGCCACTACGACCAACATCGACGTACACCGTTGAAGCAGCGATCGTCGGGGACCCGTCGCCTCGCGGATTGTGAGTGCACAGTCGTTCATTGCTGATCTCGTTTCAATGATTCGCTGACGGATTGAAGGTCCGCTTACCGAAAACGCCCGAGACGAAGCAAGTTCAGAATCTCAGCTTCGTCACGTCGGCTCGTTGCGATGTCGCTCGGTCAACGTTGCCATTGCGGCAATAGTAGGCGAATCACCCAGTATCTACGTCTAAATTTTTGCTCCATCGCCGCAAATGCGCTCCGCCGTCACGGCGATCGAGCGCGTCGCCGAACGACCGCGGCGTGGAACCGACCTCAAACTAGGGTGGGGGCGTGAATTCGACTCCGGTGCTTGATTGGGTGTCGGTGACGTCGTCCTCCCTTTCACCCGATGAACTCAGTGCGTGGGTGAGTCGGCCATCCTGTGGGGCGATTGTCACTTTTTGCGGCACCGTGCGCAGTTCGTCGACGACGGGTCACGACATAACTTCACTCGAGTACGAAACCAGCCAAGATCTCGCCGAGGGTCGTATCGCGGACATCATCGGCGTGGCGCGTTCCCGCTGGCCCGAACTGGGGGCCGTCGCCGTGCATCACCGGATCGGTCGGGTCGACCTCGGTGGCGCGGCAGTGGTGGTCGCCGTTTCGTCGCCGCACCGTCAAGAGGCCTTCGAGGCGGCCAAGTTCTGTATTGACGCGGTGAAGACGGCGGTGCCGATGTGGAAGCGTGAAGTCTGGGAGGGCGGATCGACCTGGAGCGAGGAAACGAGCGACATCGTCAGCGTCAGCGACCTGTGAACGTGTTCGAAAAGGCTCGAGTTGGATCGTGTTCGAAGCACGCATGATCTCGTTTCGAGAGGCGCAGGACTTCGTTCTCGATTCGTTGACGCCGCTCACGCCAGAGACCCTGGCACTGGGAGAAGCCCGCGGCTGTGTAGTGGCCGAGGAGTTGAAGGCGAAGGAGGCGGTGCCGGGCTTCACCAATTCGTCAATGGACGGGTTTGCTCTTCGCGCGCAGGATGCTTCGGCGGGTTCGACACGACTGAAGGTGATCGGTTCGATCTACGCGGGTGAAGGGACGTCGTCGCGACTCAACGCCGGTGAGGCGATGAGAATTATGACCGGGGCGCCGGTACCCGAAGGCGCGGACTGTGTCTGCATGGTCGAACAGGTGACCGTCGACCCGACGGGACAGGCGGTGACGATCAACCGGACCATGACCGAAGGTGAGAACGTGCGTCACCCCGGCGAGGACATCAAGGTTGGTCAGGTGCTGGTGTCACCGGGCGACGAGTTGCATGCCGTGAGACTCGCCGTCTTGGCTTCGCAGGGTTTCGCGACGGTCTCGGCGATACGCCGTCTTCGCGTCGGCGTGCTTTCGACTGGCAACGAGCTGGTTCGCTCGGATCGGCCGTTGACCGGCGGAGAGATTCGTGACGTCAACGGAACGTTGCTCATGTCGCTGTTAGAGGAGTCCGACTTCACTGCCGTGGATCTCGGTATTGCCATTGACGACCGCGAGGAAATCACCCGGCGTCTGAGCGACGGAGTTCGAGACTGCGACGCGGTTGTTTCGACTGGCGGCGTGAGCATGGGCGACGTCGATCACGTGAAACTAGTGATCGGTGAGTTGGGTGGTGAACGCGCAAGGACGATGCGGGTGGCGATCAAACCTGCGAAACCCTTCGCCTTCGCCACCGTGGGCGAACGCCGAACGCCGATTTTCGGTTTGCCGGGCAATCCGGTCTCCACCCGCGTCAGCTTTGAGTTGTTCGTCCGTCCGGCGCTTCGTCGGCTGTCCGGACATCGCCGGATCGAACGACTGACGCTGGACGCGATACTGGATCTTCCACTTCCCCGTGACGATGACGGAAAGCTCCATCTCGTGCACGTCGTCGCGAGAGTTCACGGTGACGGCTTCGTCCACGTCGAACGGGCGATTCGCCACGGTTCGCATCTGCTCAACGCACTCGTTGGCGCGAACGCCATCGCCATGCTGCCCGAAGGCGCGAACCTGTTGCCGGGCGAGGTCGTACGAGTGATCATTCTCGAAGCCGATCAGTTGGTTGCGGAGTCCTCGACATGAGCGCGCGCGTTGACGCGGCATCGTTCGCGCCACCACGTCGACTCCGCTTCGAGACCCGGACCGTTTCATCTCTGTACCTTCATCCAGTCTCTTGCGTAGTCCCCTCGGACTGGGTGCGACTCGAGTGACGCGCCTCCTGCTGTTAGGGCCAGCACGTGAAGCCGCCGGAGTTCGTCAGGACGAGATCGACGGCGCCACCGTGGGCGAAGTGCTCGAAAAGGCCGTCGCCCGATACGGATCTGACTTCGAACGAGTTCTCGCCGTCAGCCAGGTGTGGGTGAACGGTGACGCCGCCGCCGCGGCGGACGCTGTCGAGCCTTACGACGAGATTGCGGTGCTGCCTCCCGTTTCGGGAGGATGAGGATCACGGTGCCCGAACAGGAGTTCGAGGGCGTGCGGCAACATGGGAAGCACGGCCTCGAGGCTTTCGACCGCCCCCTTTGGTGAACCTGGCGTGTTGATGATGAGGCTTTGGCCCAGCGTTCCTGATCTCCCACGTGAGAGGGCCCCGAACGGGTTCGTTGCGCGCATCACTTCGCCGAAACCCGGCGCTTCGCGTTCGAGCACCTCCATCGTCGCCTCGGGAGTGAGATCGCGCGGGGCAAATCCGGTGCCGCCCGTGGTGACGATGAGTCCCGCGAAGTCGAGGCAGAGTTGGCGCAGAGCCGTTGCCACTGACTCGACTCCGTCCGATACCACCTGGTTCTCGATCACGTCGAATCCGTCTCGTCGGAGTCGATCAGCGAGTAGTGGTCCGGCCAGGTCTTCGCGATGTCCTGACGAAACGGAGTCTGACACCGTGAGGATCTTGGCGTCGAAGGTCATCGCTCGAGCGTAGGTGATGACGCGAGCGATTTCACGTTGGGCGGTGTCGCTTCGACAAGGGAACCTGGCGACGCGGTCACCGGAGACCGGTCCCGGCGCGTGGGGGCCGTTTCGGCGAGACCGACGCCACTGTCGCTCGCTCGATCGGGCGTCGACGCGGTCGACGTGCGATCAACGACCAGCACCTGGGGCCGATGGGTAGCATTTCGAGATGAACGGCGAGGACCGATCGGTTGAGATAGCCGACGTGGATGACGTGGAGACCGCAGGACACGCCGACGGCGAAGGCGCGCGCCACGCCGTGGCTCGCGGTCGCGTGACAATGCAGGCGGAGACGGCTGCCAGTGTCAGCGCGAACACACTGAAGAAGGGGGACGTCCTCGCGACGGCGCGCTACGCCGCTGTTCAGGCGGCCAAGCAGACCTCGTCGTTGGTCGCCGGGGCCGACCCCGTGACGATGACGGACGTCACCATTCGATTCGTCGTGGGCGAAACGTGGATTGACATCGAAGCGAGGGTTGAATGCGTCGACCGTGTTGACATCGAGGCGCACGCCCTCAGTGCCGTGACCGTCGCCGCGCTGACCGTGTACGACATGTGCAAGTCAGCCGACCGCACGATGATGATCGGAGCGGTCGAGCTGTTCGAAACGGCCGGGGGTCGGCTCGGCGTATGGCGTCGTGGCGAGAATGATCCAGACGGTGAGATCTGAGCAATCCCGTCCGCTACCGACCAGAGATCATTCCGCCGTTCGATTGCGAATGCGCCACGCCCACACGAACATGGCGACGCCGAGCAGGACCACGACGGTGCCGACCACTGCCCACACGCCGTGGCCGCTCATGCCCGATCCGTGCAAGACGTTCGTTCCCTGGGCAATCCAAACCAAGCCGACCAAGCAGATGAAAGACCCTGACACTATTCTCGACCACATCGCCGACTCCGATCTATAGGTAGCTGCGCGCCACGTCCGAAGGATACCGAACGTCGTTCTCGGGTCTCCTAGGCGCCGAAGCGACGTTCACGACGGGTGAAATCTCGCAAGGCTCGAAGGAGGTCGACCTTGCGGAACGCCGGCCAGTAGGGATCGACGAACGCGAATTCGGCGAAGGCGGACTGCCACAGCAAGAAACCCGAGAGCCGCGACTCCCCGCTCGTGCGGATGACGAGGTCGAGGTCGGGCAGATCGGCGGCGTAGAGGTTACGCGCGAGACCTTCAGAGTCGATCGACTCGGCGAGGTCGTTGGGCGCGACACCGCCCGCGAGGAGATCGGTGATGAGGGAACGACACGCGTCGACCACTTCCTGGCGCCCTCCGTAGCAAAGGGCGATGTTGACGTCCATGTTCGAGGCGCCGCCGAGTCCGACTCGGTCGACGGCCCGCTTGGCCGCGAGTGCGAGTTCAGGCGGCAGGAGGTCCAAGCTCCCGCTCACCGAGAGCGAGAAGTGCAGTCGTTCCGCCAGCGCGGGAAGTCGTTCGAAGAGTTCGGTCAGGACTTCGAAGTAGGGATCGAGTTCTTCAGAGGGACGGCGGAGATTCTCCGTCGAGAGAACCCACGCGGTCACTGCCTTGATGTCGAGTTCCGCGCACCACTCGAGTAGCTCTTCGAGTTTGGCCATTCCGGCTTCGTAACTCGTGCGGTACTCGCCGTCGGTCGCCTCACGGGCGAATCGACGGTGACCGTCGAGGATCACGCCGACGTGACGAGGCAGGTTCTCCGCTGGCAGCGAGTTGGCGAGTCGGTGCTCGTAGTAGCGGTACACAATGCGTCGCAGGGCCATAGACCTCTCCATCGTGCAGACTCGAGTCGTTGGAGCCGATTCTAGTTCGGCTACCCCCATAGCTCGCTGCAGTCAAGCCCAGTAATCACCCGAACGGGAAGCAGCCCAGGTTGCGCAGGCCGTCGAGGTAACTCAACCACCGGGCGCCGAGTAGACGACGCGTGAACCCGAGATCAATCGTCCCAAAACCACAGAAAATCGCGGCGATGCCCACTCGAAATTCCCCTTTGTACCATGGGCGCATGCCGTCGCCGTCAAACTCCGTCGCCGCGATGCTGCTCAATGGCGGCGCGAGTCGCCGCATGGGCCGTGACAAGTCACAACTGCTCATTGACGGTTCAACCCTCGCGGTGCGGACCGCCTCGCTCTTGTTGTCCGTCGTCGAGACAGCGATTGAGGTGGGCCCAGGCGTCTCGGGACTGCCCTCGACGTTGGACGATCCGCCGGGGCAGGGACCGCTCGCCGGAGTGGCGGCAGGTTGTCGCGCCCTTCGGGCCCTTGGTCACGACGGTGGCGCGCTCGTCGTCGCCTGCGATCTGCCGTTTCTCTCGGCGACTCTTCTTCGCTTCCTCGTCGAGTGGGATTCGTCGGGATCGCTTGTTCCCGTGGTTCGAGGGATACCCCAACCGTTGTGTGCCCGGTGGGGAGAACGAGACCTCGACAGCGCCAGCGAATTCTTCGCACGCGGTCAGCGATCGTTGCGGCACCTGACAACGCAGCCCGGCGTCGTCCTGCTCGACGAATCGGGCTGGAAGGACGTTGCCTCGGAAGAGGAATTCTTTGACGTCGACAGCCCAGACGACTGGTTGCGACTAGGACTGGCGACGTAGGACACGCCGGCAGCGTCTGGGCGCGATCCGATGAATCACTCTGCTTCGGGGCCGGGCACGACCAACCGCCGCGCGGCTTCGACAGCCTCGTCAGCGCTGAGTCCAGCTTTCGCGGCGAGCCAACACGCGAGCGGTGCCGCGGTTCGCTCGGACGAGTGCGCGGCGCTTCCCGCCAGCGCGAGAATTGCTGTGATCTCTTCGTCGCTCGGTTCGTCGACGCCCAGCTCTCGCGCAAAGGCGCTCACCCATTCCTTCGCTGATGCGTTCACGTCCTCGATGTTACCGAGGGGACCAGTTGAAGTTGCGCAATGACGTCGGGGCGACTCCTCCGAACGCCAGTCTCTCGAGTGGTGAACCAACAACGACGCCACTTGGGCGGATCGAACGAGGCGTCAATCTCAAGACGCACCGCGTCCTCCCGCTTAGTGGATGACGTAGCTGGCCTGCTGCACGCGCAGTTCAGTGACGTGCCGCTGGTCGAGGCGCACCGCGCAGGTGGCGAAATCTACGGGCGCGAGTGAACCGCCTTCATTGCTGTCGCTCTCGCTTTGGCACGCGGCCTGGCGATAACGGAACCAATCACTTTCGGCGAGAGAGAACTGACGTCGCGCGCTGTTGCCGATGAGAAGGTGGACTACGCGGTCGCGAAGTTGATTGATGAGACGATCTTGGGCGAGGAGTCGGTGCTCGGCGCATCCTTCGAGACCGATCGTCGTGCGATTGTTGCACGCGAGGAGCGTGAAACTCTCGTGGAGTAGTGGCGGCGTCGCAGGCTGTGTCGTCGAAGTCGATGGCGTCGACGCGGGCGTGACTTGCTTCGAACGGCCCTCGATGACAACGATCGCGGTCACGGCGACGACCACCGCCAGAACGACCAAGGAAATCATCCGACGCATCGAGTCATCTTTGCAGGTGCGTCGCGTCCAGATTGGTGAGGCGACGATCAGCGTTCTTTGTGAATCGCCCTTTAAGTTGTGATTTTCCTGGCAACACTTCTTCGCTTGATGCTTGTCAGATGAACAGGACCGCAATCGAATCACAGGCAAAACTCAACAAAGGTGCAGACAAATCGGGGAATCCCATGGATACGATTTACTACCGGTAAACTTGAGGTAACGACGAGAGGAGTTTCGTGAGCATGCTTCCGCCATCACCACCTGAGAGTGTTGCCACGTCCGTCTCGCCCGTGAGGGCCATACGCATGCCCATCACCGGCTATTGCCGATGCGCCCGCCACACCTGCTGGCACGCGCGCGAGTGCCGAGCAACTGCCTACGTTCGAATTCAACGTGCCCCGAAAGAGGAGGGTGCACCGAGCTCGTCCGTCGTTCTTTGTCGCGAGTGCGCGGCGCCGACGCGCCGTCAGAGCGTCGCCTAGGCAATTCTCTTCTCGAGTACAGCGTCTCGTACTCGAGAAGCTATTGACTCGACGCCAGTCCCGCGGCGTGGACGCCGTCCAGAGCCGCCGCTTCGTCATTGTCGGGTGTGTCGCCGCTTACTCCCACGCTGCCGATGATGTCACCGTCGCGCAGAACAAGCACGCCACCCGCCGCCGGGGCCATGCGCCCCTGTGAGATGGTGACGAGGCTCGTCGCAAACTGAGGACGGGACTCGGCCATCGTGGCGAAGTTCCGCGATGGTCCGGCGAGTGAGACGGCCGTCCAGGCTTTCGCCGTCGCGATGTCGACGCGCAGGAAGGTCGCCCTCTCCTCGCGCTTCACCACCAGTGCGTGGCCCCCGCCGTCGAGCACGCTGACACATATCGGGTTCAGTCCTCGCTGTCGCGCCCCGTCGATGGCTCCCTGGGCGATGGCGTCCGCCTCGAGAAGGGTCAATTCGTTCATTTCGGTTCTCCATTCGTTGCGCGGTCATGATCATTCGCCTTCACGCGACGTCGCCAGGCGTTGAGAATGTCCTCGGTGTAACCGTTCGGCGACTTCGTGCCTTCAAAGACGAGTTCGAGGGCGGCCGAAACACCGGCGCTCGACGTCGCGTCGGGCAGCATTGGGCGGTAGGCGGGGTCCTTCGCGTTTTGCTCGTCGACCAGGGCCGCCATTTGCACGAAGGTCGACACGATCGTCTCGCGTTCGAGAAGGCCGTGGTGCAGCCAATTGGCGATGTGTTGGCTTGAGATGCGCAACGTCGCCCTGTCCTCCATGAGCTCGACGCCGTTGATGTCGGGCACCTTCGAGCAACCGATGCCCTGATCCACCCAGCGCACGACGTAGCCGAGCATGCCCTGGGCATTGTTGGCCAGTTCCTCGGCGGTCTCTGCGTCATTGGGCCGCGAGGTGAGAAGGGGAAGCTCGAGCAGGTCCTCGAATCGAGTCGAAGGGTGCAGCGCAATCTCGTCTTGGCGCGCGGTGACGTCGACGAAGTGGTAATGCAGGGCGTGCAACGTCGCCGCGGTCGGCGAGGGCACCCACGCGCACGACGCTCCGGCCATCGGGTGAGCGATCTTCACCTCGACGAGTTCGGCCATCGCGTCGGGCATGGCCCACATCCCCTTACCGATCTGCGCCACGCCGCGAAATCCCATGGAGAGAGCCACGTCGACGTTGTTCTTCTCGTACGCGAGAAGCCACGGCGTCGATCGCATATCTCCCTTGCATACGACGGGACCAGCTTGGGTCGCGGTGTGGATCTCGTCGCCGGTGCGATCGAGGAAACCGGTGTTGATGAAGATCACCCGTTCGCGCGCGGCCGCGATGCAGTTGGCGAGGTTGAGTGACGTCCGTCGCTCCTCGTCCATGATGCCGATCTTCACGGTGTTCTGAGGAAGATTCAAGAGTTGCTCGACTTCGCTGAAGACGTCCACCGCGAAGGCAACCTCGTCGCTTCCGTGCAATTTTGGCTTCACCACGTAGACGCTGCCAGCGGCACTGTTTCGAAACGAACCGAGTCCACGCAATTCGTGCATCGCGATCGTGACGGTCAACAGCGCGTCGAGCAATCCTTCGGGCACCGCCTGACCGAGTTCTGTTTGAACTGCGTCGGTCATCATGTGAAGGCCGACGTTGCGAATGAGCAGCAGACTGCGGCCTGGGAGCGTGAAGGGTGTGCCGTCGGGGGCGTCAAAGGTCCGATCCGGGTGCAGTCGGCGGGTGAGTTGGCCGCCGCTCTTTTCGAACGTCGCCTCGAGCGCGCCGGTCATCAGACCGAGCCAGTTGCGATAGACCAACGTCTTGTCGACGGCGTCGACCGTCACGACAGAGTCTTCGCAGTCCTGGATCGTCGTGATGGCCGACTCGAGGACGACGTCGGCGAGCCCCGAGCGACTGTTCTGACCGATTGGATGGCGCCGATCGACGACGAGCTCGACGTGGAGTCGGTGATTGCGAAGCAGGAGGCGCGTCGATTCGTCGTCGCGCAGAAGTCCCACGAATTGGGTCGCGTCGGCGAGTTGGCTGCTCGTGCCGTCGCTCAGTTGGACCGTCAGGGTCACCGGCTGCCCGACTGACAAGACGAAGTCCGTCACGTCGCCGTAGGTGCCGTTCGCGAGCGGTACGGCCCGATCGAGGAACGCGTTGGCGTACGCGATAACTCTTTCGCCACGCACCGGGTTGTAAGTGGTCCCGCGATCGCCGCCGTCGCGCTCGGGGATCACGTTGGTCCCATACAACGCGTCGTACAGGCTCGTCCAACGGGCGTTCGCGGCGTTGAGGGCGAAGCGTGCGTTGTCGAGCGGGACGACGAGCTGGGGTCCGGCGATCAGCGCGATCTCCGCGTCGACGTGGTCGACGTCAATTGGCTCGAGTGCGGACGTCGGTTCGAGGTAGCCGATGTCGGTGAGAAAGCTGCGGTACCGCGCGACGTCGCCCGAACCGGCGTGCTCGAGGTGCCACTGGTCGAGTTGATGTTGGAGGTTCGATCTGCGCTCCAGTAGCGCGGCGTTACGGGGTCCAAAGGCCTTCACGATGTCCGCGAAGCCGGACCAGAAGACCTCGGGTTCCATGCCGAGCGGCGCAAGCACTTCATCGGTGACGAAGCGATCGAGCACTTCGCTCACGCGAAGGCCTCCCCGTAGTGCGTAGTGATCAGTGGTCGTCATTGATGCTCAACCTACGTGGGCGGGGCGCTGAGATGAGTAAGCCTTTGATCGCACGTTCAAGATAGTTGATCCCTTGCTGGTCGTCGTCTCGAGGAGTTCCATTCGCGTCGACGAACGCGCGAAATGACGCACACGTCAGACTTCGCCTTGATGTTAGCGCCGAAAGAAAAACGTCGATGAGGAGAATTGGTTGACCAAGTACGTCTGCGTCTGGTCGTCGACACCATCGATTGGTTCAACCAATCTTGTTCGGACCATTGCGTGATACCGCAAGGTGAAGCGAGATCAATGCTGCCGTCCGTCGCGCGAATCGCAGTGCTGTCGCGTCGTCACTATTTCGCGACTAGCGGTTCGCCGTTGAGCGAGTGAGGAGCGAATTGAGTAGTGAGACGAGGGCGTACACGGTCTGCGTCGTCGGCATTTCCGTCTCCGTGAGTTGGCCAAGTTCGATGAAACTTCCGATGAGTGGCTCGATCTCAAGTACGCGACCGGCCTCGACGTCTTGGAGCATCGACGTCTTGTGATCACCGACCTTCTCCGCTCCTTCGATGCGCTGTTCGACGGAAAGGCGCAGACGCAACCCGAGCTTTTCGGCGACCTCCGAGGACTCGCGCATCATCTGGGCGGCCAGCGAGCGCGTGGGTGGGAACTGACATATCTCGGCGAGTGTGGCGCCCGTCAGAGCGCTGATCGGATTCATCGCCATGTTGCCCCACGCCTTCACCCAAAGGTGCGAGCGGATGTCGGTAAGAACGCGCGATTTGAATCCCGCGCCGCTCAGCACCTGCGCTATCGCCGCCACCCGGTCTGAACGTTCTCCGTCCAGCTCGCCGACCGGGAATCGGTCGCCTTCGATGAGGCGAAAGACGCCCGGAGCGTCTCTCTCGGCGGCGGGGTAGGCGATCGAGCCGACGATTCTCTCGGACGGAATGTGCCGTTCCAGCGTGCCGTCTGGATCGAGCGTGCGAAGCCGACGGCCTTCATACGGGCCCGGGAACTTCTGGAAGAACCACCAAGGGACGCCGTTCTGCAGCGGGAGCACGACGGTGTCGCCGTCGTAGAGCGCGGCGAGTTGCGGGGCTATCTCAACGATCTGATGAGCCTTGAGCGCCAGGATCACCAGGTCTTGTGGCCCGAGCGACGCGAAGTCGTCCGAGGCGGTGACGTCGCGCGTGACGAGCACCGATCCGTCTGGTTCGACCAACTTCATCCCGTCGGATTGAATCGCCGCGAGATTGCTCGAACGCGCGAGTACGCTCACCAGCTCGCCCGAGAGAGCCAGACGAACGCCGAGCAGACCACCAATGGCTCCCGCACCTACGATGCACACGCGCACCAACGCACCTTACTCACGAATCATTTGCGTCACCGCACGAACACCTGCGCGTGGATCCGCACTTCGGACGACGTGACCGAGGGATGCATGTTCGTGTGTTCGCGTCTCGGTTCACTGGTGAAGCGCCATGCAGCGTGATTCGTCAGCGGTGCGGGCGAATTCTCAGAGGCTGAGTTTCTCCGCGAGACCGATGCGTTGAATCTTTCCGGTCGCGCCCTTGGGGATCTCGGTGACGATCACGATGCGTCGGGGGACCTTGAACGGCGCCAGACGCTTACGGAGATAGTCGCGAAGTTCGCTCTCGGTCGCTTCCTTACCCTCGGCCAGAACCACGGCGGCGCCGATCTCCTCGCCGAGTTTCTCGTGGGGGATCGCGAACGTGACCGCCTCGGCGACCGCCGGATGGCCAATGAGTACCTCGTCGATCTCGAGCGGGGAGATCTTCTCTCCGCCCCGGTTGATCTGCTCCTTCAAGCGGCCCGTGAGAAAGAGGTAGCCGTCAGCGTCGAGGACGCCCTCGTCACCGGTTCGGAACCAACCCTCGGTGAACGCGGACTCGTTGGCGCCCGGGTTGTTCTCGTAACCGTCGACGACCGTCGTGCCCTTGATCGCGACCTCGCCGCGCTCACCGGACGCCAGTAGGTGATTCTGGGTGTCGAGAATGGCGACGTCGATGCCACTCGCGACGCCCACCGAACCCTGTTTCGTCGTGGCGGGCGGCAGGGGGTTTGACGTCATCTGATGCGACGCCTCGGTCATGCCGTAGGCCTCGATGATCGGCACGCCGAAGAGATCGCGAAGGCCGTCGAGCACCGGTCCCGGCAGGGCGGCGGACGAGGAGCGAACGAAGCGAAGGTTCGTCGGACGCGGCCCCGGCGATCGAGCCAGCACCATTTGATGCATGGTCGGGACCGCGCTGTAGTAACTGGGGCGCAACTCGTCCACCCAGCGGTGGAACTTGAACGCGTCGAATCCGGTCGTGCAGATCACGGAGCCGCCGACCGAAAGTGGCGCCAAGAGTCCGGCCATGAGCCCATGGATGTGGAACAGCGGCATCACGTTGAGCGAACGGTCGGCGGACGTCAGGCGCAGCGTCGCGGCGATGTTGCGCGCCGACCGGGCCAGATTGCGTTGACGCAGGGGAACGATCTTGGGACGTGACGTCGTTCCCGAAGTGTGCAACACCAGCGCAAGGTCGTCGGCCGTCGGACGTCGCGTCGAGCCCTCCATCGTCTCGGGCGTTACGAGATCGATGGACATGCCTTGACCGCGCACAACGATCGGGATCGTTCCCTCCGGCGCCGCCGAGCGAGCGTCGCTCGACGCTCCGTCGAGCGTGAGCAGCGCCGACGCGTGCAGGTCGTCGAGGTAGAACCTGAATTCATCTTCGCGATACTTCGGGTTCAGCGGCGCCGCGCAGCCAACGGTCATCGCGGCGAGCATCACCAACGCCATGGCCGGACCGTTCGGCAAGACGATCGCGATACGGTTCTTTGGGCCAAGACCGGCACTTCGAAGCTGCTCGGCGAGGCGATCCACCTCTTTTCGCAGGGTCGCGTGAGAAATGACCTCGCCGTCTTCACTCACCAACGCCGGTCCGTCGGCGTCGAGAGGAAGCAACTCGGCGACGGTGTCCGTGGAGGGCGAATGGTCGGATGTCGAAATGGGGTCCGGCATAGAAGTAAGCACGCCCGTTCCGCAGTATCTCCGCTGCGGCTCACAATATCGAATCCTGCGGCCGCCACACCACCCCGAATCTTCTTGCGTGACGTGACGCGCTGAAGAGTTTCGACGCGCGTTGCGCTGCGGTGATTGATTCGTGGGAGGTGGCGCGCAATGAGCGACACGTCGGAGAACTTGCGAATTGGTTGATTTGGTTCGGTCGTTGACGAGTTGCTGTTTTTCATTTCCCACCTCCTTCTCGCCACGAGTCGTCCTCATGAAGGTGCTGGGTGACCGTAACTCGCCACGTGGATGAAGCCAAGCGACCGAACGCTGCCGAGAACCGAGTGCCGTCGTCTCGTGATCGGGACCGCTAGCGTCACCCTTGGGAGATTGCGGCGGGAACTGATCCTTTTGAGCCTCCAGGCCGTATAACCATCAATGGGAAGACGAACTGGCTCGAATGATGACGGCGCTTCCGACGAGGCGCTGCTCTCAGGCATGGCGGTCGGCGACGACCGCGCCGGGCTCACGTTCGTCCGTCGCTATCAGCGTCGACTGTACGGACTTGCGTTCGGCATCGTCGGCGACGCCGGCGACGCCGAGGACGTGGCCCAGGAGGCCTTCATCCGCATCTTTCGTCACGCGCCCGTGTTCGACGCGCGACGTGGATCGGTGGCGACGTGGGCGCTCACGATCACGCGCAACCTCGCGATCGACTCGATTCGTGTTCGCCGTGGCATTCCAACCGACCCCGATGACCGGGTCTTTCTCGAATTGACGAGTAATGAACGCCAACCCGATGCAGCGGCGGCCGCGCTGGAGGACGTCGCCCGTGTCCGTTCCGCGCTCGCCGCACTGCCACTCGATCAGCGTCGTGCCGTGGTCCTCGCCGCGCTCTACGGACGAACAGCGACGGACATCGCCGACGGTGAATCGATACCGCTCGGCACCGCCAAGAGCCGGATACGAGTAGGGATGGCCAAACTCCGCGAGGCCGTCGCGAATGAGGACGCGCTATGAGCAGTCCGGCGAGCGACCCGAAGGTGTGTGATTTGTTCCGCGACGATCTCGCCGAAACCGCCCTGGGCGTCGTGTCGGGTCGGCGCCGATCCGAGGTGCTCCGACACGTCGAATCGTGTCCCTCGTGCAGCTTGGAACTTGAACAACTGTCGACCGTGGCCGACACGATGTTGGAACTCTCCGGTGAGAGCGAACCCCCCGTCGGCTTCGAACTTCGCCTCGCGCAACGGCTTCAGAGTGGCGAGTCTCGGCGACCCACGAGGCGCGCGCGTCACGTGAGCGTGCTCTTGGCCGCGGCGGCGGTCGCCGTCGCCCTGGGCATCGGAATTGGTGCACTCGCCTCATCGGGGGGCAATAACACACCGAATCAGGCGATGACCGACATCACGGCGGCGAGCCTCAGTTCTGGCGGGCACGTGCTCGGTGAGTTCCTCGTCTCGGCGGGCAAGCCAGCGTGGATGTACATGACGGTCGACAGTGGCACGTGGTCCGGCGTCGTGACGTGTCAGGTGATCCTCGCCGGAGGAAAGATCGAGACCGTTGGACAGTTCACCCTTTCGGGTGGCTACGGCGCGTGGGGCGCTCCCCTCACGACGTCCGCGGGTCAGGTTCGAGGCGCACGCCTGGTCGACGCCTCCGGTACGGTCTTCGCGAGCGCGCGCATCCCGGCTTGAAGTCTCGGCTTGGACGAACGAGCCGATTGGAACGGATCTCGAACGGCAAGGATCGACTGAAATGATCCCTTCGCGAGGCTCGGCCGTAGTACTAGGTGGCGGGAAGTTGCACTGACGAACTGGTCGTTGGGTGTGGCCAGCGCGATGTTCCCAGATGAACCGATGTCCACGAATACGAGGAGACGAACGATATGGATCAGACCAAGCAACACCGAGTGGTGGTCCGGAGCATTCCGGTGCGACGTGCACTGGCGGCAACCCTGATCTTCGGCGCGTTGACCGCGTTGGTCTTCGCTCCCGACACGGCTCGTGCGGCCACGAGTCACGCGAACAAGGGCGTCGTCGTCTCGACGATGAAGATGTCCAAGTTCGGAACGTTCCTCGTGAGTGGCAAGACGGTCTACACACTGAAGGCGAGCGCCACGCCGTGTACCGCCAAGTGTCTGAAGGCCTGGCCCGAGGTCCTTCTTCCCAAGGGCGCCACGTCGGCGTCCGCTGGCAGTGGGGTGAGCGCCTCGAAGCTCGGCACGATAAAGCGGGCTGGCGGACTCCAGGTGACCTACGCCGGCCAGGCGCTCTACTGGTTCTTCAAGGACAAGGCCCCCGGCCAGGTGAACGGCATCGTGAAGGACAAGTGGGGCAAGTGGACGATCGTGGTCACGCAGAAGGCGAGCGGCGGATCCGGTGGGACAACGACGACGACGAGCGCCGGTGGCGGCGGCATTGGGTTCTAGTGCCGACTACGTCGATGGAGAGGTGACCATGTCAACCCTCGTAGAAGCGTCTTCCACGTCAGTTGCCGTCTCCTCGGCGCAGCGGTCGACCCTCCGCGCCAGGCACTGGCGCAGTGCGTTGACGTCGCGCGTCTATCTTCCGGCGTGTTCAATCGCGGTGATCGCGGTGGTCTTGATTGGGATTGGCTGGGCGAGTCACTGGGGAGGAACGAGTTTCGCTTCGTCCATGACGAGTCTTCGCGTGGTGATCGTGGGACCAATCACGCTCGTGATCCTCGGCGTCTGTCTTGTCGCCGAACGGATGCATCCCGCGCAACGCCGGCCGTTCTTCGCGCGTGGCTATCGACAAGATCTCTTGTACACCGTGCTCAACGCCACCCTCGTCGTGCCGCTCGTGACGGCGCTCACCCTCTCCTTCGCCGAAGTCGCCCGCACGTCGATGCCGTGGGTCATCCTGCCGAAGTCCGGTTTCGTGCCTCGCTGGTTGGCGATCGGCGTGATCTTCGTGGTGATGGACGGGTGCAATTGGCTTGCGCACTTGGCGAATCACCGCGTGCGCATGATGTGGCGCTTTCATGAGCTCCACCACTCCCAAGAGGACATGAGCGTCCTCACGGTCTTTCGAACCCATCCGCTCATCCACGTCTCGTACCTGATCGCCTTGGTCCCGGGGATCGTCCTGTTGGCCAACGGCGCCGTACCCACGACGCTCCTCGTCGTCTACGCCGGCATCGTCGCCTTCGAGCATTCGAACACCAATTTGGGATTCGGCCCGCTCGGTCGCGTGTTCGTCAGCCCGAACTATCACCGAATCCATCACCGGCTCGTGGGGCGACAAGACGTCAATCTCGGCTTCGCCCTCACCGTCTGGGACCAACTCTCTCGTCGTGCGGTCTTCCCGACGAAGGACACCATCCGGGCTGACACAGGACTGCCGGGTCGTCCGATCGCCGTGGAGCAGGCGACCGCGCGACCGCGTCACTTCTCGGTTTTTATCGCTCAGCTCGTCGCGCCCTTTCGCCCTCTGGACAGTCCTGCGACGCCGACCGGCGAAGAACGCGTCGGAAGCTGATCGTGGCCGTGCCATCGCCGACGCGCGATAAGCCATTGCGAAGACTCGTCGCGGCCCTACTCACGACGCGCACGGCACCACTTTCCTCCGACCTGGCGCTGATCGCGGCGCGCACTGCGCTGGCCTGGATTTTCACGTGGTACGGGGCCGGAAAACTCTTTGGTTGGTTTAACGGACCCGGCATTCACCGGACGGCGCTGTTCTTCTCGAACACCGCACACCTTCATCCCGGAGGGTTCTTCGCGATTCTCGGAGGTGTCATTGAATTCGGCGGCGCGATCTCTTTGATACTCGGCCTTGGCGCCCGCATCGCTGGACTCGCGCTCTTCGGGGACATGGTGATGGCCATGATTACGGTCACCTGGGTGAACGGCTTTAATTCGGCCACGGTGAATCCCGGGTACGAACTCAACTTGGCGATAGGCGTCCTCGCACTCGTCGTGGCCGTCTTCGGTGCCGGTCGATTCAGTGTTGATGCTCTCGTCGAACGTCGACTCGTGGATACGTGAGGTGAGCGGGCCGTTGTTGGCTCGCCCCGTGACGGGGCTGAGCGACGTTCGAGCATCGGACGCGCCCGGCCCGATTGACGTCGCCGGAAAAGGTGCGGGCCCTTCGAAGTCCCTGCGCGCGCGAGTGAGCAGATTGTGGGGACCCGACGTCGTCTCTGGCCGAAGAGCGCGCGTTATCAGAATCTCGGCGAATCTCGTCGGCGCGGGTGGCGCGGCGCTGTTCGCGCAGGCCAGCCTGCAGGTCTATTTTCGAACGCATCGTTTGATTGGCGCGGCCTTTTGTGCCGAGCAGGCGTGGGTCGCGGTTGCCTATCTGGTTCGACGGCCCGCGCGGGTGGTGACCAGGCGCACCGGCGACTGGCTCCTCGCGTTCGGTGGAACGTTCGGCGGCGTCCTGTTTCGCCCGGTCGGCGTGCACCCGAGTTGGGGCGTGGGTGCGGGGCTCGCTCTTCAACTGCTGGGACTCGGCATTTTTGTCTGTTCGTTCTTCGCCCTGGGTCGCTCTTTCGGCTTCGCCCCCGCTGACCGGGGGCTGGTCGTGCGTGGTCCCTACGCCGTCGTCCGTCATCCCGTCTACGCCTGCTACTTCCTCTTACAGCTCGGGTATCTGCTGCAGAGCCTCTCGGTGCGCAACGCGTTCGTCGTGCTGTTCGTGACGGGTTGCAACGTCGGAAGGGCGCTCGCCGAGGAACGTCTACTCGCGTCGAGCGAGCCGTACGACGACTATCGCCGCCGGGTCCGATGGAGGATGTTGCCCCTCGTCTGGTAGTGCGTGGCGAACGCGTGACGTGATCGCGTCGGACCTTCTCGCGATAAGTCCATGACGCGACGTCGCCGCGCGGACACGAGTTCGGGCTCGTGCACTGGCCAAGGATTTTTCTGAGCGAGGGAGTGACGCCGCTGGTAGTCTCCCAGAAAGTGCCCGAAGGGTAGTCGACAACGGTCATGAATTTGTTTGGCACGACGACCACAGAAAGGTCATGCCCATGAGTATTCTCGGTAACCGCGTACTTCGACGTGAAGACCCAAAATTTCTGACTGTTGGTGGGACCTACGTCGCTGATCTCGATCTTCCCGGCTCGGTTCACCTGATGTTCGTGCGCTCGAGCATGGCGCACGCCAAGATCGTGTCGCTCGACACGTCCCGGGCGAAGGCGATGCCGGGCGTCATCGGCGTGTACACGAACGACGACCTCGGCATGGCCAATTTCCCGACCATCATGGGCATGACGAACGCGGCGATGACGCCGCCGACGCTCGCCTCGGGAACGGTGCGTTTCGTGGGCGAGCCCATCATCGCGATCGTCGCTGAGTCGCGCGCAAGTGCCGCGGACGCCGCGGAATGGGTGATCGTTGAGTACGAGCCGCTAACGGTGGTTATCGATCCGGTCGAAGCGAGGAAGGACAATGTCCTGCTCTTTCCCGACGCGGGTACGAACACTGCGTTCGCGCTTGACTTCGGCGCGGACGATTCGTTGTTCAACGACTGCGAGGTCGTCGTCGAACTGTCGCTGGCGAACCAGCGCGTCGCGCCGTGTCCGCTCGAAGGTCGCTCGGCAGCTGCTCACATGACCGAGGACGGACGCTTGCAATTCAGCTCCGCGACCCAAGCGCCCCACGGCGTGCGCGACGCACTCGTGACGTTCCTCGGCCTCGAGCCGGAAAAAGTTCACGTCGTGACACCCGACGTTGGCGGCGGGTTCGGCGCGAAGGCATCGGTCTATCAAGAGGACATCGTCGTGGGATGGTGTGCCCAACAACTCGGCCGTCCGGTGCGCTGGACCGAAACGCGTTCCGAGAGCATGCTCGGTCTCGGCCACGGCCGCGCCCAGGTGCAGCACGTGCGAATCGGCGGGACGCGCGAGGGTCTCGTGCAGGCCTACCGTCTCGAGATACTCCAGGATAGCGGGGCCTACCCGGGTTTCGGCACGGTACTGCCGTTCATGACCCGGATCATGACCTCGGGACCGTACAAGATCCCCAAGGCGGAGTGCGCGAGCGTCTCGGTCGTGACGAACTCGACACCAACGACCGCCTACCGCGGCGCGGGACGGCCCGAGGCGACCGCCGCCATCGAGCGGATCATGGACCTGTTCGCGCGCGAAATCGGGATGGACCCCGCCGAGGTGCGACGGCGCAACCTGATCGGCAAGGACGAGTTCCCCTACACGACCCCGGTCGAGACCGTCTACGACGTCGGTGACTACCACCGGGCACTGGACCTGGCTCTCGAAGTGGCTGGCTACGAGGACCTGCGCGCCGAGCAGGCTCGTCGTCGCGCGGCGGGCGACGTGCGCCAACTGGGCATCGGCGTGTCGTGCTACGTGGAGATCACCAATGGTCTGCCCGACGGCGAGTTCGGCGCCGTGGAGGTGCGTCCCGACGGCAAGGTGGTCGTGCGTACCGGCACCTCACCGCACGGCCAGGGCCACGTGACGGCGTGGTCGATGCTCGTCGCCGAACAACTCGGCGTGCCCTTAGAGGACATCGAAGTGATCTACGGCGACACCGATCTCGTGCCACGCGGCGCGGGCACGATGGGTTCGCGTTCGCTGCAGATCGGCGGTGCCGCCGTCAACCAGGCGGCGGTCGACGTCGTGGAGAAGGCGAAGGACCTGGCGGCGGATCTCTTCGAGGCCGACCGCGGCGACGTCGTGCTCGACAAGTCGAGCGGCAGTTTCCACGTCGTGGGCACACCAGCGGTATCGCACAGCTGGGCCGATCTGGCCAAGGCCGCCGTCGCCAAGGACGGTAATCCGCTCTTCGCCGAAGTCGACCTAGCGTCGCCCGGGCCGACCTTCCCCTTCGGCACGCATATTTCGGTCGTCGAGGTCGACACCGAGACCGGGAAGGTGACGCTGCTGCGCCACATCGCGGTCGACGACGCCGGTCGGATCGTGAACCCCCTGCTCGCCGAAGGCCAAGTGCACGGGGGTATCGCCCAGGGCGTGGCCCAGGCGTTGCTCGAAGAGGTGGTCTACGACCTTGACGGTAACCCGCTCACTTCGACGTTCGCCGACTACTCCATCATCTCCGCGGCGGAACTGCCGAGCTACGAAACCCGCTTCACCGAGACGCCGACACCGATCAACGCGTTGGGCGCCAAAGGAATTGGAGAGTCCGGCACGATCGGGTCGACGCCCGCCGTGCACAACGCCGTCTGTGACGCGGTGGCGCACTTGGGCGTTCGCCACGTGGACATGCCCACGACGCCGATACGCGTCTGGAACGCGATCAACGAGGCCGCTTCGGGTAACGCAAGCGGGAAGGGATAGCGCTGAGATGCTGATAGACATGAAAGTGAACGGGACGTCTCAGTCCCACGACGTGGAGGCGCGCACGTTGCTCGTGCACTACCTGCGCGAGTCGGTGGGACTGACCGGCACCAACGTCGGCTGCGACACCACCTCGTGTGGCGCGTGCACGATACTGCTGAACGGCGAGTCCGTCAAGTCGTGCACGGTGCTCGCCGCGCAGGCGGCCGGCGACGAGATCACGACAATCGAGGGACTCGCCAGTGAGGACGGTCAGATGAACCGTGTCCAGCAGGCGTTCCAGGAGTGCCACGGCTTGCAGTGCGGCTTCTGTACGCCGGGCATGGTGATGGCCATTTCGTCGTTGCTGACCGAGAACCCCGCGCCCAGCGAAGCCGACGTACGCATCGGCCTCGAGGGAAACCTGTGCCGCTGTACCGGGTATCACAACATCGTTGAGGCAGCGCTCGCCGCCAGCCGCGTTCCCGAGATGCAGAAGTGATCCCCGCGAGCTTCGAGTACGTCAGGGCCGGTTCGGTCGACGAGGCGATCGCGCTGCTCGCCGAGCACGGTGACGACGCCAAACTCTTGGCGGGTGGCCACTCGCTTCTGCCACTCATGAAATTGCGCCTCGCCCAGCCGGCCATGCTCGTCGACATCGGACCGTTGCGCGAGCTGAACTACGTGAACGACGAAAAGGACTACGTGGCCGTGGGCGCCCTCACCCGACACCACGACATCGCGACGAATCCCGTCGCGCTCGCGAACGTCCCGGTGCTCGCCCACGTGGCGGGCCAGATCGGTGACCCCCAGGTCCGCCACCGCGGGACGATCGGTGGATCGATCTCCCACGGCGATCCCGCGTCGGACCTGCCCGCGGTATTGCTGGCGCTCGGTGCCACGTTCGTGGTGCAGGGACCGAGCGGTCGACGAGAGATCGACGCCGCGGACTTCTTCGTCAGTTTCTTCGAGGTGGCACTGTCGCCCGACGAACTGCTCGTCGAGATTCGCGTGCCCAAGCCCTCGGACGGACAGTGGGGATTCGAGAAGTTGACCAAGCGGGCCCAGGACTGGGCGATCGTCGGCGCCGTCGCCGTGCGGACCGTGGACGGTGTCGGCGTGGGCCTGATCAACATGGGACCGATCCCACTGCGCGCGAGCGCGGTCGAAGCGGCGGTCGCGTCGGGTTCCAACGCCGCCGACGCCGCGGCGTTCGCGGCCGAGGGCACCGAACCGGCCGCGGACTTCAACGGTTCGGTCGCGTACCGCCAGCACGTCGCGCGAGTGCTCGTCCGTCGGGCGCTCGAGAAGGCTGGCGTCTGATTCCAACCGTGCCGTTCGCCGTGTCCTCACCCGAGCAGATGTCCGAGGTGCTGGCCGAGCACGGCTACCTGGCTGACGACTCACTCGCCACCTCGTTGTTCCTGGCCCTGCGCATGGGTCGACCGCTGCTGCTCGAGGGTGAGGCGGGCGCCGGCAAGACCGAGGTGGCCAACGTCCTCGCGCGCTGGACCGGGGGAGAGCTCGTGCGCTTGCAGTGCTACGACGGCATCGACGCTGCCCAGGCCGTTTACGAGTGGGACTACGCGCGTCAACTACTGCACCTGCGAGCGGCCGAGACGACGGGAGCCGGCACCGACCGGCCGGCCGAGCTCGAGCATTCGCTCTACTCCGAGGAGTACCTCGTGCGCCGGCCGCTGTTGCGGGCCATCGCTGGTACGGCGGGCGACGGCCCGGTGCCGATCCTCTTGATCGACGAGATCGACCGCGCCGACGACGAGTTCGAGGCGTACCTCTTGGAGATCCTCTCGGACTTCACGGTGACCATTCCCGAGCTCGGGACGTTCAGGGCCGAGCGCCCTCCCATCGTCATCTTGACCTCGAACCGGACCCGCGACGTCCACGACGCGCTCAAGCGCCGATGTCTCTATCACTGGGTGGACCACCCGAGCTTCGAACGCGAGGTCGCCATCGTGCGCCTTCGCGTTCCCGAAGCGAGTGAGCCGATCGCGCGTGAGGTCTCAGCCGTCGTCGCCGAACTGCGTCGGCGCGGACTCTTCAAGCCGCCCGGCGTCGCCGAGACGATCGACTGGGCCCTGGCGATCAGTGTGCTCGGCGCCAGTCACCTCGACGAGCGAACAGTCGAGCGCACGCTCGGCGCCGTGATCAAGTACCGCGAGGACGCCGAGCGCGTGCGCGCGTCGGGACTGTCCGATTTGGTGAGCGGGGCCCTAAAGTACGGCACATGAGCGAACCGGCGTCGACGGATCTGGCCGCGCTCGCGACCGGGTTCTCACGCTCGTTGCGCGCCGGCGGACTGGACGCGCCGGCGAGCGCGACCATCGACTTTGCCGAGGCACTCGCGCTCGTCGGGACCGAGCGACCCGATCACGTCTTCTGGGCCGGTGAAGCGTGCTTCTGTCGAAACGAGGAGGACCTCGCGCCCTACGCCGAGACGTTCCGGGCGTTCTTCGCGCAGAACCCGCCGATCTATCCGCGCGGGCGCATGACGACCGTCCCGCCGGTTCCCGTCACGAGACCACCGGCCGCCGTCGAGGCCGAGGATTCCGACGACGACCAGGACCCCGGCGGCGACGAGGACCAGACCGACCAGCCGCCGCGCCCCGTCGCCTACAGCGCGACCGAGATACTGCGCGCGAAGGACTTCGCCCACTGCACCGAGGCCGAACTCGACGAAGCCGAACGGCTCATCTCGAGTCTGCGTCGACGTCCCCCGACGCGTCGCGGACGGCGCCTGAAGGCCGGGCGCGACTCGGGTCAGGGCGTGCTCGACGTGCGTCGCACGCTCAAGTACTCGCTGAGCTCCGGTGGCGATCCGGCGCGACTCGCTCGTAGGGTGCGCGGCGTACGGGCGCGCAAGGTCGTCCTCTTGCTCGACGTGTCGGGCTCGATGGGTTCCTACGCTCGCGCCATGCTGCGTTTCGCGCACGCGACCATCGTGTCCCAGCGCAGTGTCGAGGCCTTCACCCTCGGAACGCGCTGTACCCGGGTTACCCGGGAACTGTCCTGGCGAGATCCCGACGCGGCACTGGCGCGCGTGGCTGCGTCGGCGACCGACCTCAAGGGGGGTACCCGGCTCGGCGAATGCCTGCGCGAATTCAACGAGTCATGGGGCATCGGCGGGTTGGCGCGGGGCGCGATCGTGGTGCTCGTATCGGACGGGTGGGACCGCGGTGACCCAGAGACGCTCGCCATCCAGATGGCCCGACTCGCCCACGTGGCGTACCGGGTCATCTGGGTGAATCCGCTGAAGGCCTCGCCGGGGTACGAGCCGCTCGTTCGCGGCATGGCGGCGGCACTGCCCTACACCGACGAGTTCCTTTCGGGACACTCGCTCGACGCAATCGGGGAATTGGCGGAGGTGATGGCGCGATGAAGGAGATCCTTTCCACGGTCGACCAATGGCTCGCCGAGGGCAAACGCGTCGCGATCGCGAGGGTCATCGGCATCGAGGATTCCGGTCCTCGTGATCCGGGGGCCACGATGGCCGTCAACGAGGACGGTGTCGTGGCCGGTTCGGTCTCGGGGGGCTGCGTTGAAGGCGCCGTCGTCACCGAGGCACTCGACGCGTTGGCGACCGGAGTGGCGAGACGGTGTTCGTTCGGTTACTCCGACGATCAGGCCTTCGCCGTCGGGCTCACCTGCGGGGGAACGGTACACCTGTTCGTGGAGCCGCTCGACTGGTGAGCGGAGAGATCTACCGCGAACTTCGTCACTCGTTGCTATCGGGCGAACCGGCGTGCCTCGTGACGGTGACGAGCGTCGCCGACGAGGCTGAGGGGTTGACCCCGCTCGGGGCCAAACTCTTGATCCGCCTCGACGAACCGATGCTCGGCACACTCGGCGATCCCGAATTGGATCGCGTGGTCGAGCGCGACGCGCGCGCGATGCTGGATCGCGGCGTGACCGGAACCCGCCACTACGGTTCGCATGGCGAGGCCCGTCGCGAGGATCTGGAAATGTTCGTCGAATCTTTCGTTGCGCCTTCGCGGCTCGTGATCTTTGGTGCGGTCGACTTCTCGAGGGCGCTCGTGGAGGTTGGCAAGATCCTCGGCTTCGTGGTGACGGTCTGCGACGCCCGAGCCGTCTTCGCGACCAAGGCGCGATTCCCACTGGCGGACGAGGTCGTCGTCGAGTGGCCCGACAGCTATCTCGATCGGGTCGGTCCGACGTTGGGTCCGCGTGACGCCGTGTGCGTGTTGACCCACGACACCAAGTTCGACGTTCCCGCGATCCTCGGCGCGCTGGCGAGCGAGGTCGGCTACATCGGGGCGATGGGTTCTCGGCGCACGCACGAGAAGCGTTGGGAGCGATTGCTCGAAGCTGGCGCGTCCGACAGTGAGCTGCGGGCGCGTCTGATGAGCCCCATTGGTCTGGACGTGGGAGCACGCACGCCCGAGGAGACCGCGGTGTCGATCTGTGCCGAGATCATCGCCGTGCGCAGCGGACGAGCGCTACGCGCGATGTCGCCACTGCGCGACGGGTCGGGGCCGATCCACTAGTCAAACGGGCGGTTTCGACGGCTTCGTCCCCGTGGTGCAGGTGACGTGCGGTACGGGCGACGCCGTTACGTCACCGAGGCGCTCGTTATGCTGAGCCGATGTCAGTCGCCGCCGTGATTCTGGCCGCCGGAAGTGGGAGCCGCTTCAACGTCGACGATCCTGACGCTCAGTCTGGCGCTAAGTTGCTCACTTTTCTGAAGGGTCGGCCTCTCGTCACGTGGGCGATCGCCCCCGCCCTGGGGGCTGGTCTCGACGAAGTGATCGTGGTGGGAGGGGCGGTGGACCTCTCCTCGGTCGTGCCCGAGACCGTCACCTTGTTACAGAACGACGACTGGTCGCTCGGCCAGGCGACCTCGCTGCACGTGGGTATCGAGTGGTGCGTCGCCCAGGGTCACCGCGCCGCGGTGATCGGTCTCGGTGACTTGCCGGGACTCACGGCGCCGGCGTGGCGTGCGGTCGCGGCGGCACCGCTCGGACCGATCGTCTTCGCCACGTACGAAGAACGGCGTGGTCATCCGGTGCGCCTCGACGCCGTGATCTGGCCGATGTTGGCGAGCGAAGGAGACGAGGGTGCACGATCGGTGGCGCGCCGATACCCTGAACTCGTACACGAAGTGCCGTGCCCGGGCATTCCCGGCGACGTCGACACACGCGAAGACTTGGAACACTGGAGATGAACGAATGGAACTGACCAACGAATTTGAAGTCGCCGTCCCGGTGGAGAAGGCGTGGGCGGTCCTCACCGACATCGAGCGGATCGCCCCGTGCCTGCCCGGGGCGCAGTTGCGCGAGGTCGAAGGCGACGAGTACCGCGGGGTAGTAAAGATCAAGGTCGGCCCCATCACGGCCTCCTACGACGGCGCGATACGGTTCAGCGAACTCGACGAGTTGGCGCATCGAGCGGTCATGAAGGCCGAAGGACGTGAGACCCGTGGTCAGGGCAACGTCAGCGCCGTCATCACGGCCACGCTGACGTCCCTCGGCGACAGCACGAAAGTCGTCGTCGAGACCGACCTCACCATCAGCGGCAAGGTGGCCCAGTTGGGACGTGGCGTCCTTGCGGACGTCTCGGCGAAGTTACTGGACCAGTTCGTGGTCAACCTCGAGTCGACCGTGCTCGTGCCCAGTGCAGCCGACGCTGCTGTCAGCGACGCTCCTTCATCGGACGTGAAGAAGAAGGTGCGCAAACCGCGCGCGAAGACCGCACCCAAAGGCGAGTCCGATCAAGCGCCGGACGGCCCGGTCGCCGAAGGCGGTGACGGAGTTACCAACAATGACAACCTTGATGGCGCGCAGAGCCAAGGCACGCACGACGTCGAGAGTTCGGTTCGCCACATCGACGCGGCTCCGTCGGAGCCGGTCGATCTCATGAGCGTCGCCGGAGGATCGGTGGTTCGTCGACTCTTGAAGCCGGTGGTTATCGTCGCCGCACTCGCGTTCATCGTGCGAAGAGCGAAGCGGCGCCGCAAGTAGTCCTGGAATCGCGACGCCACGGCGGTGTTGTTTGTTCCGAGTGACGCCGCTGGCTCGGAAGTAACAAGTGCAGTCGTTCACTGCGTCGCTCGCCTCTGGGCCGTGAATGACGGCGCCGTCGGTACCTGACGTTCGAGCGCAACCGCAAACTCCCGCTGTTCTGTCTCAGTCGTCGCTGGCGTGGGAGGCGGCCCCGGGGTGATTTGCGCGTAGTCCCGCGACCACCGTGTCGACCACCGACTGGGCGAAGCGATCGCTCAGCGGGAGGTGCGACTGCAGGAGTCGGTGGTAGGCGGCGCCGTAGACGAGGTCGAGCACGACCTCAGGATCGACGTCACTCGAGAGCTCGCCTCGTTCGACCGCCCGATCGACCATGCCGCGGTGCTGGGCCCGCACAGGACCGACGAAGCGTTCGCGCCAAATCTCGGCCAACTCCGGATCGCGCTGGACTTCGGCGATCAGTCCCACCAGGGTGCGGCCCGTCACTGTTCCCTCGACGACCTTGATCCAGGCGCGAAGGGCGGCGAGGAGGTCCGCGCGCAATGATCCGCCGGAGTGGAGCGGTTGGCGAGCGAGGAAGTCCGTCGAGAATGCTTCGAAGACCAAGGTGCCCTTCGTTGGCCATCGACGGTAGATGGTCGCCTTGCTCACCTTGGCGCGCAGCGCCACTTCGTCGATGGTCAGGTCGACCAGGCCCCGCTCGGTCAACAACTCATTGGCGGCGTCGATGATGGCGCGGTGTGAGCGTTCGCTGCGGGGTCGACCGCGCGGCGCGGGTGTGGAATTCGAAGGTTCGGTCATGACTTGACAGCGTACCACAATACGTGTACGATACGTATCGTACCGTAAATAGGAAGATGACCGTGAGTCCAGTCCAGACCGAGCAAGAGCGCCGCCGCCGCCGTGCGCACACCGCAATCCTCGACAGTGTCGACCTGAGGAGTTCCGCCTCACACCCGACGACCTCGTCGGCTCGGCCAGTGCCCTTCACGCTCGCGGGCGCCACGGCGCGAGCGGACGGAATGTCCAAGTCCGCACTCACGTTGGTCCTCGTGGCGTCGTTCATGGTCGTCCTGGACTTCAGCATCGTCAACGTGGGGCTACCTTCGATCCGCCACTCGCTGGGCTTCGGTGGCGACTCGGTGCAATGGGTCGTGACGGCGTACGCCATCGCGTTCGGAGGTCTCTTGATCCTGGGAGGTCGGGTTGCCGACACGTTCGGGCGACGGCGACTGTTCATCTTTGGACTACTGGTCTTCGCCTTCTCATCGTTGGCCGCCGGGTTGGCTGACGACGCTCTCCTCCTGGTGGCTGCTCGAGCGGTGCAGGGGGTCGGGGCGGCAATCGTGGCGCCCGCCTCACTGTCCCTCATCACGGCGCGCTTCAGCGAGGGTCCGCGGCGTACGCGGGCCCTTGGATGGTACGGCGCCACCGCTTCGATTGGCTACGTGGTGGGCCAGGTTCTTGGTGGCGTGCTCGTGCAGTACACGAGCTGGCGATGGATCTTCCTGGTGAACGTCCCGGTGGGTCTCGCCGCCGCCGTCCTTACTCCTCGGCTCATCACGTCGGACCGACCGAAGTCGAAGGCGGCTCGTCTCGACGTGGCGGGTGGCATCCTGATCACGCTCGCGGTCGCGGCCGGAGTGTTCGCCATTTCTGAGGCGCCGGTCGTGGGATGGGTCCATCCCGTGGTGATCGCAGCCCTAGCCGTAGCGGCGATGTCGTCCTACGGGTTCGTCGTCGTCGAGCGAGTCCACGCCAATCCACTCATCGACCTGTCGATGCTGGCCCGCAGTGGCCTGCGTACCGCCGCCATCCTCTCGATGCTGCTCGGTGCCTGGACGGCGGGCGAGTTAGTGGTGATGTCGGTCTACCTACAAGACGTGCTGCACGATTCACCGCTGGTCGCCGGTTTGGTGATCGCGCCACAAGGAGTGGTCGGATTCGTCACCGGCATGTTCGGGGCCCGTCTCGTAGGACGCGTGGGTATGCGCGCGATGTTGGTGACCGCAACGGCCGCGGTTGGCGTGGGCTTTCTCGTTCTCGCTCACCTTCCCGCGAGTGGTCACTACAGCCTGCTGTTCCTCGCCGTCGTGCTCGTGGGCTTTGGAACGGTCGGCACCGCGTTCGGGACGACGGTCATGGCCTCCAGCGGCATCGCGCAACGGGACCAGGGTCTGGTCGGCGGCGTGGTGAACACCACCCGCCAGGTCGGCGCCGCGATCGGCGTGGCCGTCTTGATCGCCATCGCCGAGGGTGCGCACGCCCGCGCCGGCACGGCCACGCTCAGTGGTGATCGCGCGGCGCTGTTGGTGGCGGCACTGGTCGGACTCGGCGGCAGCGTGGTGGCGTTCTACGGACCACGCCCGAAGTCGCGAAGGGATCTCATGACACCAACTACTGACATTCAAACAATCCCAAGGAGGACATCATGAAGTACACCACATTAGGTAAGACCGGTCTCGAGGTTTCCCGGGTTGCGTTTGGCACCTGGCAGCTGGGTGGTGACTGGGGACCGACGGACACGGTGCCGGCGATGCAAGCCATCCGTCGGGCCGCCAACGAAGGCGTCAACTTCTTCGACACGGCCCAGGCCTACGGCTTCGGCCAGTCCGAGCGGTTCTTAGCGGCGGCGTTGCTCCTGCTACCGCGTGAGGAGTTAGTCATCGCCACCAAGGGCGGACTTCGTCCGAGTGCGAACGGCGTCGTACGCGACGCCAGCCCGGCGTGGATCCGCGAGGGCGTGGACGCCAGTCTCAAGGCGCTGGGCACCGAGTACATCGACCTGTACCAGGTGCACTGGCC
>Ga0209385_1000008_pt1 | contig 71435 bp, 60 predicted proteins | sample NGEPerB_FD_184506 | JGI IMG/M metagenome (GOLD analysis project Ga0209385, IMG submission 184506) | Arctic peat soil microbial communities from the Barrow Environmental Observatory site, Barrow, Alaska, USA - NGEE PermafrostAB12-B... | ecosystem: Environmental > Terrestrial > Soil > Wetlands >... | reverse complement strand
ATCTCCGCCCGGGGCCCTCCCTCCCGCTCCTGACGCCCCTTCACACTCCCGTTCGGATTTGAAGGTCGCCGGCGCACGCGCGCCGCCCAAAGGAGCATTCCGTGAAGAAGACTATCGGCCTGGCCGTCGCCGCGCTCTGCGTGTTCGCGGCCACGCCTGCCCCGGGCGAGGACGCCGCGCCGCGCGTCACGCTCGCCGAAGCCTTGCGCGTCGCGCGCGCGCAAAACCCCGACCTCCTGGCCGCGCGCGCGGACGTGGAGTCCGCGCGCGCCCAGCGGGCGACCGCCGTCGCGCTGCCGAACCCGGCTCTGGCGTACTCGACGAGCAAGATTGCGACCGACGGCTCGCCCGCGAACACGATCTACGGCAACGGCTTCTACAGCCGATCCTACGACACCGTCGTTTCCGCCTCACAGCTCGTGGAGATCGGCGGAAAGCGCAAAGACCGGCGGGTTTCTGCGGACGAGGGAATCGCCGGCGCCACGGCCCGCCTCGCCGATACCGCGCGACTGCTCGAGGCGGCCGTGGTGCGGGCGTACACGTCCGCTGGCGTGGCGCGCGCGAGCGCGACCATTGCACGCGAGACGGCTGCCTCGTTCGGAAAGACCGCGGGACTCGCGAAAGAGCGCGAGGCTGCGGGAGAGATCTCCATCTCGGAGAAGACGCAAATCGAAATAGCCGCCGGCCGCTTCCTCGCCGACGCGGCGCAAGCCGACCTCGCGTATGCGAACGCGGCCCGTGCTCTGGCGGCTCTTCTGAACCTGCCTTCCGTCGCGCCGGCCGAGGACCTCGACGCGCCCGGCGAAATCACGCCGCCCGACTCCCCGGCGACGCCGGACGACGACACTCTTCTCACGCGTCGCCCGGACCTCGCGGCGCTCGAGGCGGCGGTCCGGAAGGCAGAGGCGGAGCTCGCGCTCCAGAAGGCCTTTCGCACACCCGACCCCACTCTCCTCGCGCAGTATGAAAGACAGCCACCCGACCAGCGGAGCTCCGTAGGCTTCGGCGTCTCGTTCCCATTGCCTGTCTTCAACCTCAATGGCGGCGCAATCCACGCGGCCCAGGTCGCCGTCGAGTCCGCGAGGCGCGACCTCGCCCGCGGCCGCGTGCGCGTCCGGCAGGATCTCGCCGCCACGCGCGACGCCCTCGAGACGGCTCAACTGCGGGCTCTCCGACTCGTGAACGATCTCCTCCCGAAGGCCCAAACGGTTCGCGACACCGTACGCTTCGCATACGAGCAGGGCGCCGCCTCGCTTCTCGAGCTCCTCGAAGCCGAACGTAACGCCAACGACATCCGCCTCGCCGCGATCTCCGCGCGGGGCGAACTCGCCGCCGCGCGCACCGACTTTCGCGCCGCGCGCCCCGGCACCGACAGGGAACAGCCATGACGACACGCTTCCTCACGGGCCTTCTGGCCGCCAGCCTTCTCACCGCCTGCGGCAAGCGCGCGCCTGACTCCGTGGCCCTCCCGCCTCCCGCGCGCGTGGGCGACACGCTCACGTTCGAAGCCGGATCGCCGCAGCTCACGGCCTTCAAAGTGGAGCTCGTGACGGGGCAGAAGCCCGCGCCACTCGCCGTCACGGGTCGCCTCGCGTGGAACGAGGACGCGACCGTCCGCATTCTTTCGCCGCTCGCGGGCCGCCTCGTCGCGCTCAAGGCGCCCGTCGGCACGCGGGTGTCCGCCGGTGCGCTCCTCGCGGAGATCTCCTCGCCGGACTTCGGGCAGGCGCAGTCCGATGCGGCGCGGGCCGCCACGGATCTCGCGAGCGCCGAGCGCACCCGGGAGCGCGTGGCCCGGCTCGTCGAGCGCGGCGCGTCGCCCCGCAAGGACCTCGACGCGGCGGAGGCCGATCTCTCCCGCGGGCGCGCCGAAGCGCGCCGCACCACGGCGCGGCTCGCGCGCTGGGGCGGCGATGCGGCGGGCGATACCGCGCGCGGTCCGGACCAGCTCTATCGCCTGACGTCGCCGATCGCCGGAGTCGTCGTCGAGCGCAATGCGAACGCGGGCCAGGAAGCACGGCCCGACGCGACAGTTCCTCTCTTCGTCGTGAGCGAGCCGCGCGCGCTCTGGGTGATGCTCGACGTGACCGAGCGCGACCTCGCCTCCGTGAAGGCGGGCGACCGCCTGTCGCTTCGCACCGACGCCTATCCCGGCCGGACGTTCGCGGGACGCCTCGACCTCGTGGGCGACGCGCTCGACCCCGCGACGCGCACCGTGAAGGCACGGGGCGGCGTGGACAATTCCGCGGCGCTCCTGAAGGCGGAGATGTACGTGACCGTGGAGGTCGAAGGCCGCGCCGGCGTTGCCGCGGCCGTCGTGCCGGCACGGGCAGTTCTCACGGAGGACGGAAAGCGCTTCTGCTTCGTCGCGGACGGGCCCGCCCGCTTCCGGCGCGTCGCCGTGGAGGTCGGCGTCGAGCGCGATGGCAAGGTGCCCGTCCTCTCGGGCCTGCCCGAAGGCGCGGGCGTCGTCACGGACGGGAGCCTCCTTCTCGCGTCGCTCTTCGCCTCTGGAAAGAGCTCGTGATCTGCGCGGTCGTCTCGTACGCGCTGCACAGGCGCGTCATCGTCCTCGCGCTCCTCGCGATCTTCGCGGCCTTCGGCGTCCTCGCGTTCCTGCGTCTGCCGGTCGAGGCGTATCCCGACGTCACGAACGTACAGGTGCAGATCATCACGCTCTTTCCCGGCCATGCGGCGGAGGAGGTCGAACGCCTCGTCACGATTCCGGTCGAGAACGAGATGAACGGGATCCCGAAGCGCGCGTCCATGCGCTCCATCTCGATCTTCGGCCTCTCGACCGTCACGATCGTCTTCGAGGACGATGCCGACCGCGCCTACGTCAGGAACCAGGCCTTCGAGCGGCTGCAGTCCGTGACGCTGCCTCAAGGGGCACAGGCGAACCTCTCGCCCGACTCGACGCCCGTCGGCGAGATCTACCGCTACACCGTCACGGGCCCGCCGGGCTTCTCACCGCTCGAGCTGAAATCCCTCGAGGACTGGGTCGTGGAGCGGAAGCTGCGGACGGTGCCGGGTGTCGTCGACGTCGTGGGCTTCGGCGGGCCGACGAAACAGTACCAGGTGAACGTCGACCCGCTGAAGCTCAAGTCCTACGCGCTGACGCTGGCGCAGGTGTTCGACGCCCTCTCGAAGGGCAACCGCAACGCCGGCGGCGCCTACATCGAGCACGGAGCCGAGATGTACGTCGTGCGCGGCCTCGGGCTGGTCCAAAGCCTCGACGACATCGCCGAGATCGCCGTGGTCACGCGCGGCGGCACGCCAATCCGCATCCGGGACGTCGCTACCGTCAGCGTGGGTCCGCGCATCCGGCTCGGGCGCGTCGGGAAGACCGTCGGGACGGAAGACGCGGACGATGTCGTCCAGGGCATCGTCCTCCTGCGCAAGGGCGAGAACGCGCTCGAGGTTCTCGAGCGGGTGCGCGCGAAGGTGGACGAGATCGGCCGCACAGCGCTCCCGCCCGGCGTTCGCATCGTTCCGCACTACGACCGCACCGCCCTCATCGACCGCACGCTGCACACCGTGAGGAAGAACATGGCCGAGGGCATCGGCTTCGTCCTGGTCGTGCTCGTCGCCTTTCTCGGTCTCAAGAACGCGCGCTCCGCGCTCGTCGTCGCGGCCGTCGTGCCTCTCTCACTCCTCGGAGCGTTCCTGCTCCTCGACCTGCGCGGCGTCCCCGCGAACCTCATCTCGATGGGCGCGATCGACTTCGGCATCATCGTGGATTCCGCCGTCGTCGTCGTGGAGAACCTGCTCCGAATCCTCGAGGAGCGGGGCGGCAAGCTCCGGTCGCTCTCCTCCACCATCGTGCAGGCCACGAGCGAGGTCGGGAAGCCCATCCTTTTCTCGAAGGCCATCCTCATCACGGCGTTCCTGCCGCTCTTCACCCTCCAGCGTGTCGAGGGGAAGATCTTCCGCCCGATGGCGCTGACTCTCACCTTCGCGCTTCTGTGGGGCACGATCCTCGCGCTCACGGTCGTGCCCGTCCTCGCGAGCTACGTCATGAAGCGGCACAGGGCCGAGTCCCCGACGCCCGCGACCCCCGCCGGGCCCGCGCGTCCGAGCGAGGCCGAATCGGTGCTCGTGCGGGCTCTCACGCGGTTCTATGAACCGGCACTGGCCTTCGTCCTCGAACGCCGCAAGCTCGTGCTCACCACGGCGGCGGTCCTTCTTGCGGCCGGAGGCGCGGTCGCGGCGCTCCTCGGCTCGGAGTTCCTGCCGAAGCTCGACGAGGGGGCCCTCTGGGTCCGCGCGACGTTTCCGGGGTCGATCTCGCCGACCGAAGCCTCCCGCATCACCCGGCAGATCCGGGCCACTCTCGCGTCGTTCCCCGAGACTAAGGCCGTCGTGAGTCAGCTCGGCCGTCCGGACGACGGCACGGACGTGAACGGGTTCGATACGTCGGAGTTCTATGTCGATCTCATCCCGCGCGATCGCTGGACGACCGCGAGGACGCGGGACGCGCTTTCGGACGCCATGAACCGGAAGCTGTCCGCGATTCCCGGGGTAGAGCTCACGTTTTCGCAGGTCATCGAGGACAACGTGAACGAGGCCGTGTCGGGCATCAAGAGCGAGCTCTCGGTCAAAATCTTTGGAGAGGATCCTGTCGTGCTTCAGGACCTCGCGGACCACGTGGCGGCGATCCTCGACTCGGTGCCGGGCGCCGCGGACGTGGCGGCCGAACGCCTCTTCGGCCAGCCACAGGTGCAGATCGCCATCGACCGTTCCGCGATCGGCCGCTACGGGCTCTCCGTGTCGGACGTCCAGACGGTGATCGAGACCGCCCTCGGCGGTGCCGTGGCGACGCAGATCCTCGAGGGCGAGAAGACGTTTGACCTCGTCGTCCGGGTCGACCCCGGCGCCGTGTCGGACCAGGAATCCATTCGAGCGATTCCGATTCTCGGCCCGAACGGCGAGAAGCTTACGCTGGGCTCGATCGCCGACGTACGGCTCGCGCCCGGTTCGGCGCGCGTCTACCGCGAGGAGAACTCGCGCACCGTTGCCGTGAAGCTGTCCGTGCGCGGGCGCGACCTCGGGTCGCTCGTTTCCGAGGCGCGGCAAAAGGTCGACGCGGCCGTCAAGATGCCGACCGGTTACCGCCTCGAATGGACCGGCGCGTTCGAAAATCAGCAACGGGCCATGAAGAGGCTCATGGTCGTCCTTCCGATCACGCTGGCGGCGATCTTCTTCCTTCTCTTCGCCGCGTTCGACTCGCCGCGCCTCGCGACGCTCATCCTGCTGAACGTGCCGTTCGCCGCCGTGGGCGGGCTCTTCGCGCTGCCGCTCGCGGGCCTGACGCTGTCCGTGTCGGCCCTCGTCGGCTTCATCGCGCTCTTCGGCGTGTCCGTCCAGAACGGAGTCCTCCTCGTCGAGCGCATCCGCGACCTGCGCCGGGCCGGACGCACGCTCCTCGACGCCGTAACGGAGGGAGCGCTCACACGCTTCCGCCCTGTCCTCATGACCGCCGCGATGGCCGCCTTCGGCCTGCTTCCGGCGGCCCTCTCCCATGCCGTGGGCGCCGAGACGCAACGGCCGTTCGCCGTCGTCATCATCGGCGGTCTCGTGACCGCCACGTTGCTCACGCTCTTCGTCCTGCCGGTTCTCTACGAGCTCTTCGAACGTGATGAGGAGGAGTACTGATGCGTTATGTTCTCGGCTTTTTCCCACCCGACCGCCTCTTCGCGATCGTGGACGCGCTCTCCGAGCAGCACATCCACGGGCTCACCGTGTCCGACGCGCGCGGCTTCGGACAGGAGCACGATGCGGCGCATCCCGAGCACCACGAGCACGTGGGCATCGAGATGACGAAGAAGATCCGCGTCGAGATCTTCTGCCGCGACGAGGAGGTGGCAGGCATCCTCGACGCGCTCTACGCGACGTCGGGCCACAGCGGACGCCCTGGCGACGGCAAGATTTTCATCCTCTCCGTTCTCGACGCGCTCCGCATGAAGACTGGCGAGCGCGGCGAGGAGGCGCTTGGCCCCGCAGCGGAGCGGTAGGCGTCAGCCGCGCTTCAGGACGTCCTTCGCGATCGTGTTGAGCTGCATGAAGGACGTGCCTTCGTAGATCTTCCCGATCTTCGCGTCGCGGTACATCTTCTCGAGGGGATAGTCCTTCACGTAACCGTAGCCGCCGAGGAGCTCGAGGCCCTTCGACGTGCACATCTCGGCGACCTCGGAGCCCTTGAGCTTCGCGATCGCGCCTTCACGCGCGAACGGCAGGCCCGCCTCCTTGAGGCGCGCCGCGTTGTAGACGGCGAGCCGGGCGCACTCGAGCTCCATGTCCATCCGCGCGAGCTCGTGCTGGACGGCCTGAAACTGCGCGAGCGGCTGGCCGAATTGCTGGCGCTCCTTGACGTATTTCGTCACGTAGTCGAGCGCGGCGCGCCCGATCCCGACCATCTGGGCGCCGATGCCGATGCGGCCCTCGTTCAGCGTCTCGATGGCGATCTTGTAACCTTCGCCGACGTTCCCGACGACGTTTTCCGCGGGGACTTCGAGATCCTCGAAGGCGAGCGCGAGCGTGGAGGAGGCGCGGATCCCGAGCTTGTCCTCCTTCTTGCCTTTCATGAAGCCCTTCCACTGCGATTCCACGAGGAATGCCGTGATGCCCTTGTAGCCCTTGCTCTTGTCCACGTTCGCGAACACGAGGAACAGCTCGGCCTCGAGGCCGTTCGTGATGAAGAGCTTGCCGCCGTTCAGGACCCAGCGGTCGCCCTTCGGAATCGCCGTCGTCGCGAGGGCGAACGCGTCGGAGCCCGAGCCGGCCTCGGAGAGCGCGTACGCCGCGACCTTCTGTTTCGCGAGCTGCGGGAAGTACTTCTTGTGGATCGCGGGAGATGCCCACCGCTTGATCGCATTGTTCACGAGCGTGTTCTGGACGTCCACGACGACCGCGCAGGCCGCGTCCACGCGCGCGAGCGCCTCGATGATCGCGATGGACGTCGTGAAGTTCGAACCGAGGCCGCCGTACTCCTCGGGGATCTCGATTCCCATGAGGTCGAGCTCGAAGAACTTCCGGATGAGATCGGGATCCATGACGTTGTCGCGGTCCATCCGGGCCGAGTGGGGGCCGATCGACTCGACGGCGAAGTCGTACACGCCCTCGGCGAGCTCCCGCTCATGGTCCCCGAGGACGGAGACGGGCGGGATCGTGGGCGAATCGGTGGTGACGGGCATCAGACTTCCTCCGGGAACGGAGAATACCGAAAAAAAACGGACGGTTCAGGATGGCGTCTTTTCGAAGAGCCTGTGCCAGATCGCAAGCAGGGTGGTGGCCTCCGGAGCCCCTTCCTCGGGAGCCCAGGGAGCAGAATCGCCTCCGCCGGGGGGCACGTAGGGGCCCTCCTTCGCCTCGAAAACGACCGTTCCGGGCGCCAAGGAGACGAACGAGTGCCACGTGCCGGCCGGCACCTCGACGCCGAACGTCTCGCCGCCCGCTTCGAGCACGGTCGTCTCCTTGACCGCGCCGTCCTCGTCGAAGACGAGGAGCCCGAGCCGGCCCGAGACGACCACCATGGTTTCGGCCTTCGGCGGGCTGAGGTGACGATGGGGACGCACGTAGCTCCCCGGCTCGATCGCGTTGAACAGACGATGGACGACGTCGTCCATCTCGTGCAGGTTCCGGTTCCGGCGGCGTCGAGGGGAAAGCCGAGCCTCGGCGCTTAAACGCACGAGATCCGCACGCGCGAGCAGGACCACGTCCCGCACCCCCACTATCATAGGGTGCCAATCCTATCGCGGGTCCACTAAACTCCGTGAACCGGAGGATTCCCATGTCCGATTCGCAGTCTCAGGGGTTCCTGGACACCGTCAACCAGAACTTTGACGCGGCCGCCAGCTTTCTCGACTATCCGCCAGGCCTGCTCGAACAGATCAAGGTCTGCAACAGCGTCTACAAGTTTCGCTTCCCCGTGAGGCGGGAAGGGGGCGGCTACGAGGTCATCGAAGCCTGGCGCGCCGAGCACAGCCACCACAAGCTCCCCGTCAAGGGAGGGATCCGCTACTCGCCCGACGTGAACGAGGACGAGGTCCTCGCGCTCGCGGCCCTCATGACGTTCAAGTGCGCCATCGTCGACGTGCCGTTCGGCGGAGCCAAAGGCGGCATCAAAATCGACCCGAGGAAGATCTCCGTCGAGCAGCTCGAGCGCATCACGCGCCGCTATACCGCCGAGCTGACGAAGAAGAACTTCATCGGGCCCGGGATCGACGTGCCCGCTCCGGACTACGGAACGGGCCCCCGCGAAATGTCGTGGATCGCCGACACGTACGCGCAGTTCCACCCGGGCGAAATCGACGCCATCGGATGCGTCACCGGGAAGCCGCTGAGCCAGGGCGGCATCCGCGGTCGCAAGGAGGCCACGGGCCGCGGCGTCTTCTTCGGCGTCCGAGAAGCTCTCGCGGATACCGAGCTGCTCAAGCAGGTGGGGCTCTCGGCCGGCCTCGCCGGGAAGCGCGCCGTCGTGCAGGGTCTCGGAAACGTCGGGTCCCACGCCGCGAGGTTCATCCAGGAGGGCGGAGCCGTGATCGTGGGCCTGTCCGAGTGGGAAGGGGCGATCGCAAATCCGAAGGGTCTCGACGTCGCCGCGGTGATGAAGCACCGGGCCGCCACCGGCAAGATCATGGGATTCCCGGGCGCCATCGACATCCCGAGCGAGGACGCCTTGTTCCTCGACTGCGACGTCCTCGTGCCGGCCGCGCTCGAAAACGTGATTCGCGGGTCCAACGCCGCACGCGTGAAGGCGAAGATCGTCGCCGAGGGGGCGAACGGCCCGATCGCCGCCGACGGCGACGCGGTCCTCCGGCAAAAGGGCATCTGCGTGATACCCGACATGTACCTCAACGCGGGCGGCGTCACGGTGTCGTACTTCGAGTGGCTCAAGAACCTCTCGCACGTGCGCTTCGGCCGCATGGAGAAGCGGTTCGAGGAGATGAGCGCGGCCCGGATGGTCAAGTCGATCGAGAGTGCGACCGGCAAGCCCCTGGCCGACCACGAGCGGAAGCTCCTCATTCACGGGGCCGAAGAGGAGGACCTAGTGAACTCGGGCCTCGAAGAGACGATGTCCGTCGCCTGGCATCAGATCCGCGACGCGCAACGGAAGCATCCGAAGACGGACCTCCGCACCGCCGCCTTCATTTCCGCGATCGACAAGATCGCGGTGAGCTACCTGGAGCTGGGGATCTTCCCGTAGGCAAGCGCGCGGACCCCCTCGCGCAACGCCTCGAAGACGGCGCGGTGCCCGTCCGCGTTCCAGTCCTCCTCCTGCATGGCGTAGCGCTGGGGAAAGAGGACGACGGCGAACGCAAACCCGCGTTCGTTTGCGAGAGCCCGATAGCCGAGCAGCGTCCGCGAGAGCCGCTCGAAAAGGACGTCCACGAGGGGCGGCGGCGGGACGAGACAGATCCCGAGTCCATTGACCCCGTCGAGCAGGAAACGCGACAGGCCGGGGCTGCGGGAGCTTCCGATCGGCTGCGCGGGCATTCCGAAAGCGAGGTCGAGAACGTGGAGGCGCCGTCTCACGGGCACCTCCGCCGGTGCCCCGGCGAGACACGCTTCGGGAATCATGGCGTGAATCTCGTCGCGCTTCTCGAGGGCGAGCCCCACCGCCGTCTGCTCGATGCTAAAGGCTGGTGGCTCGATGCGATACCCGCCGGGGGAATCGAGCACGAGGCCCGCCTGCGCGATATCGTTCCCGAGCGTAAGGCCGAGAATCACGACGGACGTATGAAACCGGGCCCCCGAACGATCGAGCCAGAAGACGGTGCCGCCGAGGCCATTCACGACACGCCCCTCGAAGCCCTCTTTCAGGAAGCCCCCGGGACCCAGGCCGTCCCCGCGCAAGGTGTCGCCGTAGTCGAGGCCGCTTTTCGCCGCTGGAGCACGGCCGCGCTCGCGAAGCCGCAGGGCACCCTCGGCGAGCCCCAGCGCGAGAGCGCTCGAAACGAGGACCGTCGCGGCGGCCTTCAGTCGAGCGCGAACGTCTTCTTCCAATCCTCACTCTCGACGAACGCAGGCTGGTCGTCGCGCACGAGGACGTGATTCTCGAGAACGAGCGCGTCCATCGCCGTCCGCATGAAGCAGCGGTAAGCGTCTTCGGGCGTGCACACGATCGGCTCGCCCCGCACGTTGAAAGACGTGTTCACAACGACCGGGCAGCCCGTCCGGTCCCGGAACGCCGTGAGGATCGCGTGGTAGACGGGGTTCGTCTCCTTCCGCACGGTCTGGAGGCGCGCGGAGTAGTCCACGTGCGTGACGGCGGGGATCGACGACCGCGGGACGTTCAGCTTCTCGATGCCCCAGAGCGTCCTTTCGGCGTCCGTCATCTCGCGCCGGAGACCCTTCGCCACGTCCGCGCAGAGGAGCATGTAGGGCGAGTCCCCGTCGAACTCGAACCACGCCGCGGCTTCCTCGCGCAGGACGGAGGGCGCGAACGGCCGGAACGACTCGCGAAACTTGATCTTGAGGTTCATGACGGACTGCATCGCGGGCGAGCGCGGATCTCCAAGAATGCTGCGCCCGCCGAGCGCACGTGGCCCGAACTCCATGCGTCCCTGCAGGAGGCCGACGACCTTGCCGGAAGCCAGGAGGCCGGCGACGGCCGAGGGGAGCGTGACGGGATCGACCGTGCGGAACGGGTAACCCTTCGACTTCAGCCAGGCCGCGATTTCTTCTGAAGGGTAGGAGGGGCCGAGGAACGCGCCCGACATGCCGTCTTCATAGGGCGGCGGCGGGCCCGGCGAGGGCGGCTTCCACGCGCCTCTCTTCTCCGCGCTCTCGCGCGACATCCCGAGGTGCCGGTGCCACACCGCAAGCGCGGCGCCGACGGCGCCGCCCGCGTCGCCCGCGGCCGGCTGGATCCAGAGGTCGTCGAAGATCCGCGCCTCCCGGAGCTTCCCGTTCGCGACGCAGTTCAGGGCGACGCCGCCCGCCATGCAGAGATATTTCGCGCCCGTCGTCTTCTTCGCGTGGCGGGCCATCTTCAGGACGATCTCCTCGGTCACGTCCTGGATCGAGCGCGCGAGATCCATCTCGCGCTGTGTGAGCTTCGACTCGGGCGCCCGCGCCGGGCCGCCGAAGAGCCGCTCGAAACCCGTGCCCGTCATCGTCAGGCGATCGGCGAAGTCGAAGTAGTCCATGTCGAGCCGGATCGAACCGTCCTCGCAGACGTGGACGAGCTTGTCGCGGATGAGACCTACGTACTTCGGCTCGCCGTAGGGAGCGAGGCCCATGAGCTTGTACTCGCCGCTATTGACCTTGAAGCCGCAGAAGTATGTGAAGGCCGAGTACAGGAGGCCGATGGAGTGAGGGAACTTGAGCTCCGAGAGCATGTCGAGCCGGCTTCCGCTGCCCATTCCGAGCGACGACGTGGCCCACTCCCCGACCCCGTCCATCGTGAGGACGGCCGCCTCCTCGTAAGGCGACGGATAGAAAGCCGAGGCCGCGTGGGATTCGTGATGCTCGGAAAACAGGACCCGGCCTCCGTAACCCAGCTCCTTGCCTATGTGCTCGGACATCCAGAGGCGGTCCGTTATCCAGAGCGTCATCGACTTCCGGAACGAGGCGAACCCGCGCGGGGCGTACTCGAGGTACGTCTCGAAGAGGCGCTCGAATTTCAATAGTGGCTTGTCGTAGAAGGCCACGTGGTCGAGCTGCCCGGCCGCGAGTCCTCCGGCCTCGAGGCAGTAGCGCGCGGCGCGGGCGGGAAACTCCGCGTCGTGCTTCTTGCGGGTGAAGCGCTCCTCCTGCGCTGCGGCCACGATTTTCCCGTCGACGAGAAGACACGCGGCAGAGTCGTGGTAGTAGGCCGACAGGCCGAGGATCGCCGCCACTAGAACAGCGTGTAGATGAAGGGCGCGATCACGCTCTTCTCGGCGAGGACGAGGAGGAGACCCACGAGGACGAGGAGAAAAACGATGGGCATGAGCCAGTACTTCTTCCGGTATTTCAGAAACGCCCAGAGCTGCGAGAGGACGTCGCTCTTGCCCATTACCAGATCGTCTCGTAGTGGCGGGGGTCCCGATTTCTCTCCGAATAGGGCGTCCACATCGAGGCGGGAGCGGGCCCGCGGCGCCGAAGCTCGTCGCGCCCGAACAGTCGCAGGACGAAGCCGAGAGGCGTGAGGACGAGGAAGAACGTCAGGCACAGGAAGATCGCGGAATTGACGCGTCCGAGGACTCGCGCGAAAGCGAGCCAGGCGCGGTGCGGAGCCGCGAGGAGGGGCGGCGCCGCGGCAGCGAGGAAAAGCAGCGCGCCGCCGAGCACAGCGAAAGCGGCCCCCGCCGCCGTCCGGTGCCTCCACAAGAGCAGCGCGCCGAGGACAGCGAACACGCCGCCCACAGTCCACCCGAACTTGCGGTCTTCGGAGCTCGTCGGCACCGCGCTGATCTTAGCTTGCCCGCCGCGCGCCGCCGAGCTCCCGCGCCGAAGTGAGAAGCTCGGTGAACGCCGTAGCGGAAACCGGAGCGCTCACGCCGAAGCCCTGGAGCCGGTCGCAGCCGGCCTGCCGCAGGAACTCGATCTGACCCGGCGTCTCGACCCCTTCCGCGACCACGACGAGCCCGAGGTCGTGCCCGAGCGTCACCATCGTCTGCACGAGCTTCGCGATGCGCCCGGCCGGGTCGATCGGCGCCACGAGGTCGCGCAAGAAGGCCTGGTCGATCTTCAGCTCGTCGATCGGGAGGAGCTGAAGATAGGAGAGAGACGAGTAACCGGTCCCGAAGTCATCCACGGCGAGGCCGAGGCCGAGCGCCTTCAGCCGCCCAAGAAGCGTCATCGTCGCGGGCACGTCCTTGACGAGGAGGCTCTCCGTGACCTCGAGTCTCAGGAACGACCCGGGCACGCCGTGCGTTCCGAGAAGGCGCTCGAGCGTCTCGGCGAGATCGGCCTGCGAGAACTGAACGGGCGACAGGTTGACGGACACCGGCACGGCGCCGATTCCCTCGCGTCGCCAGGCCGCGATCCGGGTACAGACCTCCTCGAAGGCCCAGAGGCCGATGGACTGAATGAGGCCGCTCTCTTCCGCGATGGGGATGAAGCGGCTCGGGCGCACCGGGCCGAGCTCGGGATGATTCCAACGAAGGAGCGCCTCGGCCCCCACGAGCGCTCCGTCGCGGTCCATCTGCGGCTGGTACACGATTTCGAGCTCCCCGCGCGTGAGGGCGCGCCGCAGGTCGTTCTCGAGGCGCAGGCGCTCACCGCCGCCGAGCGCCACGTCGGGTCCGAACACCCGGTATCCGTTTCCGGCCATCGACTTCGCCGTGTACATCGCCGCATCGGCGTGCCGCTGGAGGGCCACGACGTCGCGCGCGTCATCCGGGAACACGCTCACCCCGATGCTGGCTCCCACGAACACTTCGTCACCCCGCAGGTCGAACGGAGCCTTCAGGGCCTCGAGCAGGCGTTCCGGCAGCTTTCCGCACTGGCCCGCCGTGCCAGGGGTCTCGACCCGGAGCACGCAGAATTCATCGCCGCCCATGCGCGCGAGGATGTCCCCGTCGGCGAGCGCGCCCGAAAGCCGGAACGCCACTTCGTGGAGCAGTTCGTCTCCGCCCGCGTGTCCGAAAGTGTCGTTGACCTGCTTGAAACGATCGAGATCGATATACGCGAGGGTGACGCGCGCGCCGCTCCCCGCGGCTCGCGAAACGGCGCTCCGCAGGCTCTCTTCGAGGGACAGCCGGTTCGGCAGACTCGTGAGCGAGTCGAAGCGTGCCTGGAAAAGGAGTTGCTCGGCGAACTGTCGTTGCTCGATCGCGATGGCCGCGAGCGAAGCCGCGTTCGAAAGCAGGGACGTGTCGGCGCGTTCCGGCCGGCGGACCTCGGGCAGGAGAACGCTCACCGTGCCGAGCACGACGCCGCCGCCCGTCTCGATAGGGACGGTCCAGCAGGTCTTGATCCCGTGCGGGGCGAAGGTCTCGCGGCACGCGCTCCAGAGAGGATCTCCGGGCGCGTCGCTTGTCACGACGAGACGATGCTCTTCGACCGCGCGCGAGAGAGGCGGCGTCGTGGACCCGAGCGGGATGTCCTCCTGGGAGCTCCCGAAAGGGCCCACGGAACCGGCGGAGCCGAGGGCGCGAACCCCCTGGCGGAGCGGCGAAATCGCGCAGATCGCGCGGGGGCGTTGGTGCTCGACGAGGGCCGCGACATCCGTAAGGATCACGCGCAACGGCTCGCCCCGCGCGATCTTCTCGAGGATCACCCGGCGGTCCCGCTCGAGGAGGTCGCGTCCGGACAGCGTGCCCTCGACGAACCGCCGGTCCTTCCGCTCGCGCTGGAGGAGGACGTCCGTCTCGGCGGCCGATTCGGCAAGCGCGTCGCGCTCCACCGTGAGCCGCTCACGTTCCGCGTAGACCTGCTTCGCGTGCTTCTGGAGAGGAGCGAGCACCGACAGGGTCGCGGCGCCGGCTCCGAGCGCCGCGAGCGCGAGAGCCGCCGCGAGGCTGCTCCGCCGCTCCCGACTGGCCGTCTCGCGCGCGGAGGCCAACGAGAGGCCGAGAAAGAGCGTGCCGACGCGCTCGCCTTCGTAGGTCACCGCCGCGCGGGTCACGTGAGTCTCTCCCGCGGCCGGCGCCTGCCAGACCGCGGCCGGAAGGCCCGCATGGTTCAGGATGACGACCGAGACGAGCTGCCCAACCGGCACGAGGTCCTTGACGGCTTCGACCGCGCCGTCCGCATCGTGAAACACGAGCAGCGATCCGATCGCCTCCGCCGCCCGGCTCGCGACCGCATCCGCTTCCCGTCCGGCCGCCGCCAGGGAACGCGCTTCGGTCCCGGTCAGGCGGACGACGAGCGCGACCGCCGCGAAAAGACATGCGAGCGCGAAAACCATCGAGAGGCGGCGCGCGATCACCACGTCGAATACTCTACGCCCGCCGCTGTTCATCAGCGGTCGCGGCTGGCGGCGAACATCGCCAGCCCCGCGAGAAGGCCGGAGTCGCCCTCGAGATTCCGGGCGGCCTCCCGTGCCGCGGCGAGCGCGAGGTCGCGCTCCTGAAACGCGCCCGCGAGGCCGAAGACCGACGGATACGTGAGTTTCTCCTGCGCGGAGTCCTTCCCGGCCGTCTTGCCGAGAGTCGCCGACGTCTGCGTGACGTCGAGGAGGTCGTCGGCGATCTGGAACAGGAGCCCAAGGGCGTCCCCGTAACGGGAAACGCCTCGAAGCCGGTCCGCGTCCGCTCCCGTGTGAAGGGCTCCGAGCTCCAGGGACAGCCGGATGAGCCGGCCTGTCTTCAAGGCGTGAATGCGCCTCAGGTGCGTCGCGCGCTCCGCTGCGGGAATTTCGGCGCCCGTTGCCCCGACGTCCAGGGCCTGGCCGCCGGCCATGCCGAGGAAACCAATCGCGCGCGCGGTGCGGGCGACCGCGTCGGACCGCCGGGCCGCGTGCGCCTCTCCCGAAGGCCGCGTCGCGAGAAGCTCGAAGCCGAGCGTCTGCAGCGCGTCGCCCGCGAGGAGGGCGGTCGCCTCGCCGAAGACGACGTGGCACGTGGCCCTCCCCCGCCGCAGCGCGTCGTCGTCCATGCAGGGGAGGTCGTCGTGGATGAGCGAATACGTGTGGAGAAGCTCGAGCGCCGCGGCCGCTTCGATCGCGTCGGCGGGAAGGCGCTCCGGCCCGGCGGACTCCGCGCCCGCGAGGAACAGCAGCGGCCGCAGGCGCTTTCCGCCCGCGAGCACGCTGTAGCGCATCGCGGCGACGAGGGCCGCGGGCTCGGCCCCCTCGGCGGGCAGCACCGCGAGGAGCGCGTCCTCGACCTCCCGGCGGCGCCTTTCGAGGGCCGCCGGCAGACCGGCGACGCTCTTCCCGTCCGCCATCGTCAGGGTTCTTCCCCGTCGAGCGCCTTTTCGTCGAGCTCGCCTTCGAGGGGCTCGGTCACCAGGGCGTCGGGGGTCTCCTTCAGGACGACTTCCACGCGCTTCTCGATCTCGTCGATGCGGCCGCGGCAGAAACGCGACAGCGCGACGCCCTCCTCGAAAAGGACGAGGCTCGCTTCGAGCCCCTTCTCGGGGTCCTCGAGCTCGCTGACGATGTCCTGGAGGCGTGAAAGCGCCCTCTCGAACGTCAGGTTCTTCGGAAGGCTTTCGGCTTTTCCCTTACTCATCGTCGACCTCCGTGGAAACGACCCGTGCGCGAACGCGGCCCCGCGCGAGGCGAACCCGAAGCCCCTCTCCCACGGTGATGCGGGCGGCGTCCGTCACGGGGACCGTCTCCCCTTCTTTCGTGACCACCGCGTACCCGCGGGCAAGGATGCGCAGCGGGCTCAGCGCCTCGAGGCGGCCCGCCGCGACGGAGAGCTTTTCGTTCGCGGCCGCGACGCGCGCCGCCATGCGGTCGGCGGCGGCACGCCGCTCCTGGGCGACGCGCCCGCGCCTCAAGGGCAGCGCGGCGCGATCCGGCCAGCGGTGCAGCATACCGTCGACGCGGGAAATTTTTTCTTCGAAAAGCGCGGGGAGGCGTCTCAGCGACACCAGGAGCCCGCGCCGCGCCGCGCGCGCCTCGTTCCCCTGCAGCTTCACACGCGACGCGAAAGCCGGGAACGCCGGAGCGAGCCGCAACAGGCGTGAGCGCCCCCACTCGCTCTTCCTTCTCAGAATCTCTCTCAGATTCTTCTCTTCCCGAACGAGCTGCTGCTCGAAGGCGTCGCGGCGGCCGACGACGAGCTCCGCCGCCTGGGACGGCGTCGCCGCGCGGAGGTCCGCCGCGAGATCCGCCAGCGTCACGTCCACCTCGTGCCCCACGGCGGAGATCACGGGCGCGCGCGAGGCGGCAATGGCGCGGACCACCGCTTCGTCGTTGAAGGCCGCGAGATCGTCGGAGGACCCGCCGCCCCGCGCGAGGATGACGACGTCCGCGGAATCCGCGACGCGGGAGAACGCCGCGAGCGCGCGCACGATCTCCCCCGGCGCCGCCGCCCCCTGGACCGAGGCGGGATAGATCGTGACGTGCGCGCCGGGAAAACGCGCTCCGAGCACCTTGAGAATGTCGTGCAGGGCGGCGCCGTGCCGCGATGTCACGACCCCGATGCGGCGCGGCAGCAGCGGGAGGGGCCTCTTCCTCGCGACGTCGAAGAGGCCTTCGGCCTGAAGGCGCGCCTTGAGCTGCTCGAAGGCGAGTTGCAGGGCGCCGATGCCGGACGGCTGCAGATCGCCGACAACGAGAGAGAGTTTGCCGGACGGTTCGTATATGTCCGGGTAGCCACGAGCCAGAACGAGAAGTCCTTCTTCCGCTTCGAAAGGAAGACGGACAACGGTGCTCCGCCACATCACGCAGGCGATCGCCGCCCGTTCGTCCTTCAAAGAAAAATAAAGATGGCCCGAGCCGGGGCGTCTCAGATCCGCGATCTCGCCGCTCACCCACGCGTCCGGAATCCCGCCTTTCAGAATTCCGTTCATGCGCTCGATTAGCTCCGACACCGTCATCGCGTCCGCGTCCTTGCCCGTGTCGCCGAACGACAGTTGCGTCTCGCCGACGCGGCGAGCGGCCGTGCGCCGGAGCGTGTATGGGCGTGCGGGAAATCTTGACGACATGAGGCGATTCTAGTCGGCGGCGGGCGGCCGGGCGCGACCCGCGAAAGGAAGCGTCGCGACGACGAGCGTCGCCATGAGCACCTCGACGTCGCCGAAATTGTACTCGAACATTCCCGCCGCGAAAATCGAGGCCATCGCGCCGATCGCGCCCAGAGTGACGCCCCGAAGCGGCTCACCGCGCGCCAGGCCGCGCACCTGGCGGAGCGCCGCCGCGAAGAAGGCGCCCACGAACCAGAGATAGGCGAGCAGCGACGGGATCCCGGTCTCGGCGGCGATCATCACGACGTTGTTGTGGAGGTGACCCGGCCGTGGCTCCACCCATCCGCTCACGCGGTAGACGGGATACAGCGCCTTCACGCGTCCCGGACCGACTCCGAAAAGCGGTCGCTCCCGGATCATCGCGGCGCCGGCCTTCCACATCGCGACGCGGTCGTTCATCGTCACGTCCCTGGGATTCGTTGCCGACATGAGACGGTCGCGCACGGCGAGCGGCATGATGACGACGAACAGGGCTATTCCGAAGGGCGCCACGAGGGCGAGGCGCGGGCGCGCCGCCAGGAGAACGACGAGAAGTCCGATCGCGAGGCCCAGGTATGCGCTCCGCGTGAGAGTCAACGCAATCGCGAAAACGCCCGCCGCCGCGACGATCGCGTCTGCGACGCGCGAGATCCGGCGGCCTCCGGAGAGGCCCCGGCTGCCGAGAAGGGGCACGAACACGAGGAGAAGGCCCGCATACGTCATGTAGACGGAGAGCCCGCCCGACACGCGCGCGTCGAGGTTGTCGGCGCCAGCGAGCCACTCGACGAGTCCGCGCAACACGAGGTAGAGGGCGGTCGTCCGCCAGGCATCGACGAAGAGACGCACGTCGTCCTCGTCGTCCAGCAGCGCGGCCACGAAGACGACCAGGAGAAACGTCCCGAATCCCTTGATCTGGATGAAGGAGCGGGACGGAAGCGTCGAGAACGCGCACGACAGGATCGAGAGCAGCACGAACGCGCCGATGGGGGCATGGAGGGGCGTCGTGCGCCGGAACGGACCCAGGAAGTCTTCTCCGCGCGCGCGAGCCGACAGGCGCCATGCGAGGGTGCAGAACAGGGCCGCACCGAGACAGATGTTCGCGACGCCGATGCCGGGAACACACCCCACACCGAGCAGGAAGAACACGAAAGCCGCACGCTCCCAGCCTCTTCGGCGCGTGATCGGTTCGGGAAGGAGCCTCAGAGGAAAATCAGGCCATCCGGGCGTCCGCCGGAAGAGCCTCCTCGACGAGCATCACGGGAATGTCGGAGACGATCGGGTAGACGCGCCCGCACGCCGCGCACGAGAGCCCCTCGGTCACGACGGGCTCCTCGTCCTTCAGGCTCTCGCGGTACTTCTCGACGACGGCTTTCGCGACGTCGGCCTTCAGCGCGCAGAGAGTCACCGGCGGCCGCGCGTCGCAGGCGGGGCACGCGAGGATATCGAGCAGTTCCTTGTCGACGGCCATCCGGCGATCCTAGCAGGATTGCCTCAGCCGGCCAGCTTCTCCTGGATCGACGTGATGGCGCGGGCCTTCCCCGTCGCCTCGTCCACGTCCACGATCGCGCCGCACATGCGGACGTCCCGGGTCGCCGTCTCCATCGAGCGCGGGGTCTGGTAGAGAAACTTCTCGAGAATGGCCTTGGGGTCGAACCCGATGATTCCTTCGTAGGCGCCGGTCATGCCCGCGTCGCCCTGATAGGCCGTGCCCTTCGGCAGAATGCGCGCATCCGCCGTCGGGACATGCGTGTGCGTGCCGATGACGAGCGACGCCCGGCCGTCGAACCACCATCCGATCGCCTGCTTTTCGGAGGTCGCCTCGGCGTGGATGTCGACGACCACGACCTTCAGATCCGGCCGCTTCGCCTTCATCTCGGCGAGCGCCTGATCGCCCACCCGGAACGGCGAGTCCGTGTTCGCCATGAAGACCTGACCCTGAAGGTTCAGGACGCCCACGGGAATCCCGGACGGCGTGTCCTGGATCGCCCATCCGCGGCCGGGGTTGCCCGGCGGGTAATTCGCGGGGCGGAGCAGGTTCTCGAGGTCGCCGAGGAGCGGCACGAAGTCTTTCTTGTCCCAGATGTGGTTGCCCGAAGTGAAGACGTCGATCGGCAGCTTCGTGAGGTCCGCGAACAGCTCGGCCGTCACGCCGAAGCCTCCGGCCGCGTTCTCGATGTTCACGACCGTGAAGTCGATGTGCTCCCGCCCGATGACCTTCTCGAGAAGAGAAAGCGCCTTGCGGCCGGGCTTGCCGACCACGTCACCGATGAAGAGGAGCTTCACTTTGCGAAATCCACCGCTCTCGTCTCTCGAATGACAGTTATCTTGATCTGCCCGGGGTACTGGAGCTCCGCCTCGATGCGCTTGGCGAGGTCCTTCGACATCCAGAAGCACTCGTCGTCCGTGACTTTTTTCGCGTCCACGATGACGCGCAGCTCGCGGCCAGCCTGGATCGCGAAGGTGCGCTCGACGCCCTTCATGCCGTCCGTCATCTTCTCGAGCTTCTCGAGGCGCTTGACGTAGGTCTCGAGGATCTCGCGGCGCGCGCCGGGGCGGGCGGCCGAGATCGCATCGGCGGCGTTCACGAGGACTGCCTCTATGGTCCGCGGCTCGTAGTCGCCGTGGTGGCATTCCATGCCGTGGATCACCGTCTCGGTCTCGCCGTACTTCTTCAGGATCTGCCGTCCGAGCTCGAGGTGCGTGCCCTCCTGCTCGCGGTCGAGCGCCTTGCCGATGTCGTGCAGGAGTCCCGCGCGCTTGGCGACCGTGACGTTCGCGCCGAGTTCGCTCGCGAGATGGCAGGCCGCCCAGCCGACCTCCTTGCTGTGCTGGAGCACGCTCTGGCCATAGCTCGTCCGGTACTTGAGCCTCCCAAGCAGCTTGACGACCTCGGGGTGCAGGTCCGCGATGCCGAACTCGAACGCGGCCGCCTCACCCGTCGTCTTGATGTCCTGCCACAGCTCCTCGCGGACCTTCTCGACGACCTCTTCGATGCGGGCCGGATGGATGCGTCCGTCCTGGATGAGGCGTTCGAGGGCGCGGCGCGCGACCTCGCGACGGATCGGGTCGAAGGAGGACAGAAGGATGGCCTCGGGCGTGTCGTCGATGATGATGTCGACGCCCGTCGCGGCCTCGACGGCACGGATGTTCCGGCCCTCGCGCCCGATGATGCGCCCCTTCATGTCGTCCGACGGCAGGTCGAGAACCGAGACGGTCGTCTCCACCACGTGCTCGGACGCCATGCGCTGGATCGTCATCGAGAGGAGGCGCTTCGCCTTCCAGTTCGCGCTCTCGACGGCATCCTCCTCGATGCGGCGGACGAGGCCCGTCGCCTCGAGCCGCGCCTCGTTCTCGAGCTCGCGGATGAGATCCCGCTTCGCCTGCTCGGCCGTTAGGCCCGCGATCTTCTCGAGCTTCTCGCGCTGCTCCTGGATGACGGCTTCGGCCTCCTTCTGCGCCTCGGCTTCGATCTCGTCGATGCGCTTCTCGCGCTTCGTCAGGTTCTGGGCGCGGTTCTCGGAGTCCAGCTCGCGCTTCTCGGCGTTGACGATCTTCTTGTCGAGGGATTCTTCCTTTTGTAAAAGCCGCTTCTCCTGGTCCAGGAGCTCGGCCCGCCGCTTCGCGGCCTCCTGTTCGGCGGCTTCACGAGCCTTGAGCGCCCGCTCTTTCGCGTCGAGCTCGGTCTTCTGGGCGGAGGCTTCGGCGCGGCGGACGGCGGCTTCCGCGGAGAGCTTCGCTTCCTCGAGCTTCTTGCGGGCCTCGAGCTCGGCTTCGGCCTTCGCGAGCGAGGCCGTACCCCGGGTTCTCAGGGTCCAGATGAGGATGCCCACCGCGAAAGCCGCGAGCACGACCTCTATGGCGATGATTGAAATGGAGTTCACGGGTCGGACCCCCTCGATCGATCAATTTTTTCGAGGGTGAGCCGGGTCGAACGCTAGACGAGCTCCTGAAAGCGTCTCTCGATGCGGGCGCAGGAAAGGCGCCCCGCCTCGGCCGTGTGGGAAAAGTCGATTGAACCCGTCAAAAGACAGGGGGAATCTCCGGGGCAGACCATTAGTTCCCCCGAAGGGGCGTCACAGGACGGCCCGTGTGCGGTGATTCCACGATAGAAGTATCGGTTCAAAGACATATCCCATTCACGCACCGCGCAGGGTGCCAATCGATTCGCTGCCGGCCCTCGCCGGAATGACCCGAGGAGACGTCTTCAGGATCTCGTCGAGTTTTTCGACGAGGCGTGTCGCGCGCTTCGCGGCATGCCCCGGATCACCCTCGGAGCCTGACTTGGAACGAAACTGGTGAAATTCGTCCGAGATGTTGAGCGCCGTCAGGATGGCGATCTTGGCGGCGTCAACCGTCGGTGCGTGCTCGGACACCTCGCGCATCTTCTTGTCGACGAACTCGGCAAGCTCGCGGATGTACGCGGGATCCCCCGCGGCCCGGACGGAGTACGTCTGGCCGAAGATCTCCACTTGCGTGACGGACGGTTTGGGCGCCATTTTTCTCGCGCGGCGACCTGTTCGCCCCGCGCCCCGAGAATAACACGCGAGGTCAGGCCCGACGGGCAGGCGGGGCGCGGCGAGCGAACCCTAGTGTTACAGCTTTCCCGTCGGCGGAGCGAGGAGATCGAGGACGGAAAGCGTGAAGAGTGCGACTCCCGTGCGGATGGTGAGCTCTCTGTCGGGCGCAAACGTCGAGGTATGCAGACCAGGAGGGAGCTTTCCTTCAGCCTTCGCCTTGGCGAACATACCGGGCTCCGATGCGCCGAGAAGGAGCTGCACCGAGGGGACTCCAGCGACGTGGCCGAAGGCGCCGAAGTCCTCCGAGCCGCTCTTCGGTTCGGCAGGAGCCACGCTGGCATCCCCAAGGGAGCGGCGAAGGGAGGACGCGAGCCGCGCCGTCAAAGCCGGGTCGTTGAGGACGACCTCCGAGGCCTCCTTCGGGTCCACGAAAACCGTGGGCTCACGCGGGGCCCCGGCGGCCGCCGCCTCCGCCTTCGCGATGCGTTCGATCGACGCCAGAAGCTTCTTCTGCACCTCGGGTTTGAACGAGCGGACGGTCAGCTGGAGCTTCGCCTCATTGGGAATGATGTTGCGCTTGGTCCCGGCGTAGAACGTGCCCACGGTGACGACCGCCGGGTCGAATGGGTTGACCTCGCGAGCGACGATCGTCTGGAGAGTTACCACGGCACGCGCTGCCATGACGATGGGATCGATCGTCTGGTGGGGAAAAGCCCCGTGGCCGCCGCGGCCGTAAAACATGATGTCCACGGCGTTGGACGCCGCGAACGCAGGGCCGGCGACGACGCCGATCTGACCCGCGAGCAGGGAGTTGGTGTCGTGCATCCCGAGGACGAAGTCCGGCTTCGGGAAGCGCGTCAGGACGCCGTCCTTGATCATCATCTCGGCGCCCTGCAGCACTTCCTCCGCGGGCTGGCCGACGAAAACGAGCGTGCCGGCCCAGCGAGCCCGGGCACCCGCGAGCAGCGTGGCAGCCCCCACCCAGGACGTCATGTGAATGTCGTGGCCGCATGCGTGCATTACGGAGACGGTCTCGCCGGCATCATTTTTCGTCGAAACGGTGCTGGCGTAAGGCAGCCCGGTCTGCTCCTTGATCGGAAGAGCGTCCATGTCGGTTCGCACGAGAACCGTCGGTCCGGGACCGTTCCGAAGGACGCCGACGATGCCGTAACCGCCGACGTGCTCCGTCACCTCGAAGCCGAGCGCCTTCAGGCGAGCGACGAGCTTCGCGGAGGTCTTCTCTTCGTGAAAGGAGAGCTCGGGAGTTTGGTGAAGGTCGATGTAAAACTTATCGAGATCCGGATAGATCGCCTCGAGCGGAGCCAGCGCGGGGCTCTTCGTGCCCTGCGTCGCCGGTTGCGCAGAAAGCGACAGAGAGAAGACCAGCGCGGGCGCGGTCAGCCATTTCATGGATTCCTCCTGTAGTCGGGGATAAGCCTATCGCAAGGAATCCTTTCACTGGAAGAACGTCAGGACGAACGGCGGGGCGTATCCGACTCCTCGAGCGTTTTCAGGAGGCGCTCGATGCGCGCGCGGACGGCGGCCCGATCGGCCTCGTGCTTCGCGAGAGCGGCGGCCGCTCCGCCGTTCTTCTCGCCCGCCTCGCGGGCCGACGCGAGCTCGGTCTCGAGGCGCGCGTTCTCCCCGGTGAGGCCCTTCACGACCTCCATGAGCGATTCCAGGCGCGACTCGATTGCGTCGAGGACCTCGTCGAGAGAGGCCTCCGCGTGCGATTCCGCCTTGCCTTCGCTGCGGCCCTTGGTCTCTTTCACATGGTCCTCCTCAGGCTTCTTCCTTCACGCCGTCCACTTTCGCCCCGGGAAGCGCGTGGAGGCGCCGGGCCGCCGCATCCCGCCATGCGTTCACGTCGTCTCGAGCGAGCGACCGCTGGGGCGATCCGAAGCGGAGCGTCAAGTTCGTCTTCACGAAACCGTCGGGCACGCCGGGCCCTCGATAGCGGCCTTTCGCCTCCACGGTCATGAGCTCCGGGGGCGCGGCCGCGCGCGCGGCCGCCTCGAGCGTCTTCCAGGCGGTCGTGACCTCATGAGTCACGGTGATGTCCACCTCGCTTCCGGGGAAACGGGGCGGGGGCTCGACGGACGTGACGTGCGAAGGCAAGAGAGCGCCGAGGAGATCGAGATCGAGGTCGGCGACGACGGGATCCGTGAGATCCCATGCGGCGGCGAGAGACGGCTCGAGGACGCCGACCCAACCGGCGTCACGCCCCGCGACCCGCACGAGGGCCGATCTCCCGGGGGCAAGGTACGAAGGAAGATTTTCTTCGAAGGTGAAAGAACCGGAGGCAAAGCCGAGGCCCTGGAGCAACGCGGCTGCAATACCCGCCCCTTCGAAGAAATCGTTCTCTTCGGATGCCTCCGACCAGTGGTGGCGCCGCCGCCCCGAGAGCAGTATCCCGACCCTCTTCCTTTCCAGGACCCGTTCTTCCTTCGTGTCTTCTCTTCTCTTCGAATTCCAGCCGAACGCGGTCCCGACTTCGAAGAGCGCGAGATCCTTCTGGCCGCGCCGCACGTTGTGCTGCGCGCTCTGGAGGAGCCCGATCACTGGTGTCGCGCGCATCGTCGTGAACGGCTCTCCGAGCGCGTTCTCGACGACGACCGGTGCCCCGGGGGCGGCGGACGCGAACGGGAGGTTCTCGGCCTCCGAGACGAACGAGTAGGTCTGGCATTCGAGCAGCCCGAGACCGGCGAGGAGATCGCGCGCGCGGTCCGCGACGAGAGCCGAGACCCGGGGCCGCGCCGGCGCGTAGGGACGTGGCAGCGTCTCGGGCAACCGGTCGTACCCCTCGCAGCGGATAACTTCCTCGATGAGGTCTTCCTCGCAGGTGATGTCGATGCGCCACGACGGCACCGTCACGCGGACCGCGTCGCCCTCGCGGACCGGAGAGAAGCCGAGCGCGGCGAGGATTTCGAGCACGCGCGCCGCGGGAATGTCCATACCGAGGAAGGCCGTCAGACGGGAAAGGCGAAGCGTCTGCATGGGCGCCGCGGGCTCGTCCGCGCGGACGTCGATCGTCCCCCGGCAAAGCGCGCCCCCGCAGTCCGCGAGAATGAGGCGTGCGGCCCGGTCGAGACCCTCGCGCGTCGCCGCGGGGTCCGTTCCCCGCTCGAAGCGATGAGAGGCGTCGGTGTGCATCCCGAGGGAACGCGCCGTGCGACGCACGGCGCGGGGCTCGAAATGCGCTCCCTCGAGAAGCACGCGCGTCGTCTTCGGTGAGATCGCAGTCGCGAGACCCCCCATGACTCCGGCAAGGGCGACGGGCTTCTCGGCATCGGCGATCACGAGATGCTGGGCCGTGAGCGTCCGGGTCACGCCGTCGAGCGTCACGAGCGTCTCCCCCGTCTTCGCACGCCGGACGACGATCGTCGGGAGGCCGTCGCTCCCCTTCGCGAGGGTGTCGAGGTCGAACGCGTGAAGCGGCTGACCGATGTCCCAGAGCACGTGGTTCGTGGCGTCCACGGGCGCCGAGATCGCTCCCGAGCCTAGCGCGGCCAGCCGTTCGCGCACGGCGGCCGACGCGGGACGCACGCGGATTCCCTCGATCACCCGCGCCGAGTACCGCGGGCAGAGCGCGGGCTCTTCGACGAAGACACGGGCCCGCGCATCGGCTGGTGTCGCCCCCTCGGGCAGAGGCACGGCCGCGGGCTCCGCGAACGGACGGCGCATCGCCACGGCGGCCTCCCGCGCGAGGCCGCGGTGGTTCATGCCGTCCGGGCGGTTCGCCGTGATCTCGACGTCGTAGACGGTCCCGACGCCTTCGCCCTCGACTCCCTCGACGATGAAGCCGACGGCCGTCAGCCGGTCGCCGAGCGTCTTCGGTTCGGGCGCGGGCCCGGGCAGGTAGGAGGCGAGCCAGGAGTACGAGAACTTCATGCGCCCACCCTCAACTCCACACGCGGTCGAGGAAGCGGACGTCGTTCTCGAAGAAGAGGCGGAGGTCCGGCACGCCGTAGAGCAGGAACGCGATGCGGTCGATCCCCATGCCGAACGCGAAGCCCGAGTACCTCTCGGGGTCGATCCCGCCGTTCTTCAGGACGTTCGGGTGCACCATGCCGGCGCCCATGATCTCGATCCAGCCCGAGCCCGAGCAGGGGCGGCACGGCGCGCCGTTCGCGGTTCCAGTTCCCAAGCAAAACACGCATGACACGGCCACGTCCACGCCCGGTTCGACGAACGGGAAGAACGTCGGCCCGAACCGGATCCTCGTCTCGGGCGTAAAGAGCAGGCGCGAGAAGGCCGCGAGCGTCCCTTTCAGGTCGGCGAACGTGACGCCCTCGTCCACCGTCAGGCCTTCCATCTGGTGGAAGACCGGCGAGTGGCGCGGGTCGATGTCGTCCTTCCGGTAGACGCGGCCGGGAATCACGATGCGGATCGGAGGTTTTTGGGCGAGCATCGTGCGGATCTGGACCGGCGAGGTGTGCGTCCTGAGGAGGAGCCGGTCTTTCCCTTCGCCGCCGCCCTTCACGAAGAACGTATCCACGGCGTCGCGTGCGGGGTGATCGGGGGGGAAGTTGAGGGACTCGAAGTTGAGCCAATCGGTCTCGATGTCGGGGCCGTGCGCGATCTCGTATCCCAGAGACGCGAAGGCGGCCTCGATCCGCCGCCTCACGATCGTGAGAGGGTGTAGGCGCCCGACACGCGGAACTCGGGGCGGGAGGGTCACATCGACGGCCCGTGCCATCACCCGCTCTCGGTCCTGGCGGGCGATGGCGCGTTCTTCGAGGGTGGAAATTCGGCTCTCAGCATCGACCTTGGCGCGGTTAACGATCGCCCCGAGCGCAGCCTTCTGGTCCTTGGGCGCGAGGCGAAGCTGCTCCAGCAGAAAGCCAAGGAAGCTCTGGTTCCGACCCACGCATTCCACGCGGAGCGCCTGGACCTGGGCGGGCGTCAGGCCCCCTTTCTCAGCAGACTCCGTCTCCGCTCCCTCGATCTTGTTCGAGAGGGCCTTGACGGCGAATCCAACCGCGTCTCCGATCTCGCCCAAGTTCGACGATCAGGCGGTCGCGTTCGCGCCCGCGGGAAGCCCGAGGGCCGACTTGGCGGAGGCGACGATGTTCGCGAATCCCTTCGGATCCTCGACGGCGATCTCCGCGAGGACCTTGCGATTCACGTCGGAGCCGGCCTTCTTCAGGCCCGCCATGAGCTTGCTGTAGCTAAGCTCGTGCAGGCGCGCGGCGGCGTTGATGCGAATGATCCAAAGCCCGCGGAATTCGCGCTTCTTCTGCTTGCGGTCGCGCGTCGCGTAGACGAGCGAGCGCTCGACCTGCAGTTCGGCGATGCGGAAGCAGTTGTGCTTGGTGCCGTAATAGCCCTTTGCGAGCTCCAGGACTCGTTCGCGGCGATTTTTCCTCTTGGGTCCACGCTTGACGCGAGGCATGGCGTTACTCCTTGTCTTCTCTTTGTCTTGTCTCGGTCTCGGCTCTCGGGTTAGGCATACGGAAGCATCGAGCGGACGTTCTTCGTGTCGGCCTTCGACACGAGACCGGCCTTCTTGAGGCCCCGGAGTCGGCTCGAGTTCTTCTTCGTGAGGATGTGGCGTCTCATCGCGTGACCGCGCTTGAACTTGCCGGTGGCGGTCTTGTGGAACCGCTTCGCCGCGCCACGGTGCGTCTTTCTCTTCGTAGCCATGTTCGGGGCTCCTTCTTCGTTGTCCCTGATTTCAGTGCTTCTTGATCGGGCCGAGAATCTGGTGCATCCGGTTTCCCATCATCTCGGTGCCGGACTCGGCATGGGCCCTTCCTTCGAGGTCCTTTACGAGCCGGTCGAGGACCTTCCGCCCGTTGTCGAGGCGCGACATCTCGCGGCCGCGGAACTGGACGGTGGCTTTCACCTTGTCGCCCTCCTCCAGGAACCGGAGGATGTTCTTCAGCTTGAAGTCGTAGTCGTGCTCGTCGATGTTCGGCCGAAACTTGATTTCCTTGACCTGGGTGACCTTCTGCTTCTTCTTGCTTTCGTGCTCTTTCTTCTTCTTCTCGAACGTGAACTTGCCGAAGTCCATGATCTTGCAGACGGGGGGATCCGCCTGCTCGGCGATCACGACGACGTCCAGCCCTTCCGCGCGCGCCTTCGAGATGGCTGCGGGAGGATCCACCACTCCCAGCTGCGCGCCGTCCGAGCCGATGAGCCGGACCTGCTGGAAACGGAGGATGAACTCGTTGATCGGAGAGTTCTTCGTCGGGGGAACGCGGGGGCCTCCTCTAAAAAATGCCAGAGTGTTTTCCTCCTTAGGTCTCGATGCGTTGTGAGATCGATGCAGCGTGCCAGGCGAGCGAGCGGTCGTCGACCGCGTTCTTCATCATTCGAAGCAATTCTTCGATCTTCTGGTCTTTGAACTCCCCTCCGTGGCGCACGCGGAGGGAGACCGTGCCCGCCGCCTGCTCTTTCTCGCCCACGATGAGAAGCGCGGGGATCTTGTCCAGCTCGCCGTTCCGGATTTTCGCGCCCAGCTTCTCGTTCCTCCGGTCGCTCGTCGCGCGCAACCCGGCCTCTCCCAACCTTCTCAGAATCTTCTCCGAATACTCGTTGAATCTTTCCGAAACAGGCACCACGCGCACCTGCTCCGGCGTAAGCCAGAACGGGAAGTCGCCGCCTGTGTGCTCGATGAGGATGCCGAAGAAGCGCTCGAGAGAGCCCAGGATCGCGCGGTGGAGCATGACGGGGCGGTGCTTGTGCCCGTCCTCGGCCGTGTACGCTAGCTCGAACCGGTCCGGATTCGAGAAATCCACCTGCAGCGTGCCGAGCTGCCACGGCCGGCCGATGGCGTCCGTGACCTGGAAGTCGAGCTTGGGGCCGTAGAAGGCGCCGTCGCCCGCGTTCAGGAAGTAGCTCCAGCCCGTCATGTCCTGGGCCCGCTTGTCGAAGGCCTGCTGGAGCGCCTTTTCGGCCTTGTCCCAGTTCTCGATCGCGCCCATGTATTTTTCGGGACGCGTGCCGAGGCCGACCTTCACCTCCGTGAAGCCGAACGTCCCGTAGACCTCGCGGATGAAGTCGAGAAACCGGTCCATCTCCGCCGCCATCTGGTCGATCGCGCAGAAGAGATGCGCGTCGTCCTGCGCGAACGTGCGGACGCGCGTGAGCCCCTGCGTGACGCCAGAACGCTCGTAGCGATGGAGCCGCCCGAAGTCGGCGAAGCGCACGGGCAGGTCGCGGTAGCTGTACGCCTGCGACGCATAGAGAAGGCAGTGGCCCGGGCAGTTCATGGGCTTCACGCCAAACTCGCGGTCGTCGATCATCGTGAAGTACATGTTCTCGTGATAGTTCTGGTAGTGGCCCGAGATCTTGAAGAGCTCGGCGTCGAAGACCTGGGGCGTGATGACTTCCTGGTAACCGTATTTCACGTACAGCTCGCGCATGTAGCCGAGGAGCAGGTTGTAGACCGTCGCGCCCTTCGGCAGGAAGAACGGCGACGCCGGCGCGAAGGGATGGAACACGAAGAGCCCGAGCTCCTTGCCGAGCTTGCGGTGGTCGCGGGCACGCGCGGCCTCGAGCCTCAGGAGGTGCTCGTCGAGCTCCTTCTGCGTCAGGAACACGGCCCCGTAGATGCGCTGGAGCATCGGGTTCCGCTCGTCGCCCTTCCAGTAGGCGCCGGCCGAGTGGGTCAGCTTGAAGACGCCGAGCTTGCCCGTGGACGGCACGTGCGGGCCGCGGCAGAGGTCGATGAAGTCCTTCTGCTCGTAGCACGACAGGCTCCCCTCGGGAATGCCCGCGACGATCTCGACCTTGAGCGGGTCGTCCTGAGCCTCGAAGATCCTCACGGCCTCGGCCTTCGACATCTCCTTGCGGACGACGACGTTGTCCTCGGCGACGATCTTCCTCATCTCGGCCTCGATCTTCTCGAGGTCTTCCGGCGCGAAGGGCCGGCCCGGATCGAAGTCGTAATAGAAGCCGTTCTCGATGGCCGGACCGATGCCGATCTTCACGCCCGGGAACAGGCGCTTGACCGCGTTCGCACAGAGGTGCGCCGTGGAATGGCGATAGAGCTCCAGCGCGTCCGGGTGCTTCGGCGTCACGACCTCGAACGCGCCCGACTCGGTGAGCGGGCGGGAGAGATCGAACACGTGACCGGACAGCTTCACGCCCAGAGCGTCCTTGGCGAGACGGGGTCCGATGGACGCGGCCACGGCATGGCCGGTGGTGCCGCGCGGCACCTCACGGACGGAGCCGTCGGGCAGCGTCAGACGAATGGCGTCGACGGGGGCGATTGTAGCTGACATGTTTCGACCTCTCCTTTCTCTCTTCAGAGACTGCGATGGAGGGTCGAGGGAGGGGGAATGGTAGGCGCTAGCGGACTCGAACCGCTGACCCCTTCCGTGTGAAGGAAGTGCTCTACCGACTGAGCTAAGCGCCTTCGAGCTGCCTTTGGCGGCGGCACAGGAAAGAAGCGGGCGATGGTAGGCGCTAGCAGGATCGAACTGCTGACCCCTACCGTGTCAAGGTAGTGCTCTACCGCTGAGCTAAGCGCCTGAACGTGTCGCGATTCTTCTTTCCGAGGGCTGCCGCCGGGGGCCGTTCCTTTCCGAACGTCTTGGGATCCCCGACCTCGACCCGGATCGTCTTCTCCAAAGAGCATTTCCGGCGTATCGGCCGGAGCGGCGGAGGATAGCGGCTCCAGCCGAGGACCGCAAGTTGAGGGGAAGCCAGGCAACGATCTTGCCACGCCTGCGCCAGAGGTTTTCAACGGTGAATATTTCTCGAAAGATCCGGCTCGCGACCCTCACTTCGGCTCTCTTCATCGTCGCCTCTCCTGCTCGCGCCCAGTTTTCGCTGGGCGGGCACGCGTCCTACACGAACGCGAGCGGGGCCGACGGCACCTGGTACGGCGGCGCCCAGCTGCGGCTGCGCTTTCCAGGGCCGCTCGGCGTCGAAGGCCTCATCGATTATCGCCGCACTACCTACAGCGCCGGCAGCGAGGACGTGCTCCGCATCGAGCAGTACCCCGTGCAGGCCTCGCTCATGCTGTTCATCCTGCCGGGTCAGGTCCAGCCCTACGTCCTCGGCGGGGGTGGCTGGTACTACACGAAATCGACGTTCCTGGGAGCGCAGTCGGCTCTCGGCTCCGACACGCAACACATGTTCGGCAGGCACGTGGGTGGCGGCCTCGAGCTCGGGGCGAAGGCGAAGGTGTCGCTCCACGTGGACGTCCGCTATGTCTTCCTCGGCGTGAGCTCCATCGACGCGATCCGCGACCGCTACAACAACAACCCAAAAGCCGACTTCTGGCACGGGACGGCCGGCATCAACTTCAAGTTCTAGAGAGGTCCTTCTTCCGGACCCACAGCCGCTTCGTGACGCGCGCGACGAGCTCGCCGTCGTCCGCGACGATTTCGGCGACGAGCACGGGCTCGACCTTCTCGCCGCGGTCGGCGGCCTCACGGATCTCCGCGATCTTTTCCGGCGGAACGTGGAACGTCGCCGTCACGCGCCCACGGCCCGGCCTCAGGAACTCGATCTGGGCCGCCTTGTCCCACACGAGGTAACCCGGGCCGAGATTCCGCACGACGATTCGGTGGACGTCGTCCTTCGGGTACGAGACGCGGACTCCCGCGCCGAGGTACGGCGGGTACAGGCTCACGAGCCTCATGAAGAGGCGATACCGGAAATTCGCCATGACCTAACGCGGCGCTTCGGCCGGCGAGAGCCGCCTGAGCGACGCGAACGGCACGTCGAGGATCGGGTACTCGCGGAAATCCTTCCAGTCGAAGTGCCACCACTCGAAGGCGTAGACGAAGAAGCCTTCGTCCCCCATCGCGCCGTTCAGAAGCTCGCGCCGCGCAAGCGCGTCCCTCGGGCCCTTGTCGTACGTGACGTAAGAGAGCGCGGTCATCTCGTCATACTTGCCGCCCATGTCGGCCTCGCGGCCGGTCGAAAGGTCGTAGAGCGTGAGATCGACCGCCCCGCCCCGGTTGTGGCGCGAGCCGTTCTTCGGGTTCGCCACGAAGACCTTCTTGTCCGCGGGCGTCAGGTCCCAGATCTGCTTCGTGACGGACCACGGGCGATAGCCGTCGAACACGAGGAGGCCGTAGCCCTTCGCCTTGAGTGCACGGTTCACGCGCACGACGGCTTCGGCGGCCGGGCGCTGGAGGAAAGTGCGCGCTTCGGAATAGAAGGGTCGGCCGAACTCGTTGTTCTTCCCGGCATAGCGCACGTCGAGATGGATCGTGGGGTCGAGCGTCAGGAGCTCGACGAGATCCGTCTCGCGAAACGCGCGGGTCTCCTTCGGGGGGCCGTCCTGTGCCCGGATGGATGCCGCGGCGATGAACAAGGCGGCAAAGAGAGGGCGTGCGGACTTCGTCATCGGGCCACCTCCTTCGAAGGGTACGCTCCTGTTAGGCTCTCCCGAGCCGTGAAGCTCGTCATCCAGATTCCCGCCTGGGACGAGGCGGAACAGATCGGGCCCGCGCTCGCGGAGCTGCCCCGCCGCGTGCCAGGGTTCGAGTCGGTCGAGACGCTCGTCGTGGACGACGGCTCGAGTGACGACACCGCCGAGGCCGCGCGCCGGGCGGGCGCGCACCATGTCGTCCGGCTTCCCATTCACCGTGGACTCGCGTTCGCCTGGCGGGCCGGGCTCGACGCCGCGCTGCGCCTCGGCGCCGACGTCATCGTCTCGACCGATGCCGACCGCCAATACGCGGCGGCCGACATCGAGGCCCTCGTTGCCCCCCTCCTCGCGGGCGAGGCCGAGATCGTCGTCGGCGACCGCGGGGTCGCGACGAAGGCCGACTTCTCGCCCGGCAAGCGCCTCGCGCAGCGTTTCGGCTCGTGGGTCGTACGCCGCGTCTCGGGCACCGACGTGCCCGACGCTACATCGGGCTTCCGCGCGCTCACGCGCGAAGCCGCTCTCCGGCTCAACGTCTTCTCGAGGATGACGTACACGCTCGAGACGCTCATCCAGGCGGGCAACAAGGAGATGGCCGTCGCATCGGTCCCCGTGCGCACGAACCCGCCCGTGCGCGCCTCGCGCCTCATCCGGCGCACCTCGAACTACGTCCTCGTGCAGGGCGCGAACATCCTGCGCATCACGGCGCTCTACAAGCCGCTGCCCGTCTTCTTCGGCTGCGCGACGCTCCTCGCGGTGCTCGGCCTCGGGCTCGTCGGGCGCTATGTCTTCTTCGTGATAACCGATCACAACCCGGCCGGCCACCTCCAGTCGCTGTTGCTCGCGGCCGTGTTGTTCGTGGCGGCCGTCGTCAGCGTTCTCTCCGGGCTTCTCGCGGACCTCATCTCGATCAACCGGACGCTCCTCGAGGAGCTCGTCGTGGAGCAAAGACGGAAGGGTTCGGAGGAGAACCGGAAGAATTCCTTAAAAGGTGAATGAGCGGATGCCTGCCGCAAGAACGTCGTCGCCGGAATCGGAGGCTGGTCCTCCGCGCACCGCCCCTCTTACCCTTTCTAAGAAAATCTTCGGCGCCGCCATCGCGCTGGCGCTGCTGGCACTGCTCGTGGTCGCATTCCGGAACTCTTCAGCAGACCTTTCCTCCCACCTCGCCTCCGCGAACCCCTGGCTCGTCGCGCTCGGTTTCCTCCTGAACATCCTCGCCTTCGGGGTGCGCGCCTTTCGTTTCAACCTGCTCCTTCCGCCCGCCGATCGGATTCCCGTCGCAACCGCCTGGTCGCTCTCGGGCGCCACGACGTTTCTCCTGCAGGTGATGCCGTTTCGAAGCGGGGAGATCGGCTCCTGGGCGTCGATCAAGGCCGCGCTGGGCGCGAGCTGGGCGCGCTCGGGGGCGGTCCTCGCGCTCGTGAAGCTGCTCGACACGGCGACGCTGCTTCTCGCGGGACTCGCGGGGGGGGCCTGGCTTCTCTTCACACGCGGCACGCTCGTGCTCGGAATCGGTGTGGCCGCGCTCGTTCTCCTCGGAGCCGCCTTCCTCCTCGCGCTGCCCCTCGCGGGCGGACGGCTGCTCGTGTCTCTCGTTCCGCGGCTTCCCGAGAACAGTCGCCGTCACGCCATCGCACGCGAGGTGGCCGAGGGACTCTCGGTCGCGCGGCGGGCGCCGGGCTCCTACGCGATGGCCACGGCGGCGGCGGCGGCATTTCTCGCTCTTCATGTCCCGGCGCTCTGGCTCACCGCGCGGGGGCTGGGGCTTCCGATCCATCCGGCGACGCTTCTCGTCGCCCTCTTCACGTCGATCGCGACGGCCGCGGTCCTGCCGTCGCCCGCGGGCACGTTCGGCCCCTATGAATCGGGCTTCGCCGCGGCGACCGCACTGGACGGCGTCCCGCTCGCGACGGGCGCCGTCCTTGGCGGCCTCCTGCACCTTCTCACGACGCTCGCGGCGGGGGCCGTCGGCCTTCCGTTCTTTCTCGGGCGACTGAGAGAGAATCGCCCGTCCAGGTCATGACGCGGCCTTGCGGAGGTTCTGGAAATTGCTTAGAAGGGTAATCAACCAGGCCCGCGCGGGCGCGCCAGGCGCGGCGATCCTGCTGGCCCTTGTCGCACCCCTCCCCGCGCACTCTCAGAAATCTTCTCCCTCCTCTTCCTCTTCTCCGAAGCAAAAGACTTCGGTATTTTCTTCGCTCGAAGCGGACTACCTCCGGACCTTCCTAGACCGCTTCCCCGTCGTCGCGACGTATCTCGGCGCCGAGGGGCTCGATCCCGCGTACGCGGTCCTCGACGGGAAGCTGCGCGACTACTCTCCCGGCGCCCTGCACGCCGAGCGCGACGCCTGGACGGGATTCCAGGCGCGCCTCGCGAAGATCAACACCAGGAAGCTCGCGGAGCCCGACCGCATCGACGCGGCCGCCATGGCCGCGCAGCTCGCGTTCCTCGTCCACAACCTCGACCGGCGCGTGCATGAGAAGGCCCTCGACGTGTTCCTCGAGGAGCCGCTCCGGGGCATCGAATTCACACTCCAGGGAATGGCTCCCGGCGCGGACGGGGCGCGCGGCACGGCCAGAGAGTGGCGCTCCGTCGCGTTGCGCGCGGCCGCGGTGCCCGGGTACCTGAAGACGGCTCTCGCGAACGTGCGACGCGGCGCGTCGGGCAACGCCATCCCGGACCGGCGCCTCATTTCGGCCGCGGTCGATGCGGCCGAATCGACGGCCGTCTACTTCGAGAAGAGTCTTCCCGAAAAGGCCGCCGCCTGGGGCGCAGACGCCGACACGAGGTCCGCGCTCTCGGTAGGCTGCCCGGCCGCGGCCGCCGCGTTCCGGGACTTCCGCAAGGGCCTCCTGGATCTCTTCTTCGAGGCCGGGGGAAAGACCCTCAAGCCGGCCTTCGACAAGGACCGCTTCGCGGCCGGCGAGGCGGAGTACTCGTGGGCGCTGAAGAACAACCTGCGCGTGACGCGCACCCCACGCGAGCTTCACGCCTACGGCAAGTCCCGGGTGGCCGAGACTCTGGCCGAGATGACCGCTCTCGCGCGCCGCGTCGCCGCGGACCGCAAGCTGCCGGACGCCTCGCCTGGCGCGGTCCTGTCGTTCCTCGGGAACGACATTCCGAAGAACGACGCCGAGATGCTGTCGTGGTACCAGCTCGCGTGCCGGCGTCTCGTGGAGTACGGCCGGAAGACCGGCATGTTCGACCTGCCGGCCGACTACCGGCTGGACGTCGTCTTCACGCCTCCGCCGCTGCAGGGCACGATCGACGCGGCCTATTACCCGGCGCCACAGTTCAGGAAGGGCGGAGTCGGGCAGTTCTACGTGACGCCGACCGGCGACGACCCCGCCGCGCTTCGCGAGCACGCGCGCGCGGCGGTCGCGAGCCTGGCGGCGCACGAAGGCTTCCCCGGCCACGACTGGTACTACCAGTTCATGCGGTCACGCACCGGTTCGATCTCCACTATCCGCTGGCTGACGCCGGGTGGCGTGGAGGACTCCGCTTCGATGTGGGAAGACGCCATGTCGTCCGAGGGATGGGCGCTCTACTGCGAGCGCCTCGTGGGTGAGCCCCGTGCGGATTTCCCCGATGGCTTTTACAGCCTGGAAGAGCGCTTTTTCGAGCTTCAGAACCAGCTCCTGCGCGATGCCCGCGTCGTCGTCGACACGGGAATCCACTGCGGCTTCATGTCGTTCGAGGACGCCGTCACGTACTTCGCCCGAAACGTCGTCTTCGTGAAGGGCCCGGTCTCGACCGATCCGGCGCTGAATCCCGACGCGGCCGAGCGCGCCGCGGTCGCATCCGCCCGCAGGGAGATCTTCCGCTACTCGAAGTGGCCCACGCAGGCGATCACGTACCACCTCGGCAAGGCCGAAATCCTCGCGCTGCGCGAGGAATGCCAGGCGATCGAGGGGCCCGCTTTCTCCGAGCGGCGATTCCACGAGGAGTTTCTCTCCGAGGGTCAGATCCCGCCGGGGGCTTTCCGCGCACGCCTCCTCGCGAGAGCGCGCGCCCGTTCGGCCGCGACCGGCGCTCCCGACGCGACGAACATCGGAATTCCCCGCTGAACGACGCGGAGCTCAGGCCGGCTGAGAGCCTTTGCGGTCGAGAGCGCGCCGGATGGTCCGCGCGAGCGTCTCGGGGTTGAAGGGCTTCTGGATGAAGTCGCTTCCGGGCTCCAGGATGCCGCGCTCGTCGAAATAGCCCGACGCGAAGACGACTTTCATCGAGGGGCGCTCGGGGCTCAGCAGGTCCGCGAGGCGCCGGCCGTTCAGGCCCGGCAGGACGATGTCGGTGAGGAGCAGGTCGATCTGTCCCGCGTATCCGCGCGCCGTCTCGAGCGCCTCCTCCGCGCTCGAAGCGACGAGGAGGCGATAGCCGCTCCGCTCGAGCAGAAGGGAGGCGAGGCGGCGCACGGATTCCTCGTCCTCGACGAGCAGGATCGTCTCCGTGCCTCCGCGCGGCAGGGACCGCGGGGTCACGTCCAAAGGCGAGTCCGCGGCGCCGTGGACACGCGTCAGGTAGACGAGCACGCGCGTCCCTTTCCCGGGCTCGCTCTCGATGTGGATGTAGCCGCCGCTCTGCTTCACGATCCCGTAGACCGTCGAGAGCCCGAGGCCCGTGCCCTTGCCTCTCTCTTTCGTGGTGAAGAAAGGCTCGAAGACGCGCGAAAGGGTCTCAGCGTCCATCCCGTGGCCGGTGTCTGCGACCTCGAGCAGCACGTAGTCCCCTTCGGCGACCGTCGGAACCTCCGGAAGGTTCGCGGCACGAAGCGACACGTTCCGCGTCGCGATTCTGAGGACGCCGCCCTCGGGCATCGCGTCGCGCGCGTTCACCGCGAGGTTGAGGAGCACCTGCTGAAGCTGGCCCGGATCGGCCAGAACGACCCAGAGGTGCGGGTCGCGCTCGGCCTCCAGCGCGATGTCCTCGCCCAGCACGCGGTGCAGGATGCCATCGACCTCGGCGAGCACGTCGTTCAGATCGACGATCTTCGGCTGGAGCACCTGCTTGCGGCTGAAGGCGAGAAGCTGTTTCGTGAGCGCGGCGGCGCGCTCTCCCGCTTTCCGGATCTCGCCGGCAGCGTTGCGCACGTCGTCCGTGGCGTCCGAGTCAAGAAGGAGCTCCGCGTACCCGAGGATTGCCGTCAGGAGATTGTTGAAGTCGTGGGCGACGCCGCCCGCGAGCCGTCCGACCGCCTCCATCTTCTGGGCCTGCCGGAGCTGCTCTTCCAGCGCGCGCCGTTCGGCGAGATTGTGCACGACGTTGAACACGGTCCGGCGTCCGCTTTCCTCGATGAGAATCGCGTCGATCTCGACGGTGACCTCTTTGCCGTCCTTCCGCCGGAAGGCGCGGTTCGGGATCGTCCGCGTTTCCTGATCGACGAGCCGGTGGATGTTCGCGTCAACCGAGGCGCGATCATCGGGCGCAAAGTCGTAAAGGCTCAGGGCGGAAAGCTCTTCCGCGGAGTAGCCCAGCATGCGCTGAAACGCCGGGTTCGACTCGAGAACCCGCCGCGTCGCGAGATCGAAGAAGAGAAGGCCGTCCCGCGACGACTCGATGACGCTTCGATAACGCTCCCGCGACAACCGCAGCGCTTCCTCGGCCTCCTTGTGCTTCGAGATGTCCACGATCGTCCCTTCGATGACTTCCGGAGGGCCCGGCAGAAGCGACACGTGTTCCAGAGTCCAGAAGAACGTGCCGTCCTTGCGGCGGGCCCGCGATTCGTACGCGATGAGCGTGCCCTTCTCCCTCAGGGCCTCGAGAAAACGCTGTCGGGTTTCCGCGCTTTCATGGAGCGCGACCGCGGAATGATCGAGGAGGTCCTGCCGCGACTCGTAGCCGAAAAAGCGAGCGAGCGCTTCGTTGCATTCGAGGATCCGGCCGTCGGGCGTCGTGCGGTAGATCCCGGCGAGGCTCTGCTCGAAGAGACGCCCATACCGCTGCTCGGAGGCCCGGAGCGATTCCGTCATTTCCCCCGCGAGGGTGAGGGCGCGCGCCTTCGTGGCGTTCAGGGACCAGATGATCCCGAAAAGGAGAGCCGTAATGAGGAGCCCGGCCAGGAGGAGTTCGCGATGAATCAAGCGGCTCTCGGTGTTGCCGAATCCCGGGCGAACGACGAATGCGGTCGTGAACGGATGTCCGCCGAGCGCGATCTGGGCCGTGCGGCGCCGCGCTCCGGGCGCCGCATCGGACCCCGGCGCCAAATAGAGGAGGGCGGAAGTCCCCGGATCCGCCCCATCCAGCAGCGAGACCGCGAGGCCGGCGTCTTCCCCTGACAGGACGTCACTCATCAGCGGGTTGACCGCGACGATCATCGAAACCCAGCCGAGAAGATGGAGCCGCCGGTCCTCGGGTGAGGCGGGCAGGGACAAGTCACGGAAGATCGGGTACTCGATCGCGAAGGTCGGGTCGGGTGCATGTTCCCGCGGACTGACCGGCGTCACGACCCGCGCGGAGCCCGAATCGCGCGCATCCTCGAGCGCCGCCCGGAGACCGGGGACCGCCCCGGCATCGAACCCGACGCCTTCTCCCGATGCCTGAAGACCTTCGCGGTACTGGACGAGAAACCGACCCTCAACGGGCACGAGATAAGACAGAGAGGCGACGCTCGGGTTCCGGGTCGCGAACCCGAGCTCGTCCCAGTAGCGCCGGAATTCGGCCTGCGTGACCTCGTCGGTCGAGACGAAGAAGCCGGCGGCGCCTCGCAAGGTGTCCTCGAATCCGCCGAATCTCGCCTTCAGCGCCGTCTGCACCCTTGCGACGGCTCGCTGGATCCGGGCCCCCTGCTGCGCCTCGGCTCGTTCACGGCTCTCGCGATAGAAGAAAAGCGACGCCCCGATTCCGAGCGCGAGCACGATCCATGCAATCGCTCCCGGGGCGCGGGAACCTGGCCGTGGTGAGAAGTCCTTGGGCACGCGGTCGAATCATAGTCTGGGACTCCTTCGACTCAGTCTCCCGAGACGACGACCGTCGAGGTCGTCTTCGGATCGATCCTATCGCCGGGCTAGTCCCCGGGATCGCGAGCTATACTGTAAACAAATAGCGAAAAAACCGGAGGCAGCCATGGCTCGTCGTACCGAGCGTCTTTCCTGGAGACTCGTGCTCCTCGCACCGGCGTGTCTCCTGGCCGGGTCCGCTCCCGCCTCCTCCGACTCGGCTTCTTTCACGGTTCCTATCGTCATCTCCTCCGGGGGTCTCGTCGGCTCGTTCTACACGTCCGAGCTCTCGCTGACGAACCGGGGGACGACGGCCGCGACCGTCCGCTTCACGTACAGCGCTGCCTTTGGGGGAGGGGGTGGGTCGGCCACGGATTCGCTTCCGGCAGGCCACCAGAAGACGGTCCCGGACGCAATCCAGTATCTGATTTCGATCGGTACACCGATCCCCGCCTCGGGCAACCGTGGCGGCGTGCTCCGGCTGGACTTCACCGATCTCTCGAGCCCCGACGCTGGATCCGCCACCGTCCGGACGACGACCGCGGTGACCGGCGGCCGCGCCGGGCTCTCGTACGCCGCGTTCGCGGGCGGCCTGGGCGGCACCGCGTATCTTTGCGGCCTCCGCCAAAACGACACCGACCGCTCGAACGTGGCGCTCCTCAACGCCGGAATCGCCGGCAGCGGGGACGTCGTCCTCCGCCTCACGGTCTTCTCCGGCGACCCTGCCTCGCCCGCGTCCCGGGTTCTTCCGGATCTGACGCTCGCGCCGGGCGCGTTCCGCCAGTACACCGAGATCCTGAAGGACGTGGGGCTCGACCGGGGTTACGCCCGGATCGACCGGATCTCGGGCGGGGCGCCCTACTACGCCTACGCGACGATCCTCGACCAGGTCACTTCCGACGGCTCGTTCGTCCCCCCGCTCAGCGATGAGGACATCTGGGGGCCGGGCGGCCTGACGCTCCCCGTGGTCGTCGAGACGTCGGCCTTCACGACGGAGGTCGTCCTGTGCAACGTCTCGACCGCCGCCGCGACGGTCCGCCTCTCCTACGTCGCCGACCCGATCCAGGCGGCCGACTTCACGGCGTCGATCTCGATCACGCTCGGAGCCGGCGAGCAGAGGGTCATCCCGAGCTTCGTCCAGTACCTCCGGAGCCAGGGCGTAGCGGGCGTCGTCGCGCCGGGCCCGACGTTCGCGGGCGCCCTGTACCTGACCGTCTCCGGCGAGGACCCGGCCGGCGTGTTCCTGGGCGGTCGGACGCAAACCGCGGGCGGCGGCGGACGCTACGGCCTCTTCTACACGGCCCTCGCGAACGGCACGACGGCAACCTCGGCCGCGTGGCTCTTCGGCCTCCAGCAGAACGCCGAGAACCGGACGAACCTCGCGCTCGTCAACACCGGCGAGACCGACTCCACGACACTCGGCCTCCACGTCGACCTCTACGACGGCGATACCGGCTCGATCGCCCGGTCGTTCGACGTCTCGCTCGCGCCTAAGAAGTGGACGCAGGTCAACACGGTGCTGTCGCCGGGGATCGCGAACGGCTACGCGCGGATCACGCGGACGAGCGGCACGAACACCTTCCTCGCCTACGCGGTCGTCGTCGACGGCGGCGCTCCCCAGACGCGCAGCGACGACGGCGCGTTCGTCAGTCCCCAGGTGCAGGAGCCGCAGGCGTCCGCCGCGCTCCTCGCGATCCGGAAGGTCGAGGCGAAGGCGAGGGCCCTCGGAGCGCAGGGCGTTTCACGTCTCGACTACGTCCGCGGCGTGGCCGCCACCATGGCCACCCTGCCCGAGTACACGGTGTCGGGCGTGGACGAGGCGACCCTCACGGCATACGGCGTCTTCGCGAACGGCCGGCTCCACCTCGTGACGAACAACCGGGACGCCGGCACGCTTCAGGAAACGGCTCTACGCGCACACGGCCGGGAGAGCCTCGCCACAACCGAGCTGCCGGGCTCGGGGTGGGCGCGCATCCTCCAGTCGTTCGGGGTGCGGGAGTGGACGCAGCAACCCGTGTACGACCTCGCCGCCGTGCTCGAGAGCCCGGGCGGCTACTCGGTCCGTGTCGGGAAGGTGGGCGACGCGAGGCTCACCGCGCTGCGGGCGGTGTCGGGCGACGGGTTCTTCTACTTCAACACGCACGGCGGGCGGGCGTTCCGGACGAGGGACGACTCCGGCCCGGGCTTCTTCTCGCTTCAGTCCTCGTCGATCGTGGCGGCCGGCCCGGAGCTGCTCCCCGAGATCCAGGCTGATTTCGCGGCGGGAAGGCTGACGTACTTCACCGCGCGGAACTTCGACACGGTCTACGACCCCGCGAGTGGGACGAACGTCGACGACGTCGACACGCGGTACGGGATCACGGGCGAATTCGTGAAGGCCTACTGGCACTTCGCGCCAGCCAGCATCCTCTTCCTGAACGCCTGCTACAGCGCGTACACGAAGGACCCCGCGGGCCCCCAGGACTTCATCGACGCCTGCTGGGGCGCCGGCGTCGGGGTCTATTTCGGCTGGAGCGACCGGGCCACCCCGGACACGTGCTTCAAGACGGTCCGCTACTTTGCGGATCGCCTGATCGGGGCGAACAAGTACATGAAGGAGAGCCCGAACCAGCGGGCCTTCCCCTGGGAGCTCGTCTTTGCCCAGATGCCGGCCGTGCTGAAACACGACGCGGCCACGGGCGCCGATCTCGTGCCATTCCCGCGGGCGGGAAGCAACTCCGTCATCCTCGATCCCAGCATCCAGGAGCTCCTCGTCAACGAGTACGACGAGACGCTGACGCTGACGGGCGCCTTCGGCAGCAAGAAGGGCAAGGTGACGGCCGGCAACGGCGAGCTCGTGGTCCGGTCCTGGGCGTGGGACAAGATCGTCTGCGCGCTGCCCGCCACCGGCCCGGGCTCCAATGGTGACGTCACCGTCGAAGTGCCGGGCGAGCTCGGCCGGACGCGGAAGAGCAACGTCCACCAGCTCACCGAATGGGACGTCCCGCTTCACTATCTCTGGTCGGACGCCTACGGCGTCCCGGGCCTCAAGTTCGAGGGCAACGGGAAGCTCCGCTTCCGCGCCGACGTCGGCAGCTACCGGGAGAAGCCCGGCGCCCCTCCGGTGTTTCCTCTTCGGGGCATGGTCCCGACGAAGGACTCTTCGCTTCCGCTGACCGGCTCCGGCTCCCATTCCGACGGCTCGTGCACGACGACGCTGAGCGGATCGGGCGTCTTCCCGTCCAGCACGGGCGGCCTCGTGCAAGGCGTCGTGCTCGCCGCACAGGCGAAGGTGGATGCGAACACCCCGCACCTCGGAGCCCTCGGCCTGGCCTTCGGCGCCTCGGTCCTGCCCTTCAAGTTCACGTTCACCGGACCGGGCTGTTCGGGAAGCAACCCTGTAGCGCCGACTTTCGGCCTCCTCGACGGCGCGATCGACTTCCCCTCGCCCGAGGCGGGCCGGCCGGACCTCCCTCTGCCAGGCATCTCGCTCACGTGGGACGGCCAGTTCCGGATCCCCGCGAAGAGGTTCACCGACGGGTCCGCCGGCGGGACGATCACGGTCGAATGGCCGCAGGCCGTCGCGCCGACTCCGGCTCCGAACTTCGACGTGGCCCGGTAGGGGGCGGGCGCTTCAGGGAGGCGACCCGCCCGCCACCTTGAGGACCGTCCCCGCCGAGTAGGCGTTGAACTCCGGCGCGTACATCGACTGCACGGTCGCGGGCCCCACGCGGAACGTGCCCGCCATGTTCGCGCGCAGGCGGTACTTGAACGTGTACTGCCCCACCGGCAGGTGCTCGAAGAAGAAGTTCGTGGCCGAGTCGCGGGTCTCCTCGTACCAGGCGATCCCCAGGTCCCACTTCCAGCGTGAGACCGCGTTTTCCGGCTCGAGGCCGGCCGCGCGGGGATCTCGCAGGTGAACGTACTCGGCCTCGTGCTTCGTCCTGAGAGAGATCTGAACTTCGATCTCGTCCCCCGGCTTCAGGATCGCGCCTTCGGCCAGCAGCGTCAGGACGAACTCGCGCCCGTTCGTCGCGCGCCGGAAGTACCTGCGGGAGACCGAGAAGAAATCGCCGCGATCCTCGGCGGGCAGCTTCTCCGTCGAGTAGTGCCACGCGGCCGACGCGAACGCGAATCCCTTGCTCTCCTTCTCGACGACGACCGTCGAGGTCGTCTTTGGGTCTATTTTGTCGCCGGGCACGACGACACGGTTGTTCTTCCCGGAGTACGTGGCCGGGTCGAACGTGAACGTGACCTTCTGCGTCCCGACGGTGACGGTTGCGTTCTCGGGGATCCCGAGCGCGCCTTCGCGCTTCAGGTAATGGACGAGGGCGTAGATGACCTCGGCCGTCGCCCGCGTGGACTTCCACTGGTTGAGCTTCTTGTTGAGAAGCAGCCACTGGACGATGCCGTCCTTCTTCGCGTTCGCCGGGTCCAGCTCGAGGAGCGTGCGCAGAGCGAACGCGTGTGTCTCGATCGTGTCGTTGTACCAGAGCCACGAGCGGTCCTCGGGCGCCCAGAACGTCCCCTGCTCCTCGTTCGACTTCGCCGAGTCCATGACCGAGTCCCACACGAGCTTCGCGTCCGCGGGCCGCCCCATGCGCTTGAGCGTCAGCGAAAGGTATCCCTTGAGGTACGGCGCGTGCCGCTTCCAGTGCCGGAAGGAGAAGTCCAGCATCTCCTTGCGGTCGGCATCGGTGAAGACGCCTCCGGTCCACGAAACGTCGGGGTACGACGACAGGACGTAGTTCAGGAGCGTGACGAACTCCCAGCACCCGTCTTTCGCCATGCAGCTCCGCCAGTCGCTCCGGTAGTGCTGCGCGACGTAGCCCCAGGCGCGCGTCGTCATGTCCTTCGGGACGTCCACGCCGAACTCGAGCGCCTTCGCGAAGCCGTGGAGGATGTAGAGCGTCATGTAGGGCGACGGCGGGCCGCCCGGGAACCAAGGGAAGGCCCCGATCGAGGTCTGCGCCTTGCGCAGCCGGGCGAGCGCGGACTCGCGGTTCGCCTGCGCGACGCGCGGGTCGAGCACGTTGATCGACCCGTCCGTGCCCGCGTCGCCGCCCCGCGACGTCGCGAGCCAGGGCGTCTCCTCGAGCGCCATCTTGCGGTTCGGATCCAGCGCGTCCCAGCTTTCGAGAGGCGTCGTGCGCTTCGCCATCTCGGCCGCCATCTTCGCGACGGCCGGGTAGTCCCGGTAGACGCTGGAGACGATCCCCGTCGAGAGGAACCGGTTGAGCGTCTGCTCCGTGCACTCGTACGGGTAGTTCACGAGGTACGGAAGCGCCTGCAGGACCGTGTAGAAGAGCTGTGCGTCAACCGTGACGACCATCTGCTCATTCACGAGAGTCGGGTCGTCGTTCTTTGCGAGGTCGTCGAAGCGCAGTGTCCTCTTGTCCTTGTTCTTGAGCGTGACGAAGCGCGATTGGACGAGATGCATCCGACCCGGCAGGACGGGCAGCGGCCGCACCTCACCGTCGGAAAGGTCGCCCGAGGTCGCAACGGCCTTGAAGGCAACCGTCGTGAGGCCCTTCGGCGCCGTGACCCGGAACGTCAGGTTCGTCCCGCCGCCCGCAGGAGCCGTGAACGTCCGCGACGCGGCGTCCGCCGCGAGGCCGAATGCGGGCAGGAGGCTCTTTCCGGTCGACGGATCGGTGATCTCGAACGCGAGCGTTCCGCTCAGCGCCTTCGCGGACGCGTTGTTCACGACGACCTTGATCTCGGCCTTGTCGCCCTCTCTCAGGAAGCGCGGGACGTATGGGCGGACCATGAGGTCCTTGACGGTCTTCGTCTCGGCCTCGGCGGATCCTCCGCGCAGGTCCTTGGTGATCGCGTGGACGAACACCCTCCAGGAGGTCACGGAGTCCGGCACCGTGAACTCGATGGCCGCCGAGCCATCCGGTCCGGTGAGAAGGTGTGGCTGCCAGAACGCGGTTTCGGAGAAATTGCTGCGGAGGGCGGCATCCGAGTCGTCGCCGGTCACGGCTGCCTTGTCCGATTCGCTGTCTTTCTTCTTAGAAAGAGAATCAGCGGACTTCTCGTCGCGGTCCTCGCGTCCGCCCTCAACCTTCCCTTCGGCCACCATCTCGGAGCGCGCCGCCTTCATCGCCATCGGCGCCGAGGCGGGAGCCGCCTGGTTGTAGGCCATCCCTCCCAGGACTCCGCCCATGACCCCGCCTGCGACCCCGCCCCGCCGGCCGGGGCCGCCTATTCCGTATCCGCTCTCGAACTTCAGGCGGTCCGGGTAGAGGGAGGGCGCGGACGGCAGCGGCGGGAAGCCGCTGCTCGTGAGCCAGAGTGAAGGCGCCTGGCCGAGCGTCGCGCGGGCCACGAGAGGGCTCGCGCGGTTCGGGAGGAGCGAGAGCGGATTCGGCGGCCGGTGCGGGACGAAGGCGTCGAGGCTCCGGTCGTACATGTACGCGAGAAGCTCGGCCGCCTCGGCGAGCGGGTGCTCGGGCGTCGCGCCCTTTACGGTCACGCGCCAAGTCTCGGTCTGCCCGGGCCGCAGGCGGTCGCGGAAAGTGGCAAACGTGACCTTCAGCTCGCGGTCGTCCCACGGCACGAACACGCTCTGCGTCTGCTGCAGGAACTGGTGATCGCGCACGGCGGTCAGCGTGACGCCAAGCCCGCCGCGGTCTTCCTCCGTGATTGTCCACTCGATCACGACCGGGTCGGTTCCGGCCTTCAGGACGCGCCGCTCGAGGAGCCGGCCCGCGCGCGCGACGTCGAGGAAGAGCGTCTGCTCGCGGAGGCCGGACGCGACGAGGAAACGCGCGACACCGCCCACCTTCACGGAGGACGACTCGGCGAGGAGGACGATCGGCAGCGCAGGTGCGGCCTTGCCGCCCGCGACGAGGAAGTCCTGCGCCATCTCGTACTTCGCGCCGAAGTCGTCGATCGTCGAATAGCGCAGGCGGAAGGCGCCCGCCGGCAGGGCCGGCAGCTCGAGCTTCGCCTCGCCCTTCGTGTCGTGCGTGGCCGCTCCGGACGCCGCCTCGGCGCCGTCCTTCCAGGCGTGGAGCCACTCCTCGACCGAGTATCCGATCGACCAGCGGGGGCGCAGGAGATCGCCTGGGGTCGTCACGTCCAGCGCGCTCGCCCTCGCTCCCCCGTCCTTTGCGGCACGCGTCTCGTTCGTCAAACCGGCGTTTTCGGATTGCTTAGAAGGTAAATCGGCAGGGAGGACGGCTTTCTCGGGCTGCACCAGGCGCAGCAACCGCCACGTGCCTTTCCCTTGACGCGGCGCCCCATCAAGATCCGTGCGGACGATCTGCGCTTCGCCTTTCTTACCTTCTAAGAAAAAATTCGTGCTCTTCTCGAGTCTTGCCTTCACGCTCACGAACCCGAGACGGAACGACCGCTCGGCCGAGCGCGTCTCGCCGCCCTCGTCCGTGACGTCCGCCGAGAGCCGGTAGCGGTACGTCACGTCCTTGCCCGCGCGCTCGTCGGCCTTCGGCGTGAACGTGACGGAGAACTTTCCGTCGGCGCCGAGCGCGGTGTTGCCCGTTGCGACGGTCTCGAGTGAAGCCGCGCGTCCCGCGCCCAGCCAGCCCCACCACCACCACGACGGGTACTCGGGCTCGCGCGTCACGCGCCACGTGACGTTCCCGTTCGTCACGGGGAGGCCGAAGTAGTAACGCGAATCGCCGCGGAACGTCGCGGGCCGGTTGAGGCGCAGCGGGTCCTTCGACTCCTCGAGCGTCGTCTCGAAAGTGGGCCGCTTGTATTCCTCGACCCGGATCGACGCGGCGCCGCCCCAGTCGCAGCGCACGTTCCACGCGCCGAGCGCGCGGCCCACGGGAATCGCGAACTCGCCGGCGGCCGAGCCGTACGCGTTCGTCGTGACGGTCTTCGACTCGACGGCCTGGCCGTTCGCATCGACGAGCGAGACGGAGACGGTCGCGGCGGGCGCGACGCGGAACTTCGCCTGGTCCGCGCGGCCTCGGTAGACGATTGCTTTCCAGAGCACCTTCTGGAGCGGCCGGTAGATGCTCCGGTCCGTGTAGACGAGAGCCGAGGCGGTCTCGCCGGGCTCCGTCCGCGTCAAGAGCGACATGTAGCTCGAATCCAGCGCTACGTCGTCGCCGCGCCGCGCGACGAGGAACGTCCCCATCCGGGTGTCCGACGAGGGGTCGAACGTCACGAGGCCCTCGGGTCCGGCCGTGGCGTCCGCGATCTTCCGGTGGCCCTTCTGCCAGTCGTATCGCCAGAGCGACACCTTCGCGCCGGACGCGGGGCGGCCCATCCCACCAGTGAGGGCGCGCGCCTCGAACCCGCCCGCCGCCGTCTGGCGCACGGTGAGGACGAGGTCCGTCTCGATCGTGCCGACCGCGCGGAGCGGGCCCTTGCCGGGCGCGAAGCCCCTGTCGGCGGACGCAACGACGACGTGGAGGCCGCGCCCGAGAGCCGGCGGCGTCACGAACGTACGGTGCGACTTGTAGTCCGGCATCGGCGGGAGCGCCGTCTCGAACGATGCGACGGGTGCCTCCTTCGCGACGAGGGCGTCGAGCTCGCGGCCCTGCGGGAGAAGGTTGTAGTCCTTCGCCGCGCCGATGCGGGCCTCGAGGTCGACCGCGTACGCGCGGAAGTAGAGGGCCGGGAGGTTCCGGTGCGTGATCTCGATCGACCGCCGGCCCGCGCCGTCGGCCGCCATCGCGGCCATCTCCCAGTCCGGCGCCTCGATCTGGCCGACGATTGCGCGGGCACGGTCGGCGCCGAGCGATTTCGGGTAGGCCTGGATCGCCTCGAGCGCGAGCGTGCGCGCCCGCACGAGGTTGCCGGATTTGTCCTCGGCGCGCGTAAAGTCCGCGAGCTGCGCTTTTCCCGCCGAGAACCACGGGACGGAGGCGTACACCGGGAGCTTCGCGACCAGGTCCTTGCGGATCGCAGCCTTGTCGCCCGCGTCCGTCAGAGCCGCGTCCAGCCGACGGAGGCGCTCGAGCCGCGCCTCGAGCGCGGCTTCCTTCTCTCCGGAGGCGGCATGCCACGCCTCGAGGTCGTCGAGGACGGCACCGAGCTTCAGGAGCGGGTGCGCCGCGGGGTCGTCGAGCTTCACGAGCCTCGAGACCGCTGCGTCCCCTGCGATCAGGGCCTTCGCGTCCAGCGAGAAGACTCCGTTCGACTGCTCGGTGCGCCAGCCGGAGGTATCGGCGAGGAGCGCCGCGAAGAGATACGACGCGGCGTCCCGGAGCGTGCCCCGGATCTCCTTCGGGTAGTTGTTCGGCTCGACGAACTCGGCGACGGCGTTCACCGGGACGCGCCCGAGGGCCTCGCGGTCCTTCCAGACCTCGACGTACGCGCGTACGGCCTCGGCCCGGATCTCGTCCCGCGTCCACGCCTTGAGGTCGACCGCGCCGGTCGACGCGACCTTTTCGCGCTGCCCGATCTCCCACGAATAGGCCTGCGCGTACGTGACGAGCGACTGCGCATAGAAGAGTCGCAGCGTCGTGCGCGGCAGGAGGCCCTTCGGCCAGGGTTGGTCCTTCAGGAAGCGGACGGAGGTCTCGTACCCGTGGAGCGCCGTGCGGAGCTGGACCTCGCGGACGAGAGCCTTTGCCTCGTTCGCCTCGTTTCCCGCGGCACGCGCCGCCTCACGGATCTTCCCGGCACTGGCGGCCGCCTCCTCGAACTTCTGCTCGGACACGAGCCGCTCGACCTCCTTCCACGTCGGTGGGCCGCCGGTCACCGGCGCGCCAGGGCGCGTCAGCGCGATCGCACCGGCGGCCGCGAATGTCAGGGCGCCGAGACCGAGAAGCGAGAGAGGGCGGGATGTGGGTCGCATGGATCCTCCGCAAATCTGAGACCCAGGTTCCGGGAGAAGGTTCCCGGGAGCGCTACCGCATCAGCCGGAACGCGGCGACGGCCTCGAGCTTCCGGCCCTTTCGCTCCGCCAGCATACGGCGCGCGAGGCGGCGCACGAGCGAGGCCCAGTCGGGCGTGCGTCCGCCGGCGGCCTTTCGGAGGATCTCCAGCCAGTTCTCGGGACGAATGCCGCGCACCCCGGCTCCGCGACCGAGGATCAGCTCCGCCCATTCGGGGCGCGGCGAGCCGTCGAATCCCGTCGCGGTCACTTCGACCCCTGTGCCGCGGCGCAAGACGTAGAGAAGGCCCGCCCCCGAAACGCCCGCTTTTTCGATCAAGAGGAGCCCGGTGCGGCCGCGCGCGCCATCCTCCAGCTCGCGGAACAGCCCTTCCACCAGCGCATGGCCCGAGGCGAAGAAGTCGAGGTCTTCCTTGCGCACCGCCTCGTCGCGGTCGAACGTGCCCAGCCAGCGCGCGCCGCCGGCCACTCCCGGCAGGTGCTCGACGAGCGCGTCCGCCCCGAACTCCACATACCACGTGCGCTTCCCCACCCGTTCGGCGGTGTCGAAGCCGTGGAGATCCGAAGCATCGAGGACGAAACGCTCCATGCGCTCGTCGAGGTCGGCGGGCACGCGGGCGAGAATCTGGGCCGCTCTCTCCGCCGCGTAGCCGTCCTGGTGCAGGTGGTGGTAGACGGCCTTCTGCCGTGCGTCGGCCGCGCGTCGCATCTCCTGCGCGAGAGCCTCGATCGGCAGCGCCTTCCCGACCTTTGCGAACCGCTCGGCCTTGAGGATCGCGGCTTCCACGTCCGCCAGCGAGCGCTCGAGCCCGCCGAGCGGCGACGTGAAGAGGCCGATGCGCTCGTAGAGATCGACGACGTCGCGCTCGAACCCTCCGGGCGGACGGAAATAGACGATCTCGACCGGCATTGACCGGTTGATCCTGTCGAGCCGGCCAATCCGCTGTTCCACCGCGGCCGGGTCGCGCGGCAGGTCGAACAGGACGAGGCGGCGGCAGAACTCGAAGTTGCGGCCCTCGCCGCCCGCTTCCGTCGAGATCAGGATCGACGGTCCGTCCGGCCGCCGGAACTCGGCCACCTCGACGTCTCCGCGCGCGGGCGTGAGCTCCTCGTGAAAGATCGCGACGCGCTTGCGGGTCGCGGACTCCAGCCGCTCCTTGAGGGCCGAGAGCGTCGTGCGCTCGTGGACGAAGACGAGCGTCTTGGCCGTGCCGAGAGAGCGCCAGATCTCGTCCTGCCGCGCGATCCACGCGACGCGCGGATCCGCGGCGTCTTCCTTCTCGTCGTCGGTCAGGCCGGCGGCGGCCGGCGCCGTCTCGAGATCCACCGGCGCGGGCACGCGCGGCTGGAGCCCGCCGATGTCCACGCGCCGCGTCGCGCTCGTGCATGGCGGCAGCGGCTCGCCTCGTTCGAGCGCTTCGAGAAAAGCTTCCTCGGATGTATAGGCGTCGGGCCGGAGCAGTTCGAGGAGGCGGAAAAAGCCGTGGGTGTCCGCCTCGAGCGGTGTCGCCGAGAGAAGCAGCACGTGCCGCGCGACGCGCGTCAAGGGCGCGATCGCGCGATAAGCGTCGCTCCCCGCATCGCCCTTCGCGCGTTCCAGGCGGTGCGCCTCGTCCACGACGAGGAGCTCGAACCCCGCGGCCTCGGCCTGCTTCGAAAGCGCGGAATCCTCGAGGAAGTCCTCGAGCGCCACGATCGCGTGCCGGTGGGCCTCGAAGGGGTTGAAACCCTCGCCGTGGTCCTTCACGACGTCCTCCCGCCTCTTGCGGTCGAGGAGCACGAACGTCTGGTGGAACTTCCGGTACAGCTCGCCGAGCCACTGCACCGTGAGCGTCGCAGGGGCGACGACGAGCGCCCGGTCGGCCCGGTCGGTACGCAGGAGGCGCGAGAGGATGAGGCAGGCCTCGATCGTCTTGCCGAGGCCCACCTCGTCGGCGAGCAGCCAGCGCACCGGGTCCGTTGCGGTGGCCCTTTCGGCGACGTCGAGCTGGTGCGGGAAGAGCGCGATGCGCCCGCCGAGGAAGGAGCCGAGGCCCGCCGCCTGCCGGATCTCCGAGAGCCGGAGCCCATCGAGCCGGTTCCGGAACGCGGCCGCCCGATCGGTCTGGAGCGCGGCGAGCCGCTCGACGGGATCGTCGGGGGGCGCGAGCGGCCACAGCAGAACCGGATCCACGGTGCGCCCGTCGGCGAGACGCACTCCGGAAGGCCCGATGGCGTCCACGACGACCTCTCCATCCTCTCCTTCGAGCCGCGCCTTCTGGCCGGCGCCGAGCGGCAGGGGGCGCAGGGCCTTGTCGTCGGCCGCGAGCGTCAGGTGCGTCTCGGTCAAAGGAAAGAAGACGACGATGCGGCGACCGTCCACTCTCTCGACGCGCCCAGGCCCGAGGTCGGGATTGAATTTATGGAAAAGCTTGTCGTTTTCGCGGAAGGCGGGCACGCGACCGCGATCGTAACCCGTCTCAGCGGAGCGCTTGATCGAGGTCGAGAATCAGGTCGTCCGGGTGCTCGAGTCCGACCGAGAGCCGGATGAGGTCCTGCGGCGTCGTCGAGCTCGCGCCTTCGCTCGTGGCGCGATGCTCGATCAGGCTCTCGACGGCGCCGAGCGACGTGGCGCGCACGAAGAGCTTCGCCTTTCCGACAGCGGCGATCGCCGCCTCGCGGCCCGCCTTCACGTGGAAGGACACCATTCCGCCGAACCCCGACATCTGCCGGGCGGCGACGGCGTGCCCGGGGTGCGACGGCAGGCCGGGGTAGTTCACGCGGGACACCGCCGGATGCCTCTCCAGGGCGCGCGCCACGGCGAACGCATGGGCGCTGTGCGCAGCCACGCGCACCGCCAGAGAGCGCAGTCCCCGGAGGACGAGCCACGCGTTGAACGGCGCGAGAACGGCTCCGAGGATGTGACGGACGTGCATCGCCTTTTCGAAGCTCTCGTCGCGGCGCTTGAAGATCAGCGCCCCTCCGTGCACGTCGCTGTGGCCGCCGAAGTACTTCGTGACCGAGTGAATCGCCACGTCGGCGCCGAGGTCGAGCGGACGCTGCAACGCGGGGGTCGCGAACGTGTTGTCCACGGCGGTGCGCGCTCCCGCGGCGCGGGCGATCTCCACGATCGCCGCGATGTCCGAGACCCGGAGAAGCGGATTCGAGGGCGTCTCCACGAAGACGAGCTGCGTGGCGGGAGTGACCGCCCGCCGGACGGCGGCGAGGTCGTCCATCGCGCAGAAGCTCGCCGTGAGGCCCCACCGCGGCAGGAACTCCTGCGCGGCGACGCGCCAGCCGTAATAGGCGTCGTCCGGCAGGAGAACGTGCGCGCCAGCGGGCAGCGTCTGCAGCAGCGACACTCCGGCCGCCATCCCGGACCCGAAGACGAGCGCGCCGGCGCCTCCCTCGAGCGGGAAGAGCGCGTCCTCGAGGAGCGACTGCATGGGGTTCGACTCGCGGATGTAGGTATGGCCGCCCAGCGGCGTCATGTGGGCGTCCCGCTCGAACGTCGTCGAGAGATAGATGGGGGGCGCCACCGAGCCCGTGGCGGTCTCCGGTCGCCTCCCCGCGTGCACCGCCAGCGTCTCGAACTTCATTTCATCGTGCGGAGCGTCAGTCTGTGGCACGATTCCCTCCGTGAAACTTCGGCCTCTTTTCTTCGCCGCCGCCACTCTGACCGCTTTCCCTCTCGCGGCGCAAGCCCCCGCGCCGTCCAAGCCGGACGTCGGAAAGGGCCTCCAGATCGAGCGTGAGCGCCTCGCGGCGTACCAGTGGCGGCTCAAGACGGAGATGAAGGTGGATGGCGTCTTGCGCGTCTCGCGCACCGAAAACGTCCATCTCGGCCCGAACGGCGAGCTCGTGAAGAAGATCGTCAAGTTCGACAAGTCGATCGCGCCGACGCCCTTCCCCGCGAACGATCCTCGCGCCCGCCTCGCGCCGCCCCCGTCGAACACCGAAGAGGACACCCTCTTCGAACAGGCTCAGTCGCTCATGCAGTTCTACGCGCGCCTGTCGCCGGCGCGCGTCGCGGCGTGGGCCGAAAGGGCCGATCTGATGCCGCCGGACCCCGACCGCGCGGGCAAGGTCCGCCTCCACGGGCGCGGACTCGGGAGAGCGCAGGACGACGCCGTCCTCTACCTCGATCCGCAGACGAAGATCGCGAGCGAGATCGAGGTCAAGACCACCGTCGATCCGCGCATCGTCGACATCGCGTTCCTCAGGGCCACGTTCGAGCCCCTTCCCCAGGTGCGGGCCGATCTCCCCGCCGTGTGGGTGCCGAAGAAGATCTTCCTGAACATGAACCGCGGCAAGCGCGCGGTCACGCTCGAGATGGAGACGTCGGAATGGCGGTCCTGGACGGGCTCGTAGTCGGCGGGTCTAGCTCTCCCGCATTCAATGGCCGCGCTGGGAAATAATTCGTGCGCTCAGGAGTGGGCCGTCTGACGAGACCGTCACGATGCTTCTGGAAAAACCATGACAAGAGAACGCCCGAAGGACGGAGCCGAGGTCGTAGGTGTTCATCTGCATGTAGGGAAGCCACGGCGTCCCCCTCAGGATGGAAGCTGCGGCGTGAACGAGTCTTGAACGCGCCCGAAACCAGCGCCCGACGCTGAGGGAACGCGATCCAGAGCGGTAGAAGGTGATATCGACGCTGCAAAGTCCCCCCGGGGCGACGAGCGACAGCAAATGACGGAGGATGCGATTGCCCGAAGACGGCGGAACGTGCTGGAAGACGAGGTGCGCGCACACCAGATGAACCGAGGACGGCGGAACGGCGGGAAAGTCATTCAAGGCGAGGAACTCGACGTTGCCCACGTGAGCGGCCTCGCAGTGCGTTCGTGCGCGGGTCAACATGCTGTCTGCGGCGTCAACGGCTAGAACGTGTCTGGCGCAGTGGGCGAGCGGAATCGTGAGACGGCCGACACCACAACCGAAATCAAGCACGCTGTCGAGTGGGAGATCAAAATGGAACAGAGACCGTGCGTCTTGCAGGAGATCCCGCACCTCCCTTTCGCCTGATGCGAAGAATTCCTGCAGGCGCTCGGACGTGACGTTCGCCAGAAGGAAGTCCGGATTCGTGAGGACTGCAAAATAGGGTTCGAGAGAGCCGAGTTCCTGCCATGCGCTGCCTGCATTCACCGAAGGCATCTTCTGGAAGGTGTGGAGGAGCCTGCGAAGCGGGAGCATGAAGGGAGCATAGCGACCTCAGGCGGCAGCGGCGCAGCGCGGCCTCCAGGCCAGTTCACATTGAACTAGAGCGAGGCCACGCCCTCCGGATTGTTCTGGAGCAGGACCGTGAGGCCCACGAGGATGAGCAGCGTCCCATTCCCCACGAGCACCCACGGCGCCGGCATCAGCGTGGCGAGGAAGCCCGCCGTGAGGTTGCCGAGCGGCATGGCGCCGCGAAAGGCGAGCGAGTAGACGCTCACGACGCGTCCGCGCATCGCGTCGTCGGCGTTCTGCTGCACGAGGGTCATGAACATGGCGAAGACGATGACGATCGCCGCGCCCGCGCCGAAGAGGAGCGCATACGAAACCCACGGGACCCTCGAGAGGGCGAACCCCACCGCGAGCGCCCCGAAGGTCATCTGCATCGTCACGGCCAGTGCCCCGCGGCGCTTCACGTGGCCGAAGCCGGCCGTGCCGAGTGCGCCGCACACGGCGCCGATCCCGAACGCCGCGAGAAGCGCGCTGTAGCCCTTCGCATCCTGCCCGAAGACGTCCTTCGCGAACACCGGCAGGAACGTGACGAGCGGGAACGCGCAGAAGCTCCCCACGAACGAGAGGCCGATGAGCCCACGGAGCCCGCGCGCGTCGCGCACGGCGACGAGGCCCGCCTTGAGGTTTTGAAGGACGCTTCCGCTCGCGGCGCCGGTCGGCGCCCCGCGTTTCAAGAGGAGGAGGGCGACGATGACCGCGAAGAACGAGAGACCGTTCAGGCCGAAGCACGCCGCCGCGCCCAGCTTGTAGAACGCGATGCCCGCGAGAACGGGGCCGATGACGCGCGCGAGATTGAACTGGATCGAGTTCAGGGCGACGGCGTTCGGAAGGTCCTCCCTGTCGACGAGCGTCGGCACGAGCGCCTGGTACGCGGGGCCGCCGAACGACTGCGCGAAGCCCACGACGACCGCCAGCACGAGAATCATCCAGACCTGGATGTGATTCGTGAAGATGAGGCCGGCGAGCAGGAACGCCGTCGACAGCTGAACGACTTGCGAGAGGAGGAGGATTCGCCTGCGGTCCCTCCGGTCGGCGAGGACGCCTCCGAAGAGAGAGAAGAGGAGGAACGGCGTCTCCTGGAGGAAGGCCGTGAAGCCCAACCACGACGCTGAGCCCGTCATCGTCAGGACCAGCCAGTTCTGGGCGACCGTCTGCATCCACGTGCCGACGCTCGACAAGAACGCGCCGGTCCACAGCAGGCGGAAATCCGGGTACGTGAACGCCTTGAAGACCCGCGTCAGCCGCTCGCGCACGGCGGGCAGTCTCGCACGAACCGCCCGGCCGGAGGCGCAGTGCTACATTGGCCCGGAATCCGGACCCTCGGAGGTCTCCATGGACGACGACCGCACGAAACCTCTCCTCCCCGGGAAGCCGGGCGAAGCGTCCCAAGCCTCGCACGAAGAGCGCGTGAGAGCCGCCTTCGACGACCTCGGCGCGAGCCTGGGCGACCGGGCCACGCCCGAGGCGCGCGCCTCCGTCGAGAACCTGCGCGCGGCGGCGCTCGACAAGGATGCCGCCCGCCTGCGCGCGCATCTCGACGACGTGAAAGCGAAGCACGGCTGGCTCTGGGAAGAGCTGACGACGCACCCGCGCGTCACGGCCCTCATGAACGAGCTCGCCTTGATGGGCCTCTGAAGACGCCCCGATCCTCCTCGATCCTCCTGCACGGGGAGCGGTACGGCTATCAGAGGGCGGGACGCGGCCCCCTCGTGGTGCTGCTCCATGGGATCGCGGGCACCTCCGCCACATGGGACGCCGTCATCCCGCGCCTCGCCGAGCACTACGACGTCCTCGCCCCGGACCTCCTCGGACATGGCGAATCCGCGAAGCCGCGCGGCGACTATTCCCTCGGGGCATACGCGAACGCGTTGCGCGACCTCCTCGAGGCGCTCGGGAAGAACCGGGCGACCCTCGTCGGACATTCGCTCGGAGGCGGCATCGCGATGCAGTTCGCGTATCAGTTCCTCGGGCGCTGCGAGCGCCTCGTTCTCGTCGACAGCGGAGGCCTCGGCCGCGAGGTGCACCCGTTGCTCCGCGCGGCCGCGCTCCCGGGGGCCGAGCTCGTCCTCCCCTGGCTCAGCACGACGACCAGCCGCGGCGTAGGCGCCCTCGTCCGGGGCATGAATCGCCTCGGCATCCGTGCGGGCCCCGACCTCGACGAGACATGGCGCAGCTTCGTCTCGTTCCGGGAGCCCGCGGCACGCCGGGCGTTCATCCAGACGGTCCGCGGCGTCATGGACCTCTCTGGCCAGCGCGTGATCGCGAACGAGCGCCTCTATCTCGCCGAGGGCCTCCCGACCCTGATCGTGTGGGGCGAAAACGACCCGCTCATCCCCGTGCGGCATGCCCGCGCGTCGCACGAGCGCATCGCGGGGAGCCGGCTCGAGATCTTCCCGGAAGCCGGCCACTTCCCCCATCGCGACGATCCCGAGCGCTTCGCCAAGGTGTTAGCCGACTTCATCCGGACGACGAGGCCGCTGCATGCGGGCGCGAAGCGCTTCGGCGACCGCCTGCGGGCCGGCCCGGGCGCGCCGGCTTAGACTTCTACGCCTTCTCCGCCTTCTTCGGCTCCCGCTTCTTGAATACCCACGCCATGGCCACCCCCAAAAGGTACAGCGCGCACATGGGCAGCGCGAAGGCGCACTGCGTGGGGATGTCGGGAGTGGGCGTGATGAGCGCCGCGATGATGAAGATGATGAGGACGGCGTAGCGGAACTTCGCGAGGAGCCATTTCTCCGTCACGACGCCCATGCGCGCGAGGAAAAAAATGAGGATCGGCGTCTCGAACACGAGTCCCATGCCGAGGAGCAGCTTCGACGTGATGTCGAGGTACTCGTCGATCTTGAGGACGGGCGTGAAGTCCTCGCCCGTCGCCACGAGGAACTTCGCCACCATCGGGAAGCCCACGGCGTAGCCGAAGTATCCGCCGCCCACGAAAAAGAGCACCGACAGGATGACGAACGGCCACACCCACTTCCGCTCGTGGCGGTAGAGGCCTGGCGCTATGAAGAGCCAGAGCTGGTACAGGATCACCGGGCTCGCCACGAACACGCCCGCAAGGAGGGCGATGTTGATGTAGAGCATGAAGGGCTCGGTGAGCTGCGTGTACGCGAGCTTCGTTCCCGGCGGCAGCGCCGAGAGGACCGGTTTCTCCAGCCACTGGAAAATCTCCTTCGCTTTCCACCAGCACAGGAGGAAGCCGACCGCGATCGCGAGCGCCGAGACGAAAAGCCGCTTGCGGAGGTCCTCGAGGTGCTCGAGGAACGACATCCGCGGAAGCTCGTCCTCCGGGCTTCCCCGCCGTTCGTCGTCCGTCACGAGGGTTTGGTCGCCTCGATCGGCTTTTCCGGAGCGCTCTTTTCCTGAGAGACGGCGCCCTCGGCGAGCACCGGGACCGGCGTCCCGGGCTTTTGATCCGTCTTCGGCGGGTCGTCCTTCGCCTTGAGGTCGGCGCTGATGTTCGCCTTCTCCATCTCGTCCTCGATCGAGCGCTTCAGATCGTTGGACGCTCGCTTGAATTCTCCTAGCGCCTTCCCGACCTGCTTCCCGATTTCGGGCAGTTTCTTCGGACCGAAGAGGAGAAGGGCCAGAAACATGATCATCATGAGTTCCGGCATTCCGAGATTGCCCATCGAGGCGCCTCCTGAGCGCGCCTGATGCTCCGACGGGCACCTAGGCGAAGTCAAGGAACGCTTCCCGCGCGTGCTACGCTCGAAGCGTCCTGGGAGGGCCCCCAAACGTGACCGATTCCCCCGTTCCGAGCCGCCGTTCCCGGCGACATCTTGTCGTCGCCTCCGTCTTCCTCCTGACGGTCACCGTCGCCGGCGGGCTCGCGGGCGGACGCCTCGGCGCCGCCTCCGACGCGACGAACCCCGGCTTCAAGGAATATTCCGACATCCTCGCCACGGCGCGCGCCTGGTACGCCGACGACGTTCCCGCGAACAAGCTCGTCTACGCGTCGATCCACGGCATGCTCGGCACCCTCGACCCGCACACGAACTTCCTCGAGCCCGAGGAATACTCCTCGATGGTCGAGAAGCAGCGCGGTTCGTTCTACGGGCTCGGCATCATCATCAGCAAGCGCAACGGCAAGGTCACGGTCATCACGCCCGTCGAGGGCTCGCCCGCCGCCCGCCTCGGCATCCGCGCGGGCGACATCATCGACCGCGTCGAAGGGCAGAGCATCGACGACCTCCCGGTCGACGCCGTCGTGAAGAAGCTCAAGGGGCCGAAGGGCACGAAGGTCGCGATCACGATCCTGCGCCCCGGCCTCGACGAGCCGCTCCAGATGACGATCACGCGCGCGGAGATTCCGACCAATTCCGTGTCGTACGCCTCCATGCTCGAGCCCGGCGTCGGCTACATCCGCCTGAAGGACTTCACGCACACGTCGGCCCCCGAGCTCCAGGAAAACTGGGACAAGCTCGAGAAACAGGGCATGAAGAAGCTCGTGTTCGACCTGCGCGGGAACCCCGGCGGCCTCCTGGATCAGGCCATCGCGGTGTCGGACTTCTTCCTCGCAAAGAACGAGAAAGTCGTCGTGACGCGCGGTCGCAACGGCGCGCAGGAGCAGAGCTTCTCGTCGCCCGGCAAGAACAACCACGCCCGCATCCCCGTCGTCGTCCTCGTGAACAAGGGCTCTGCGTCGGCGTCCGAGATCGTCGCGGGCGCGCTGCAGGACCACGACCGCGCCGTCATCGTCGGGCAGACCACGTGGGGCAAGGGCCTCGTGCAGTCCGTCTACAACCTCTCCGATGGCGCGGGTCTCGCGCTCACGTCGGCGAAGTACTACACGCCCTCCGGCCGCTGCATCCAGCGGGACTACAAGGACGTGCTCGAGTACCTTTCGCCCGAGGACGAGGAGGGCGGCGACAGCGAGGAAACCGGGCCCGCGCGCGATGCGGCCTCCTCGCAGAAGAAGGAAGCCTTCCGAACGGACGCCGGCCGCACCGTGTTCGGCGGCGGCGGCATCACACCCGACGTCTTCGTGAAGTCCCCCAACCTCTCGCACTTCGCGGCTACGCTGTATGCGCGCGGGCTTTTCTTCGAGTTCGCCGTCGACTACCGCGCGAAGCACCCCAACGTGCCCCGCGACTTCCAGATCACACCCGCGGTGCGCGAGGAGTTCTACGCGTTCGTCGACGCCAAGCCCAATCTCGGCCTCGAGACGAAGACCAGGACGACTTACGAGGCCGAAGCCGATCCCTCGATCCTCGACCAGGCGATCCGCGAGGAGCTCATGACGGCGGCCTACGGCCGGGAAGCCGGCTATCGCGTGAGCCAGGAAGGCGACGTCCAGCTCAAGAAGGCGCTCACCCTTTTTCCCGACGCCGAGAAGCTCGCGATGGCCCACCAGCAGATGCAGCTCGCGAAGAACTCCGACCTGAAGGGGCCCGTGAAGCCGTAGGAGCGGCCGGGGCCGCCGCCCGCACGAGGAACCACCACAAGAGGAAGGCCGCCGCGTAGCAGCCCACTAACCGCCAGAAGTGCATGGCGGTGGCCCAGATATTCCGGCTGAACGGGCCGTAGTGCGCCGCGCTCCACGCGCCCAGGCGCGTCGCATAGAACGCCTCGACGTTCGCGACGACCGCGAGGACGTGAAGCGCGAAGAGGACGAGGAGACTCAGGGCGACGCCCCGGACCGCGCGGTCGCGCAGCAGGCCCCGCGTCGTGGCCGCGAGCGCGAGGAACAGGATCACGTTGAACGTCAGGTCGTCGACGGGCAGGGACGGCCGGTCCGACGTGGATGGAAAGTCCGCGCGGTCGATCCCGAGGCGCCGGTCCTCGGCATAGAGCCGCGTCGCACGTGGCCGCTCGACCGCGCGAATCGCTCCCTCGGCCATGCCCGCGAGGAGGCGGTTGTAGGCCGGCGTCGCCAACCACCAGAGCGCGAGGCCGGCCAGAAAGCCGAGAAGGACTCTAACCGCGAGCTTCAACCGGGCCTCCGCCGCCCGCGAACCGGCTCCAGGCGAGGAAGATCCCGACGGCCAGCAGAATGAGGGCCGTCTGCCAGACCGCCGCGTGGAACAGCTCGAAGACATTCCGGTAGTGCACGCCGAGCCAGAAGAGCGACACGATGCGGAACAGGTTCACGCCCTGGATCACGGCAAGCCCGGTCGCGATGCCGAGCGCGCGCTGCTTCGGCGACGCGGGAAACGCGAGCATCGCGGCGACGAGCAGAAGCGCCGCTTCGATGCCGTTGCAGCCGTTCTTCACGTCCACCGCGAACGCGGGCGACTGAATGACCGTGCCGAAGGACTGCGTCTTCTCGCCGATCACCGCGAGGAGCACGGTCGAGACGCGCACGAGGAACTCGGTGAAAGGCACGACGACGTGGTCGTTCACGGGCTGGATCGCGACGAGCAGATAGAACGCGCCCAGCGCCACCACGAACCGGAGAAGGAACCTTTTCTGGGCGGGTTGCATCGGGAACTGGAAGGATAAAGCAAACGGCCCGGCTTTCGCCGGGCCACGTCTTCAGGTTCCCGGAAATCCTTCAGCGCACGAGCGTGTTGTTGTCCACGATGAAGCGCCGCGTTCCGGCGGACCGCACGTTGCCCCGCGCGTCCGTCACTTCGATGAGAAGGTCGTGCTCGCTGTTCGAAATCTGCGTCGTGTCGAGATAGAAGCGGAAGCGCGCCGCCGTGTGCTGCGGATAGTTCGGGTACTGGAGCGCGATGTCCGGGCTGGCGAAGCCGAGCTCGGCGTAGTCCACGCCGCGCACCGCATCGATCTGCGCGACGCCGTCGATCAGGATGCGCACCTTCACGACGGAGTCGAGGTCCAGCGCCCAGCCGATAACCGGGAACACGCCCCCGATGAACTTGTAGTTCGTCGGATCGTCGATCGAGCCGATCGGCGGCGGGTCTAGATTGCCCGTCGCGCACTCCATCTCGATCGGGATTTCCTTCAGGAGGGAGGCGGAGTCCTCCTTGTCGATCGCCTTGATCTGCAGCATGTGGGCGCCTTCCTTGAAGCCCCGCTGCGTGATGAGGTAGCCCGCGTCGACGAAGAACTGGAAGCCCACGTTCGGCGCCTGCTGGAAGCCAGGGTAGAGGACCTCGATGTCCGGCCGGTAATAGCCGTAGCAGTCGATGAGGGCGTTCGCGAGGAGAAACTCACGGTGGCAGTCGACGCGGCTGTCCTTGATGACGACGCCGTCCATCTCGAGGCTCACCTCCGCGACGCCGCCGCGCTCCTGCGCGACCGACGTGTCCATCGCCCAGCCGGTGACGAACATGAGATAGCGCGCGTCGACGATCGCGCCAATGCCGGACGCACAGCACGGGGGAGGGATTTGGACGCAGTTGCCGAACCACGTGGAGTTCAGGAGCGGGAATTCTACGTCGCCGAACGGCGCGAGATTCGGGGAGTTGTTGAAGATCTGCACCCGGCGCGAGCCGAGCAGGCCCTGCTGGCCCTGGTCGTCGACGGCCTTGACCGTGACCGTGTGGACGCCGTTCGCGTAGCGCGTCGAGTCGATGTTCAGGATGAATCCCGCGACGATCGCCTGCGGGTTGTCGGGATAATTCGCGGCGACGTCCGCGCGGTAGATGCCGGTCACGGCCTGCCGCTCGATGAGGCCGTCCACGAACACGTCGACGTGATCTACCTTGCGGTCGTCGAGCGCCCAGCCCGCCACCTCGAGAACGCCGTTCGCGCTGACGCCGCTGTCGGGCAGCGGGAAGTCGACGCCTCCGAAGGGCGGCTGGTTCCGGGCGTTGTCGACCTTGACGGCCCGGGGCGTCAGGAAATACGAGCAGCCGTCCACGTCGGTCGCGCGCACGTACACCGTGTGGGAGCCGTTCGAGAAGAGAGACGCCTTGAAGGAGGCCTCATAACCCGGGTTCTTGCCGGCCGTCCCGCCGTACTGCGGGAAGAACTGGATGACGTCAGGACGCGGAAGGTTGATGTTCGCGCCGCCCGCCGCCGAGACGCGATTCGCCTCGTCCGTGCCGTCCACGAAGACATCGATGTTGGACACCAGGTTGCCGTCGAGAGCGAAGCCGATCACCTGCACGTAGCCGGAAACGGTCGCGCCGTCGACCGGAACGTCAATGGATCCCAGCATTTGCGACTGACAGGGCAGTGCCAGCGACCCCGCGCGCATCCCCTGCGCGGACGGTGCCGCGAGTAGGGCCGCAGCCGCGGCGATCGCTGGGAGGATGAGGGCCTTCCGCTTCATCACGAGCCTCCGTGCATCGAGAGATTCCAGAGATATGCTCGGTCAGGACCGACAAATAGAGAGATTAACGCAAAACGAGTTTATTCCCCACGAAAGGCTCTGTCAAATAGGGGGTTACGTCAGATGAGCCCGCCGGTGCGCGCGAGAACGCGTACGTGCTCCACCGCGGCCGCCGCCGTGGCCTCGGGGTCATAGCCGCCCTCGAGCAGCGACACGACACGCCCTCCCGCGAACGTCTCCGCCACGTCTTCGAGGGCGCGCGTCATCCACGAGAAGCCCTCCGTCGTGACCCGCATGCCGCCGATCGGATCGAGACCGTGGGCGTCGAAGCCCGCGCTCACGAGCACGACTTCGGGGCGGAAGCGTTCGGAGAGCGTCTCGAGCGCCGACGCGAAGCCGCCCGCATACGCCGCGTCCCCCGCTCTCTTGGGCAGCGGCACGTTCCGCGTCGTGCCCCGGCCGCGGCCGGCCCCCTCCTCGTCGGCCGCGCCGGTGCCCGGAAAGAACGGATACCGGTGCACCGAGAGGTAGGCGACGCGCCCGTCCTCCCAGAACAGCTCCTGCGTGCCGTTGCCGTGGTGCACGTCGAAGTCAGCCACGAGGACGCGCGCGACGCCGTGATGCTCGATGAGGTCCTTCGCGGCGATCGCGATCGAATTCAGGAAGCAGTAGCCCATGGCGCGCGACGCGAGCGCATGGTGGCCCGGCGGCCGCGCCGCCACGAAGACCGAGGCCGCGCGTCCCGCGACGACCGCGTCGGTCGCCGCGAGCGTCAGCGACACGGCGCGCAGCGACGCCTCGAACGTGGCGGCCGAAATCACGTTGTCGGGGCAATCGAACAGCGCGAAGGGTCCCTCGAAATCGGCCGGCGCATTTCTGCAAAGCGCCGAGAGGCGCTGCACGTATGCCGGGTCGTGCACCCGCTCGACAGCCTTCAGAGTGCGTTCGGGGGCGGGCGGCGCCTCGATGCGACGCCCGTCCTGCCGCAGCGTCTCGACGACGACCTCGACCCGGTGCGCCGTCTCCGGGTGATACGGGCCCGTGTCGTGCCGGAGCATGACGGGATCGAAATACACCGGGACGGCCCGCACGTCCCAAATGTACTCCAACCGTGGGCTACCATCGACACATGGCCCGTCCGAACAGGACTCTTCGCGTCGCGATCTCGCTCGGGCTCGCCGCGCTTCTCCTCGTCCTGTTCCTCAGGACCCTCGATTTCGCGGCCGTGGGCCGAGCCATCGCCGCCGCGCACATTCTGTGGCTCCTCGTCGCCACCCTCGCTGGCCTCCTCGGCACGCCGCTCCTGCGGTCGTGGCGGTGGGGGCTGCTCCTGAAAAAGGCCGGACGTCCCTCTCCTCTGCAGCTCAACTCGGCGACGGCCATCGGTTTCGCCGCCTCGACGCTGCTTCCCGCGCGCGCCGGCGAGATCGTGCGCCCCGTCGCCCTCGCGAGGAGCGCTCGGCTTCCCGTCGCCCCGTGCCTCGCCTCCATCGCCCTCGAGCGCCTCATCGACCTCGTGACGGTCATCGTGCTCTTCGTCGCTTACGCGGTCGGCTGGGCGCCGACGGGAATGGGCGGCGAAGAAACGGGGCGATTCGAGCTCCTGCGCCGCTCGGCGTTCCTCCTCGGAATCGGCACGCTCGTCGGCCTCGCCTTCCTCGGCTTTCTGGCGGCGAAGCCGGAGCGCGTCGACCGCCTCGTGAGGCCGCTCCTCCGGCCCCTGCCCGACCGGATCGGCGCGAAGCTCGAGTCGATCCTCCACTCGTTCCTCGACGGCCTCGGCGCGCTGGGCACCGTACGAGATGTCCTCGTGGTGGGCGCGGCATCTTTTCTCCTCTGGATGCTCATCTCCTTCCAGATCTGGTCCACGATGCGCGCGTTCGACCTCGTTTTCCCGTTCCCCGTCGCGTTCTTCGTACTCACGTGGGCGATCCTCGGCCTCGCCATCCCGACGCCGGGCGGCGTGGGCGGCTATCACGCGGCGGTCGCGTATTCCCTGTTCGGGTTCTATGGCGTTTCGAAGAACACGGCGGCGGCGTTCGCGCTCGTCTCGCACGCGCTCTCGTTCGTGCCCATCACACTCATCGGCCTCGTGTTCCTCGTGGCCGGCGGCTTCAGCCTGAAAAGCCTGGCAGACGAGCCAGAGCCATCGAGTAGTCCGAGCCCCACACCTGCGGATTCGACTCCAGCATCTCGACCCCGAGCTTGAAAAAGCCGGTCTGATCGAGCCCGGCCTGCCACACGACCCGGCAGTGGCAGAGCACGCGCGTGCGCACGTTCTCGAGCTCGAAGATGTCTCCCACCGTCACGTTCCGCTGCGCGTACAGGAGTGCTCCGTAGCTGTTTACGATCAGTGTCGATCCGACGAACCTCTGGCCTTCCCAGCGCATCCCGATCGGAATCCGCAGCGCGACGCGCGGACTCCGACGCAGCTCATGGTACGCAGCAGGGTCGAGCACGGGAAGGACCTCCGGAGACTCATTATCCCAGACGGCCGTCAGGTGCCTAGGAGCCCGTGGAAAAACGGGCTAAAGGGTCCGAGTGGACCGCGGCGAAGGGAATTGGGGAGTAGACGACCAGGAGAGGGCGTTCGGCGACAGAGTGCCGGCGAAGAGGGCGTTGAGTCCCCCAGAAGCGCCGGAAGGCCAATATGAGAGCGGAAAACAGGGCGAGAAGCGCCGCAAGGCGCCCCTGAAGACCTCGTGGGGTGCCGACTCCGAAGAGCTTCCGAAGGACGATCCCGAGATCGGCGGCCGCGACATGAATCTGGAGGCGCTTGGCCACGTTCCTCTTTCCCCGGACGAAGACCCGCCGAAAGCCTCCCGTGTTGCAGACGTGCGCGAAGGAGCGTTCGGGATACTCGGCCCTCAGCTTCTGAAGGGCGCACCCGGCTGCGCTGCGTACCCGCCGGTGGTTGCGGCGAAACGCTTGGCGCAACCGGAGCATCTTCTCTTGGCCCACGTGTTGCGCCACGGCCTTCCAGTTACTCTTCTGCTTCTTCTCGGCGATCGAGGTGCGAAGGCCCATCGTCTGGAGCTTCTCGATGACCTCGTCCGCGTGATACCCGCGGTCGGCCACGACCTCCGTCATCCCTCCCGAGATTCCCACCCTCATGACAGCTTCGTCCGCCTGCGACGCGGTGATCGCCATCGTCGCCGCGTCTCCCTGGTCGGCTCCATGCACCTCGGCCGCCACGGTCACACCGCTGTCGACGTCGACGGCATGCTCGGCCTTCGCCAGCTTCTCCAGATACTTCCTGTACGACACCCCGTCACAGCGCCTCACGATGGTCTTCATCGAGGCGTTCGCCTGAAGCATCGTGGAATCCACGGCCACCCGGCGCCCCTTCAGGATCCCTTCTCGTGCGGCAACGTCAAGCACCCAGTCGAAGACCGCCCGGTGCAGAGGCAGCCCCAGCTCTTCATCGAACACCTTCTCGGCCGCGACCTTCTCCTCGCAGAACCGGTCGAAGCCGTTCCCCGAAAGAATCTCGCTCAGCGCCGAGTAGAACGTCCGCCCCTCCGACCGCGCCAGCTTCTCCGTCTCGATGAAAAGCGTTCCCTGTCGCTCGCCTCGCCAACGTCCCATCGCCATCCGTCACCGCCTCAGGTCATTTCTGCCGTTGCACCAATTGCTCTGCCCCCCATTTCGGCTAGACACTTTTCGAGCCCAGAATGGGCTCAGAGAGGTTGGCTGTCATGGTGGAGTTTCCTCGGAAGGCGGATGGCCGGCGGGTCTTTTCGGTGGCGTTCAAGCAAGAGACGGTGGCCCGGATCACGTCGGGTGAGAAGACCCTTGCCGAGCTCTCGCGAGAGCTCGGCATTTCGCCGAGCGTCGTTCGAAACTGGATGCGCCTGGTGGAGCGTGGCGGGACGACCGCGGTAGCGGCCGGTGAGGACGTCGTTCCGGCCAGCCGGGTCCGCGAGCTCGAGCAGCAGGTCAAGGAGCTACAACGTCTCGTCGGCAAGCAGGCCATGACCATCGAGATCCTCGAGGCGGCCCGGGAGATAGTAAAAAAAAGTCCACACTTGCTTAGAGGGTCCGGTCGGTGACGGACCGACCCATGGCGGCGGTCTGTCGGGCGCTGCACGTGGCACGGGCGACGGGTTATCTTCGGTCGCGGCCGCGGAAGGGCGGTTTCTATCGGCGTGCCGAGGACACCGAGGTCCTCTACCAGATCCTCTCGGTGACCAAGACGCGGGCTTCGTACGGCTACCGGCGCACGCACCGGCTCGTCAATCGCGAGCGGGAGGCTGGCGGCGAGGCACCCTACAACCGCAAGAGAATCCGGCGGGTCATGCGGATCGCCGGCCTGATGCTTCCGGGGAAGAAGAGACATCGTTTCGACCGGCCTCATACCGGGAAAGTCGAGATGCCCATCTCCAACCAGCGTTGGTGCTCGGACGGATTCAACATCCCCTGCTGGAACGGAGACGTCGTAAGGGTCGCCTTCGCCCTGGACTGCCACGACCGCGAAGCTCTCGGACACGTGGACGTTGGACCCCTCCTGCGAAACGAACCCAATGCTCCTAAGGCGTCAGGTTCTGGTTCCAGCGCAGTGCCTTAGCGACGGTCTTGTCGTCGAGGCCGAGATGCTGAGCGATCTTGTTGAGGCTCAGACCGAGCGCGTGGAGTCGTTCGACGTCACGAGCAATCCGCTGGTAGGCCGGCGCTTCCGCCTCGGTTAGCGAGAACGAGAGCACGACCTCGGACGCGGTTCGAATTCTTTCCGACCGTGTCCACCATCGAGGGGGGATCCGGAAACGGATCCCCCTTCGGCCTCTGAGCCAGAGGGTCCTGGCCGACCACCTGGGATGAGCCTCCCCCCTCTTGGTGGACATCCCAGCGGATGCACTCATCGCGCTTGCGACAGAGATCGCAAATGCGTCGGCGTCAGATCCCCCGTTACAGTGAGGCCGGAAAGCTGTGCCTGACGGGGGATTCCAGCTAGCGGGCTAACTTCCGAGCGAGTGCGATGGCAGCCTCGGCTCCCTTTTCGGCCCGTTCCTTCTTGACCTGGGCGCGCTGGGCGGCCGAAAGCGGCCGAATGGCGCTCATGTAGTGCCCCTGCTCCCGCAATGCCGCGCGACGCTTCGCGCTGACCGGGCCTCGCCCGCCTGAAGGCGCCCCCTTCGCGCTACGTTGCGTCGTGGCGGGCCGGCTGGCCTCGGACACGACCGTGCCTCCGATCAACACCAACGGCGCCAACGCCGCCTTGAGCTCGGCCAGGTTTGCAGTAAGGTCGTCGAGAATCGCGAATAAATGACGGGCCATCAAGTACCTCCACGAAGTGATTTCCTGATCAGGTGGGAAGCGTAGCAGGAAGCGGGGCGGGGCCCCACGAGGTTTGGAGTACTCAGAGCAGGTGTCTGGCGAACCTTTAATTCACGAACCCAGGAAAGCCCGGAGAAGCCCTCATCGCCATCGGGCGGCGGGCGGTCTCGGCGCTGGACCGGTGGGCCGGACTGCGAGCTCCACAAGCCGTGAGTCAGCGGAAGCCCCTAACGGCTTGCATCTCCTCCCAGGTTCGGATCGGTGCGCTGAAGCTGACGTTGTAGTCGAACACGTCGCCGGTCTCGCCGAGCGTGAGCGGTTTCTCCGTGCGCCCGCGCCCCGCGACACGGTTCTCATCGAGCGTCGTCAGCTCGACCTTGTCCTTTCCCTTAATGGAGGGCGACCAGGCGTACTTGAAAGCGGAGTCGTAGATATCGGTATCGCCAAACTCCACACCGCCCTTGCTGTCGGCTCCAATCGTGAAGCTCAGAGCGTTCAGTTTGCCGGAATTTACCGTCTTGATCACTGAGTCTGGAAAGCCCGCCAAATCCAAATCGCTGAGCGGCACGTCGGTCAGGATGACATGGAGGGACCCCGGGTCGGCTCGCGCGTAAGCGTGGCTGAGCTTGACCACCTTGCCATTGACACTCATACGACCGTCTGCTTTCCCCTGCTCGGCTGCTTGGCCGGTCCCGCCAGCCACCGCGGCCATCGCAAAGATAAATCCCACTGCCAAGGGTTTCATCGCAGGTCCTCCTTCGAGGCGTCCGTGAACCGTTTGCTATAAGGATAGGAAGTTTGATTCGCGCCCGCAAGAGGGTGGGGGGATCAGGGAGAAACGGGGACCGCAGCGGCTGCGGGAGGTGGAGCGCGGTCCTGGGTAGCGCGGCGCTCGGAACTTCGGGACCAGCCGCCAGAATTTCGGAGTGGCCTGATTCATTTTCCTCATTGCGCGGTCCTCCCCGCGGCATCCACCTTGTACCTGTGAGGTACATCCTCTGGGGCAGAAGCGCGGCGAGCCTGGCCTTCCCGGCGGCGGCCCCACACGGGCGAGCGGGCGCAGATTTGCGCGGCGCTCAACCAATAAGGAAGGAGATACACAATGGAAACAAGCTCATCATTGCCAGCGGAGCACGATCGTCGGAAATGGTCGTACCTGCTCCTCGCCATAGGTTGCATCCTGCTCGTCATCGCCTTTCTTATCGGCATCAACGACAACCCGCCGGGCATAGCGTCAATGCTTGTCGGATTCTTTGCAGTGGTGCTCGGAATTGTTTATCGCTTTGGAAAACCGGGGAAACGAAAGCCCGCACAGCAATTGTTGTACTGGGCACCGAGAGCATTGTGCGTTGTGTATGCTCTGTTCATCAGTCTGTTTGCTCTCGATGTTTTCAATGAGGGAAAGGGTTTCTGGGGTACAAGTGCTGCCCTTCTGATACATCTAGTCCCAACATATCTCGTTCTCATCCTGCTTGCTGTCTCCTGGCGCCGGGAATGGATTGGCGGGATTCTCTTCTGTCTGTTGGGAGTCTCATATGTTGTGTGGGCTTGGAACAAGCCATTCGGCATCTGGTCTACGTTACTAATGATTGCCGGGCCTCTTGTGTTGACTGGAGCATTGTTCTTGCTCAATTGGCGCTATAGGGATTTGCTTAGGGGCAAATCCTGAACTCACAAAGGTTCAGGTGGTCGGAGCGGACGGAATTACCGGTTCCTGGACTCGAAGGAGAAGCACGCGCCGTGGCGGGCCGGCTGGCCTCGGACACGACTGTGCCTCCGATCAGTGCGAGCGGCGCCAACGCCGCCTTGAGCTCGGCCAGGTTTACCGTAAGGTCGTCGAGAATCGCGAATAGATGACGGTCCATCAAGTACCTCCAAGAAGTGATTTCTCCTGATCAGCCGGGAAGCGTAGCGCCCGGTAGACCTCGCCCATGCCACACGCACCGAGCGGCGAGAGGATCTCGTAGGGGCCGAGGCGGGCGCCGGGTTGCAGAGTCACCTCGCGCCTTCCACGACGAAGAGCTGCGACGTCATCCGCTTGAAGTCGTACGCGTAAAACCTGGTGTCGTCCGTCAGCGCGGCCCCCACGCTATAGAGGACACCGGTCCTGTCGGCGGGAGCGACCTCGCGAACCAGTTCGCGGCGGCCGGAGGCGAGGTCCAATCTCTCGAGTCGAAACGGCACATTCGCTGTGCGGTAAACGTAGGCAGAGCGACCATCAGCGCTCCATTGGATGACTTGATCGTCCGTGGTCAGCCCGGGCACGGCCTGAGCCGTTCCCCCCCCAGCGCGCTGGGTGAAGTAGGTTCCACCCGTTTTCGAGTACAGAATCTGCAGGCCATCCGGAGAAACCAGGCCGTTCGTCGTTGCTTCGGGTGTGACGGGCCGCGGCGGGCCGCCCGAGAGGTCCTGCGCATAGCACCGCGAAGCCTTGCCGGTCTCGTTGCCGACCACCAGGACGCTCTTTCCGTCCGGGAACCAGCCGGCCGATTGATAGGCCTCCACGTTGCCCCGTGGGAGGCGTCGAGTCTCCCCAGGACCGGTTGGGTAGATCACGAGCTGCGGCGGCGTGTCGATGACGGCCAGCGCCCACTTCCCGTCTGGTGAGAAGCCGTAGGGAGTGCCATCTCCAAGGCGTACGACGGGACCGCCATCGGTTTTCCGAAGGCAGACCGCGTAGTTCAGGCCGGCGGCAGCGGACTCGTCATTGAAAAGCAGCATGCTCCCGTCCCGCGAAAGAAACGGGGCCGAGGAGGCATCGAGCCAACTGAGATCGCGCTCGGCGCTTGCGCCCGGAGCCAGGGCGGAGATCTCGTAACGAAGGTCGTCACGAGTCACGAGCCAGCGCCCGGTGCGGGAGATATCGTGCATCGTCAACCCACCGGCACTGCTGAGGGCGACCCGCCGGTGTCCTGAAAGGTCGATGCCATAGACGGTCTGAGCTATCCCTTCCGTGCTGGCGGTGAAGAGGACCTCGTCGCCTGCCCGAGACCAGGACAGGCCCTGTTCCCCCCAATAGTCGCCGGACAGGGAGGTGCGCTTTCCCGCCCGGTCCACGACGATGACCGACCCGCGGTCGTCCCATTGCCTGGGGTGCTCGAAGAGGGCGATCCGGTCGCCTCGGGGCGAGACACGAAGGTCGCTCAGGTAGCCCGCCGTCTCGTAGAGCACCTTGCCGATCGGGAACTCCAGCCTGTCCTTCCCGTCCGCCATCCGAATGATGGCAAGGTCGGATCCGTCGGGCGACCAGTCGGCTTGATGGACACCCTCGAGGATCTCTCGTGGGGCGGTGCTCCCGAGCGAGACCCGGGCGAGAGTGCCGATGAACAGGCGCTGGTGGATGAAGCGGGGGTTGATCAGGACGGCCAACTCCCCCTTGGAGGAGATCGACAGGAGATGCGTGCGCGGGAGACCGAGGGGCCGTGACTCGGGATACTCGGGGCGGATCACGAACAGCTCCGGGACGTTGCCCTCGAGCGCCGCACTGTAGACGATGGTCTCGCCGTCCGGCGCGAAGGCGGCCTGGAAGATCGCCTGCGGTCGGAAGCTCATCTGGCGGAACGTGATTCCTGCAGCCGAACGTCGCTCCTTCTTCTGCCCCATTCGGTACGATGCGACGGTGGCAGCACCCAACGCG